>Ga0316223_1000992_pt1 | contig 29378 bp, 23 predicted proteins | sample TBH18009metaG_FD_206007 | JGI IMG/M metagenome (GOLD analysis project Ga0316223, IMG submission 206007) | Freshwater microbial communities from Trout Bog Lake, Wisconsin, USA - TBH18009 | ecosystem: Environmental > Aquatic > Freshwater > Lake > Hypolimnion/Profundal zone | place: USA: Wisconsin...
CTACTGTCACTGTCGCCCATTGGGATTGCCGTCATCAACTTCGATGGCAGCTATGCCGAGTTCAACGACGCCTATTGCGACATCTACGGCTACACACCAGAACTGCTCCGAGACCGGTTTTTTACCACGGTCTTCCGTCCTGAACAGCGCGCCGACGTGCTGCGCCAGCACCAGCAGTTTCTGACCGGCCATGGCCCCCTGACGGGCGAATGGGACGTGGTCCGTCGCGATGGCGCACAGCGACGCGTGATTGCCAACTCGGTGCGCGTCACTTCCGACCACGGTCAGCCACAGCGCCTGGTCTACATCACCGACATCACGGAACGCCAGCGCACCGAAACCGCGCTGCACGAAAGCGAACAGCGGCTGATGACGATCATCACGTCGGCCATGGACGCCGTGATCTGCCTCGACCACAACCACCGCATCAGCCTGTTCAATCCGGCCGCCGAGCGCATGTTCGGCTACAGCGCCAGCCACATGCTGGGCCAGCAGCTCGACCCGCTGCTGCCAGTCGCTGCGCGCGCCACGCATTCGCAACAGATTGAAAAATTTGCAGTCACCGGGCTCACCACACGCCGCATGGGAAACCTGGGGCAACTGCATGCCGTGCGCGCCGACGGTACGCAGTTCCCCATCGAAGCCTCCATTTCACAGGGGAAAATCGGCGACAAGCCGCTTTTTACCGTGATCGTGCGCGACATCACCGCCCAGGTGCAGACCCACGCACACCTCGCCACGGCGCTAAAGGAACTGAGCGATGCCAACCAGCAACTGACGGCGCTGGCCCACCTCGACCACCTGACCCACCTGCCCAACCGCCTGCTGTTCCTGGACCGGCTGCACCTGGCCCTGAGCCAAGCGAGCCGACGTGAAACCCACGTGTGCCTGGCCTACATTGACCTGGACGGGTTCAAAGCCGTCAACGACACACACGGCCACGATGCCGGCGACGCCGTGCTGGTTGAATTGTCGTCTCGCCTGCGCGATCAACTGCGCGAAGGCGACACCATCGCCCGCCTGGGCGGCGACGAATTTGTGGCCCTGCTGACCGACATTGAGTCGATCGCGCACTGCACGCCCACCATCGAACGCATGCTGGCCGTGGTGTCCCAACCCGTCCTGTTCAACGGCGTCGCACTGCAGGTGTCAGCCAGCATTGGCGTCACCAGCTCACGCAACAGCACCGACCCCAACGAACTGATGCGCCAGGCCGATGACGCCATGTACTGCGCCAAACGCAGCGGCAAAAACCAGTTTGTGCTGTACGCGCACGCAAACGCAACGCCCTGCTCCCACAGCCTTGCGCCGCCTTCGCCCGCGCGTTCCGCCGAATAGGTGCTTCGCTAGACTGCGCCGCTGGCGAATGTGCCGGGGCGCCACTTTTCCAGCCTGAGCGTGCACCCCAATAAATCAAAAACGGACCGAAATAGATCATTATGTATCCCATCATTGACAAAGTATCTGTTTTGTCAATGATGAGAGACATTATGTCAGCAGCCCCCCCCCTATTCTGGTCCTCCAACCAACCCGAGTTTTACCCGCATTGGTCAGCAGATTCGCCTCCAGCGCAAAGCATTGGGGGTGAATACCACGGCCCTGTCCGAGGCTGCCGGGCTCTCACGCATGACGCTGCACCGTATCGAACGCGGTGAGCCCACGGTCACGATGGGGGCCTACATCAATGCAATGACAGTGTTGGGCCTGCAATTCGATATTCATACTGCAGCCGACCTGCCAGCCGCCAGGGGGGCGGATTTTCACCCAGGCTTTATCCCTGCCCGGATTCGACTGGACCACTACCCGCAACTCAAGCAACTCGCCTGGCAGGTGCATGGAACCGATTATTTGACGCCGGTGGAAGCTTTTGGAATTTACGAACGCAATGTGCGACATGTGGATTTGCGCGCTTTAGAGCCACATGAACGCACTTTGATTGAAGCCCTGGGCTTGGTCCTGCCAGATGCCAAACGCCATGTTTAAAAGACCTCACCACAATCGCATCGCACAGATATTGCAGTCGCTCAATGCGGACCTCCTGCGCCAAAACAACTGCTGACTGGCCCGACCGGTATCGGGCCACTGGTCCGTCCGGGAGGCATTGCCTTGGCTCAGGGCCACGAAGTAAGGGCCGATCAATACGGAATTCGCACAAAATTGTTGACCGCCGAGCTACCCATCAAGTTCGAGATCGTGTTCGAAGGCCGCATTACATTCGTGGTGCCCGACGCAACCGATCAGGTGTGCGGTATTGCTACGCTCACACCACTGGATATGGCAACAAGCAAACTACTGGCCAATTGCGACCGATGGAATGACGATGGTGTTTTTAGTCGTGACTTGATTGATCTGGCCATGATGGGCCCAAAACCCGCACGCATGCGACAAGCGGTAGCCAAGGCCGAGCAGGCATGTGGCCAGTCCGTATTGCGTGATCTTTCAAAAGCCATTAACCGGCTAAAAACCCGCACAGGGTTGATGGAGCGTTGCATGCACGTCATGGCAATGAATGTGCCCAAAGCAGTACTGTGGCAAAAACTCCACTCGCTCGAGCATGCACTTCCGTAGCCGTTATTGAACGGCGCTTGGTATCTTTTTGGCATTGCACTGTTTCCATCCATTCAGCGGCAAAGATCCCGAAAAGATCCAATTTCGACATTGTGCAAAACGCCTATTCAGGTGCATCGCTAGACTGACCCGCTGCGTCCGCGCGCCATATCAATCGACCGAACCAGTCATCAGTCACCCACCGGCTTCCCCAGACACGCAGCCGGTACCCAGCAAGGAGTTCAGCCGTGAAACGGTGTCTTTCCACATTGTTGTATCTGGCGCTGTGGGCCATCGTCGGCATCTTTATCGTCATGGACATGCAGTCCGACAATCAAGACCTGGAATCCGCCCCCATTGCCACGCTGGCGAACGTGCCGGGGCGCCATTTTTCCAGCCTGAGCGTGCACCCCAATAGCCAGGAACTGCTGTTTCTTGAATTCAGAGACGACTGGCCCAGTGTGTCCCGGCTGCTGCGCTACCACCTCGGTACGCAGCGGTTGCACTACTACGAGCTGCCACCAAACCATGTCTATCTGAACGCCGCCTTCTCTCCCAACGGCGAATTTATTGTATTGAGACGCGCACCCAACGTGCGCGGCAACGACGCAGTCAAACGCAAAGCCTACGCCGCCAGCGAAATCGCCGTCATGCGGGCCGATGGCACTGAACTCCGCGTCATTCCTTTGGCCGCCGGACTCAAGATGGGCGGAGTCATGTCACACGATGCGCAGCACATCGCCTACTGGCGCGCCACACAGCGCCACCCTCGGAGTAAATCCTTTGCAAACCAATTTGACGTCTGGGAAGTCAATCTGCAAACCGGAGAAGACGAGCCTTTTGCAGGTCTGTTTGAGTTTTTTGAGGGTGGACAAATGCAGTACCTAAAAACCGACGATCAAATAATGATTAGCAGCAATGTACCCATGTCAGAAAACATACCAGGACGCACCAAAGACAACTTTTCGTCGTGGCTTTCAGCCTACAGCAAAAAACACAACGACAGCTTCATCTATGTATTGACACGTGGCGCAGCGGATTTGCCTGAGCCCATCGCCACAACAGTGGCCTTCGCAACCAATCCATCGCTTGATGACGATCAGAATTTGTATTTCTCCGGATTCAAACCAACTATTTCCTTTTTTAAAAAAAACAGAGATGGAAATATCAGTCAGTGGGCGTATCCCTGGAACACCATAGATCAGGATATGGAAACGGTGGCCCTTCCAAACGGCAGCAGTATTGCATTCATTTTCTACTACAAAAACGAGGCAATCTCACGGCACGGCATTGCCCTATTTAACATAGGATTAGAAACATGGTCACAAATTTATATTCCACCCATTGACAAAGGAATGCCTATAGCGACAAAAAACACATCCCAATAGAAAACCTCACCACTTATCCATTTAACAGGAGTGCAAATGAGCAACATTACAAATAACCCGACCTGGGGCTTTAAATTCCAAATGAATAACCCAAATAGCTTGGTTCCAACATATGGCAATTGGTGTGGATCAAACTGGTCTGCGGGACAAAGAATCAAGGAAAAAATACTTACAAATGATCAAATAAAAGTACCTCCAACAATAGTCAATTCGCGCCCCAGCCCACTTGATTCTTGGTGCAAAACCCATGACCTTGAGGACTCCGACGCCTACAGCAAGCCCGACCAGCGTCTGCGAATCCTTATCTCCGACATCAATTTGGTCAATAAAGCATCCACCACCACGTGGCCCCGGCTGACTCTCGGCGAGACGGTTTATTCATCGCTGATGAACGGCGCATTCCGATTGAAAATTAAACTCTTTGATTTTCCTAAAGCGATCGGCGAAAAAATGACCCGGTTCGCGATGAACAGTTTCCCCTCCCAGTTCACGCGCAACCAGTCCGAGCGTGCCGCCACCATCACCCCCAATAACACCGCCCGGTCCGTTGCCTCGGCACGCACACAACCCATCGCCCGTCCGTTCCAACTGCCGCCACCATGGCTTAGCCGCTCCCAACCCGCACAACTCGGCTCCGGCCGCTGGGGCCGCCCCGCCAACCGTTCCAACGCGCCCCAATGGTTCAGCAGCCCAAACCCCTGGCGCAGCACACCCGCTGTCACCCACATCCTTGCACTTCGCACCAACCAGCCAGCCTGGCTACCGACACCAACCCGTTTTCATACGCCCGTTCGTGCCCCCATTCCAACGCCTATTGCAACACCTATTCGCATCCCCATTCGAGCGCCCTGGATGCCATCCACACCGCATTCCTTCGGTCAACCCCGGTTCAACACCAGCGCACACAACCTGGTGCAGGCCCTGTCCACCTTCACGCCAGCCTCTTCCGCGCAAACCCGCTGGCCCAGCTTCAACCGCTGGAGCGCCAGCCAGCACCACAGCGGCCCTGCGTGGTTGACCATCCCGCGCTGATCTTCGTCGGCCCCCGGCCCTGCGATGCACAGCGTGCCGCACGGGCTCAACCACCGGTTGCTGCACACGCCGTGCTGCCCCAACCATTCACCATTGCGCTGAAAGTGTCCACCGGCACACCCAAAGCCGATTGAAACCTGCCGGTGCTACGTGATACACCGTTCGAACGCGGCACGCACCTGCCGACGGGAGAGCATCCGATGAAACTGAAGCACAAGATTCCACTGGCTTTTCTGATTGTCACGTTCCTGATGGCCGCGACCGGCTTGTTTGGCATATTCCGGCTGTACCAGTCGCTCGTGATCTACCAGACATCGGTGCAGAGCGCCGCGCAAAATGAGCGTGCCGTCAACGACATGCTCTACCAGTTCAAGGTGCAGGTGCAGGAGTGGAAAGACACCCTGCTGCGCGGACGGGACCCGATCAAACTACAAACCTCGTGGGGCCGTTTTCAGCAACAGCAGAAAATCGTCAATGGACTCGCACGTGCACTGCAACAGGCACTGCCACCGGGTGACAGCCAGACAATGGTGAACCAATTCACCAACGCCCACTCCAAGATGGGCGAGGAATACCGCAACGGCTACGATGCATTCACGGCGGCCCATTTCGACGCAACGGCGGGCGACGCTGCCGTCGTCGGCGTCGACCGGGAGCCAAGCCAGTTACTGGTCGATACCGCCAAAAAAATCACGGCGGAAAATGCGACGCTCGTGCAGCAAACCAGCGCGGGGGCCAACCAGGCCCTGATCATCAGCATCGCTTTAATGACCTGCGTGGTGGTGCTGAGCGTGGTCGGTGGCGTGGTATTTTCCGGAACCATTGTGCGGCCGATTATTCAGGCAGCGCACGTCGCTGAGACGGTCGCCTCGGGTGACCTGACTTCCACCATTGAGGCGACGTCGGAAGACGAAATCGGTTTGCTACTGAGGTCACTCAAACACATGAACGACCGCCTGGTCGCACTGGTCAGCACGGTGCGCACCGGCTCCGAATCGGTGGCCAACGCCAGCGCCGAAATTGCCGCCGGCAACCACGACCTGTCAGCGCGCACGGAAAGCCAGGCCAGCGCGCTGGAACAGACTGCAGCCAACATGAGTGAGCTGGCTTCCACCGTCAACCACAGTGCCGCCAATGCGCGCCAGGCCAGCCAATTGGCCACCAGCGCGTCGTCCATCGCCGAGCAGGGCGGTCGGGTGGTGGGGCAGGTGGTGGAAACCATGAAAGGCATCAACGAGTCATCGAGCCGGATCGCCGACATCATTGGCGTGATTGACGGCATTGCGTTTCAGACCAACATCCTGGCGCTCAACGCGGCCGTGGAAGCCGCGCGTGCGGGTGACCAGGGACGCGGCTTTGCCGTGGTGGCCACCGAGGTGCGCGCGCTGGCCGGTCGCAGCGCAGCAGCCGCCAAAGAAATCAAACAGCTGATCACGGTGAGCGTGCAGCGCGTGGAGGACGGCACCGCGCAGGTCGGCCAGGCCGGCGCCACCATGAGCGACGTGGTTACCGGCATCCGCCGCGTCACCAGCATCGTGGGGGAAATCAGCGCTGCCAGCGACGTACAGGACACCAGCGTGGGGCAAATTGGCATGGCAGTGAATCAGATCGACCAGACCACCCAACAAAACGCCGCCCTGGTGGAGCAAATGGCCGCAGCTGCCAGCAGCCTGAAAGCCCTGGCCGGGGACCTGGTGGAAGCCGTCTCGGTGTTCAAGATCTCGGCTCGGACTTAGGGACCCTCTGCATAACTCCCTGCGGTCTGTGATCAGCCGGACTCGCCGGAGTTATGCAGAGGATCCTTAGGCGCCTGGGCCGCAGAAGCAGTCAAAGCGGAAGGTGTCAGCGGATAGGGGCGCGAATGGGAACGCCCCTCAGAAGTCACCCGTCAGCAGGTTTGCGCAAACAGTTCCCGCCCGATCAGCATGCGTCGAATTTCACTGGTGCCGGCACCAATTTCGTACAGCTTGGCATCGCGCCACAAACGCCCGACCGGGTAGTCGTTGATATAGCCGTTGCCGCCAAATATCTGCACACCGTCGCCCGCCATGCGGGTGGCCTGCTCGGCGCACCACAAAATCACGGAGGCGCAATCCTTGCGCACCTGGCGCACGTGCTCGGTCCCGAGCAAGTCCAGGTTCTTGGCCACGGTGTAGGCGAACGCGCGCCCGGCTTGGAGCACGGTGTACATGTCGGCCACCTTGCCCTGGATCAGCTGGAATTCGCCAATGCTCTGGCCAAACTGCTTGCGGTCGTGAATATACGGAATCACGTTGTCCATCACCGCCTGCATGATGCCCAGCGGGCCGCCGGTGAGCACGGCGCGTTCGTAGTCGAGTCCGCTCATCAGCACTTTGGCGCCGCCGTTGAGGCCGCCCAGGATGTTGTGCAGCGGCACTTCCACGTTGTTGAACACCAGTTCGCCGGTGTGGCTGCCGCGCATGCCGAGTTTGTCGAGCTTTTGCGCCACGGAGAAGCCTGGCATGCCTTTTTCAATCAGGAACGCGGTGACGCCACGTGCGCCGAGTTCGGGTTCGGATTTGGCGTAGACCACCAGCGTGTCGGCGTCGGGGCCGTTGGTGATCCACATTTTGCTGCCGTTGAGCAGGTAGTAGCCGCCCTTGTCTTCGGCGCGCAGCTTCATGCTGATCACATCCGAGCCGGCGTTGGGTTCGCTCATCGCCAAAGCACCCACGTGCTCGCCGCTGATCAGCTTGGGCAGGTATTTCTGGCGCTGCTCGGGCGTGCCGTTGCGGTTGATCTGGTTGACGCACAGGTTGCTGTGCGCACCATACGACAGGCCGACCGAGGCCGAAGCGCGTGAAATTTCCTCCATGGCAATCATGTGCGCCAGGTAACCCATGTCGGCGCCGCCGTAGGCCTCACCGACCGTGATGCCGAGTACACCGAGGTCGCCCATCTTGCGCCACAGGTCCATCGGGAACTGGTCGTTGCGGTCGATCTCGGCGGCACGCGGTGCGATTTCGGCCTGGGCAAATTCCCGCACGGCGTCGCGCAGCGCGTCAATGTCTTCGCCGAGCTGGAAGTTCAGTCCTGGCAGGTTGGTCATGGTTTTCTCCTGGTTTTATTTACGTTGTTCGAGACACAAATCATTCAATGAAAACGGGCATGCGCCGCGTTCAAACGCCCTGGCGATGCGCTGGCCATGCCGCGACCTCAGGCCACGCGCCGCGCCAGCAGCGCATTGGCGGCACGCGACAGCGGCTTGCGGCCCAGCGCGTCGCTGATAAATTTTCCGGCGTCCACCAGCCGTTCCAGGTCAATGCCGGTGGCAATACCCAGTCCGTGCAGCAGGTAGACCACGTCTTCCGTTGCCACATTGCCGGTGGCACCCTTGGCATACGGGCAACCACCCAAACCAGCGACCGAGGTGTCGAAGCGCCAGACGCCCAGTTCCAGACTCGCCAGGGTGTTGGCCAGCGCCTGGCCGTAGGTGTCGTGAAAATGGCCGGACACGTGGTCCAGGTCGTAATGTTTAAGCGTGGCTTCGAAGGCGCGCTGCACTTTGGTCGGCGTGCCCACGCCGATGGTGTCGGCCACGCCGACCTGCTCCACGCCGATGTCTTTCATCAGGCGCGCCAAATACGCGACACGCTCCGGCGCAATATCACCCTCGTACGGGCATCCCACGGTGCAGCTCATGGCACCGCGCACCGCAATGCCAGCGGCCTTGGCCGCCAGCACCACCGGGCGGAAACGCTCCATGCTTTCGGCAATGGAGCAGTTGATGTTTTTCTGGCTGAAGGCTTCGCTGGCAGAACCGAACACCACGATCTCGTCGGGACGCGTGGCCACGGCTGCGCTATAGCCTTGCAGATTAGGCGTCAGCACCGCGTAACGCACACCGGCCAAACGCCGGATGCCGGCCATGACTTCGGCGTTGTCGGCCATTTGCGGCACCCACTTGGGCGAGACAAAGCTGGTGACTTCGATCTCGCGCAGACCGGCGTCCTGCAGGCGCTCGACCAGTTCAATTTTGACGGCAGCGGGCACCGGCTGCTTCTCATTTTGCAGGCCGTCACGCGGCCCCACGTCCACCAAAACAACCCGGTTGGGATACGTCATGCGGCCTCCAGCATCGTCAGTGTGAGCAGTTCGGAGCCTTCGGCCACCTGGTCGCCCACGGCATACAACAACTCACCCACCACGCCGTCCGTGGGCGCGGCAATGGTGTGCTCCATTTTCATGGCCTCCATCACTGCCAATGGCTGGCCTTTGCTGACGCGGTCTCCCGTCTGGACGAAGAACGACACCACTTTGCCCGGCATGGGCGCTGTCAGGCGACCGCCCGTGCTTTGGCCTTCACCGGCGTGCGCCAGCGCATCCACCACGGTGATTTCAGCGGCACCGTGCGCCGTGAACACGGTGGCCAGTTCACCACGCTGGTAGACGTGTGCCAGCACGCGCTGCGCGCCCAGTCGCACGTCCAGCGCGCCCTGCGCGGTGCGCCCAAAGTTGAGCTCGTACGAGTTGCCGTCAATCAGCAACTGCAGCACGCCGCCGTGTGCGCGCGTCAGCACCACGGTGTGCGGCGTGCCCCGGAATTCCATCATGAAACTGCGCAGCGACGGCCCGTGCGAGCGCCAGCCATCGCGGCGCGACCAGGGGTCGACCCAGCCCTGCGCACCGCCGGTTTCAAAGGCCCGCGTTTCGCGGTCCATCAGGTGCGACAGCAACGCCGCCGCAACGATTGGCAATCCGAGTTTGCTCTGGTTGAACAACACGTCTGCCTCGCGCGGGATCAGCGCCGTGTCGAGCCGGGCCTGGGCAAACGAGGCGCTGGTCACCACATGGCGCAGAAACTGGACGTTGGTGGCCAGGCCCACAATGTGGGTCTGCGCCAGCGCCGTGTCGAGGCGCGCCAGCGCTTCCTCGCGGGTGCGGCCATGCACGATCAGCTTGGCCACCATGGAGTCATAAAACGGGCTGATGGTGTCGCCCTGGCGCACGCCGGAATCCACGCGCACGCCGCCGGGTGCACGCTCAAAGGTGGCGCACGGCGGCAGGGCGTAGACCTGCAGCGTGCCGGTAGCGGGCAGGAAGTGGTTGTCCGGATTTTCGGCACAGATGCGTGCCTCTATGGCGTGGCCCTGAATCTGCAGTTGGTCCTGGCGCAGCGGCAACGCTTCACCGCTGGCCACACGCAGCTGCCATTCCACCAGATCGAGCCCGGTAATGGCTTCCGTGACCGGGTGCTCCACCTGCAGGCGGGTGTTCATTTCCATGAAATAGAACTGCATGGATTCGGGCTGGTCGTAATCCGTCTGTTCAACGATGAATTCCACGGTACCGGCGCCCACATAGTTCACGGCCCGCGCTGCCGACACGGCGGCGTCACCCATGCGCGCGCGCAGTTGCGGCGTCATGCCCGGTGCCGGGGCTTCTTCCAGCACTTTCTGGTGGCGGCGTTGCACCGAGCAATCGCGTTCGAACAAATACACATAATTACCCTGCGTGTCGCCGAACACCTGGATTTCAATGTGGCGCGGGCGCTGCACATATTTTTCAATCAACACCGCGTCGTCACCAAAGCTGTTGATGGCTTCGCGCTGGCAACTCGCCAGTGCCGCAGCGAAATCTTCTGACCGGTCCACCACGCGCATGCCCTTGCCACCGCCACCGGCACTGGCCTTGATCAGCACCGGGTAACCGATGCGGTCAGCCTCACGCTGCAGCAGCGCCGGGTCCTGGTCGGCGCCGTGGTAGCCCGGCACCAACGGCACGCCAGCGTGTTCCATCAGGCGCTTGGATTCGGCTTTCAGCCCCATGGCTTGGATGGCCGAGGGTGGCGGGCCAATGAACACCAGACCGGCCGCGGCGCAGGCGTTGGCGAAGTCTTCGTTTTCGCTCAGAAAACCATAACCCGGATGCACCGCTTCAGCCCCGCAGGCGAGCGCCGCTTCAATGATTTTTTCCCAGCGCAGGTAGCTGTCACGCGGCGCGCTGCCGCCGATGTGCACCGCTGCGTCACAGGCCGCCACGTGCTGGGCGTTGGCGTCGGCATCCGAATACACGGCCACGGTCTGCACCGCCAGACGGCGTGCCGTTTGCGCGACGCGGCAGGCGATTTCGCCCCGGTTGGCAATCAGTATTTTTTTGAACATGGAAGGTTTCCTGTGATTCGGTGAATCGGTGAATCGGTGAAGCAGTGGTGCCGTGAACTCAGAGCAGCCAGTCGGGCTTGCGTTTTTGCAGAAACGACTGCACGCCCTCGCGGCCTTCCGCGCTGGTTCGGATGTCGGCAATGCCGTCTACCGTGCGTGCGATCAGTGCGGCGTCGATGTCGCATCCGGCCACGTCCTGCAGCAACGCCTTACAACGGCACACCGCCACCGGACCCGCCACCACCAGCGACTGCACGATGGCGTCCACCTGCGCATCCAGCGCATCGGCCGCCACCACCGCGTGCACAAACCCGATGCGGTGCGCCTCGGCCGCGCTGAAGCGTTCAGCACTCAGAAAATAGCGGTGCGCGGAGCGTGCGCCCATGGCGCGGATCACGTAGGGGCTGATGGTGGCGGGTATCAGGCCCAGCTTGACCTCGCTCAGGCAATAGGTGGCGCTGTCCACGCTGACCGCCACGTCGCACACCGCCACCAGACCGACACCGCCGGCAAACACGTCGCCCTGCACACGCGCCACGGTGGGCTTAGGGCAGCGGTAAATGACCTCCAGCATGGTCGCCAGCGCTGCCGCATCGGCCACGTTTTCGGCGTGCGTGTAGTCGGCCATGCGGCGCATCCAATTCAGATCGGCACCGGCACAAAAGGCGGGGCCTTCGGCCGCCAGCACCACGGCACGCACGTCGGCGCGCTGACCGGCGTCCTGGAAGGCGCGCGTCAATTCCAGAATAACGTCGTCGTTGAAGGCGTTGCGTACCTCGGGCCGGTTCAGTGTGAGGGTCAGCACGGCGCCCTGTTGGGTGGTTTGAATGGCAGCCATGGCTTACATCCGAAACACGCCAAACTGGGTATCGGGGATCGGCGCATTGAGCGACGCCGACAAGCCCAGGGCCAGCACCCGGCGCGTGTCGGCCGGGTCGATGATGCCGTCGTCCCACAGGCGGGCGGTGGCGTAATACGGGTGGCCCTGCTCTTCGTACTGGCGCCGGATCGGGGCCTTGAAGGCCTCCTCCTCCTCCATGCTCCAGGTTTCGCCCTTGGCTTCAATGCCGTCACGCCGTACCGTCGCCAGCACGCTGGCGGCCTGTTCCCCACCCATCACGCTGATGCGCGCGTTGGGCCACATCCACAGGAAACGCGGGCTGTAGGCGCGACCACACATGCCGTAATTGCCGGCACCAAAACTGCCGCCAATGATGATGGTGAACTTGGGCACGCTGGCCGTTGCCACCGCCGTCACCATCTTGGCGCCGTTGCGGGCTATGCCTTCGTTTTCGTATTTGCGCCCGACCATGAAGCCGGTGATGTTCTGCAAAAACACCAGCGGTATCTTGCGCTGGCAGCACAGCTCGATGAAGTGCGCGCCCTTGAGCGCCGACTCGGAAAACAAAATGCCGTTGTTGGCAATCACGCCCACCGGCATGCCTTCCACGTGCGCAAAGCCGCACACCAGCGTGGTGCCATAACGCGGCTTGAATTCATGGAACTCGGAATCGTCCACGATGCGCGCAATGATTTCGCGCACGTCAAACGGCTTGCGCGTGTCGGTCGGGATCACGCCGTAGAGTTCTTCCGTGGCAAAGCGCGGTGGCCGGCTTTCGCGCACAGCCAGGGCGGGCGTTTTGCCCCGGTTCAGGTGGGCCACGGCAGTGCGTGCCAGCGACAGCGCGTGCAAGTCGTTCTGTGCCAGGTGGTCGGCCACGCCCGAGAGGCGCGTGTGCACATCACCGCCGCCCAGGTCTTCCACGCTCACCACCTCGCCGGTGGCCGCTTTCACCAGCGGCGGGCCACCCAGAAAAATGGTGCCCTGGTTTTTAACAATGATGGTTTCGTCGCTCATGGCCGGCACATAGGCGCCGCCCGCCGTGCAACTGCCCATCACCACCGCAATTTGGGCAATGCCCTGCGCACTCATGGTGGCCTGGTTGAAGAAGATGCGGCCGAAGTGGTCGCGGTCCGGAAACACTTCGTCCTGGTTGGGCAGGTTGGCGCCGCCCGAGTCCACCAGATAAATGCACGGCAGGTGGTTTTGCGCCGCCACTTCCTGCGCGCGCAGGTGCTTCTTCACCGTCATCGGGTAATAGGTTCCGCCCTTCACGGTGGCGTCGTTGCAGACGATCATGCAGTCCACGCCACTGACGCGCCCGATGCCCGCAATGACACCGGCACTGGGTGCGCTGTCACTGCCGTCGCGGTCCGGGTACAGCCCGAGTGCAGCCAACGGCGACAGCTCCAGAAACGGCGTGCCGGGGTCGAGCAGCATGGCCACCCGGTCGCGCGGCAGTAGTTTGCCGCGCGCCACGTGCTTGGCCCGTGCCGCCGTGCCGCCGCCGAGTGCCGCTTTGGCAACCTGGGCATTGAGTGCGTCCACCACGGCACGCATGGCCTGCACGTTGGCCAGAAAATCGGCCGAGCGCGGATTGAGTTGGGTTTCCAGTATGGGCATAAGGGTTCTTTCAGGTAATGCCAGCAATCAGGCGGTTGGGGCTTCGTGCAGGCCGAGTTCGAGCTTCATTTCGTCCCGGATTTTGAACTTCTGGATCTTGCCAGTGACTGTCATCGGAAACTGGTTCACAAAGCGGATGTAGCGCGGCACCTTGTAGTGTGCGATCTGGCCCTTGCAGTGGTCGCGGATGGCGTCCACTGTTAGCGCCTGCCCCGGCTTCAACACCACCCAGGCACACAGTTCTTCGCCGTACTTCTGGTCGGGCACGCCAACCACCTGCACGTCCTGAATCTGCGGCATGCGGTACAGGAATTCCTCGATCTCGCGCGGATAAATATTTTCGCCGCCACGAATCACCATGTCCTTGATGCGCCCGACGATGTTCACATACCCTTCTTCGTCCATGGTGGCCAGGTCGCCCGTGTGCATCCAGCCCTCCGCATCAATCGCCTCGGCGGTGCGCTGCGGATCGTCCCAATAGCCGTGCATCACGGAATAGCCGCGCGTGCATAACTCGCCCGAAACGTGGGGTGCTGCCACCGCGCCGGTGGCCGGATCAATGACCTTGACCTGCAAATGCGGATGCACCTGCCCGACCGTGGTGACGCGCTTTTCCAGCGGCGTGGTGGTGGTGCTCTGGCAGCTCACCGGGCTGGTTTCCGTCATGCCATAGGCAATCGTCACTTCCGACAGATGCATGTCGCGCACCACGCGCTTCATGACTTCAATCGGGCAGGGCGAGCCAGCCATGATGCCGGTGCGCAGGGTCGACAAATCGAATTCCGCAAAACGCGGGTGGTCCAGTTCGGCAATGAACATGGTGGGCACGCCATGCAGCCCGGTGCAGCGTTCGTCCTGCACCGTTTGCAACACGCTCAGGGCATCAAAGCCGTCGTTCGGATAAACAATGGTGGCGCCGTGGGTGAGACAAGCCAGGTTGCCCAGCACCATGCCAAAGCAGTGGTACAGCGGCACCGGAATGCACAGGCGGTCGGCGCTGCTCAGGCGCATGGCTTCGCCGATGAAGAAACCGTTGTTCAGGATATTGCGGTGCGTCAGCGTCGCGCCCTTGGGAAAGCCGGTGGTGCCGCTGGTGAACTGGATGTTGATCGGGTCCGTGGCGTGCAAGCTGCCAGCGATGCGCGCCACACGTGGATCGGCAGCATCACCGCGCGCCAGCAGATCGGAAAAACGCTGCAGGCCCGCCATGTCGTCGCCCTGGCCCGGCACATCAATCCAGACCACCTGGCGCAGGTGCGGCAGGCGCGCTGCCTGCAGAGCACCCGGCTGGGCGTTGCGCCATTCGGGTGCCAGCTCGTGCAGCATGCCGACATAATCGCTGGTCTTGAAACGCGCCATCGTCACCAGCGCCTTGCAGCCGACCCGGTTCAGGGCATATTCCACTTCCGCCACGCGGTAGGCCGGATTGATATTCACCAGAATCAGGCCAACCTTGGCGGTGGCCAGTTGCATCAGCACCCACTCGGCATTGTTGTGGGACCAGATGCCCACCCGATCGCCCGGCTCCAGTCCGAGCGCCAGCAAGGCACTGGCCAACTGGTTGCTCGCCGCCTGCAACTGGCGGTAACTGTACCGCCGCCCCTGGTGCACGCTGACCAGTGCTTCCTGGTCGGGTAGGCGCGCGGCGATGGTGTCAAAAAAGTCGCCCAGGGTCTGCTCAATCAACGGCAATTCGGTACTGCCGTGCGACTCGCTCACGGTATGGACTGACGCAGCCATTGGCTGCGCGGTGGATTTGGTCATCAGAGGTCTCCTCGTAGGGCGGGTGCCGGACCGGCCGACTTTTTTGTGGTTGCCAGCTGTGAGCATAGGCATGCAGGTGTCCCAATGGGGGCCACTTAGGTTGCAAATTGCGCCACATGCTGGGAAAATAGCGACCGCCATGTCTGCCGCCCGCCCGCACCCGCCGCCCGCCCCTTCTGTCACCCGCACCGGCCCGGCGGTCACGCCCATCGCCTTTGTGCTGGCCATCGTGGAAGCCTACGCACGCCAGCACCGAAGCCCGGCCAAGGCACTGGAAATAGCACAAATTGCGCCATCATCGCTGCATGATCCGTCGGCACGCATCACAGCCGCCCAAATGGAACGCATCTCGGCTGCTGCCATGCAGGAACTCGACGACGAAGCGCTCGGCTGGTTCAGCCGCCGCCTGCCCTGGGGCAGCTACGGCATGCTGGCGCGCGCCTCCATCAGCGCGCCCAGCCTGGAGCGTGCCATGCGGCGCTGGTGCCGCCACCATGGCCTGCTGGCCGACGACATCACGCTGCAACTGACACACAACGGCACGCACGCCACGGTTTCCATCACGGAGCAGCGCGACCTCGGCGTGCTGCGCGAGTTCTGCCTGGTCTCGGTGCTGCGCAACATCCACGGCCTGGCCTGTTGGCTGATCGACTCGCGCCTGCCCCTGCTCGGCGCCACTTTTCCCTTTGCCGCACCGCCGCACCACGACGTCTACCGCATCCTGTTCCCCGCGCCCACCACGTTTCTGGCCCAATGCGCCAGCATCCGTTTCGACGCCACCTACCTGACGCTGCCACTGCGACGCGACGAAACCGCGCTCAACCAGATGCTGCAGCGCGCGCTGCCACTGACCGTGCTGCAATACCGGCGCGACCGCATCCTGGCGCAACGCGTGCGCCAGATTTTCCAGAACCACCCGGACCAGATCCACAACGCCGACACACTGGCAACCCAACTCCATGTGTCAAGCCGCACCCTGCACCGCCAACTCGGCGAAGAAGGCACGTCGCTGCAAGCATTGAAAGACGAAATGCGCCAAGCGCGCGCGCGCGAATTGCTGCTGCGCAGCGCACGCCCGATCAAACAGGTGGCGCAGGCCACCGGCTTTCGCAACGAGAAAAGTTTCATGCGCGCATTCCGGGGCTGGACCGGGTTGTCACCGGCAGAATTCCGTCGGCGTGCCAATGGCGCGGTATAGGCCCGCTTCGGACGCAACCGGCTTTCATTCTTGCCCCACCGCGATCACGAACTGCCCCGCGTTACTACTTCGACGCTCCCAGCGGGACTGACCGGCGGGCATGGCCCCGAAAGTCGCCATTGCTTGCACCAGACGATCTACCTCGAAGCGGTGCAGGGTCAGGCCATCGCCACCACTGCGGATCTGCTCGACTTGGTACGCCGCGCTCTGAAACCAGCCGGCGATACGGACCTGATCCGTCGAGCCCATCAACGACACGCACAAATCATCCTCCTCTTGTGTCAGCCATAGCCTGTCCTGCCGGATGTATATCTTGGATTATTGGGGGCGGCTATTCACCCGTGCGCCGTGGGTTGACGCACAAAAAAATAGGCGGGTAAGCCACGCAAGCACTTACCCGCCTTTAGCGTCTAGCGACGCATTTATAGGCGCATTGGGGAGCGCCTGGTTGCGCTTAGATACGCTCGAAAATCACCGCAATACCCTGGCCGCCGCCGATGCACATGGTGGCCAGCGCGTACTTGCCGCCGGTGCGTTGCAGTTCATAAACTGCCTTGGTGGCAATGAAGGCACCCGAGCAGCCGACCGGGTGGCCCAGGGCGATGGCACCGCCATTGGGGTTGGTCTTGGCCGGGTCCAGACCCAGGCCCTTGTTCACGGCAATGGCCTGGGCGGCAAAGGCTTCATTGGCTTCGATGACGTCGATCTGGTCCAGCGTCAGGCCGGCTTTCTTCAGCGCCAGCTTGGTGGCCGGGATCGGACCTTCGCCCATGATTTCGTTAGGCACGCCGGCAATGGCGTACGACACGATGCGGGCAATCGGCTTCTGGCCGGCCTTGGCAGCGGCGTCGGCGGCGGCCAGCACAAAGAAGGCGGCGCCGTCGTTGATGCCCGAGGCATTACCAGCAGTCACGGTGCCGTCCTTCTTGAAGGCGGGCTTCATTTTGGCCAGCGATTCCAGCGTAGTGCTGGGCTTGCCGTGCTCGTCGGTGTCGAACACCACGTCGCCCTTGCGGGTCTGTTGCACGATGGGCACGATTTGCGACTTGAAGCGGCCTTCCTGAATGGCCACGGCAGCACGGCGCTGCGATTCGCAGGCAAAGGCATCCTGCTCTTCGCGGCTGATGTTCCACTTGGTGGCCAGGTTTTCGGCGGTCACGCCCATGTGGCCGACGCCAAATGGGTCGGTCAAAACGGCCACCATCATGTCGATGGCTTTGGTGTCACCCATGCGGGCGCCGCTGCGCAGGGCCGGAATCATGTAGCTGCCGCGCGACATGACTTCCACGCCGCCGCCAATGCCGTATTCGAAATCACCCAGCATGATGTTTTGCGCTGCGGTCACGATGCCTTGCAGGCCGGACGAGCACAAACGGCTCACCTGCATGGCAATGGAGTCCATGGGCAAACCAGCCTGAATGGAGGCCACGCGCGAGACATAGGCGTAACGCGAATCGGTCGGGATCACGTGACCCACCACGGCGTTGCCGATTTGCAGTGGATCGACACCGGAACGCGCAATGGCTTCCTTCATCACGATGCCAGCCAGCTCTGCGGGTTCCATGTTGGACAGCGAGCCGCCGAAGGCACCAATGGCGGAACGGGCTGCGCTCAACACAACTACTTCTTTGCTCATCTCTAAACTCCTCGTTGAAAAGAAAATCCATGCCAGGCCCTCTGCATCACTCCGCACGGGGAGCCAAGCGACAGGACCCTAGTTGCCACCGTGCAACATACAAGCATCGTACCCCCATCACCTGACAATCTCTTACAGTGGCGTTGCACTGCCGCGTCCGGTGCGCAGTACGTCGCCCGTTCCAGTGGTTTTCTACGGTTTTCATCGGCACCGGAGGAGGGTCTGACGCGGGCCTGACGCGCACCGCCACACCCCCTCGACGCAACTTGAAATAGCTGAGAAATGTCAACAATCCGCAAGCTCTCGCTTGCTATCATGCGGGCGGTTTTCCCTACTCCCCCTTCTTTTCAACATCAATAAAATCTAGAGGCACAAGCATGACACACCGCGTGCAGGAACAATACCGTCAAAAACGCTGTACTGCCGACCAGGCTGCGGCCCTGGTTCAATCGGGAGACACCGTGTTCATGGGCGAATTTGCCCAGACGGTGGAAGCCGTGGACGCCGCACTGGCGCTGCGCAAGCACGAACTGCGCGACGTCATCCTGATCACCACCACCCGCGCCCGTCCGCTCAAGTGTGTAGAAGCCGACCCGACCCGTGAATCGTTCATCTGGGATGACTGGCATTTTTCCGGACTGGCACGCAAGATGGGCGAGCGCGGCCTGGCCAGCTACATTCCGCTGTGCTATCACCAGGGTCCGCACAACGTCGACCGTTACGAAACGCCCGATGTCGTCGTGGTGCAGGTCACACCGATGGACAGCAAGGGATTTTTTAATTTCTCCACCAGCTGCTCCATGACCCCGGCCTACTGCCGCAAGGCCAAGAAGGTGGTGGTCGAAGTCAATACCAACACGCCGCGCTGCCTGGGTGGTCTGGATGAATGCATTCACATTTCGCAGGTTCATAGCGTGGTCGAAGGCCCCAACACGCCGCTGCTGCAATTGCCCGAAACCCAGGCCAGCGAAGCCGACCGCCTGATTGCGGCGCACGTGATGACGCTGCTGGAAGACGGCTCCACCATCCAGCTCGGCATTGGTGGCCTGCCCAACATCGTGGGCGCCATGATTGCGCAAAGCGACCTCAAGGACCTGGGCGTGCACACCGAAATGCTGGCCGACTCCTACGTTGACATGTATGAGGCCGGACGCATCACCGGCAAGCGCAAGGCGATTGACCGCGGCAAAATGGTCTACACCTTCGCCATGGGCTCGCAAAAGCTCTACGATTTCCTGCACGACAACCCGATGACGGCGATATTCCCGGCGTCGTACACCAACGACCCGTGCGTGATCGGGCGCAACCCGAAGGTGGTGGCGATCAACAACGCCATCGAGATCGATCTGTTCACGCAAGTGGCCAGCGAGTCCGCCGGCGCACGCCAGATCTCGGGCACCGGCGGCCAGCTCGACTTCATTTTGGGCGCCTACAAGTCCGAAGGCGGCAAGGGCCTGATCTGCATTAACTCCACCTACAAGAAGAAAGACGGCACCATTGGCTCGCGCATCGTGCCTACCCTGTCAGCCGGCACCATCGTGACCTGCCCGCGCTCACTGGTGCACTACGTGGTAACCGAATTCGGCTATGCGCAGCTCAAGGCCAAGTCCACCTGGCAACGCACGGAAGCCCTGATCGGCATCGCCCACCCCGATTTCCGCGAGCAGTTGATCAAGGAAGCCGAGGCCCTGGGCATCTGGCGCCAGTCCAACAAGCTGGTGTAGGCGCAGGCGTGCCTGGCGCTGGCGCTGGCCCTGGAGCGGCTTAGCGCTTGCGTGCGGGCACGGTCGCTATGGCACGGCGTGCTGCGCCACCGACACGCGTGTTATCCATGGAAACTCCCATGAAAACCACGGCTGCTTACTGCTAAACTGATTCCAGAAACAAACAGTTATGCGCGGACCGGCGCCTGGAATGCCAGGGGTGGTCGGCGACATACCGAAAGAGGCACATGTCGCAATATTCCCTACGTCAAAAGTTTCAATTTGGCATCGTGACCGTGGTCGTGGTGTCCGTCATGGTGCTGCTGGGCGGCCGATTTCTAACCAAAGCCGCACGCTTTCACTACCTCGAACGCGAACATCTGGCGGCCGTCATGCAGATGGAGCTGGAAGTCCAGCGGGCGAGTTTTGGCAGCGAAGTCAACAAAAGCAGCGTGCTGAAATTGATTGATCGGGCCCAGTCCGTGGCGCTGCAAGCCGATGGCGAGTTGTTCAGAGTCGAGCAGGGCCTGTTCCGTTTGCTTGGCTTTCGCGACATCATTGAGTTGCCCCTGAAGGACTTTGACGACATGGCGCATATGCGCAAGATCATCGAGTCCGACCCCGGCCAGAACCTCACGCAGGCGCTGGCATTGCTGATCAAGCCCGACCTGGCTGCTGCGCAGGAAAACTCCGACCGTTTCGGCCCCCTGGTGGTGGATGCAGTCAACTTTATCCGGGTGCTGGTCATCAGCATCGACCTGCTCGGCGCCGCCGCCCTGATTGCTGGTTTCTGGACCCTCCGGCAAGCCGTTCTTGGCCCACTGGAGAGAGCGGTTGATCTGTCGCGGCACATCGCGCAGGGCGACCTCACCGGCGCTGTCGATGCCCAGTCGAGCGACGAAATCGGCCAGCTGATGGACGCCATCGCTGAGATGCAGCACAACTTGTCGAGAATGGTGAACCATGTGCGCCAGAACGCGCAGAGCCTGGAAACCTCCAGCGCCGAGATTTCCCAGAGCAACCTGGACCTGAGTTCGCGCACCGACGGCCAGGCCTACACGCTGCAGGAAACCGCCGCATCCATGGAAGTACTGGACTCCGTGTTCCAGCAAAATGCCAGCAGCGCGCGCGAAGTCAGCCAACTGGCCATGAATGCCTCCACCGTGGCCGTTCAAGGCGGCGAAGTGGTGGCGCAAGTGGTCAACACCATGAAGGGCATCAACGACGCCTCGCGCCGGATTTCCGAGATCATCGGCGTGATTGATGGCATTGCTTTTCAAACCAACATCCTGGCCCTGAATGCCGCCGTGGAAGCAGCGCGTGCCGGCGAGCAAGGTCGCGGCTTTGCCGTGGTGGCGAGCGAGGTGCGCAGCCTGGCCGGTCGCTCGGCGGACGCCGCCAAGGAAATCAAGAACCTGATCAACGCCAGTGTCGAGCGCGTGGCCCAGGGCACCACGCTGGTAGACCGGGCCGGAACCACCATGACGGAAGTGGTGACCTCGATCCGGCGCGTGACCGATCTGGTCAGCGAAATCAGTTCCGCCAGCGGCGAGCAAAGTGCCGGCATCACGCAAGTCGGAGCCTCCATTACCAAGATGGAGCAGGGCACCCAGCAAAATGCCGCGTTGGTGGAACGCATGGCCACTGCCGCCGACAGCTTGAAGCACCAGGCCCAGGATCTGGTGCGGGAAGTGGCCGCTTTCAAGACCCATGAGGGCCGCCCGAATGGCGGTGGCAGTGTCGCGCCGCCCATCAGGCTTGGCATCGCGAAGCCGGTGGCGCCACGCGCCATCACCGCCACGCCCCCGGTTGCATCGAAACCGATCGTGTTGCCCAGGGCAGCCGTTCCTCCGAAGCCGGTCGTCCAGGCAAACGCCGTCACCGCCGACAGCGATGCGGCGTGGGAAACGTTCTGAGCGTCCGGCACGCAACGCACCACGATAAAATAACGGCCTGCTCCTTTTACCGGCCTGCCATGTTCCGAACCCTATTGAAGTCGAAGATCCACCGCGTTTCGGTCACACAATGCGAACTCCACTACGAGGGATCGTGCGCCATTGACGAAAACCTGCTTGAAGCCGCCAATATCTGCGAGAACGAGCAGATTCATATCTGGAACATCAACAACGGTGAGCGCTTCATCACGTACGCCATCAAGGGCGAGCGCGGCTCGGGCATGATTTCCGTCAACGGCTCGGCGGCACGGCGCGCCAGCGCGGGCGACCTGTTGATCATTGCCGCATTTGCCCAGGTGCATGAGAACGATGTGGCTGCGCACGAGCCGCAACTGGTTTTTGTGGATGCAAACAACCAGCAAACCGGGCTACGCCACCATGTACCAACCCAGGCTGCGCCCGGTCACGAAACAGACGAGTGCTGACCTCGCGTCGCCGCTAGCGCCAGCGCCTGCCGCACCACCGCGCGTGGGTCCGGAGCTTGCGTCACTGCACTGACCACCGCCACCCCGCGCACACCACAAGCCCAGACCGCCTCCATCTGCGCCAGTGCTATGCCGCCGATGGCGACCACGGGAACCGCTCCGGCCACGCCCGTCCAGTCCTTTAATTGGTCCAGGCCAACCGGCGCATACGGCATGCGTTTGAGCGTGGTGGGAAACACCGGTCCAATGGCCACATACGAGGGCTGGGCCGCCAGCGCCAGCGCCATTTCCTGCGGCGTGTGGGTGCTCAAACCCAACCGGATGCCCGACCCGCGCAATCGCTGCCTTTGCGTCTGCGTCAGTTCCGCCCAATCGCCTTGCCCCAGGTGTACCCCGTAGGCGCCGGCCTCCAGCGCCAACTGCCAATGGTCGTTGATAAACAACTGGGCGTCGGGGAAAGCGCGGCTTGCCTGCACCGCCGCACGCACCTGGCGCTGCGTCTGGGCCTGCTGATCGGGGTCCGCTTTGAGTCGCAGTTGAACCGTGCGAACGCCCCAGTCGAGCAATTGCGCCACCCAGCGCGCGTCGGGCACCACCGGATAAAAACCGGGCGGGCCGGACAACGGTGCAAACGCGCCGCTGCCGTTCATGGCGTGCTTCCTGCGGCATGCCAGAACGGCATGCCCACGGTTGGCGTGGATGCATGGGCGGCCACACGCTCCGACATCGGCAAGGCCTCGAACGCACCGCGCCCGGCGCGCACGGCGTCGCCAAAGGCGCGCGCCATGCGAACCGGATCGCCAGCCTGCGCCACTGCCGTGTTCAACAACACCGCATCGAAACCGAACTCCATCACCTGCGCCGCGTGCGAGGGTTTGCCCAGACCAGCGTCCACCACCAGCACGGCATCGGGCAGTCGGCGGCGCAGGGTTTCCAGCGCATACGGGTTCATCGGGCCGCGCCCGCTGCCAATCGGTGCCGCCCAGGGCATGACGGCGGCACAACCGGCGCCGTGCAGGCGCTGCGCCGTCACCAGGTCGTCGGTGGTGTAGGCGAACACGGCGAAGCCTTCGCGCACCAGCCGCGTCGCCGCGTCCAGCGTGGCCGCCAGGTCGGGCTGCAAGGTGTAGTCGTCACCAATGACTTCCAGTTTGATCCAATGGGTGGCAAAGATTTCGCGCGCCATCAGTGCCAGCGTGACGGCGTCGTCAGCGCTGTGACAGCCCGCCGTATTGGGCAGAATGTGGCAGCCCATGGCCTGTATGCGGCGCCAAAAGTGGTCTCCGCCGCCGCTCTCGGGCTGCAGGCGCCGCAGGCCCACCGTCAGCACCTCGGTGCCACAGGCGGACACCGCGTCAGACAGCACTTGCAGCGAGGGGTAATGGGCCGTTCCCAACAGCATCCGGCTGCTGAGTTGCTGGCCCGCCAGTTGCCAGCCAGCACCGGATACGGCAGGTGTCGTTTCGTGCATCTCAACCTCCGGTAATGGGTGCAATGATGTCGATGCGGTCACCGCTGCACAGCACGCGCTGCGGCCATTGTGAGCGCGCTACAAACTGGTTGTTGATGGCGCAGGCAAAGGCCGCGTCGAGCGCCAGGCCACGCGCCAGCAGCAACGCCTGCAAGGTGTGCGCAGCGCTGCGCTGGGCCACCCCATTGACATAAATTTCTTGTTCCATGGTGCTCTCTCCTTACAGCAGGTGTTCCAGCAGCGTCTCAACCAGCGCTGGCGCGCACAGATAGCCGTGGCGGTACAGGCCATTGATGTGCCAGACACCGCCGCGCTGCTCACAAAACGCATGGTCGTCGTCGGTTGCCGGGCGCAACGCGGCGGACATGCGTTCGACGCGCGCCTCGCCGAAACCGGGATGCAGACTGTACAGCGCACTGCCCAGTTCCAGCAGGGAGCGCAACGTCACCGAGCCCTGGTCCTCCGACTCCAGCTCGGTCGCCCCGACCACGAACCAATGGTCGGGACGGGGCGCCACATAAATCTGGTAACGCGGGTGGATCATGCGGACCGGGCGCTGCAGTTGCACCGCCGCACAGCGCACGCGCAACACTTCACCGCGCACACCGCGCAGTCCGGGCAACGCCGGTTTGCTGCCAATGCCACGGGCATCGACCACCACATCGGCCTCCCAGGTCTGCCCGTTGGCCACCAGTTGCCCCGGCAGCAGCCGCTCTATCTCGACGCCTTCGACCCAGCGCGCGCCCATGCGGTCGAGTGCCTGACCCAGCGCGGCCATCCACTGCTCGTTGGCCAGTTGCCCTTCTCCGTGCAACAGCATGCCGTGCTCAAACCGTCCGGCCAGCGTCGGTTCGCACTGTGCCACGCCCTGGGCATCGAGCAGTTCCATGGATGGGCGGTGGCTTGCGGGCAACTTGTAGTCGAGCAGGCGCTGGTATTGGTCGAACGAGCCACGGTCGGCCGCATGGGCCACCACCAGCGTGCCGGCTTGCCTGAAATAGACCGACTCGGGCGCGTCCAGGTCCTGGCCCAGCTGTGCGATCCACTGTGGCCACAAGGCCATGGAACGTTGCCCCATGGCAAAAACCACGGCATCCGAAATCGCCAATTCGGCCAAGGGTGACAGCATGGCGGCGGCCACCATGGCGGCGGTGTTGTCGTCGGTGCGCAGCCGACTGTCCACCATCGTGACCTGGCAGCCCGCACGCAGCAGCCGCCAGGCAAGCGTGCGCCCCAGCAAGCCAGCGCCCGCAATACCCACGTGCAGGCGCTTTGCAGGGGCGTTGTGGCGGGGCGATGTTTCTTCGAAAGGATTCACAGCAATCTCCGGTGAAGGTGGAGCCTGCCTGGGCGGCCGGAGTCCGTGTTCGTTGACAGCGAACGGTCCCGGTGCCGATGTGCGTTGTTCCCTACGCGGGGATAACCCCAATCAGGTTCAGCGGGTCCCACCACAGTGGTCTCAGCCTCGACATTCGTCTTCGGCACCCCGACAAGCAACCGAAGTGTATGCGATGTTCAGCCCGCCACCACCAGCGCGTGCATGGGCACCGGCATGACGGCGTTACTGGGCGGTGGGCGATTTTCTCCATCTCCGGTAACAATCGGGCGTTTCAGTTGAAAATGGCGTGCACGTCTTATCCTGGCGATGGGTTTCATGCACGCAGCCCACGCCACACGCTTACCGCACCCCGTAATGCCATTGCATTTGCTTGAACTGATGAAATCCCTGCGTGCCAAGGTCACGCTGGCTGCAGCCGGTTTGCTGTTGGTGTTTCTCTGGGCTATCGCCTGGTTCATTTCGAACATCGTCACGCCCCAGATGGAAACGATTCAAATGGACCGCCAGTACGAAATCGCCCAATACCTGGCGGCCGACCTGGACCGGGACATTACCAACCGCATCCATACGCTGTCCAGCTTGGCCGCGGCCATCGACACCAACCGTCTGGCAGACACTGCCTATTTGCAAAAATACCTGCACGACCATGCAGTCCTTCAGAATGCGTTTGATGAAGACGTGCAGGTCATTGACCTGCAAGGCCGGGTACAAGCCGAGTTGCCGGTGCCAAGCGGGCACAGAAACCTCCATTACGCCCACCATGAAGCCTTCCGTCAGGCCGTTGCCACCGGCAAGCCCTGCGTGGGTACGCCGACCATCGGTCTTTCGAGCAAACGGCCCGTACTCGTGATCACCGTTCCCGTGCTGGACGCGCGGGGCGCAGTGCGCGCCGTGGTCAGCGGCATTGCTGACCTGGCCTCACAGAGTCTGGTCGGGCCCATGCTGGCCGCCCGGGCGCTGGGGCAATCCGAGATTTTTGTGTTCTCCCTGCAGGACAACCTGATCATTGCAGCGCCCGATCGCAACCGAATACTCAAGCCAGCCCCGGCACCTGGCCAAAGCACGCTGTACGACCAGTTCCGCACCGGCTTCGAAGGCTCTGTCATCGCCCAAAACTCCTCCAACGTGATGAAGCTCGTATCGGGCAAGCGCCTGGCCTCGACCAACTGGATCGTTCTGGTCGCGCTGCCCACCGACATTGCGTTCAAACCCATCCGCGTCATGCTCGATACCGTCAAAACCATGGCGCTGCTCGCCACCGTATTGACATTGCTGCTGGTGGGATGGGCGACGCAGCGTCTGCTGAGCCCCCTGACCCGCGCCAGTGTGCGCCTGGATGCCATGTCCAGCGGGCAGGTGCCGCTGCAGGAACTGGCGGAAGTGGGCGAACGGGAGGTGCGTCAATTGCTCGCCAGTTTTAACCGCCTCAGCCGACGGCTGCTGCAGCAGCAAACCGAGCTGCAATACAGCGAGGCCATGTACCGCTCGCTGTTCGACAACATGCTCAATGGATTTGCCTACTGTGCGATGATTTTCGAGGACGGCGTTGCGGTCGATTTCGTCTATTTGAATGTGAACGCAGCTTTTGAGGCGCTCACCGGATTGCGCGACGTGGTGGGCAAAAAGGTGTCCGACATCATTCCCGGCATTCATACGAGCGATCCGGCCATCCTCAGCACCTATGCGCGCGTGGTCAACAGCGGCGTACCCGAGCGCATGGAACATTTTGTCGACGCGCTACAGCAATGGTTTTTACTGTCGATCTACAGCACGCAACCGGGCCACTTTGTGGCGGTGTTTGACGTCATTACAGAGCGCAAGCGTGCGGAACAGGAACTGCGACTGGCCGCCACGGCGTTCGAAGCACAAACGGGCATTGTCGTGACCGACGCCAACGAAGTCATCCTGCGGGTGAATCAGGCGCTCACCAGCGACACCGGCTATTCGGCAGACGAAGCCATCGGGCAGACACCCCGGCTGTTCAAATCGGGACGGCACGAACCGGCGTTCTATGCGGCCATGTGGGACAGCATCCTGCGCACGGGGGCCTGGCAAGGGGAAGTCTGGGGCCGCCGCAAAAACGGCGAGATCTATCCCAAATGGCAGACCATCACGGCGGTCAAGGACGCCAGCGGTGTGGTCCACCATTACGTGAGCACCCAGACCGACATCACGGAGCGCAAGCACGTGGAAGCGGAGCTGCTGCAGATGAACCACGCGCTGGAAGGCAAAAAAGTGCAGTTGCGGGAGTTGGTGGCGCAAAACGAAACCACCCGCGAAAACGAGAGAAAGCACATTGCGCGCGAAGTGCACGATGAACTCGGCCAGCTGCTGACGGCGATGCGCATGAGCTTGTCAGTCCTGTCCATTCGCTTCGGTGCGCACAACCTGGAGCTGAACAACAAGCTGCTTGGCATGCGCGCACTGGTGGATGCCGCCATTCTGGCAGTGCGGAATGTGGCCAGCAATTTGCGGCCTTTGGCGCTGGACATGGGGCTATTCCTGGCCCTGGACTGGCTTTGCAAGGATTTCATGCAACGCACCGGCATTCCCTGCGTGCTGGATGCACGAAACCCCGACGTGGCGCTGGACGAGGCGCGCGCCGTAGTGGTGTTTCGCATCGTTCAGGAGTCACTCACCAATATCACCCGCTACGCCAAAGCACAACGGGTGTCGGTCACGATGGCACGCTACGGCAACGAACTGAACGTGGAAATTCAGGACGATGGGCAGGGTTTCGACACCCAAGCGGTCAAAAATACAAAAACCTTCGGCTTGCTTGGCATGAAGGAGCGCGCCCTGGCGCTGGGTGGCCGACTGGACATCGTCAGTTCGCCGGGGCACGGTACCAGCGTTGGCCTGACTATCCCCTACCACCGCGCCATCGCGTGATTGCGTAAAGACCCATCATGCCGGTGCGGGAAAATCTTTCAGGCAGCAGCGTCCCGACGGATTGCTGCTCTCGCAGGCACACTGGCCGGCCCGAGTCTGCGCCAGGATGAAATCACGCGTGGCCGGGTTGCGGCCAAACTCCGCGCGGCTGACACCAAAGCAGTAACACAACAGGTCGTCGTCAACACCGGATTGCACGCCAATCGCGGTGCGCAACTGCGACTTCTCAATAACCGAGCCGTCCGAACCAAAGTAAGCCACCGCACAGTGTGCGTCTTCACAAAAATAGTAGCGTTCAGCCGTCGGTTCCCAATTCCACGGAGCCTTGATGTGGTGCCGGATGGTGCGCACCGCCACGGCGGCATAGTTTTGGCCATTGCGCGGGCAGCGGTGTTTGTGGGGATGTGCGTCGTCCCACTCGGGTACTAAACAGCAGTGGTTCATGGTAGGTGCGCTCGGTGTGGTGCGTGCAGCAGCAGTGGTGCGTGGCAGTGGCTATTTGCAGTGGCTATTTGCATTTCAGTGCCCGATTGTCGTTTTTTTCGCCCTTGCAACCAGAATCCACCCCTGCGGACACCCTGGATTTCACCACCGCACCGTGCGTCTCCTACACTGCGGACTGTCGCAGCGCGTACGGCCAATGCCGGCGCCATGTACCAAGTGACGCTGCGCCGACTGGCGCAACAGGAACAACGCCAGCCGCGAAACGGCTGAGCGCTACCGCTACCGCTACCGCTACCGCTACCGCTACCGCTACCGGGTCCGGGTCCGGGTCCGGGTCCGGGTCCGGCGTCAGTAGGGCTTGAAGTTGCCGGAAGCATCCTCGCGTGCAGGCGCAATCCGCCCATTCGAAAGTGGCGGCGTGGTACGCCGCTGCGGCGCGCGCGCCACCACTGGCAACGCCAGCGGCTGGACCTGCTCCTCACCGGTCTTGAAAAACGCGATGCTGCGTTGCAGTTGCTCAGCCTGCCCCGACAACTCTTCGCTGGTAGCGGCCAACTCCTCCGAGGCCGATGCGTTCTGCTGCGTGGCCTTGCTGAGTTGCCCCATGGCGCCACTGATGCGCACCACCGACTCACTTTGTTCCGAACTGGAGGCAGAAATTTCCTGCACCAGTTCACTGGTCTTCTGAATGCTGGGCACGATTTCGTCGAGCAACCTGCCAGCCCGCTCTGCGGTAGACACGCTGTTGCCTGCCAGCGTGCCAATTTCCCGCGCCGCCTCCTGGCTGCGCTCGGCCAGTTTGCGCACTTCGGCGGCCACCACGGCAAAGCCCTTGCCGTGCTCACCGGCACGGGCTGCTTCAATCGCGGCGTTCAGGGCCAGCAGATTGGTCTGGTAGGCGATGTCATCGACGATGCCAATCTTGGCCGCAATCTGCTTCATGGCCTGCACCGTGTCGTTCACGGCGCGCCCTCCCTCGACCGCTTCCTTGCTGG
>Ga0316223_1001006_pt1 | contig 29035 bp, 23 predicted proteins | sample TBH18009metaG_FD_206007 | JGI IMG/M metagenome (GOLD analysis project Ga0316223, IMG submission 206007) | Freshwater microbial communities from Trout Bog Lake, Wisconsin, USA - TBH18009 | ecosystem: Environmental > Aquatic > Freshwater > Lake > Hypolimnion/Profundal zone | place: USA: Wisconsin...
CCAGCGCGGCTACCACAAGCCCATCATGATCGCGGGCGGCCTGGGCGTGATCGATGCCGGTCAAACGCACAAAGTGGCATTCCCGGCTGGCAGTTTGTTGATTCAGTTGGGTGGTCCAGGCATGCGCATCGGCATGGGTGGCAGTGCCGCCAGTTCCATGGCCACCGGTGCCAATGCCGCCGAACTGGACTTTGATTCCGTGCAGCGCGGCAACCCGGAACTGGAACGACGGGCCCAGGAAGTCATTAACCAATGCTGGCTGCAAGGCGACGCCAACCCGATTCTGGCAATCCACGATGTCGGCGCTGGCGGCCTGTCCAATGCCTTCCCCGAGCTGACCAACGATGCCGGTGTCGGCGCGCGTTTTGACCTGCGTGCGGTGCCCTTGGAAGAGAGCGGACTGGCGCCCAAGGAAATCTGGTGCAACGAGAGCCAGGAGCGTTATGTGCTGGCCATTGCGCCGCAGTCACTGGAATCATTCCAGGCGCTGTGCGAACGCGAACGCTGCCCGTTTGCTGTGGTGGGCGTGGCAACTGCCGAGCGCCAACTGGTGGTGAGCGATGCCGACACGCCCGCGCCGGTCAACATGCCCATGAATGTGCTGCTGGGCAAGCCGCCCAAAATGCTGCGCGACGTGCAAACCGTGGCACGTCAATTCGCGCCGCTCGACCTCAACGGCGTCACGCTGCAACAAGCCGTGCTCGACGTGCTGGCGCACCCCACGGTGGCGTCCAAGCGCTTTCTGATCACGATTGGCGACCGCACCGTCGGTGGCCTCACGCACCGCGACCAGATGGTCGGTCCGTGGCAGGTGCCGGTGGCCGACTGTGCCGTCACACTGGCCGACTACCGTGGTTTTGGCGGCGAAGCCATGTCCATGGGCGAACGTACGCCGCTGGCCGCATTGCACGCGCCTGCCTCTGGACGCATGGCGGTGGCCGAAGCCTTGACCAATTTGCTGGCCGCCCCGATCGAACTGCCACGCGTCAAGCTGTCGGCCAACTGGATGGCCGCGTGTGGCGAAGCCGGTGAAGACGCGGCGCTCTACGCCACCGTGCAGGCGGTGGCGCTGGAACTGTGTCCGACGTTGGGCATCTCGATTCCGGTTGGCAAGGATTCGCTGTCGATGCGCACGCAGTGGAAGGTGGATGGCCAGGACAAAAAAGTCACCTCGCCGGTGTCCCTGATCGTCAGTGCCTTCGCCACGTTGGCCGATGTGCGCGGCACGCTCACGCCGCAACTCGACGCCACGCAAGACACCACGCTGGTGCTGATCGACCTGGGCCGCGGCCAATGCCGCATGGGCGCCAGCATCCTGGCGCAAACGCTGGAGCAGGCGGGGGGCGCTGTGCCCGACGTTGACCAGGCGCAGACCCTGGTGCAACTGGTGAACGCGGTCAACGCCCTGCGCGCTGCCGGCCAGTTGCTGGCCTACCACGACCGCAGCGACGGCGGCCTGCTGGCCACGGTGGCCGAGATGGCCTTTGCCGGACGGGTTGGGGTAACGCTCAATGTGGACTTGCTGGTGACGGAAGGCGACGGCATCACCGACAGCCGCATGGACGTGGGCGACTGCAAGAACTGGAGCGGACAGGTCAGTGCGCGGCGTGACGAACGCACGCTGCAAGCACTGTTCAACGAAGAAATCGGCGTTGTCCTGCAAATTCGCACGGCCGAGCGCACGGCCGTGATGCAGACGCTGCGCGAATACCAGCTCGGAGCGCTCAGCCATTGCATCGGCAAGACCCGCCCGACCTCCAGCAGCATCGACGCCGGTAAGGGCGAACTGCAGATCTGGCGTGACGCCAAGGCGATCTTCAGCGCCAAGCTGGAAGACCTGCAGCAGGTCTGGGATGCCGTGAGCTGGAAAATCTGCCAGCAACGCGACAATCCGGTCTGCGCCGACGAAGAACACCGTGCTGCCGGTGCCGCCCAGGACCCGGGCCTGCACACCCATATCCCGCCCGCATTGCAAAGTCTGCTGATGCAAGCGCCCGCTGTGCATACGCAGCGTCCCAAGGTGGCCGTGCTGCGTGAGCAAGGCGTCAATTCGCATGTTGAAATGGCGTACGCCTTCACACAGGCCGGTTTTGACGCCTTTGACGTGCACATGACTGACCTGCAAAGCGGCCGCTCGCGCCTGGCCGATTTCCAGGGCGTGGTCGCCTGTGGCGGTTTCAGCTATGGCGACACGCTGGGTGCCGGTATTGGTTGGGCTCGCTCCATTACGTTCAACCCGGTGCTGTCCGAGCAATTCCAGCGCTTTTTTGCGCGCGGCGACACCTTCGGTCTGGGCGTGTGCAACGGTTGCCAGATGTTTGCCGAATTGGCCGACATTATTCCTGGAGCGCAGCACTGGCCGCGTTTCACCACCAACCAGAGCGAGCGCTTTGAGGCCCGTCTGTCGCTGGTGGAAGTGGTGCCGTCGCCCAGTCTGTTTCTGCAGGGTATGGCCGGTGCACGGTTGCCGATTGCGGTGGCACACGGTGAAGGCTTTGCCAACTTCAGTGCGCGTGGCAATTCGGAGCACGCCATTGCGGCCATGCGCTTTGTGGACAACCATGGCTTGCCTACCCAAAGCTATCCGTTCAATCCGAACGGCAGCCCCGGTGGACTGACGGCCGTGACCACGGCGGATGGTCGTTTCACGGCCATGATGCCGCACCCGGAACGGGTGTTCCGCAACATCCAGACCAGTTGGACCGACCTCGACCACAGCGCGCACAGCCCCTGGATGCAGCTCTGGCACAACGCGCGGCGTTGGGTCGGTTGAAGCCGCTCTGGGTGCGCGTACGTGCCCGAGTGCCTATTTCGGGGGACGTGCGCCTGGAACTTCGGGTGGGCACACAAAGTCTGTCCCGGCGGGCTGGATCACGAAGCGATGGGAGCCTATAACCAGATCGTTGGCACGTGATGCTTCCACCTGCCAGTTGCCAGCCAGCAGTTGCTGTTGCGAAGCACACCGGCTGGCAAACTGGGGGATGCTGCCCAGCAGCTGCCAGTGGCCATCGTGGCCCAGCGTAAACAAAGCGGCCCAGGAATCTTGCAATTGATCGATCAGCAGGATTTGTTGCGCCCCGTGCGACCGGTCGACCGGTCGTTGGTAGGCATCGCAGTGGTGGCCGGGGTCGAGCAGGCAACTAGGCAGATCGTTGCGGTCCGGTGAGTCGCTCCAGTTTTGTACCAAAAACGACGGCGGCAGATGGGTGTGTTCGGGTTTTGCGTGCAGCTGGTCACGCAGCGGCAGCGCCGATGCACGTTCGGATTGCGCAGCGTGTGTTGCCGGTTCATTGACGACGGCGAGGGCCTGCGCGGCGGTCTGGCGCACCAAGTCCGGCTCCGGCCCCATGCCGCTAACAGACAGTTGTTGCAGCGCGTCACGACCGTAACGCAGGCCGTGTGAGCCCAGGTAATAGTAATCGAACCGTGCTGCCGTGACCTGTCCCGAGGCAAGGCGTTCCAGCTGGCTGTTGACCGCAATTCGCGCCGGATCGGCCAGGGGCGAGAACAGCGCCAGCAGCAGCGCCAGAGTGACGTAAGCGGTGGCGATGTTGGCGCTGCCAAGTGCATCCAGCCAGTGTGCAGCACGACGCGTTGCGGCCCAGCCATAGCCTATGGCACAGCAGCCTGCTATGGCAATGGCGGCGGCGGCGGCCACGCGGGCGCTGGTCCAGCCATGGTCGGAAATGCGCAGATCCACAGCCTGGGCCGCCAACAGCACCAGCGCTATCAGCCACAGCGAGGCGAAACGCACACTCCAGCGCATGGTGGCATGCAATTCGGTCTGCGCCTGTCCCACCTGCCATGCGGCGTTGATCAGCACAACGAGGGCGGCCGCGTTGCCGAGCAGGATCGGCGTGGCGTGTTCCGTGTTCCACAGTCCTTGCAGGCCAGTCCAGGGCAGTGCCAGCAGAAAAATGCCAACCAGCACCGTGGCCGGTGGGAGCATGCGCGCCAGGAGTGTTAGCAGTACGTTGCGGGTTGGGGTAAGCATTTCCGGGCGCCGAGCACTCGCGTGAAAGGCAAAGGCCAGGGCGCCGCTCAGGACGGGCGTGACAAAGTGGTCCTGGACGAGCAACGTCTCGAGGGTAGTCAGATCAACCAGTTTGAACAGTGTGGCTGCCAGGTGAAGCAGCCCATAGAGCATCAGGGCAAAAACGCTGGACAGTGCGCTTTGCAGCAGCAGCCGCCAACCCGTGTCCCAGCAGCTGCGGTAGTAGGTGCCGGGGCTTGAATCGGCGCGCGTGGTGGTGGCGTTGGCTTGTAGCAAAACGTGTCCAATAAACAGGCCAACTGGAAGTGCAAGGTCGAGCAGGGTGGCGGCCCGCAGCCCGTTTCTTGGAATCAGTTCCGGTGGAAGGCCAGGTGCGTGCATGCGCCAGACGTCATGCAAGCTCAGTGTCACGATGCAGAATGCAGCGGTAAGCAACCAGCGCAGGGTTTGGCGCAGGTTGAGCGTGCCAAGCGATGCGATCAGTATCAGGGGTAGCAGATCTGCCAGTCTGACAAGTGGAACCAGGTAAATGGCATGGTCAAACAACCCGTTACCCGCGGCGTTAATGCGCCGCAACTGCACCAGACACAGGCCCTGCACAATTCCCACTACCACACGCGTCGCGCCGATCGTCCAGGCGGGCGGCTGTGGCGGCATTGCGTGTTCTGGTGGAGCCGGTTGATTGTTTTCTGGAATGGTTTTCATGGGTGCGCGCAAACCGGAGAAGCAGTCCGTAGCGGGCGCATTTTATGAATAGCATCCCTGGATGCAGGGTGCGTAAGTGTTCAGCCCCGGACGTTTCCCCCTATCCGACTTGACGCGCCTGTGCCACGTGTTTGCGCAAGCTGCCTACCACGTGCATTTCGCACGCCTTGCAATCAAACCGCAAGGTCAATTGGTCTTTGCCGTTGACCAGCACGAGTGGTTCGGCTTTCACCGTACCCTGCACGCCGGTAATGCCCTTGGCCTGTTTGGGGCACAGGCTCATCGAAAAGCGCACGCAGTGCTTGGTAATCATCAGGCTGACGTCGCCGGGCTGCTGATGGCACTCGTAGGCGGGGTCGATGACGCGCACACCGTGGCGTGCATAAAAGTCGCGCGCTTTTTGGTTGTAGACGTTGGCCAGATAGCTCAGGCTGTCTTGCGGGTACGCCACGGGTGGCTCCACCGGGCGGGCACGCGGCGGGCGTCGGTGGGCGGCGCGGCGACTGGCGTCCAGGCTGGCCATGGCGTCGCGGCGCAAAGGATTGATCAGGCTGGCAGGTATGAACCAGGGTTGGCTCAGGTCCAGACTGATGGCTTCGACGGGCGTTGCCAGCGCGTAGATGGAGTTGCCAAATCGGGCCAGGTTGTCGCGCAGGCTGGTCAGCGCCGCCTCCGGCTGCTTGGCTGGTTCGTGTGCGGCTTCTCTGTGCGCACTGCCCGTATGGCCGTCTTCGTCCTGCAGGGTCAGGGTAAAGCCACGCGCGTCCTGCGCCAGACGGACCCACACCGCAATGCGGCGGTCGCTGCTTTTCTTTTCCAGCACACGCGTCCAGTGCACGTCGCGGTTGCGGTTCACCTCTACGTCCTTGCGCAAATCCTTGAGCGTCGCCAGCGCGTCCTTGGGAAACACGCGCCAGCGCCCCTGCGCTGCGTCGATGGCTTCAGCCCGATTCACCGCCAGACCCACCAATTCGCGCTGCAAGTCGTAATAGCAAAGGCCATCGCCGTTGGACAACTGCTGGTTGGGGTTGTGCAGAGTGAGTTCAATGTGGTCCGCGTGGACGCGTGCTACATCGGCAAAGGGTTGGCCCGGATTTTTGGGACTGTCAAACGCACCGATGTCGGTCTTGCGACCCTGCACGAAGTAGTCGGTGAAGGCGCGGTTGAAGTTCTGGTCCGGGTCGGGTACGAAGCTGAAGGTGGTGCTGCCGCTGGAACTCCGGGCCAGCTCCGGGTGTGTTTCCAGCAAGGCGTCGAGCAGTGTGCGGTAGTGGGCTGTGGTGTTCTTTACATAGCCCATGTCCTTGTAGCGTCCTTCAATTTTGAAGCTGCGCACCCCGGCATCCACCAGCGCCGCTAGATTGGCACTTTGGTTGTTGTCCTTCATGGACAGAACGTGCTTGTCGTGCGCCACAAAGCGCCCCTGGGCGTCGAGCACCTGGTAGGGCAGGCGGCAGGCCTGGCTGCATTCGCCCCGGTTGGCGCTGCGCCCGGTCTGGGCTTCGCTGATGTAGCACTGACCGCTGTACGCTACACACAAAGCGCCGTGTACAAAAAACTCCAGCGTGCAGCGTGCCGGGTCGGTGGCGAGGCGGATGGCACTGATTTGTTCCAGCGTCAGTTCACGCGCCAGCACGATCTGTGACAGGCCTGCGTCTTGCAGGAAGCACGCTTTTTCGGGCGTACGGATGTCGGTTTGGGTGCTGGCATGCAACTGGATGGGTGGCAGGTCAATTTCCAGCAACCCCATGTCCTGTACGATCAGGGCGTCTACACCAGCGTCATACAACTGCCACGCCAGTTTGCGTGCTGGTTCGAGTTCGTCGTCACGCAAGATGGTGTTGAGCGTGACAAAAATCCGGCTGTTAAAACGGTGGGCGTGGCGCACCAGTTGCGCGATATCGGACACGCTGTTGTCCGCACTGGATCGGGCGCCAAAGCCGGGGCCGCCAATATAAACGGCATCGGCGCCATGGTTGACGGCTTCGATGCCGATCTCGGTGGTGCGCGCCGGCGCCAGCAGTTCAAGTTGGTAATCAAGCAAAGACATGCCCGGATTATCCCCGGCGCGGGGCTACAGCGCAGGATAGCTGTAGCCATCGCTGGCGGTAAAGACAATGCGTGCTTCCCGGTTCAGCGAAAACATGCCGCGCGCATAGTGGTGTTGCAAGGGTTGGCGGCGCACTCCAAAACCCAACACCACGGCACCTTCGGTGCGCACCTGCACCTCAATGCGGGCCTGCGTCAGCAGTTCGCGTTCGCGTTCGAGCGCCGTGCGTTCCAGTAGCAGTTGGGCCCACTGCTGGCGGGTCTGCTGCCACGCTGCGGTGGCGCGCTCCAGCATGCCTTTGGGGTCGTGGATGGAGCGCAGGTGCTGGCAGACCGTGCGCAGGTTGCTTTCGTTGGTTTTTTCTTTGGCGATGTGTTCGTCCAGCGCCTGAAAACGCCCCTCTAGACTGGTGTCGATGCCGATTTCGACCCGCGTCACATTGGCCTGTTCCGAGCCCAGAACAGGAACTTTCAGCAGCATTTTTGCCTTCACAGAACCACCCACCAGGCGCCCCCGTTCCAGCGATCGGCTGCCCACATGCACCAGATTGTCGGATTCCAGCGTGCTGTCCAGTGCGGCGTCCTGAATCACCAGCGCCGTGCCACAGCGCAGGCTTGACGACTCGACAAAGCGTGCCGTAATGGAGCCACCGGCCTGTATGTGCGAGCCAGCGATGATGCCACCCAAGACCAGCACGTTGCCGCCCGCCTGCAGCCGTCCACCATCGACGGTGCCTTCGACAAAAATATCGCCACTGGCCTCGATCTTCATGCGCTGGTGCACGTCTGCGGCGACGTTGACGCTGCCTTCAAAGTAAATATTGCCACTCTCCAGGTTGACCTGTTCCAGATGCAGCACCGGCTCCACCACCACACCGGCTGGAACTCGCACCGGTAAGCCCGCCATGGTGGCCGTCAGCAGGTTGGGGTCGTGGGCCGAGATAGCGGAACCGGTGAGGGCGCTGGCGAAGGGTTCGTCATGCACCGGCATCGCCTTGAGCGGTTCACCGCGCACCGTGCAGCCATCACACCCGGGTACCGGCGGAATGCGGCGCATCAATGCATCACCCGCGCGCACCAGCCCAATGGCATTGTGTTCCCGGTAGTCAATCAGGCCGTTTTCGTCCACTTTGGGTGTGCGATTGGCGGTCTGTTCCACCAATTCCACAAAATCGCTGTTCTTTCCTTCGATGGGTGGCTGGCCCTGCGCCACGGTGCGTGGCTCGGAGCACGCCGCCTGACAGGCCTCCTGTAAGGCGGCCTGATCAACACCAAACTGCACACCAGCCAGCGCTAGCGCCGCCAGAACTTCTTCAATGGTGACTGGCTTGTCCTCGTCGTGCGTCAATACATGGAGCGAGGCCGACATGGCATCGTCGGCAATGGTCACCGCGATGCGTGCATTGCGCCGACGTGCCACAGCGTGCACAAAAGCTTCGCTGCGGGTCACAAAATCCTGCATGGCGCTTTGCACAGCCTCGCCATCGATGCTGCAGTCGCCGAAGCCGTTGCGAACGAGGAAATCTGGAATCAGACCGGCCTGCCCGGGGGTGCGCGATGTCAGTGGTTGGGCGCGCAGAAAAATGGTGCCGTCCACTTCGGATATTGTCAGGCCGTCGATTACCACAAACAGCTGCCTCGTGTTTTTTTTGTTTAGGACCCTCTGCATTACTCCCGAGTCCGGCTGATCACAGACCGCAGGGAGTTATGTAAGAGGGTCCTTTAGTGTTCCATTATCACTCTTGCTTTTGGTGATTAAAAAAAACGCGGCAAAAGCCGCGTTTTTTAGACATGCATAGACCGGTTATTCAATCTTTGCCTTGGCGCGCAGCGCTTCTTGGTACTTGGACATTTTTTGTTGCACCAGTTGCTGCACGATTTGGGACTTCACGTCTTCAAACTTGGGCAACTGCGCGTCACGAACATCATCCAGACGAATGATGTGGTAGCCGAATTGGGTCTTGACCGGTGTTTCCGTGGTCTTGCCCTTTTGCAACGCCACCAGCGCGTCGGAGAACTCTTTCACGTAGTTGCCTGGATTGGCCCAATCCAGGTCGCCACCCTTGGCAGCGGAGCCTGGGTCTTTGGATAACTTCTTGGCCAGATCTTCAAACTTGGCACCCTTCTTCAGCTTCGCCAGAATGTCCTTGGCTTCTTTTTCGGTAGGAACCAGGATGTGACGGGCGTGGTATTCCTTGCCAGCAGCAGCGGCGGCGTACTTGTCGTATTCCGCCTTGGCTTCTTCGTCGGTGATCGGGTTTTTCTTCTGGTAATCGGAGAACAGTTCACGAATCAGGATGGACTGGCGGTTCAGCTCGACCTGGTTTTTGAAATCATCGGTGGTGTCGAGGCCCTGGGCGTGTGCTTCTTGGGCAAAAATTTCGCGAGCGATGACTTCGTCACGCAGTTGCGGTTGCATTTCTGGTGTAATTTTGCGGCCTGAGCGCTCGACTTGCTGTTGCAGGGTGTCGACGCGTTCCTTGGGAACCGGCACGCCGTTGACGATCGCCACGTTTTGCGCCAGCGCTGCGGAGGCCAGAGCCCCCATCAATGCCGCGACGGCCAGGGTGGACAGAACTTGCTTTTTCATCTCTTTACCTTACTTTCGATTGTTGGTTTGAATGTTGGGGACGGTTTCGATGGATTCACTTGATTCACGGGCTTCGACGGTCTCGATGGCCAACGCGTGCACTCCCTGCAGCATAAATTCGTGGAGTGCATCATACACAAGGCGATGCTTCTCTACGGGGCGTTTGCCTGTAAATAACTGTGAAGCGATGCGTACCCTGAAATGGGTGCCGCCGCCGGTTGTCGGGTGGTCCGCCACACCAGCGTGACCGGCGTGCTGCCAACTCTCATCGATCACTTCCAGCATACTGGGCTGCAGTGCGCTGAAAAGTCGGGCGTGTAACTGGGCTGCGCTGACGGGCGGGGTCATTCGGAAACCTCTGGTTCGGGTTCTGGTGCTGGCGCGGGTGCTGGCGCAGGCTCGTGGCTGATATGGGGATAGATGTACATGGCCTGGCCTACCAAAAACAGCAGCGGGAATACATAGCCCCATATTTTGAAATTGGTCCAAGCTTCCTCGCTGTAATACATCGCGACGTAACCGTTGGAAAATGCCATGAAAAAGCCATACAGGACCCAGGCGGTATTGAGTGTCTGCCAGGCGCGTTCGGGCAATTCCAACTGGCTGCCAAGCATCGATTTTAAAATGTTGCGCTTCAGACCCCAGGCAAAAAAGGCAAGTGCTATGGACATTCCGGCATAGAGAACGGAGGGTTTCCACATAATAAAACGTTTGTCGTGCAGCGCCAGCGTGATACCGCCAAACGCCAGCACCATGCCCAGCGTGACTTTGTGCATGACGGTGAGCTGGCGATCAATGTAGCGGACCACGCTCATTTGCACGGCGGTTGCAACCATTAGCACGGGCGTGGCGAAATAGATGGCTTCCTCCCGGACGATGCCAAACACCGCATGCAGCTTGTACGCGGCAAAGAACAGCAGTATGGGAAGGAAATCTAAAAATATTTTCATGCCGACGGATCGTGAGGTGGTTGGGGCGGGTCGCTGAATGATTTTACAGACAGGTGATGGCAAGCCGTGTGTCAATGGTGTGGTAGCGCCACAACCGTGTGGCGGTCCCCGTGCGAATCCCAGGCATCGGCACCCTTTGGGTGGGCCGCAGTGTGCGGATTATTTCAGCGGTTTGGGTGTGAATTGCAGGGATGCAGAATTCATGCAATAGCGCAAGCCGGTGGGGGCAGGGCCGTCTTCAAAGACGTGGCCCAGGTGGGCACCGCAGTCGGCACACAGCACTTCAGTGCGCGGCATCCATAGCGTGGCGTCGGGGCGGGTTGCTACGGCAGCTTCCTCAATCGGTTGAAAGTAGCTGGGCCAGCCACAGCCGGCGTCAAAGCGCGCATCGGATTCGAACAGGGGCTTGTCACAGCAAATGCAGTGGTACTGGCCGGCGCGGCTTTCGTGTGCCAGGCGGCCGCTGAACGCGCGCTCGGTGGCCGCGTTGCGGGTCACTTCAAAGGCCAGCGGCTCAGCGCCTTTGGCTTGAAGTTCGGCTTGCCATTCGGCGTCGGTTTTTTGGATTTTGAACGTCATGGTGGTATTTTCCCGTGAAAGTATTACGAACTGCAGCTAAGGACCAGGTCTGCCGCCCAGGCGGGCGGTAGCTCCGCCAGTTCTTGCGCCTGCGGGTGCTCGGCGCAGGGCTGAGCCAGAACCTCCTGTATCTGGGCAATGACGGTGAAGTCGCCCTGCGCAGCGGCACGAATGGCGCGTTCCGCGGTGTGGTTGCGCAGGATGAACTTAGGATTTACATCCAGCATACGCTCGCCACGCGATTGCCAGTCGGTTTTGGAACCTGCGACCTGCTCTTGGTAGCGCAACAGCCACGCATCAAGCGGCGCTGGGTCCTGGAACAAGGCGTGCAGAGGGTCGTCTGAAACATCCGCTGCGTGCGTGCGCTGCGCAACCCAATGGCTAAGGTGACGCCAGAACAGGGTGTAGTCGACACGTTGGCTGGCCAGCAGATCGAGCAGGGGCAGCAGCAGGACATCCACGCCGTCTTTGCCGCCCCACGGTACCGTCGGATCATTGTCCGTACCCAGTTTGCGGGCCATGTGCGAGCGATAAGCGGTGCCAAAGGCGCTGCTAAAGTGGCTCAGCGCGTCCAGCGCCGGATCGATTGAACCGATCAGTGGCAATAATGCCTGCGCCAGACACTGCAGATTCCAGAAAACAATGTCTGGCTGGGCGTCAAAGCGATAGCGCCCGTGGTGATCAGAATGGTTACAGATGTGGTCGAGTACATAGGCATCCAGAAATTGGAAAGGGCCGTAGTCCAGCGTTTGGCCGAGGATGCTCATGTTGTCGGTGTTGAGTACGCCATGGCAAAAGCCCACCGCCTGCCATTGGGCCACCAAATGGGCCGAGCGCGTGCAGACCTGCTCCAGCAGTTGTGCGTAGGCGTTGCCACCGTGGCTGGCCACGTCACGGCAGGCTGGATAGAACTGGTCAATGACATGGTCTGCCAGGATCTTCAGGGCCGGTAGCTGTTGGCTGAAACTGAAATGTTCAAAATGCCCGAAGCGCACAAAACTGGGGGCTACACGCGTCAGTACGGCTGCCGTTTCCATGCGTTCCCGTTGCACCGTGGCGGGCGAGCCGGTGATGCACAGGGCGTCGGTGCTGGGTATTGCGAGTCCGCGCATGGCCTGGCAGCACAGGTATTCGCGAATGGTGCTGCGCAATACGGCACGCCCATCGGCGCCGCGTGAAAACGGCGTGCGCCCGGCACCTTTGAGTTGGACTTCGAGGCCTTGCAAATCGCCCAATAACAAGGCGCGCCCATCCCCCAACTGACCAGCCCATGCGCCGAATTGGTGTCCGCTGTAGACGCTGGCGCACGACGAGTCCAACGCCATGTTGCCGCTCAGTGCCTGCAGAAAACGCTCCGATTGGTGCCAGTGGGCGGGCAATTGCAACTGCGCTGCAATGGCGTCGTTGTGCGCTATCCAATACGGTGTCGGCAGTGGTGTGGCAGGCGTTGGAGTCGAGAACTGCGGCCCCAGCGCGGCAAAGCGGTGGTTCCACGGCAAGCGCGCCGGGTCGGTATCGTCGGACAGAGTATGGTCGCGGCTCAGGTCCGACTTGAAATGGCGTTGCACAGTGTTTCGCATCGGGTCATTGTCCCTATTTGTGACTCGCCTTGTACGGTGAATCCCTCTATCCATGGCTGGTGAAAAGGGTACTATGGTTAGCAGCCAGGACCCCAATAATCGGCGTAAGACCAAAGACTGCGGAGACCACACCATGCTTGGATTAATGCAACAACAGCCATTGCAAATATCTTCTTTGATTGAATTTGCACAACGCCACCATGGCGAAACGGCGGTGGTGTCGCGGCGCGTGGAGGGAGATATTCACCAGAGCACCTGGCACCAGATTGCGCAACGTGCGCGCCAGGTGGCCAATGCGATGGATCAGCAGCGCCTGGCCTTGGGCGACCGTGTGGCCACGCTCGCCTGGAACGGGTACCGGCATCTGGAGCTGTATTTTGGTGTCAGCGGTTCGGGCCGGGTGTTGCACACCATCAACCCGCGTCTGCATCCGGACCAAATTGCATGGATAGTCAACCATGCACAGGACCATGTGTTGTGCTTTGACCTGAGTTTTCTGCCGATTGTGCAAGCGGTATATAGCCGTTGCCGCAGCGTGCGTCAGTTCGTCGCCCTGTGCGATGCCGCACGTTTGCCGCCCGACAGCGGGATTCCCGGCCTGATCAGCTACGAGGCCTGGATTGCGCACCAACCGGCAACTTATGCCTGGCCTTCGCTGGATGAAAACACGGCCTCCAGCATGTGCTACACCAGTGGCACCACCGGTGAGCCCAAGGCCGTGCTGTACAGCCACCGTTCCACCGTGTTGCATGCCATGTGTGTGGCACTGCCGGATGCCTTCAACCTCAGCGCGCGCGACGCCATATTGCCGGTGGTGCCGATGTTCCACGTCAATGCCTGGGGCCTGCCGTACGCGGCGGCGCTGACGGGTGCCAAGTTGGTATTTCCCGGCCCCGCCATGGACGGCAAGTCCATTTATGAGCTGATGGAGTCCGAGCAGGTCAGTTGTGCGGCGGGGGTGCCAACGGTGTGGCAGATGCTGCTGTCGCATCTGGACGCCGGAAAGCTGCGTTTTTCCAGTCTCAAGCGCGTGGTGGTCGGTGGTTCAGCGTGTCCGCCATCCATGATTGCCACGTTTGGAGGCGACTATGGCGTCGAAGTCCTGCATGCCTGGGGCATGACGGAGTTGTCACCCCTGGGCACGGTGTGTTCACTCAAGGGCAAGCACGCGTCGCTGTCACCAGCTGAGCAATTGAAATTGCGCAGCAAGCAGGGCCGCAGCTTGTTCGGTGTCGATATGAAAGTGGTCGACGGCAAAGGGCATGAACTGCCTTGGGACGGAAAAACAGCCGGGGATCTCCTGGTGCGTGGACCTTGGGTGATTGGCGACTATTTCGAGGGGCGAGGTGCCGCACCGTTGGTGGACGGCTGGTTTCCAACCGGGGACGTGGCGTGTATCGACGCCGATGGGTATTTACAAATCACCGACCGCAGCAAAGACGTGATCAAGTCGGGTGGCGAATGGATCAGCTCAATTGAAGTGGAAAATATCGCCATGGCCCATCCTTGCGTGGCGATGGCGGCATGCATCGGTGTGCGCCATCCCAAATGGGATGAACGCCCGGTGCTGGCCGTGGTGCGGCGCCCCGGAACTGACGTCAGTCGCGAGGCGCTGCTGGCGTTTTATGAGGGGCGGACCGCCAAGTGGCAGATTCCGGACGATGTGATTTTTGTGGACGCCATTCCGCTTGGCGGAACCGGCAAGATGCAGAAGTCCAAGCTGCGGGAAATGCTCAGCGACTACCGGTTGCCAAACACCTGAGTCCGGACCGCAATCTGTCTCCGGTATCGGTATAGTTCCGTTCTTCGTATCGTTTCGCGCCTGTTATCGAATGCACCGGAACAGCAGACAAAAGAGGAAATTTGCTTGATGGCAACACCCATGCAGTTTGATGTCAACATCCCCTTTGTTGAATGGCTTGGCTTCACACTGGAGCGTTTTGACAGTGGCCATGCCGAAGTTCGGTTTGTGCCCGCACCCGAACACCTGAATTCCTTTGGCGTGACGCATGGCGGTGCGCTCATGACGCTGCTCGACGTCTGTATGGCAAGCGCGGCGCGCAGTGTGGAGCCGGTGTTGGGGGTGGTGACGATCGAGATGAAAACCAGTTTTATGCGTCCGGGCGGTGCTGAGTCACCGGCGGGTTTGCTGGCCAAGGGCACGCTGATGCACCGCACGGCGACGCTTGCTTTCACGCAGGCCACCGTCTTCGATGGCCATGGTCATGCCTGCGCACACGCCACCGGAACCTTCAAATATATGCGTCGTCTGGCCAGCGGCGCGAACCGCGTGCGTGGCTTGCAGGTGCGCACCGATTGAGCGTGCTCCAAAAAATGTTCAAATACGCCCCTTCTCTTTAATTTCGTGGAAATTCACATGGGCAACAAAATCGTTACCGAAGCTGATCGCAAAGCTACTCCCCGTCCCGCACCGCTCCCCGGATTCACGCTGCCCACCGGTGGCCGTGGTCAACGCGTGAGCTTGGAGCGTGGCGTGGCTACGCGCAGCAAAAAGAACCCTGGCAAGCGCCCGACCAAAGGCGGCTAAAGACAGCGGACGGTTTCTGACCGACACAAAAAAGCCCTCGACTGAGGGCTTTTTTTGTGGTGCGCCCAGCGGTCAGTCGTCAGTTCACATTGAAAAACGCAATGCTGCGCTGCAATTGCTCGGCCTGGGATGAGAGTTCCTGGCTGGTGGCTGCCAGTTGTTCCGAAGCGGACGCGTTTTGTTGCGTGGTGCTCGACAACTGGCCCATAGCGGCGCTGATCTGCACCACGGACTCGCTTTGCTCCGCGCTGGCAGCCGTAATTTCCTGGACCAACTCGCTGGTCTTTCGAATGCTGGGCACAATGCGCTCCAGCAGGGTGCCGGCCCGCTCTGCCGTAGCCACGCTGCTCACCGCCAGTTCACCAATTTCGCGTGCCGCCAACTGGCTGCGTTCGGCCAGTTTGCGCACTTCAGATGCCACCACGGCAAAGCCCTTGCCGTGTTCGCCGGCCCTGGCCGCTTCAATCGCTGCATTCAGCGCCAGCAGGTTGGTCTGGTAGGCGATGTCGTCAACAATATCGATCCGGGATGCAATCTGCTTCATTGCGGTGACGGTTTCGGTGACCGCGTTGCCGCCTTCCACCGCCTCTTCGCTGGCCTTGGTGGCCATGCTGTCGGTCACTTTTGCGTTATCGCTGGTTTGCCCGATGGACGCGGACATATGGTCCATGGTGGCGGTGGTCTGCTCGACACCGGCTGCCTGTTCGCTGGCGGCGCGCGAAAGTGCCTGTGCCGTGTCGCTGACTTCGTTGGCGGCGCCGATCAGTGCATCAGACGCCAAGCGTACCTCGCCTAGCACGCGCGTGAGGTTTTCCGCTGTGCTGTTGGCGCTGTCTTTGACCTGGCCGAACAGTCCCTGGTAGTCTTTCTCGATGCGGTACGTCAGGTCGCCATTGGCAAACGCGGCGAGCAGGCGTGCCACATCGTTGAGGCCTTGTTCGCTGGTTTCCAGAACCAGGTTCAGACCCTGCGCCAGATTGGAGAAAAAACCGGATTTCCCAAGAACCGCCACGCGTTGGTCAAACTCACCCCGTGCGGCAGCCTTGACCAAGGTTTCAATTTCGGCTTCCGAGGCTTTCTGATCCGTCATGTCAGACCACTGGCCAATGGTTCCGAGGCGCTCGCCCGTTTCGGAACGCACCACCGAGGTCGTCAGTTGGTAACAGCGGCCACCCAGCATCATTTCGGTTTGCGTGGTGCCACTCAGGTTGCGCAGACGCAGCAGTGCCGCGCCGGGGTCGGTGTAGAACATGCCAACGTTTCCGTTGAGCACGCGCTCGGGGTCAAAGCCTGGAATCTGCTGCTCGAACGCGGCCCGGTCACGCCGCAAGACGGCTTGCATGGCGAGGTTGATGTACACCACGGTGCCGTCGTTGTTGGCAATCCGCACAGGCAGACTGACGTTGTCGAGCGCCGCCTTGACACCGGCGTTATAACGCGCTGCCGTGAGTGCCGTCTGGAGTTGCTCGCGCGTGCTGTCAGCGGCTTGCGTGATGCGCAGTTGTTCGCCCGGCAGCGGTTCCATGCGCTGTGTGAAATCGCCCGCAACGTACTGGCCAATCAGCGTGGCCAAACGGGTGGTCAACGCGGTCTTCGCCGTTGACATGGCGTTGACGTTGCGTGCCATCGTGCCGAACGCGCCTGAGAATTCGGCCACCGGCATGCAGTAGCTGGTTTCACCGCGCTGCTCGTGGCGCTCCACCATCTCCAATTGTGCAGCTTCAAACCGTACCAGCGTGGCCTGCATGTCGCCCATGGCATGCAGCAGTTGTGCGGGTTCGTCGTTGCTGTTGGTGGACACATCGTTGTCGAGCTTGCCAATGGCAACCGACTGCGCCACGCGCACGGCGCGATCCAGCGGCGTCAGAATACTGCGGCCCAGCGCATAGGCCATTAGCGCCATAAGCACCACCGCAGTGACCACGGCAGCGGCCGTGACCCGGAAAGTGGCCAGGAAGCCGGTTCGCACATCATCCATGTACAAGCCCGAGCCGATCACCCAGTCCCAGGGTTGAAACCCAGTGACATACGACACCTTTTCGACCGGCTTGTCCTGTCCCGGTTTGGGCCACAGATAGCTCAAATAGCCAGAACCTTCCTGTTTGACTTTGTCGGCAAAACGAACAAACACCGGGTTGCCGTCGGGATCGCGGATGTTGCTGACGTCATGACCATTGAGCTCAGGCTTGAACGGGTGCGTCACCAACTTAACGTTGATGTCGTTGATCCAGAAATATTCCTTGCCCGCGTAGCGTGCGTCGTTCACCAGCTTGATAGCCAGGGCTTGCGCCTGCTCATGGTTCAGCTGGCCGCTTTGCTCCTGGCGGTACGCCGACTCCACCACGGAACGCATCACTTCAACGTTGTGCTGGATGGACAATTTGCGATCGTCATAACTGCTTTGGTATTGCAGCCAGAGCAGGAACCCTGCGAGGGAAATCAGTACCAATGCGCTAAATGCCGTTAACAGCGACAGCTTCCACTTAATGGACAGTCGACCAAGCAGTTGGTCTGCTGGGGCACGGTCTGGCACCGAATGTGTAGCATCCACCACGCTATCTCCTGATAATTGTTTGTATGAGTTTACCGCCTACCCTTGGCTCAAAAAAAGTCAACTTCAATTGGCGTTGTAATTCTGATTTCAGGTGTATGCCGGTCCCCGGCTTGTGGCACACTCGCCGCCTCGTGGCGGGAGGTGTTGTGGGCGTAAGTCGGCTGCCTCCACCGGTTTCGTGAGGGACGTCTATGGGTAAGTGGGGCATTGGATGGAAAAGATAGCAAGGCAACTGGCGCAGGAGCTGGGTGTGCGTATGGCGCAAATAGAAGCAGCCGTGGGGCTGCTCGATGGCGGTGCCACGGTGCCCTTTATTGCACGCTACCGCAAGGAACATACGCAAGGGTTGGACGACATCCAGTTGCGCGAGCTGGAGCAGCGGCTGGCCTATTTGCGGGAATTGCACGAACGGCGCGCCGCTGTTTTGAAGAGCATTGAAGAACAGGGCAAGCTGACGCCCGCACTGCGTGCAGTGATCGAGGCGGCGCCGACTAAGCAGGAACTTGAGGATTTGTACTTGCCGTTCAAACCGCGCCGCCGCACCAAGGGCATGATGGCGCGCGAGGCGGGCATAGAACCGCTGGCCGACTTGTTGCTGGCCGAACCCACGCGCGATCCGGTGCAGGAGGCGCAAGCCTATGTCGTGCCGGGTAAAACGCCAGCGGGTGACGACTTCAGCACCGTGCAGGCGGTGCTGGACGGTGTTCGAGACATTTTGTCGGAGCGCTGGGCCGAAGACCCGCGTGTGGTGCAGTCACTGCGCGAATGGCTGTGGCTGGAAGCCGATTTGCAGTCCAGCCTGGCCAGCGGCAAGGACGAAAGCCTGCCCGACGTGGCCAAGTTCCGCGATTACCACGACTACCGCGAGCCGATTGGGCGCGTGCCATCGCACCGCGCACTGGCCGTGCTGCGGGGCCGCGCCCAGGACATTCTGGACATCAAATTGGTTTTGCCCGAGCCCCCGGTGGCGGTTGTGGCGGCGCCCACCGCGGCGGGCCGCGCCGCGCCTGTGGTGACACTGGCCGAAGCACGGCTGGCGCAGTTGCTGGGCTGGTCGCACCAGGGCCGTGCCGCCGATGACTTGCTGCGCAAGTGCATGGCCTGGGCCTGGAAGGTCAAGCTCAGTTTGTCGCTCGAACGGGACCTGATTGCGCGCCTGCGTGAGGCAGCAGAACAAGTGGCGATCAAAGTATTTGCCGACAACCTGCGTGATCTGTTGCTGGCGGCACCGGCCGGTGCACGCGTTGTCATGGGGCTCGATCCGGGCATTCGGACGGGGGTCAAGGTGGCGGTGGTGGACGCCACCGGCAAGCTGGTGGATACCGCCGCGGTGTTCCCACACGAGCCGCGCAAAGACTGGCAGGGCGCGTTACAGACGCTGCGTGCGTTGTGTCTGCGCCACGGCGTCAATCTGATCGCCATCGGCAATGGCACCGCCAGCCGCGAGACCGACGCACTGGCGGCTGAATTGATCACGCTGCTGAAGCAGGAGCAGGTCACCGCCATCGACCGCGTGGTGGTGTCGGAAGCCGGGGCTTCGGTCTATTCGGCTAGCGAGTTTGCTTCGCAAGAAATGCCCGATATCGACGTCAGCCTGCGTGGCGCAGCCAGCATTGCACGGCGCTTGCAGGACCCGCTGGCGGAGCTGGTAAAAATTGATCCCAAGAGCATCGGCGTAGGCCAGTATCAACACGACGTCAACCAAAGTGCCCTGGCGCGCTCGCTCGACACGGTGGTGGAAGATTGTGTGAACTCGGTTGGGGTCGATCTCAACACGGCCAGCATGCCGCTGTTGGCGCGGGTGTCGGGTCTGAGCACCGGCGTAGCCAAGGCGGTGGTGCGCTGGCGCGAGGCGCAAGGCGCTTTTCGCACGCGCCAGGATTTGCTGCAGGTCAGCGGCCTGGGGCCTAAAATATTTGAGCAATGCGCGGGCTTTTTGCGCATTCGCGATGGAGCCAACCCCCTCGACATGACCGCCGTCCACCCTGAGACCTACCCGGTGGTGGAACAGATTCTGGTGCACACCGGCAAGCCCGTGCGCGAACTGATGGGACGCGCCGAGCTGTTGCGCAGCCTGCGTCCCGAACGTTTTGCCAGCGCTGCGTTCGGCGCTGTCACGGTGCAGGACATCTTGCAGGAGCTGGAAAAGCCGGGACGTGATCCCCGACCCGATTTCCAGGTGGCGCGTTTCAACGAGGGCGTCAATGCCATTACCGATCTGCGGCCTGGCATGGTGCTCGAAGGAACGGTCAGCAACGTGGCGGCGTTCGGTGCTTTTGTCGACCTGGGTGTGCACCAGGACGGCCTGGTTCATGTGAGCCAGTTGGCGCACAAATTCGTTAACGATGCACGCGAAGTGGTGAAAACCGGCGCTATCGTGAAAGTGCAGGTGGTGGAGGTCGATGTGGCGCGCAAGCGCATCGCCCTGACCATGAAACTCGGAGCGAGTGCGCCAGCGGCACGCGGTGCCAGCGGCGACAACCGTTATCAGGCGCCGGCGCGCACACAGCGAGGCTCCGATGGCCGCGCAGGCCAGGCCGCTGCGGGCGCCACGGCAATGGCCAGCGCCTTCGCCAAACTGAAGGGGTGATAATTGACAGTCATCGCACGCAAAGGCTGTTTGTCATGAATCTCAGTGCATTGCTGGCCCGGCAGTTTCATTTCCCCAGCATCCCCCGGGTGGTTGCGCTGCTGCTCAACGCACTCAGCCAGCCCGAGGTCGATCTGAAAAAGGTCAATCAGCTCATCGGCACCGATCCAGCCTTCACCACCCGTTTACTGCAGTTGGCCAATGGCCCGGAGTTCCAGCTGTGCGGACAGATCAGCAGTGTGTCGGAAGCCCTGGCGCTGTTGAACCTGGAGCACGTGCGCAACATGGCGCGGGAAGCGGCGGCAACGGCATCGCTCAAAGCCGTTCCGGGTGTCAATCTGCAGCAATTCTGGGAATACAGCCTGAATGCAGCCAAGGTATCCCGTTCGCTGGCGGGTGTGGTTCGGCAAAACCAGCAAGCAGCTTTCACGGCGGGGCTGATCCACGCGTTCGGTGAGCTGGCCATGCACCTGGCCATGCCGGACGACATCGAGGCGCTGTCTGCGCACTGTGGGTCGCTGGATTTGCGCCGCGCTGCGGCCGAGCGGGCGCGTTTCGGGTTTTGCTACGCCAATGTCGGCGCTGGTCTGGCGCGCATGTGGCGTTTTCCATTGGTGCTGGTGGAGGCGCTCGAGCACCAATACGCACCGTTTGAGAACAATGTATACGAACCCCTGGCTGGTGTGGTTCATCTGGCCGCGTGGCGCGCGCGGGCACGCGAGGCCGGTCTGACCGACAACCGGCTGGCTGTCACGTTTCCGGGTGCTATCGGTCTGGCGTTGGGGCTGGATATCGACATGGTGCTGCAGCAGGATCCATTTGACTGGGGGGCCTACACATGAGTCCGATACGACACCACCACCGCAACCCGCACGCGTTGTTGACGCCTGCGGTACACAAAGTACTCGAACACCTGGCGCGGGCCGGTCACGTGCCCTTGCACGCGCTGACGCCGCAACAGGCCCGTGCCCAGTACGCAGCCGGTTCCGGTGTGTTGGAGCCAGCCAGTCCGGCCATGGCGCGGGTTGAAAGTTTTACCATTGCCGCGCGTGACGGCTACGCCATGCCTGCGCGCCTGTACGCCGCCACCGATGCCGTGTTGCCGGTGTTGTTGTACTTCCATGGCGGCGGCTTTACGCTTGGCAGCATTGCCACGCATGAAATTCTGTGCAAACACCTGGCTAGCCTGGCTGGCTGTGCCGTGGTGTCGGTCGATTACCGCCTGGCACCCGAATACAAATTTCCCACAGCATCAAACGACGCCTGGGACGCGCTGCAGTGGCTGGGAGAGTCGGGTGAACAACTGCGCCTGGACAGTCGCCGCATAGCCGTGGGGGGCGATAGTGCTGGCGGCACCCTGGCCGCAGGGTGTGCCATTCTGGCCCGCGATGCTGGCCTGGCGCTGGCCTTGCAGTTGCTGTTTTATCCCGGCACCTGTGGTCACCAAAATACGCCATCGCACCACCGGTTTGGTTCCGGGTTCCTGCTCGAATCCAGCCACATTGATTATTTTTTCAACCATTACATCCGCACCCCCGCGGATCGGGATGATTGGCGGTTTGCGCCACTCGACGGGGTGGACGCTGACGGGCAGCAGCCCGATCTGACGGGCGTCGCGCCAGCCTGGATTGGGTTGGCCGAATGCGACCCGCTGGTTGACGAGGGTGTTCTCTACGGCGACCAGCTTCGTAGGGTGGGTGTCGCCGTCGATTTGGAGATTTATCGCGGCGTGGTGCACGAATTTATCAAGATGGGACGCGCCATACCCCAGGCCTTGCAAGCCCACACGGATGCGGCGCGGGCACTGCGTACGGCGTTGTTCGACTGAATTCCGGGCAGCCCCGGGCTGCGGGAGACGGGGCGCTGCGGACGCGGTTTAGAAGCCGAGTGACGCCAGTAGATCGTCGACGTCGTCCTGCTGCAGCGCGTTGTCCGCTGTTTGCGGTCCTTCCAGGACATGCGTATCCACCGTGGCGGGTTCTTTTTCTATTTCCGCAGCGGCAGCAGCGGCTTGCGACTCCGGCGAGCTGTCGATCAGCAATTGCACCAGTTGCAGCTCGGTGCGCGTGATGATGTCGATCACCTTCTTAATCACCTGGCCCGACAGATCCTGGAAGTCCTGCGCCATCATGATGTCGCTCAGAACCGAACTCTGGGAGGAAGAAAATTGTGCGGTGCTTTGCGCAAATTTGCCACACGTCAGCATCAGCCCACGTGCTTTGTCTACGCTGAGGTCGGCAGAGGCTGCCATGCGCGCCAGCGATTGGGACAGTTGCTCACCGCGTTCGCTCAGGTCGTCGCATTGGGGTTTGGCAATTTCCACCAGCGAAAGAACCTTGTTTGCAGCGTCTTCCGTCATTTTGCCGACATAAGCCAGTCGATCACGTGCATTCGGTATTTCCTGCACGATGGCCTGCAGTTGATTACCTCCCAAGGCGGTCAGTGCTTCGTGCATCTGCCGCGTGATCGTCCCTAGCCGAGCGTACGCTTCTTCTTTGGTGAGTGGTGCTGACATTTTAAAAGCCAATCCTTTTCGAACCCTTATTCCGAACACTCGTTATAGGCGTTCATTATGAAACGCCCCATACGCAGTGTCACGGCATGTGTCGCAGTTTAGCGCCGGTTTTGCTGTCAAATGTCGCTCAATAGTGAATAGGGCAGGGCAAATAGTTGAATCGGGCTATTTGCCGGTGCGGCTGTGCACAGCACTCCGTGGTCGGCGGCACTGGTCTGCAGCGAGGCGATGGCATCGAAACCGCCGTCCGTCGCCGCTGCCTGCACCACCGTACCGACCGGTTGTGTGCTGTCGGCCGCGCTGAAAATTTCGTCGCCCACGCCCAAGGCGCTGGCTGCGTGCACCAGGTAGGCGCGGCGCTTGAGCGTGCCACGGAACTGGCTGCGCGCCACCACTTCCTGGCCCGGGTAACAGCCTTTTTTGAAATTGACGCCACCCACCGATTCGTAATTGATCATTTGCGGCACGAAAGCCTGTGCTACGGCCGCGCTGAGCGTGGCTACGCCGCTGTGCACTTCGCCCCACAGCCAGTCCGCCAGTGGCAACACCGGCCCGGCGGGCAGTGGCAGCCCTGGCGGCGCCACCCATAGCTGGCGCGCCGTTGCATGTGCGGGGTATAAATTGATGCAACAGGCGTCACCGTCAGAGTGCAGGTCCCAGGCTGGTGTGGCCGTGCCCAGAACCGAGTCACCGGCCAGGCCAACGATCTGATACTGTGTGCTGACATCACTGAGCTGGGCTTTGGCACGTAACACAAACATGGACAGCCGTTTCAACGTGCTGGTCAAGAGATCGGCGTGGCAAATCAGCAGAATGTGCTCTGCGCTGCGTTTGAAACCAATGAAACTGGCCAGCATGCGCCCCTGGGCCGAGCAATAAGCCGCCAGTCGCGCCTGGTCGGTTCCGAGCAAAGCAAAGTCCTGCGACAGCTGACCATGAATAAAAGTGGCAGCGTCCACGCCCTGAACCTGAATAATGCCCAGATGGGGCAACGGGCAGACGCCTTGCAGACGCGCAGTCGTGGCGGGTGGCGGCAAAATTTCAACGGTGTTCATGTGTCCATTATGATTCCGCCATGATGGTTTTCCTTAACTAAGCCCGTGCGCCGCACAATTTCCCTGCTATTTGTTCTGCTGTTGCTGCTGGTTGGCGGTGGCTACGCCTGGGTTCGTACGCCGTTGCCCCTATCGGCAGCCACGGTCGACCTCTCGATTGAGCCCGGACAAAGTCCTCGGGAGGTGGCCCAGGAAGTGGCGCGTTCGGGCGTGGCGATCCATCCCGGCGTGCTGTATTGGTGGTTTCGGCTGTCTGGACAAGCCCGGCGCATCAAAGCAGGCAGTTATGAACTGGACGCAAACACCACGCCCTACAGTCTGTTGAACAAACTGGTGCGCGGCGAAGAGTCATTGCAGAGTGTCACGCTGGTAGAAGGCTGGAACCTGCGCCAGGTGCGTGAAGCACTGCGTACCGCGCCGTTCCTGGCGGGACAGACCCAGGATTTGTCAGAAGTCAATCTGATGCAATTGCTCGGGCGCCCGGGCCAAATGGCGGAGGGGCACTTTTTCCCCGACACCTACACCTACGCCAAGGGCTCCAGCGACCTGGCCCTGCTGCAACGTGCGGCGCGAGCCATGGACCGCCGCTTACAGCAAGCCTGGTTGGAACGCGACGCAAAGGTTCCGCTGCAAACGCCGGACCAGGCGCTGATCCTGGCCAGCATTATCGAAAAGGAAACCGGTCGACCGTCTGACCGACCCATGATCGCTGGCGTATTCATCAACCGGCTGCGCCTTGGCATGCGACTGCAGACCGATCCGACCGTGATTTATGGCCTGGGGGCGCACTACAGCGGCAGCTTGCACAAGATTGACCTGCTCACCGACACCGCCTGGAACACCTACACCCGAGCCGGACTGCCGCCGACGCCCATCTCCATGCCGGGCAAGGCATCGCTGCTGGCCGCGCTGCATCCGGCGCACACCAATGCGCTGTATTTTGTATCGCGGGGCGACGGCACTAGCCAATTCAGCGCTTCGCTCGACGAGCACAACAGCGCTGTCAACAAATACCAGCGCGGCCAATAAATCAAGCAGCCTGCAACCCATACTGACCCATATTGACCCATGCGTGGATTATTTATTTCTCTGGAAGGTATCGACGGCGCTGGCAAGTCGAGTCACATCGAACGCCTGGGCGCCGCGCTGCAAGCGCAGGGGCGGGTGCTGACGCGCACCCGGGAGCCCGGCGGCACCGCGTTGGCCGAGCAACTGCGTGCACTGGTGTTGACCGCGCCCATGGACGCACTGACAGAAGCCCTGCTGGTGTTCGCGGCCCGGCGGGACCACCTGCTGCAAGTCATTCAACCGGCGCTGACACGCGGCGAGACGGTGCTGTGCGACCGGTTTACCGACGCCAGCTTTGCCTACCAGGGGGGTGGGCGCGGGCTCGACTGGGCGTTGCTGCGGCAACTGGAACACTGGGTTCAGACGGCGCCCGACGCGGCACCCAACGCACTGCCCGCTGCACCGCACGCGCTACTGCAGCCGGACCTGACCATCTGGTTCGATCTGCCACCCGCAGTGGCTGCGCAGCGCCTGGCCAGCGCGCGCCTGCCAGACCGCTTCGAGTCACAACCGCTTGCCTTTTTTGAGCAGGTGGCGGCGGCCTATGGGCGCCGCTGTGACGAACAGCCGACACGTTTTGTTCGTATCCAGGCCGACCAGTCGCAAGACAGCGTCTGGTCCGATCTGGAGCGCGCGTTGCGTCAGCGCGGTTGTCTGGCATGACTGCGCACGCCAACGTCAATGTCAATGTCAACGCCGGTGCTGGAGCGGACACCGACGCGCTGAACCATGCCGCACCGTGGATCCGCGTACAGTGCCGCCAACTCGCGCCAGGACGCGCACAGGCGCTGCTTTTGCATGGTCCGTCCGGTCTGGGGCAGTACCGATTGGCATTGGAACTGGCACGCACCTGGCTGTGCGAAGCACCGCAAGCGCACCAAGCCTGCGGTGTTTGCCCGAGTTGTCACGCCATCAAGGTGCGCACGCACGCCGATTTGCGCGTGCTGATGCCCGAAACCACGATGCAGTTGTTGCAATGGCCGTTGAGCGAAAAGGCACAAGCCGACATCGACGACAAAAAGCGCAAGGCCAGCCGTGAAATTCGCATTGATGCGTTGCGCGATGCCATCGAATTCGCACAGCGCACCAGTGCCCGTGGGCGCGCCAAGGTGGTGCTGGTATATCCGGCGGAGCACATGAATACCATTACCGCTAACGCGCTATTGAAAACACTGGAAGAGCCGCCCGGCCAAGTGCGTTTTGTGCTGGCCAGTGAGTCGGCGCACCAGTTGCTGCCCACCATTCGCAGCCGCTGTCTGGGGCATGCCATGCAGTGGCCAAGCCGTGACCAGGCGCTGGCTTGGCTGGCGCAGCACGGGGTGGAGTCCACAGCAGCTGCCAACTACCTGCGCCTGAGCGGCGAACGGCCCGAAGATGCGCTGGCACTGGCGCAATCGGGTCTGGCACCCGACACCTGGAGCCGGTTTCCAGCCGCCATGGCTAGCGGTAACGTGGCGCTGGTGCGTGATTGGCCATTGACGACTCTGCTGGACAGCTTACAAAAGCTGTGCCACGACGTCATGGTGCACGGCACTGGCGCTGCACCACGGTTCTTTGCCGTCGAAGCGTTGCGCGCATTGCCCGTACCGGCGCTAGCGGCATTGGTTCAATGGAGCAGCAGTCTGCGCGCGATCAGTCGCAGCATTGAGCATCCGTTCAATGCCGGATTGCTGCAGGAGGCGCTGGTCGAGCAGGCCAGGGTGGCCTTGCATGCAACGCCGGTTTGATGACGCGACGACACACCATGTTCACCGACTCCCATTGCCATCTGACATTCCCCGAACTGACGCACAACCTGGATAGCATCCGTGCCGCCATGGCCCAGGCACAGGTTGACCGGGCGCTGTGCGTCTGCACGACCCTGGAAGAGTTCCCCCAAGTCCATGCGTTGGCTGGCGCGTACGACAATTTTTGGGCCAGCGTGGGAGTTCATCCGGACAACGAAGGTGTGCAGGAACCCGATCTGCAAACACTGTGCACGCTGGGTACGTTGCCACGGGTTATCGCCATTGGCGAAACCGGGCTAGATTATTACCGGCTCAATGGACGCACGGTGGCAGATATGGAATGGCAGCGCATCCGCTTTCGCACCCATATCCGTGCGGCGCGGTCCATTCGAAGGCCACTCATCATCCACACACGCAGCGCGTCGGATGACACATTGGCGGTACTGCGCGAGGAGGGTGAATGTGGCGATGCGGCGTCAGTCGGCGGTGTGTTTCACTGTTTCACAGAAAACCAAGATGTCGCACGGGCGGCGCTCGACATGGGGTTTTACATTTCATTTTCTGGCATCGTCACGTTTAAATCGGCGCACGAAATCCAGGCCGTAGCATCACAAATACCGCTCGACCGGCTGCTGATCGAGACCGATAGCCCCTACCTGGCCCCCGTGCCTTATCGCGGCAAATCGAACAATCCGTCGTATGTTCCTTACGTGGCACGCCAGATCGCAGCGCTGCGCGGTCTGACGCCGGAACAGGTCGGCCACGCCAGCAGCGAAAATTTTAATCGGTTGTTTTCCGTCTGAGCACGACTTACCTCACATGGTTTGAATCGCCGCGATGGCAATCATTGCCATCGGTTTGCACACGGTGGCAAACGCATGTGGTCACGCTTTGAACCGACCTCCTGACGCGGCGGTTCGGTCAGATAGCGGGCAGCGCCGGGTGAGGGCTGCCGACGCACTGGCTATTTATGCACTGCCCAACTGCGACGCGGCGAATTCCCAGTTGGTCAATTTGTCTAAAACAGCGTTCACGTAATCGGCGCGGCGATTTTGGTAGTCCAGGTAATAGGCGTGTTCCCATACATCAATCGTTAGCAATGGCTTCATATTCCGGGTCATGGGATTGTCGGCGTTTGTGGTCTTCACTACCTTGAGTTGGTCTCCGTCCAACACCAACCAGGCCCAGCCACTTCCAAACTGGGTGGTCGCGGCGGTAAAAAGGGCCTTGCGTAGCGCATCAAAACTTCCAAAATCGCGCTCGATGCGGTGTGCCAATTCCTGACCGGGTTGGCCACCACCCTGGGGTCGCATGCTTTGCCAGTAGAACGTGTGATTCCAGAGTTGTGCCGCAGTGTTGAATAGGCCAATTTTGTCTGCGTCGCCTGCTGTGGAACGGATCAATTGCTCCAGCGACAGGTCGGACAGAGGGCTGTCGGCGAGCAGTCGGTTGAGATTGTCGACATAACCTTTGTGGTGCTTGCCGTAATGGAACCCCAGCGTCTGCGCAGAAATAACCGGATCGAGCGCATTCTGTGCATACGGTAGCGGCGGCAACGTGTAAGGACTCGCCGCGCGAGCGACAAACGGCGCGCCCAAAAGACTGGCTCCGGCCCAGGCAGTGCCTGCGGACATGAACTGGCGACGGGAAAGTGACGTGCGTTGCATTGTTAACCCCCTTGACAGGTGTGGAACTGAAGTGCCGCAAGGCCTTGCGGTGCTGCGCTGGCAAGCATAAACGGAGTTGCCTACGTGCGCACTCAAGCATTTGCTATTGAGCATTTGCTATTGTTTGGTTCGGTTTGGTTCGGTTTGGTTCGGTTTGGTTCGGTTTGGTTCGGTTTGGACGATGCGTGCAGGTGACGCGTCTTCGCGCGTCGAAGACGTAAGCGCAGGAACTCGCCAGCGGCCAAAATGTCTGCGCCATACGATGTGTATTATGTTTATATGCAGCCAGAAGCTCCAGCTCACGTGGGTCGTCGCAGAAGCTGGCCATGTCGTGGAAGAGGAAGCGCCCGGACGGTGTTCCGGTGCGTATGGAGTCGGTGAGGCTCCTGAACTGGACGCCTTGCTTGTCACCGTCCTCGACACGCTGCGCCACCGGCACATCATTATCCCGGCGCTGGATGTCATTGAGCGTGTCTGCGCCGAGGCCATTACCCGCGCCAACCGGCGCATCTATGAAGCCCTGTCAGAGCCACTGGCGACGGCGGCCGTCGTGTTGTGGAACACGGTGGTCACGTGGATTTCGATGACCGACAAGTGTTGGGATGATGTTTTCCGTACATTTCGCAGCTGTCAAAGCCGACTCAATGCTTCCTGAAGCACACGCTGTTGACTGTGGTCACCCAGACCTACGTCTGAATCGGTGCGGATGCAATGGTCCAAGCACCATCGTGGCCAGTCGATATGGTCGTCGTCCACCGCAATCCAGTTTTTGGGCTGGCGTCGGCAGACATCAGTCCACACCTGCAGGCCGCGTGACATCACCTTGAAGGTCTGAGTGTGATCACGTAATTCGCCGGGCTTCTG
>Ga0316223_1001012_pt1 | contig 28928 bp, 41 predicted proteins | sample TBH18009metaG_FD_206007 | JGI IMG/M metagenome (GOLD analysis project Ga0316223, IMG submission 206007) | Freshwater microbial communities from Trout Bog Lake, Wisconsin, USA - TBH18009 | ecosystem: Environmental > Aquatic > Freshwater > Lake > Hypolimnion/Profundal zone | place: USA: Wisconsin...
AATAATCACCCATGATGTAATTTGACAAAGGGGGGGTGTTTCATAGTATGATAAGCCCATGAATAAAAAGCCCCCAGAACTTCACATCGTTGATGGCACCAAGTCTAGGACTAGAGGTGACCTAACCAATCTTCCAGCTAGTATTAGAAAAAGAATTCCATCGGCTGAGTGGATGGATAATCCAGATGCTTGGGATAAAGCCAAGTTCATTGAAGAAACTTCAGATTTTCTACATACAGTCTATGGAATAGGAAATGACCAAGATAAGCATGCTCTTACTATGTTGGCAGATCACATTGAAGTCTATGTGGATTGCTCCAAGATGCTTCGTTATCTTGATGACGAAGGTAAGAGACAAAGCCGACTTGTAATACCCCAAAACAACAATGCCACACTAGCACCTAGTCCGTGGCTTAGTATTAGAAATAAGACTACAACTCTTATAATCCAATTAATGAATGAACTAGGGCTTACCCCTAGAAGCCGACTTGCATCTGGCAAAAGAGAAGATGATTCCCCAGTTGCCCAACTACTCAAAGGACCATTTGCTTCATGAGATGGGAATCTGGGCTTGAATATGCCCACGATGTATGTAAAGGTGAGATTAATGTATGCCGTGATATACGGCTAGCTTGCCAACGCTTTATTAACCAGTATGAGAATAAAGAATGGGAATGGCGATTCGATGAGAGAGTCCCACAACATTTCCTGTCTTTTACTTCCAACTTAATTCACACTAAAGGTCCACAAGCTGGACAACCTATTATCTTGGAACCTTTCCAGATTCTATTGATCTGTGCTATTTATGGATTCAGAGGTAAGAAGGATCAGGAAAAGCGGATGGTAACGGATGTAATACTATTTATTCCACGCAAAGCTGGTAAATCAACTCTAACTGCGGCAATCGCACTTTATGAGCTAGTCTTTGGAGAGGCTGGAGCAGAAGTCTTTACTTTAGCTACTAATAGAGAGCAAGCCACCATCGTGTTTGATGCCGCTAAAGGCTTTGTAGAGTCTATGTCTAGTGACTTACAAAAACTATTTAATGTTTCACGCTACGAAGTAAAAAAAGTGGGTGACTCCCAGTCTATGTTTAAAGCCTTATCCAGAGATACCAAGAAATCTGGAGATGGTAAGAATCCATCTTGCGTAATTGTGGATGAAGCCGCCCAGATTATTGATAGAAACTCCATTGAAGTATTACATTCAGGGATGGTCGCAAGGCAAAATCCCCTTAGAATCTATATTACGACTGCTAGTTTTTCTAAAGACACGAAGTTTTATGAAGATATGAGCATGTATCAATCTATGCTCAATGGAGAGGCTACAGACAACCCCAGATGGTTTGGTTTACTTTATGGATTGGACCCGCAAGACGATTGGAGAGACCCAAAAACTTGGGCTAAAGCTAATCCTATGCACGGATTATCCGTCTTTGAGGATGCTATTGCTCAGAGGGCAGAGGAAGCAAAGCATAAGCCAGCCGTATTAAATGAATTCCTATGTAAGACTTTAAATATCTATGTGAGTGCTAATACCGCTTGGCTTGATAGAGACCATTGGGATCAAGCAATTTTCGCTGATGATGGGCGAATTCCTGAAGCCGTGTTTATTGGCTTTGACTTAGCGGCTACTAGAGACTTGAATGCAGTATGTACTTTAAAAAGATACGGAGAATTAGATTACAGGGCAGATTGGCAATTTTTCTTACCTCAAGCTGGCTATGAAGGAGTGCCAAAGCATTATCAAGACATTTTTAGGGTAGCAGTAGATTCTGGAATCTTACGGCTTACAGAAGGTAATGTAATGGATGATAGAGAGATTTCTGCTTATATCATGCAACAATGTGAGAAGTATGAGGTGAAAGAAGTGGGCTATGATGCTTATAATGCGGCTTCTTTGGTTGCTAGACTGCATGACAATGGTGTTCCAGTAAAAAAAGTTGGACAAGGTATGAGTGTGTTATCAAATCCATCCAAATATGTCGAAAAATTGATATTAAATAAACAGATTAAACACAATGGAAACCCTTTTTTAGGGTGGCAACTAGGTAATTGTGAGGTGTATGAGGATGTCAATGGAAATATTAAAATTCGTAAAAATGAAGCTGACAAATCTGCTAAAGTTGATGGCATAATTGCTATGATTATTGCGGCACATTGTTCATTAGATAATCCGTTTACATCGAATAGCTTTGGATTTCGCAGTTTTTAAGGTAATATCGTAAAAAAATTGGGGGTTTATATGGGTGTTTTAGACATTTTCCGCACTAAGAAAACAATAGCAAAAGAAAATAACACTCTATTTGGTCAAACCCAATTAGGTAACCAGATTGTTCGCCAGACCCAAGACGGCAAGGGCGGTGCTAATTTTCAGCTTTTATATGTAACTACAAGCTCTACGACTAATGCTGGTCGTATTGTAGATATGTCCGTGCTGACTAGAAACAGCACAGTAATGAGTTGCGTAGGAGTAATTGCTAGAGCTTTATCTCAATGTTCAATCTATATTGCTTATGAAACAGATGATGGCACTTTTGTGGATGCCCTTCAATCCGATAAGGCTGGTTCTAGAGATAAAATTAAAGCAAAGCAAGTTAAGAATCTTTTAAAAGAGCCTAATAACTTTCAAAGCCAATATGAGTTCTGGTATCAATGGACTATGTGGCAGTTGCTATCTGGCGAAACATTTACTTTGCTTTTCCGTAAAGACCAAGAAGATGCTTCACAAACACCTATAGAGCTATATAACTTGGACTCTACGCTGATTACTACGCAAATGAATCCAGCTAGATACCCTACTTATCGCCTTTCTACCCCTTCTTATGGATTTAATCGTGATGAACCTCTTGCATCGCACCAAGTTATTCATATTTCTGAAGCGGCATGGCAAGGAAGTGCTGGTTTTAATAAAGGAATTTTGGCGACTGAATTGGTTGCCCTAGATCAAGATATTGATTTATATGCCAACTATGTAATGCAGAATGGTGCAAAACCTAGCGGTATGTTTATTACAGATCAAGTTATCCCTGATGTGAAATATAAAGAAATTGCCGCTCGATTAAAAGAGGCTTGGGCAAGTATGACAGGCTCTAGACCTACCGATTTAAGCAAGCCTGGTCAAAGTATTATGTTAGATAACGGAATGAAATATGAAGCCGTTAAAATGCTTTCACTTCAAGATGCGGATGCCGCTAAATTAAAAGAACAGACTATTACAAGGATTTGTGCGTTATTTGGTGTGCCACCACAGATGCTAGGTTTGGCAGCTGGTAAATTTAATAATACTCAAACCTTGCTGGATGAGTTTTATAAGACTACGATGTATCCAATGATTATTAGTATTGAACAGAAATTTAAACAATCTTTATTAAAAGGTTATCCTAATCTTTCTATTCGATTTGATACTAAAGATTTCTTAAAAGGTGCGGCATTAGATCAAATGAATTTTGTTAATGCTGGAGTTGCTGGTGGTATTATGACTCCTAATGAAGCTAGACAATATATGAATATGCCTAAATTGGATGGTGCTGATGAGTTATTAGCGGTTAATGCAAAAGCAATTTCTTCTGATAATGTTGCAATCGGAACAAAAAATGCTAAAGTTCAAGCATTGCCGGGAAGTTCACCGCAAGATACTGGTGGCGGTGGTGGGAATCAAACAAATAAAATGAATATAGGTAAAACATGAAAACAGTTAATAAAATAATTGGTCTTTTTGGTTATCAGATTCATAAAAGTAATGTTAAACTACCAAAAAAACCTGTGCCGTCCCCAAAAATACAAGATAATAATCAGGCTATCAACAATGGGGCTATAAATGAATCAAAACCTAAATCTAATCTGCGAAGCAAAACTAAAACTCAGCAAATTCTCTCAGGAAGATCCAAGCGGTCAACTTGAAGCTAGAGTAACTACTTGGGGTGCCAGAGAAGGTGCCGATGGTAGAAAGTTTAATTATCAGCCTGAAGGTTTTTCAGATTGGGCTAATGAGTTTGCTAAAAGCGGTAAACCTTTACCTATGTTTTTAAATCATAATGATATGGGTATGCCTGTTGGTCAATGGACAGAATTTAATTTTGATAAAGAAGGAATGCTTGCTAAAGGCGAACTCTTTATGAATACCACGACTGGTTCAGATTTATATGAAGTATTAAAAAACTCTCCAAATCTTTTTGGTGGAGTTTCTGTTGGTGCTTATGCAGATGAAGCCCAATTTGTTGATCAATACGGAGACCCCACAGATGATGATGATGAAGAATCTTTTTTCCAAATCACTAAAGGTGGTTTGCGTGAAGTTTCAGTTGTTATGTATCCAAATAATCCAAATGCTGAAATCCATAAATTAGAGTGTTTTGATGCTGAAGGGCATCTTAACCCTAGATTAGTTGAGGAAGCCTTGCGTGAGGCAGGACTTTCCAAGAAGGGTGCGACCACCGCATCTTCCGTCTTTAAAAAAATTCTAGAGTTGCGTGATGCTACCAAGAAGATTATTAAAGAAACCCCACAACCAAGTGAATTGGAAGCGGTGGTAAATGAAGCTGACGAAATCCTTAAAGCTCTAGAGCTAAGAGAGATTAAGAAAGCATTATCTAAACGCATCAAATAAAGGAATTATTATGATTGAGCAAATCACGGAAAAGCTAGATGCTATTGAAGTATCTAACGAAGCTAAAATCCAAGCAGTAAAAGAAGAAGCCGTTGCCGCCATTGAAGCGGCTAAAGCAGAATTTTCTGAAAAGGTTATTGCTTTAGAAACCAAAATTTCACAAGTGCAAGCTCCTGAAATCATGCGATCTCCAGCTAAATCAGTAAAGCAAGATGTTAATCGTCTAGTTACTGAGCAGTTGAAGAAGATGGTTAAAAAAGGTCGTCTTGAAAAAGAATTCGTCATGTTTGAAGATGAATCACAATATCAAGCCTACTTAAAAGAAGATGGCTCACAAATCGGTAATCCAGCTGGTTATGGTGGCGGTTACAATGTCGGTGGTCGTACTGCCTACGATCCTGTATTCCACAAAATGCGTTTGATGAATCCACTTCGTGGAGTTTCACGCAATGTAACTACTGATGGTTCTGTTTATCAGTTCCGTGCAAAAACTGGCAATGCTGGTGCTCAATGGGGTTATGCAATCCAAAACAACGGTGCTCCAACAACTGAAAACACCAATATTTGGCAAGTAGTTCTTCAAGATATTAACGTACAGTTCCCAATCCGTACTGCCGCACTTGACGATATCGATGGCTTAGAGTCCAATGTTGTAGATGATATGTTGCTTGAATTTAGTCAGCAAGAAGGTATTGCTATGATTCAAAACAATGATCAAGTATCTCCAACTGGTAATCCTACTGGCGGTTCTAATGGTATTCGTGGTTTGAATCAATATGCTGGTGCTAACTCTGTTTACACTGGTGGCTCTACTTCTACTGCCGCTTTCGGTACTTCAGGAACAGCATCTACAGATGGATTGGCTTCGATTGGTACTTATGACCAATTAACTTCAAACACAAATACAGTTAATGGTAACAACATCACTTTTGATGATGTAATCACATTCTTGCATAGCCTTCCACAAGAATACTGGACTCCAGATGCTAAAATTATCGTTAATCCATTCATGCTTGCACAGATTCGTGGCTTAAAAGATACAAACGGCACTCCAATTTTTGATCGTATGACACCATTGATTACTGATGGTATTGTTGGTCAAATTGCTGGTTTTGATGTTGTTGTTAATAAGTATCTTGATACTCCTTATCAATCAACTACTGGTGACGCTGGAACAACTAGCTTGTACCCAATGTTCTTCGGTCAATGGTCACGCTTCCACACAATCGTGGATCGCTTGAATATGGTATTACGTCGTTATGACCAAACATTGCCAGGATTTATAACTTTCTTCGGAGAGAAGCGTTTGGCAACTTCTGTGGTTGATCCATTTTCTGCAATCCGTTATCGTTCTACTGGTACTGCAACCTAAAGAGATGGGGGAGGGAAACTTCCCCCTCTTTTAATTTTTTTACTTGGAAATAAAATGGCTAATCTAATTCTTGAAGCAGTCCAAAAAGCCCTTAAAAAAGGTGAGGCTACAGTAAACCTTAAAGAAGCATCACAACTTACTGGCTCTGGTTCTGGAGTTGGTGGTCAAACAATTTATGATGATGCGTTTGCTTCGCTTCGTCAAAACAACCCTATTCGTAATGCTGGCGCTAGAGTAATTGAAACTATTGGCTCTGATGAGGCATTTGTAGTAAAAACTGGAAATATTACTAACCTACAACAAGGCGGAACATTTAATCCTTGGGGTTATCCAATCAATAGCAATAATGCGAATGCCGCTACTGGTATCGCTACCACTTATTGGCAGTTGCCAGTTCGTTCTGTTAATGCCGTAGTGCCAATCCGTACTGCGGTAATGAGCGATATTAACAATATTGATCCAGCGATTGTTGGAGATATTGCTTTGGAATTTGCTCAACAAGAGTCACTTTCCATGATGTTGAATAATGACCAATCAGGTTCAACGACTTATAACTATGGCGCAACACAAGGTTTGCGTGGTTTAAATAGTTATTCTGGTTCTACTTCTGCCGCTTCATTTGGCACAAATGGTTCTGCAATCACTAATGGTCGTCATACAGTTCTTGAAGTAACGCAGGCATCTCCTACAGCTATTTCTTATAACGATATTGGTAATTTGGCTTCTGCGCTTCCTCCTCAATATTGGGTTGATCCATCAACTGCTTGGATGATGCACCCATCCACTATTAAACAAATCCGTGAATTGACTGGTGGTTCTACTGGTTTGCCAGTATTCCTAGAGGTTGGTAACCCAATGGGAGGTTCTGTAACCAGCATCTTTGGTTTCCCAGTTATCGTCAATCCGTATATGGATGTAGCAGGCTCTGGCAATCATCCTATTTATTTAGCGGCTTGGAGTCAATTTGTGACTATTGCTGATAATGAAATGATGAGCATTCAGGCTCTTGAGCAAGCACAGCCTGGATTCATTACTCTTTTCTGTGAAAAGCGTGTTGTTTCCACTATTCGTGATGTTTTTGCTGGCGTTAGATTGGTAGGCTAATATGCCATTAGACAGTTTAACTAATGGTCCTTATCTTGGGACTACTAGGAATCCGTTTAGCTACGAAAAAATTGAGCAAGTCAGCCGTGATTTACAGACTGAATGGCTCACTCTTGATGAGATTACCCAACAGCTAAATTTATTTCAAGATGAAAGCCAAGATACTTATCTTCAAAGCCTTGAATTAGCCACTAGGTTTGCTATAGAGGACTATCTTGGTATGTCGATATTCCCTATCACTTGGAAGGTTTACTACGGAGCTACAAATGGCATGACAGGCACTCAATCTGCCTTTGATTTGCCAGAAGTTAGCCAAGCTAATCAAAATACTGCTGGAGTTGTTATTAATTCCGTGTCTTACTATACTGGCGGTAATCCACCAGTTCTTACAGTATTAGATGAAAGTCTTTATTTTTATGATCCTACTGGTAATAAAATATTAGTAAGTAGTATTCCTAATGATATTAGCGAATGGATAACTAACCCTGTAATTGTTACTTATACAACTAATGCAAGTCCTATAGCTCAATATCCTGTTATTAAACAGGCGGCTTTATTGCTTTTAACCCACTTATATAATAATCGTAGTAATAGTTTTCAAGGTGCGTTAAATAATATTCCTTTTGGGATAGATCAGCTTCTTAGAGCTTATAAGCCTTTGGTGATGTAATGACAATCGCACGGTATGAGAACTTTACAATAAATCGATTAACCTTTGGTACTGATACTTTTGGTCAATATACAACGACTATTACAAAATGGTTTTCTACTAGAGGTCGTGTAAAGGATGTTCATAATAATACTCAAATCACTAAAGATGAAAGAGTTTATACGGATTTAACCAATTTCACAGTTAATTACACTCCTAATACTAGAGAAATAGTAGATAACCAAAATCTTTATAGTATTACTTGGAGAGGTTTTGATTGGAGAATTACTGATTGTTTAGAAACAAATGATCGTATGAATGTGATATTTATGTGCTATAGAAACGATCCTGTGGTACCTGTATGACAACTCAGCAAAATCCTTCGGTATATGCACAAGCTATTCAATATCAGCTTACAAGCATTGTTAGCCCTATTCCTGTTTATGCAAACTTTAATCGCAATTTTGCAAATGAACCTAAATGGATTACTTGGCAATTAAGGAATGTTCATCAACCTGTATATACTGGTTCTAATCAATCAGTTAAAGGTATAGATAGACCTATTTTTCAAATAAGCGTTTTTGCACAACAAATGGATGACGCTTTTAATATATCGAACTCTATACTACAATCCTTGCATGGATATAGTGGATTGTTTGGTGGTGTTTCAGGCTTTCAAATATCTAAGGCAGATGTAGATTGGCTTTACAATACATACGATAATACGATAGGATTGCATCATATTATTATGGACTGCACTCTTGATATTCCGTGCTAATAAGATAGAATTTATTAAACTCTTTTAAAAGGAATTAAAAATGGCTCTCCCAAATCAAGTCCTCCCAGGATTTTCGGCATCGTTATGGTGTCAAACTGGAACAACTCCAACTGCTTTAACTTTAACTCAGCTTTCCACATGGACTGCTGAAGTTGCTGATATTGTTGGCACAGTAGCTAATGGTACTGGAACTTCTGGTGAACAGTTAAATGTAGAGACAATCCCTAAGTTTGGTCAAGATGATGCTTCTGCTTCTTTTATGGTTGCTGGTAGCCGTCAATCAGATCAAATTCCTACACAAAGTAAACCAACTTCAATGACTATTGTTGCTCCGTGGAATCCTAGCGATGCTGGTTTATTACTTATGCGTGGCGATGCTTATAGTGGCATTATTGATCGCACTTATGTTGTTGCCGCAGTTAGCGGTGCAGATACAGTAGCTTATGCTTTCACTGGTCGTGTATCAGAATTTAGTATTGATGCCGCACCCGGAAAAGAAGCTACTTGCACATTCTCTATTCACCCTAGAGGAAATCAATACGGCTGGTCTAATAATACTTAATAATGAAAGTTCAATTTGCAAACGGCAAAGTTTATGATGCGGATAATATAGATCACGCTATTAAACTTTGTCTTGCAGATGGACATGATCCATTTAAACCTAAAGCAGTTATTGAAATCTATATTAAAAAAAATAAAAAACCTAAAATAGAAGAAACAATAGAAGATGAAAATAGAGAACAATACTGATCTATTAAGCTATTTAATTAGTCAATCCACTTCTGGGGTTAAGAATTGGTTTGGGTTTTCACAGCAAAAAATTACTGGTATTCATACTGTTTACGAAATTGCAAAAAATCACGCAGATACTATGACTCCAGAAGAAGTTGTTGAGTATGTTATTAGATTAAATAACTCTATCTATCATAAGATGATTAAGGTAGATAATGCCTAGCGAATCTGTATTATTTAAAGTAAAAGGTTTTCAAGAATTTGAAGATTTACTGCTACAAATTCGTGATGATTTTGGTGTTAAAGATGCAAAAAATATATTAAAAACAGCAGTAAAAGATGCAATGACTCCTGTTTTATTAACCGCTAAATCTTTAGTAGCAGTAGATACTGGAGCATTAAGAGCATCTTTGCGGATAGAGGCACGATCTCCTAATAGACGAGATAAAAATTCTAGATATGTTTTAGATACTGATACTATTATTGGAACTGTAACAACGGCTCCCGGAAATGTTTTAGCTAGAAGATCATTTTATAATTTACATAATAAAAAGTCAAAAATTAAACAAGTTGGTATTCCTTCTGATGCTAGAGCTAATGTGCAAGAGCATGGAAGTTATAAAATGGCGGCACATCCTTTTCTTAGACCAGCTTTAGAAAGTCAAGGAGCAAATGCCGCAAGTAGTTTAGGTGAAAAATTGGGTAAAAGATTAGAGCAATATAGATCAAAACACATGACAAAATAAGGATATAAAATGAGTAATTTTGCAACCGCATTAGGTAAGTCATTTAATAAAGATACTATCCGCATTCGTTCTTTTGAATTGGGTGGTCATACTTTTAAAGTAAAAATTCCACTTACATCTGATTTTGATGCGATGCAAGAAAGAGTAAAAGTATTAGATGAAGCTAAACAAGAGAAGTATTATTTAGAGCTTTCTAAGCCATTTTTGGATAATAAAGAAGAATTCTTAAAAGAGGGTGATGTTGAATTTACTGATATTGATGTAATCATAAAAGGCACTTCTTTAAAAGAAACCGCTAAAAATAAAATTATTACAGAAAATCGTATTGTTGAATTATTCAAATTTATTGTCCCTGAAGAAGAATTTGATATGAATTCTATTACTTATGACATGATTGAAGAATTATTCCCATTTTCCATCCAATTACAAGTTATAGAGTGTATTAATGAAGTAATTTCCCCAGCTTATAAAGCTACAAAGGGAAAGTAGTAAGGTCAGTCCCTAGACAAGTTAGGGCTTATCTAACGGCTCATGGAACTGACCCAAACTTAATAGATCAAGAAACATTCCACGATATATGTGTCTTATATAACGATGGGATGATTGGTAATTCTGGAATTTTAGAAACTCTAGGCAATTTAACTGCTGGAGTCTATAATTATATGCGTAGCACTAAAGGTAAAGCCTACACATTACAAGACATTATTCCCAATTCTTATGATTATATGTATCCGCCAAAATCGGATCAAGAGAAAAAGGAAATAGCAAGTCAGCAATTGCTTACTTATATCTTAATGAGTCCTAATGCACCTAAAGCATTAACGGAGAAACAGAATGGCTAATGTAGCAAGACTAGGTGTTGTAATGGGTCTAGATACCGCAGAGTTCTCTGCTGGGCTCCAAGCTGTCAATAAAAAAGTTGAAGAATTTAAAGATAAACTAATTGAGCTTGGATCATTAGCCGCTTTTGGCGAGATGACTTTAAAGGCCATGGAGTTTGCAGATTCTATAGTTAAAACAGCTAAAGCAAATGATGTAACTACCGCTTCAGTATTAGAGCTTTCTAAAGCCTTAGAAGAAAATGGTGGGTCGGCAGAAATGACTTCACAGATTTATTCTGGTTTTAATCAAAAAGTAGAAACTGCGGCTTTAGGTAGTGCAAAAGCCCAAGAATCTTTTGCTAGATTAGGAGTTTCTCTTAATGATATTCGTCATTTATCCTCTCAGGATTTATTTGAAAAGACAATTGCTGGTTTAGCAAAAATCAACGATTCGGTCACTAGAAATGGTTTGGCTTTCCAAGTTTTAGGTAGATCAATTCGTGGTGTCGATATTGTTGGTTTAGCACAAACATTGGAAGAAACCAAAGGGAAGATGGATCAATATGCTGAATCCGTCAATCAAGCTCATGCTCTACATCTTCAAATGGAAGCCAGTAGCCGTCAAGTTACCTTAGCTTTTACTGCCGCTTTTATTCCGTCTCTTGATGCCGTAAGGAAAGCATTGGGCGATACTACTAAGGAGGGCGGTGGAGTGGTAGGCATGATTACAGATGTAATTAATGTGCTTGGTGTAATGTTCCGTTATACAACCACAACAGTTGTTATTTTGGTAGATACTTTTAAACTTGCTGGTCAAACAATTAAAGAGAGTTGGGATGCTCTTTTTACAGGAAGCACTGCAAAAATTAATAAACTTTTTGATGAATACAATGCTAAATCAAAAGCAATGGTTGATGCAGATGCTAAGTTTTCAGAAGATTTATTAAATCCTAAAAGCGGAAGCTCAAAACCACAAGATGACCCAGCCGTACAAAGGGAAGTTATTAATGCTAATGCTGCAAAATTGGGATCGGCACAAAATTTAACTGCTGAATACAAAAAACATTCCGATCTAATGCTTCAACAAGCAGTTCAAGCAAGAGATTTGTTAAACCTAACAAAAGATCAAGCATCCGTTCAAGTTGCAGTTAATAAAGTTATTGATGATAATAAAAAAGCAGTTGATGCTATTGATAAGCAAATTGCCGCCGCCAAAGGAACTCAGGGTAGTGGAGCTTTAATTGCAGAATATCAAAAACAAAAGCAAGCTATTTTAGATTTAAAGCAAACTTATATTGACTCTACAAAAGCAGAAGTTCAAGCAACAATAGATTTTCAAAGAACATTTAGTTTTGGCTGGAATAAAGCATGGGCTCAATATAAAGAAGATGCTGGTAATAATGCCAAGATAACTGGTGATTTATTTAATTCAGTTATTGGTTCTATGAATTCTGCATTAGATACATTTGTGACTACTGGAAAATTAAATTTTTCTAGTTTTGCTCAAAGCGTCATTCAAGACATTGAAAAGATTATTTTAAAAGCAATGGTTGCTAAAACTATGACCGCCGCTTTTGGAGGAACAGCATTTGGTGGTTTGTTGGGTTTTGCTGATGGCGGATCACCTCCAGTAGGAGTGCCTTCAATAGTTGGTGAACAGGGTCCTGAGTTATTCGTGCCAAATCGTTCAGGAACAATCATCCCAAATAATCAACTTTCTTCAGTTTTGGGTAGCGGTGGAAGTAGTGGTCCCACATACAATGGTCCATATATTGCTAGTATGTCCGCTATTGATACTCAGTCAGCTGTTCAGTTCTTAGCTAGAAATAAAACCGCAGTATGGTCAGCGAATCAATCTGCTCAAAGAGGACTGCCTACAAGCAGATAATGTATGCCTAATTTAACTACAATTTTATCAATAAGCGAACAAGTAACTGTTAATGACCAACGGTTTGTAGGTCAGGTTGTTTCACGGAATCAACGGATTGCTACAAGTGAGATTTTGACTGTAGTTCCTTTCCAATTTGAATTTAAGCCAAATGATTATTTGCTTTATTCTCAAAATAGAGATTTACTTGCAAATCTTCGTTATTACGATAAATCTTTAACACAGTATTTAAATTTTGGCTCTACTGGCTGGGTGAATTATATTTCCTATAGAGGTCAACTAACCCCAACACAGATTTCAGCTTGTACATTTAGCACAAGTTCTGCGGCTCAGAATTTAATCCTTACTGGTGTGCCTACTGCCAATCCGACTTATTTTGCGGTTCGTGCTGGAGATTTTATTCAAGCTGGTCAATATACTTATATTGCAACGCAAGATGTTTTATGCGGATCAAGCGGAACAATTACTATTCCAGTTCACAGAAATTTGATTGATGGTCCATTAACCTCTGGAATTGCCGCAGTTATTGGGCAGTATGGCACAACAGTTGCTATGGGCGGCAATACTTATACTGGCGTTACGTTCCCAGTTATTTTGCAACTTTATCCTAATTACACTTTAATGCCAATTACCAATGATTCATTTATTAAATGGACAGGCACCTTTAAAGCCTTTGAGGCAGTTTTATGAGTACCGCTATCGCACCTATTGAGGGAACAAATAACATTCGCTATGCGGATTTTATTCGTGTTGTAACTCCCACCCAAACCTATAGATTTGCTACCACTCAATCCGCTTTAACTATTCCAGCAGTTGATAGTCAGCCTTTTAATGGTCTTGGTCAGCTTGTAGGAATTGGTGCAGTGCAAAGAGATATTAAATCTACCGCTAATCAAACAACCTTTACCGTAGTTGGAATTGATACATCAATGCTTGGTTGGGTATTAAGTCAAGAAATTAAAGGTTCACAAATTACCATGTGGAAAGGATTTTTTAATCCAGATGGCACATTGATTACTACTGGTGGTAATGGAGGTCTCTATCAATATTTTTATGGGTTTGTTAATACCTTTCAAATCAGCGAACAATGGATGGAAGAACAAAGAATGTATGTTGGCACTATTACAGTAAGTGCGGCTAATATTCAAATGATTTTACAAAATAGAGTTGCCGGAAGATTTACCAATGATGCAAGTTGGCAGTTTTATAATGATGGCGATACTTCAATGAATAGAGTTAATACTATTTCAACTGTTTACTACGCTTTTGGAAAACAATGATAAGACAAGCTAATAAATACGATAAGACAGAAATAATAGAAATGATGAAATTATTTCGTGAAGAAGCAGACTTGCCAGAGTATATTGATTCTAATAATGAAGCCTATTGGAATAAATTATTGGATACTATCTTTGCTGGCATGGGTGTTATTTTTATAGAAGAAAATAAAGGTTTATTAATGGCAATAATCCATCCTACAGTTTGGGATGATAAGATTTTTACTATGCAAGAATTAGCTTGGTATGTAAAGCCTGAGTTTAGAGGTAGCACTACTGGTTATAGACTTTTCTTTTCTTATATAGAGTATGGCAAGCAATTAAAGCAATTAGGAAGAATTAAGTTTTTTGGTGTAAGCAAGATGGATACAAGCCCTGAATTGAAGTATGAAAAATTTGGGTTTCGGAAAAAAGATGAGAATTGGATACAATAAATGCCAGCAGTCATAGCCGCTTATTTAGTAATGGAGTTAGCAATGGATTATGCCGTTGCTGTGGTTGTTGCCGACATGACTGTTTTAGCATTAACTATGGTGGCATCTGCCGTTATATCCAAAATGCTTGGACCATCTGCTCCTTCTACTGGTGCTTCAACACCTTTAAATACTGGTACAAATCTACAAATATCACCAGCAAATAGCAATAAACTTCCAATCCTTTATGGAACTGCTTATATTGGAGGAACAATTACCGATTTAAGTATCACTTCTGACAATCAAAATCTTTACTATGTTCTTTCTCTTTGTGAAGTAACTGGAGATGGTTCCGATCCAATCCAATTTGGAGATATTTATTTTGGTGGAAAGAAATGCTTATTTGCTGGATTAAGTTATACAGACACAGGAATCTCAGTAACCAATATTACAGGTCAAGTCATTACCTACACAGGAACATTAACTTCATCTATTGTTACTGGAACAGTTTTAACTTTTTCAAACTCTGGATTTCCTTTAAGTTATATAGTTAGCGCAATTAATACAAGCACAAAGACTATTACTTTTGGAGTAAATCTAAATCCAACTTTTGTTGCTGTAGGAAATGAAATATATATTGTAGATAGCGGAGTAGATGGTAGCGTTGCCGTTACTGGTTTACAAGATATGTCTACAGGGCTTGTGGACACTAAAGTTGATGGGCATTTAAGCATTTATCTTTATAACAATGGTTCTAATAACCCAGTTAATTCAGATCAATCTGCTATTACAGTTATGCAAGCAAGTGGTTTAACTTACCAATGGGATTCTAGTAAGTTAATGTCCAATACCGCTTTTGCTATTGTGGTGCTTAATTACAATTCCAGCGCAAGCATTACCTCAATTCAGCAAACACAATTTGAAGTAATGAACTCAAGAACTAATACTGGCGATGTTATCTATGACTATTTAACGAATGAGGTTTATGGTGCGGCAATTCCAGCAAGCCAAATTGATACTGCAAGCCTTACTGCATTAACAACTTATTCCAATCAGCTTATTACTTTTAATAACTATCTTGGGATACCTGAAACACAACCTAGATTTAAATTTAATGGAGTAATCGATCCTACTCAAGATTGCTTAACAAATCTTAATGACATGGCAAATTGTTGTGATTGCCTGATTAAATACAATGAAATCTTTGGAATGTGGAGTGTAATTGTCCAATCTACGGCTTACACAGTAGCTATGGATGTTAATGATAGCAATATGATTTCTGCTATCACTATCAATACGATGGACATTTCCAATACTTACAATATTGCTCAATGCCAATTTCCTGATATTACTTTAAATAGTTCTTTTAATACAAGCACAGTAGATTTAGCAATTGTTGATCCGTCAATTTTGTATCCCAATGAACCAATTAATAGCCAAACTATTAAATTACCATTAGTCAATAATGATGTAACTGCACAACTATTGGCTACAAGAAATTTAAAAGCGGCAAGGTTAGATTTACAAGTTCAATGCACCATTAACTATATTGGCTTGGAATTGGAGGCTGGAGATATAGTCACAATCACCAATGCTAATTATGGTTGGACTGCTAAGTTAATGCGTTTATTTAAAGTTGAACAAAACTTTGCGCAAGATGGAACAATTACAGTCAAATTGACAATGCAATCTTTTGACCCTAATGTCTATAACGATGTATCTATTACGCAATACACTCCACCGCCTAATTCTGGTTTGCCAGTACCAAATATTTTTGGGACATTAACTGCACCAGTAATTATTAGTAACTTAACAAATATTCCAGTACCGACTATTGGAGTGCAAGTTACTTCAAGCTCTGCTGGCATTACACAATATGCCGAAGTTTGGTATTCAGCTTATTCAAATCCATCTGCAGATCAATTAATGCTTGCTGGAATTACTGCTGTTCAGCCATCAGGAGTTCCTTATGGTAATAGCGTAGTTTTACCTACAGTATTTTTAACTGGCATTCCAGCAGGAAATTGGTATTTCTTTGATCGTATGATCAATTCTTTAGGAGTATCACCTTTTAGTCCAGCAAGTACAGTATTAGAATGGCGACCAGCTACTTTTCAATATTCAGAAAGATATTTAAGTATTGCTTATGCAGATTCAATAACAGGCACAGGATTTAGTTATAGCCCTAGAGGAAAAACTTACTACGGAATTGTTAATACTTCTAATCCAGTAGTAGATATAACTCCTTCAGACTATACATGGTATTTAGCTACACCAGCTTTTGGAAGCTCTGGAAGTTTAAATTATTTACTTTTTTGTAATAGATCTAATAATCTTATTAGTTTTGCTGTTGGTGGTGCGGCACAATCGGCTGGTACTGCTTTATTTGTGCCTACGGATACAGCTAATTATGATCAAACTATTTGGCAAGGTTTACCTGATACTTATAATCTTATTGATTTAAGTCTTAGATCAGGTCAGCTTATTCAAACTGGAACTACTACTGTTGGTACTGGTGAAATTTTAGTATCTAATAATCCACAAGGTAATGTTATTGCTTCATTAGCTCAATTATTAGATTTTGGCGGTGCATATACTAAAACTTCCGCAGTTGCTACTTTAACCATTGATATTTATGGTCGTGTAGTAGGCTTTGAAGCTCCAGATTCTTTCTATTACACAATGACTGCTTTTGATGCTTCAGCTAGTCAAACACTATTTCATGTAACTAGGGGAACAGAATATTTATCTGGAAATTGTTGGGTATTACAAAATGGATTATTGTTAAATCCTAGTGAATATACGGATACTGGTGGCTCTACTGGCAATATTACATTAGGAACAGGTGCAAATCTTAACGATATTATTACTATTATTTCGTTTGCTTCAGTTGCGGCTTCTACCAGTACCACTTATAATAGCTTTAGCAGAAATAGCGATACATTAAGTAATGTTGGTTCTTATACAGCATCAGGGTTTACCCTAGTTAGCGGTAATGAATTGTTATTTTTAAATGGCACAGTTATCAATGCACAAGATTACAGTATTACAAATCAGACTATTAGTTTTGTAAATGCAGTAAGCGGTGATTTAGAAGTTATCCAATGGACAGATAATAATTTGGGAGTTCCTAACGGCACACCAGTTAATGTGGATGTATATACAACTATTGGACAAACTATTTATGCGTTTACTTTTAATCCGTTAGCATTTAATCTATGGAACAATGGAGCATTATTATTGGAAACAGTTGATTACACAGTTGCAACTGGTAGTTATACTTTATCGCAAACACCTACAAGTAATTTGAATATCTTGGTTCAACAAACTTTCGCAAGAACTGGAGCAGTCTAATATGACACAAGCACTTAACTTAGCTAACTTTGCTAATAACTTAAATTCATCTGGTCAAGTTTCTGCGGCTGGTATTCAATCAGGCGTATTAGTTCCATCTGGTTCTGTATCTTTGTTTTACCAAGCATCAGCACCTACTGGATATACACAAGTAACTTCTCTTAATGATTATGCTTTGCGTATAGTTAGTGGTACTGGTGGTGGAACTGGCGGTACTACAGCATTTAGCACAGTATTTGCGAATCAGACACCAACGATTACTACAAGTGGTTTAAGTGCTGGTGCAACAACGCTTTCTACTGCACAAATGCCTAGTCATAGTCATTCCACCGCAACATTTAGTGGTCAATTTGGTGCGGCTGGCTCAATGTGGGGAGGGGGATGTAATAACGGAACTAACACTTCAGGTACTGGCTCAACTGGTGGTGGTGGCTCACATAGCCATACTATATCAGGCTCCGCTACATCCTCTGCTATTACTTTAAATGTACTATATGCCAACATTATTATTTGTAGTAAAAACTAATGAAAATTGAACCTAAAAATAATTGCCCATTGAATAAGTTTGAGCCTTGTAAACAATTAGATTGTGCTTGGTTTATGGAAGTAAATGGTCTTCACCCACAAACAGGAGAGCCTATTAAAGAATGGGGATGCTCAATGGCTTGGTTGCCTATATTAATGATTAACTCAGCTAAAGAACAGCATAGCACAGCCTCTGCCGTTGAATCTTTCCGCAATGAAATGGTAAAGAGCAATGAAGTTGGGCAACAAGTTTTACTAGCTACTTTACAACAGCAACCAAGAGTAAATCCTAACCCTATGATTTTGGAGAATGAATAATGAAACTAACTATTATTGTTGATGACAGTATGGTTTATATAGACCTTGTATCACACGAAGTAAAGCTAAGCACAGCAAATATTCCTACAGGAACTCATGCTTTGCAATGGAATGGTACAACAGGATGGATTGAGTTTAGTGATTTAGCAGACGGCTCAAAACCAGCAAATGAACAAATAACAGCACTTCCAGAGTGGGCTAATGCTTGTGTATCTTTATGGAACGCTTGGGTAGCACCTGTTCCGATTGTATCTCCACCTATGGCTACTATGACACCAACACCAGCATCTAACCAACCAACAGCTACAGGCACTCAGACAATCTAATGGTTACTATGGCTAACCTTAAACACACCTTTACTTATGATGGTGCAGTAGTAAATGTTTATCACGCTAATAAAGGTGAAGGAATACCAATGCACTCCCATGCGTATTCTCATGCCACTACTTGTATGAATGGCTCTTGTAAGTATACTTCTGATGGTAAAACTTTAATTGCTGATAAGAATACTCAACCCATTAACCTTTTAGCTGGCAGTCACCATGAAATAGAAGCACTAGAAGATGGCACAGTCTTTGTAAATATATTTGCCGAAGGTAAGTATTAAAGTAAAATAGAAAAAAATAAGACACGATCCGTAGGTGAGTGGAGTTCCATTCCCTATTAACCCAGAATCGGAGAGATCATGGCATTATTTAGCAAAAATACCCTTACTCAAGTTAGCGGTTTTGACAATCAAATTATTGCTGGCGAACTAGTTTATGACCAAAAAACTTTTTGGAACTTAACTTTAGCCACAGACGGCACTCCAATTGATTTAACTGGGGTTGATATTGATGCCCAAATCATTCGTAGAGAAGTATCAAATCTTCAAGATACTAGATATGGCTTATCTTTTGATATTGCCGACTATGTTCCTGAACCAAGCCCTGTAAGTCTTACTATTTCTAATCGTAATGATACGGCTGGTTTTTTTACTTTAGTTATTGATGAAAGCACTTGGGATATTATTTCTTCCGATCCTGAATTAAATATTGCGGCTACAAGTCCTGTAGCATTTAGCGGAAGAATCAAAATTAGCTTTCCAGCAAGTGGCTCTACTCCAGCCCAAGATAGTATTATTTTCTTGCTATTTTTAGTGCGTTCTGACGGAGTGGTGAACTAATATGGGAATGACAGTCAATGTAACTGATCAAAATAATGTTTTGGTCAATGTAACTCCTACTCCTAATCAGACTATTAATATTGATCGTGGAGTTGGTGGAGCCTCTGGTTATAGCGGTTATAGCGGTTTTTCTGGCTATTCAGGTTTAGGCGGTGATGGTCGTTCTGGTTATTCTGGATATTCTGGATATAGCGGACAAAACGGCTTATCTGGTTATTCTGGACAAGATGGTCAGTCAGGTATTAGCGGTTACTCTGGAAGCGGCATAAGCGGTTTTAGTGGCTACTCTGGAGATCAAGGCAGTAGCGGTTACTCTGGTTTTAGCGGACAAAATGGACAATCTGGTTATTCTGGTCAAAATGGACAATCTGGTTTTTCTGGATATTCAGGGCAAGACGGACAATCAGGATTTAGCGGTCAAGACGGACAATCTGGCTATAGCGGTCAAGATGGTCAAAGTGGTTTTTCTGGTGATTCTGGAATATCAGGCTACTCAGGTTTTTCTGGCTATAGCGGTCAGCAAGGAACTTCAATAAATATTATTGGAACAGTTCCAACTCCCTTAGATTTACCTTTAACTGGTAATTTAAATGATGCTTATATTGTTTCTTCCAATGGCGATTTATATGTATGGACAGGTGCAACTTGGACTGATGTTGGACAAATAGTTGGACCAAGCGGACAAAGTGGTATTTCAGGATTTAGCGGCTATTCAGGCGATAGCGGAATTTCTGGATTTTCAGGTCAAGACGGTTTAAGCGGCTTTTCAGGACAAGACGGACAAAGTGGTTATAGCGGAGATTCTGGAATTTCTGGTTTTTCAGGACAAGATGGTTTAAGCGGTTACTCAGGTCAAGATGGACAAAGTGGATATAGTGGCGATAGCGGAATTTCAGGTTTTTCTGGTGATAGCGGAATTTCTGGCTATTCTGGCGATTCAGGAATTTCAGGTTTTTCTGGGCAAGATGGACAAAGCGGATACTCAGGCTATTCAGGAATAGGTTTATATTTTTTTGGTGCTTGGGTTATAGATACTACCTATATTCCTAATTGCATAGTTACTTATGCAAATCAAACTTGGATTGCAATTAATAACATAGCAACTTTTGAAAATCCACCAGATACAAATTCAAATTGGGCTTTATTTGTTCCACAAGGAATAAGTGGCTATAGCGGTTTTTCTGGAGATTCTGGAATTTCTGGTTTTTCAGGGGATTCAGGAATAAGCGGTTTTTCTGGCGATTCAGGAATTTCTGGATTTAGCGGACAAGATGGTCAATCAGGATTTTCAGGCGACAGCGGAATTTCAGGACAGGATGGACAAAGTGGATTTTCAGGTATTTCTGGATTCAGCGGTTATAGCGGCATTTCTGGTTACTCTGGTTCTGGGGTATCGGGCTATTCTGGATTTTCAGGAGAGCAAGGTATTAGCGGTAATTCTGGCTATTCTGGCATTAGCGGTTACAGCGGAGTTAATGGCGATAGCGGATATTCGGGCATCAGCGGGTTCTCAGGAGTTAGCGGGTTCTCAGGATATTCGGGGTCAGGGGTAAGTGGCTTTTCAGGTTACTCAGGGTCAGGCGTTAGCGGATATTCTGGTTTCAGCGGTATCTCAGGATATTCAGGGTACAGCGGTATATCAGGCATAAACGGACAAAGTGGTTTCAGCGGCATATCAGGATGGTCGGGTATTTCGGGATACTCAGGAAGTGGAGTATCAGGTTATTCAGGTTATTCAGGGATTAGCGGATATAGCGGTAGTGGAATATCAGGCTATTCAGGCTCAGGTGTATCAGGCTTTAGTGGATATAGCGGTGCGGTTGGTACAAGTGGTTATTCGGGTTTTTCAGGTGCGGTAGGTGTATCAGGAATAAGTGGATATTCGGGTGCTAATGGTGCAAGCGGTTTTTCAGGCTATTCAGGAATAAACGGAACTAATGGTGCATCAGGAATAAGCGGTTACTCAGGCTTTAGTGGTTCAGGAATATCAGGTTACAGCGGAAGTGGTGTATCAGGCTTCTCTGGCTATTCTGGCTCAGGAGTGTCAGGTTATAGCGGGTTCTCAGGAATTTCAGGGGTAAACGGAACATCAGGTTACTCAGGATATAGTGGTAGTGGCATATCTGGGTATTCAGGTTACTCTGGCTCAGGAGTGTCGGGCTATTCAGGATATAGCGGTTCTGGCTTATCGGGCTATTCTGGTTACTCAGGAAGTAACGGAACAAATGGCACTTCTGGTTATAGCGGAACAAATGGCAGTAATGGAGCAACAGGCACTTCAGGCTACTCAGGCTATTCAGGTACTAATGGCACAAATGGTGGGCAAGGAACTTCAGGCTATAGCGGTTACTCAGGAGCGACAGGGGCAACAGGCGGTACTGGGACTTCTGGATATTCAGGTTATAGTGGTTATGGTATTGCAATGACTTATGATTCATTTACTGCAACTGCGGCACAAACTTCATTTACAACTTCTGCTAGTTATACTTCTGGAAAAATTGAAGTATTTGTGAATGGCTCAAAAGTTGTAAATGGCACAGATGTAACAGTAACTAGCGGAACTGCTATAGTATTTGGAACAGGATTAACTTCTGGAATGAGGGTTGATGCAGTTTATCCACACTAATTGGAGAAAATAAAATAAGATGAAAACAATATATGGGTTAGATATAAAAACTCAATGGAATCAAATATTAGATTTACACGCACTTAAATTAGCTAGAGAGCATCATCCAGACTGGTATTACTGGAAGCTCTCTAATAATTTTGAAAGAGCAGTATTTTTAAAAGGCGATCCAGTATTTTCTAGAGAAACCACTAGATATTTATGGGCTAATCAAAATATTTTAGGTAAAGAAATTCTAGAAATTGGTTGCTCTACTGGCTACGGCTCTCAATTCTTACCAAAAGATATTTGGTATGAAGGTCTAGATTACGATCCAATAATTATTCAAGTTGCACAAGAACAGGAATGGGGTGAATTTAGAACATTCCTTAATGCCAATATTAATGAAGTTGAGCTTCTTAATTACGATACTATTATTGCGTTTGAAGTTATTGAGCATATGGATAATGGTTTAGAAATAATTGAAAAATTAAAAAAACATTGCAAACGCTTATTAATAACTGTTCCTCATAATGAACCTAAAGGCTTTTGGGGTGAGCATCATAAACTTCATGGTTTAAATGAATCACATTTCCCTTATTTTGAATTCCAATATATTAATGAGCATGGGAAGATTAGCGATACTCCGCAAAATATAACGGAGCAAAATCGTTGTAATCTTTTAATAGGAAAGTGGGATGGATAAAGTTCTTTGTTCAGTTGCTACCAGAGGTAGATACTTTACTACTTTACCATTAGTCTTACAAGCCATTATTAATCAAACAAAGTTACCAGATAAGCTGGTAATTTTTGACGATAATGATGAGCCTTTAGATATGCGTAAAGAAATGATTTATCAATATTTCTTTCAAATACTTAATATAAAAAAAGTAGAATGGGAATGGATTTATGCACCCAAAAAAGGTCAGCATCATATTCATCAAATGGCTAACGAAATGGGTTATAAATGGGTATGGAGAGTAGATGATGATGCTATTCCAGAACCAGATGTATTAAAAAATTTATTTAGTTACGTAACAGCAATAGATAGTATTGGAGCAGTAGGTGGTTCTATTCTTACTCCACCGCTTCAATTTGAGGGATATTTTCCTACTAGCAAAATAGAAAATATTGATACTGAACCAAATATTCAATGGTCAAATATTTCTAAAATTAAAGAAGTAGATCATCTTCATTGTTCATTTCTTTATCGTGCTGGAGTTCAAGATTACAACTTAGGGCTTTCTAGAGTTGCTCATAGAGAAGAAACTTTGTTCACTTATGGATTAAAGCAAAAAGGCTATAGAATCCTTGCCGCACCACACGCAGTTACATGGCATTTAAAAAATCCAGAAGGCGGTATTCGTAGCGAATCTAAAAAGGAAATGTATGCTCACGATGATCAAATTTATCGCAATATCATCAACTACAGAGATAAGACTATTATTATCCTTAATTGTGGGCTTGGCGATCATATTGTGTTTAATAAGCTCCTTCCTGATATACCAAACCCTGTTATTTTTGGTTGTTATCCTGAGATTATTCCTTGTCGATCTATTGCAGAAGCTAAAGCACTTTTTGGGGATATAGAACATTGGAATATTTATAAAAAAATGGATCAATGGAAATGGACTGATAGCTTAGAAAATGCTTATAGGAAACTTTATCTATGATCATTATTCACCCTTATGCTAAAAAGCTAATAAACGGTAAAAGAAATCCTAAAAACTATCCATTTTGGGAGCTATTAATTGAAAAAATAGATGAGCCTATTATCCAAATTGGCATAGATGATGAAAAGCCTTTAGTAAAAGACTTTAGAAAAAACTTGTCTATGAATGAGATTAGACAATTAATTAAAGATTGTCGGACTTGGATAGGTGTGGATAGTTTTTTTCAGCATCTAGCTTGGTCAGAAGGTAAAGCTGGAATAGTATTATGGTCAGTAAGCGATCCATTAATTTATGGACATACTATTAATAATAATCTTTTAAAAGATAGAGTATATTTAGCAAAGAATCAATTTCTCTGGTGGGAAAATATAGAACATAATTCTGATGCTTTTGTAAAACCAGAAGAAGTAGTAAAATTGCTTTAAATTCATAAAATAAGATTCTTAATAACTCTAATAATGGTATTTTATGGATGGTCAAACCCTTTTTAATTTAGCTGGCGGTGCAATATTAGCCGCAATAGGCTGGTGGTGTCGTCAAATTTGGGACTCCGTACAAACTCTTAAAGAAGATGTTAAATCAATTGAAATTGATCTTCCTACAAATTATGTAAAAAAAGGTGATATGACTGTTCGTTTTGATCGAATAGAAGTATTACTTGATAAACTCTATGAAAAATTGGAGCAAAAGGCAGATAAATGAAAGCACATAGATCAAAAACAATGTGGTTTTCTTTTGCTCTTGTAATATTTGGAGCTTTATTTGATAATTTCTCTTATGTCCAAAACCTTATTGATCCAAAATATTATGGCATTAGCCTTATTGGTATTGGCATTATCGTTGCTATACTTCGCTTTATAACTAATAAGCCGATTGAATAATGTTTCCACTTTCAATACTTTCTTATGTCAAAATTGGATTTGCTATATTACTTTTATCTGGTTGCTTTTATGGCTATATTGAGCATAATCGTTTTCAGATATATAAAGCAGAAATACAATCAATCGCTGAAAAACAAATTGCAGAAAATCAAGCAAAAATCAAAGAACAAGATTTAATTAATAAAGCATCTAAGGAAACCTATGAAGCCAAGCTATCTGCTCTTAAGTCTTATTATGGTGGGTTGCACAACTCCAGTAGCGGTCAAATGCCCACCCTTTCCAATACCTCCAGCACAGCTAATGAAAGCACCTCCGACCAGCTACTTGCTTGTGCCTATACAACGCAACAATTAGTATCGCTTCAAGACTGGATTAAGCAACAGGCTGGATTATGAATTTAGATGCACTAGGAATATCCGAATCTTGGCAAAAACCTTTAGCTGATACTTTTGCTAAATATGGAATTAATACTTCACAACGACAAGCATGTTTTATTGGTCAATGTATGCACGAATCAAACGGCTTTAGAGTATTAGAAGAAAATCTACATTATTCTGCAAATGCTTTAATGCGAACTTGGCCGTCAAGATTTCCAGATGAAGATACTGCTGAAAAATATGCCAATAATCCTGAAAAAATTGCCAATAAAGTCTATGGTGGGAGAATGGGTAATGTGGAAGATGGCGATGGTTGGAAATATCATGGTCGTGGTCTTATACAACTTACTGGCAAAGACAACTATGCAAACTGCGGATCTGGTTTGGGTGTGGATTTGCTTAGTAATCCTGAATGGGTTGCTACTCCTGAATATGCGGCTTTAAGTGCTGGTTGGTTCTGGAATAAAAAAGGATTAAACGATCTGGCAGATACGATGGATATTGAAACTATGACCAAGCGTATCAATGGTGGCACGCTTGGTATAGATGATCGTAAAGCTAAAATCCGAATGGTAATGCAAAAATTAGCTACTTAATACGAACTACTTTATTTCGTTTTAAAACTTCTTCGTAACGAACTTTTGCAACATCATCTAATTTGCGTAATGGCAATTCTTGGTAATACTTAAACTTTGCCTGAGTTTCTGGAGTTTCAGAAGGTCGAATCCACCCTTGTAATTTCCAGCGTTCTTCAATATCAGTTCCACTAGCAGTCCAAATATGTTCATTCATAATCTTCTCCTATTAATATCTTTGTCTGTACCAAAAGTTGTTCTTCCGTGATTTCGTATTCTCTTTCAAAACGCTTTCTACCCATTCCGTGAATACTGGTATTTGATCCTCTATGGTGATATGGGCAAAGGGGGATAACAGGGGCAAGACTTCGCTTAGAAGTTCGTCTAATGTGATGCAGTTCTGCTGGAGTTCCCTCATTACCTTGATGCCTACATAATGAGCATCCCAGTCTAGCAATCTTGCCATAAAGTATTTTTTCTTCCTTAGTCATATTTTTGTAATTGGCTTTGACTTATAGCGTAGCAAGTAGAAACTTTACCAAATCTATCGGTTTTTTGTTCTTTATATGCGTTAGCTTTAATATAATTCCAAGCTCCCCAACAGCGAATATCACCGCCTAAATCATCGACTATACAAAGTATATATATATCGCATGGGCTTTTATCGTGATACTCAGTTACTCTAAGTTTAATTGTATCTATCCTACTCGATTTCACATCAACTTTTAATCCATCACCATCTATTAGATCAAAATGCTTTTTCTTTTTAGTAAGCTCAAAATCAGGCATTAAATTAAAAGCCTTAGCTACTATAAACTCTCCCATAAATCCGTCAATATCTAATAAATATGGGTCTTGATCTGAAATTTGCTTATCTGTATTATATTTTTGAGTATTATCTCTCCGAGCTTTACCTATAAATTTAACAACTCGTAATTCTTCAGGATTTAGATTTATTCGCATCGCAAGCAAGTTCTTCTAGTTGTTGAGAAAGCTCTACTAAATCTATAGCAATCTGATAAGCACCAGCTCTATTATTTTTTAAAGTTGCATAATGATAATGTTTTAAAGTTCTTTCAATAAGAATATATAATTCGGCTTCATTCATTGTGTAGCTTTCCCTTCAGCTCTTGCAGAAGATTCAAGACTTCTCCACACTTCAATTTTAGCTTCTGCCGCCATTACTAGAATTCTAAGAGTTTCATACATAGCAATTAATTCTTCAGTATCTTTAATATGATCTTCATAGCTTTCTTGTGCATAAGCATAGGCTTCTTTTTCAGATTGAGTTTTTAGATCGGTAGCTAATAGCATTAATCTAGCTTTTTTAGTTTTTCTAAGCTCAGTATGTGCGTATACCGCACCCTTTAAATTGCCTAATTTTTGAGCATTATCTCTAATAAAGTCTAGAGCTTTAAATGGGGAAATATCAGCATCTTCCATCATCATCTTCTTCCTTTTTTTCTGTTTTATCTTCTATTGCTTGCTCTAAATTGCATTGAATTTCAATAGTTAAAGTTTTTAAGCCGTCTATTGCTTTTCTTATAGTCCATTTATTTAAACCTTCAGAATCTTCATTTTTTAAATAATTTTCTAAAAGTTGTAATACTGCAAATACTTCGTCTAAATCACTATATGCTTGATAAACATCATACTCAAGCTGTTGTAATTTCGTAACTCTACTCATAATCCTCTACTCCTTATCGTTGCATCGATCTTATTTACTATCTCAAAACGCTGTAAACCTACTGTATGCAGTCCAAGCTCTGTAGCCTTAGCGATCATCAGACTATCGTTAGTTCGCCAGTCCTGAGTCGTTTTAGTGGTTTTTGACTCTGTTATCCATTCAGCTTTAAATCCAGCCCATCCTCTTTCACAACATATTTGTAATACTTCTTGAAGTGATAGTTTTGCTTTTTCAGCTTCTCTTGATATTCCTTTTAAAGCTGTAACAGTTACCGATGCCTTTTTACTTTTTCTAAGAGCAAGATAGTCTTTCCATATTTCTTCAGAAACACCAATAGGAATAGCGACTTTAGGAGCAACTGGCGAAGCCTTTATATTTAATTCTTTATTATTAATTCTTAATTCTTTATTTATTATTGCTATTGGGGGGTCAATAGGGGGGGTATGCCCTCCCTTTGCCCAACGCTTTAAAGCTCCCTTTTTTCCAGCTTCAGCCATTGAGTGATACCGAGCAATCTCTAAATCGCATCTCTCATGGATAAATCCATCTTGAACTTCAGTAAAAAATTCGTAAAGAATAGTCATTCCTAAAGACTTATCGGCTATTCTGAGTTTTCTAAAAACTAGATCAGCTTCCATAGGAATTTTTTGTTCGCTATCGTAGTAGTAATTTATTAATCTTAGATAAATAGCTTCTTCTTCAAGCGATAGATGAGCTGTATTAGCTATCCACTCTTTAATCTGAAATTGAAAATAGTGCATTGGCTGAGTCCTTTTCGTTGAATCTTATTGTAATACTACTTCCAAAAAGAAGAAAAGGTTTTTATTCCAAAGCCGTAATGGTTACATATACCTTACCGCCTTTAATTAATTCACCTCGGTATAGGTGATGAATATCGATTTGAGAATCGTCATTCATTAAACCAGCTTGAACTAAGGCATCTTCTAAGGCTTTTAATCGGTTACCTGTATCTTGCTTTCGTTTATTTGCAAAGTGAAAGCTGGCAGATAGCTCCAGCCTTACCGCACCGAAGCGAACAGTCGATTGGCTCACTATTTGAGCTACTTCTGTTTTAAACTTTTTACCAGCTAATCCTACGAATCTTCTATGTCCCTGATATTGGTAATAGCTATTAATCGTTGGTGGCATAGGAAGTATCAAAAAAAGTGTTTGCATCTGGATTTATGTATATAATACTCTTAACTAATCGAGTGATTAGCCTACCACGAAAAGGGAGAATTAAGATGGGAATAAATAGATCAGATGCTTACTATGAACCAGAAGATGATGATTCTGGAGATTTCATAGATTTCAGAACAGCAGAATTATTAAACACTAAAGATTACGATCCAGCACTTATTCATCACATGGCAGAAGCAA
>Ga0316223_1001019_pt1 | contig 28830 bp, 20 predicted proteins | sample TBH18009metaG_FD_206007 | JGI IMG/M metagenome (GOLD analysis project Ga0316223, IMG submission 206007) | Freshwater microbial communities from Trout Bog Lake, Wisconsin, USA - TBH18009 | ecosystem: Environmental > Aquatic > Freshwater > Lake > Hypolimnion/Profundal zone | place: USA: Wisconsin...
GCTCTATGTGACCAATACGGCGTCGCCGGTCTTCAAATACATGGTCGACCAGAAGACCTACGTGCTGGCTTCCGGCCGCTGGTTCCGCGCCCTGTCCAACGAGGGGCCGTGGGAGTTCGTGCCGGGCGAGAGCCTGCCGGGGGATTTCGCCCGCATTCCCGATGACAGCCCCAAGGAGAACGTAAAGGCCTCTGTGCCGGGGACGCGCCAGGCGCAGGAAGCCGCCATCGCCAATGGCATTCCGCAGTCCACCCAGGTGGATCGCAGCCAGGCGCAGATGTCACCGCCGCCGCAATACGACGGGCCGGCACAATTGAAACCCATCGAGGGCACGCCGCTGTTTTACGTATTCAACTGCGCGACGCCGGTCATCCGGGTGGGGGATTATGCCTGGTACGCCTGCCAGAACGGGGTGTGGTTCGTCGCCACCGCCGCCACCGGTCCCTGGGTTCCAGCCACCAGCGTGCCGGCGATCATTTATTCCATCCCGGTGACCTCGCCCATCCACTACGTCACCTACGCGCGCGTTTACGCCTATGACGCCCGGTATATTTATGTGGGGCTGACGCCGGGCTACTACGGGACGGTGGTGACCGCCTCGGGCACGGTGGTTTATGGGACCGGTTATGTGTACCCGGCCTACGTGGGCACGACGGTTTACATCTCGTACCCGATCACCTACGGCTATGCCTGCAATCCCTGCTGGACGCCGTGGGCCGGGTGGGGTTTCGGGTTTGCGGTCGGCTGGGCGATGGGTTCGAGCTGGCGCTGCTGTCCCCCGGCACCGTATTGGGGGGCGTACTACCACGGCTGTTACGGAGTGCATTACAACGCCCGCGGGGGCTATGCGGCCTGGGGGCCCTACGGCTGGGCGGGTTCCTCCGGCTACATCTACCATCACAATGGGTCGTGGTCCGGCGTGAGCCGCAGCTCGGGCGGTTACAACGCCTGGACCGGCAACGCCTGGGCCGCGAAATACGGCCACGCCTACAACTCCTCGACCGGCACCTCGGTGGCCGGGCGCAAAGGCGGGGTGCAGAATGTCTATACCGGCAACTACGCCTACGGCAAACAGGGCGTGGCCTACAACAACCGCACCGGGACCGTGGCGGCCGGCGGCAAGGTCACGGTCGGCAACGCCTACACCGGAAAATCCGTCACCGCCGGACGCGCCACCGTTTACAACCCGCGCACCGGCCAGGGCGGCACCGTCAGCGGCGTGCGCACCGACAACGGGGGCGTGGTCAAGGTCGGCGATCACACGATCGCCGCCAAGGACGGCAATGTCTATCGCCAGAGCGGTTCGGGCGGTTGGAACCAGGCGGGACGCCCCGAGCCGCGGGCTGGTTCCTCGTCCAGCGGTTTCGCGGCGCCGCAGCGGAACTCGGCCTTTGATAATGTGGCCCGCTCCCAGGATCTGGGCGCCCAGCGCGCGCAGAGCTTTCAGGGCAACCGCCCGTCCTTTGGGGGCGGTTCCAGCCGATCCCGCCGATAGCAAGCCAATCCCATACCAAACCGTTCCTCAAACCCAATGATTACGTCCATGAAAATGAAACTCCCAGCCCTGGCACTCACGGTCATGCTGCCGGCGGCCCTCCTGTGCTTCAGCTCCTGTTCCACCGCGCCCAAAGGCGAGACCACGGGCTTTACCGCCGTCCAGCCCGGCGTGCCCGGCGGGGTCCGCCTCGAGACCTACCAGGAAACCGCCACCATCACCGGCATCGATCGGCCCAACCGCAAGGTGACCCTGGTGGACCCGCAGGGGGTCAAGACCACCCTCAAGGCCGGACCCGACGTCGTCAATTTCGATCAATTACAGATTGGGGACCAGGTCAAAGCCACCGCGACGGAGCAGCTCGTCGTGTTCGTGCGCCAACCCGGCGAGGCCGCAGGTGATGGTGCCGCGGCCGCGGTGGCGCTGGCGCCCGTCGGTGCCAAACCCGGGGCCGTGCTGGCGGCGACGGTGGAGGTCACCGCCAAAGTCAAAGCCATCGACGTCAAACACCGAAAAGCCACCCTCCTCTTCCCGGATGGCACCACCAAGACCTTCAAGGTCCGCCCGGACGTGGACCTGGAGCACCAAACCGTGGGCGCCGAGGTCGTCCTCCGCGCCACCGAGTCCGTGGCGATCCGCGTGGAGAAACCCTAAACGAACACCAAAACAACCCCTTTGTCCGCCGCTGATTCAATCAAAACCACGCCATGGACACAGCAATAACCCGAAACCCAATGCCTTCATAATTGACACCACAACAAACAAGCAACCTATATGAAACGAAATAACCTGATCAAATACGGTCTGACTGTCTTAGCCGCTTCGATGGCGTTGCTGGGCGTCGGCGGAAGGGCGCAAGAAGTCCTGCCCAAACCACCCCAGCCCTTCAAAGGCAAGATTGGACGCACGGCTGCGAAGTCCACGCCGGACTTCCCCCAGCCGCTCACCGCCCCCAAGGGCGCGCCCAACGTTCTGCTCATCCTCACCGATGACGTGGGTTTTGCCGCCGCGTCCACGTTCGGCGGACCGATCCCGACACCGGCGTTTGACAAGCTGGCGAAAGCTGGGCTGCGATACAACACGTTCCACACCACGGCGCTCTGCTCGCCCACGCGCGCCGCACTCATCAGCGGACGCAACCACCACACCGCCCACACTGGAGTCATCACGGAAATGGGGACTGGCTATCCTGGCTATGATTCCCTGATGCCAAAGAGCGTCGCCACCGTTGGAGAGATGCTGAAGCAGAATGGCTACAACACGGCGTGGTTCGGCAAGAACCATAACGTACCGGATTGGCAGAGCAGCCAGGCGGGGCCGTTCGACCTCTGGCCCACGGCCTTAGGCTTCGAGTACTTCTTCGGCTTCATCGGTGGTGACACCGACCAGTGGCATCCGGCCGCCTACGAGGGAACCAAGCCGTACGAGGCCCCGGCACACGACCCAAAGTATCATTTCGACGGTGACTTGGCCGACCATGCCATCCAGTGGATCCGCCAGCAAAACAGTCTGGCGCCGGACAAGCCGTTCTTCGCCTACTACGCCCCCGGCCTTTGCCACGCGCCGCACCACGCGCCGAAGGAATGGATTGCCAAGTTCAAGGGCCAGTTCGACCAAGGCTGGGACAAGCTGCGGGAGGAAACGCTGGCGCGGCAGATCGCGCTCGGCGTCGTGCCCGCCGGCACCGCGCTCACCGCCCGCCCCAAGGAAATTCAGTCCTGGGATTCGTGCAGCCCCGACGAGAAGAAACTCTACGCCCACATGATGGAAGTCTATGCCGGCTGCCTGGCCTACTGCGATTACAACATTGGCCGCGTCATCCAGGCGGTCGAGGATACCGGAGAACTGGACAACACGCTCATCATTTATGAAATGGGTGACAATGGCGCGAGCGGCGAAGGCACGTTGCAGGGTCTGGCCAACGAAGTCGGCGTCGCGGCCAACGGGCTGAAGGAAACCATCCCTTATCTCCTTTCCATCATGGACGACCTCGGCGGGCCGACCACTTACAACCATTACCCGGTCGGCTGGGCACACGCGATGGACACGCCGTTCCAGTGGACCAAACAAGTCGCTTCGCATTTCGGTGGCACGCGCAACGGCCTGGTTATCTCCTGGCCCAAGCGCATCAAGCAGACCGGCGAAATCCGCTCCCAGTTCAGTTCGATCATTGACATCGTGCCGACGATTCTCGATGCCGCCGGGATCAAAGAACCGACGATGATCAACGGCGTGAAGCAGAAGCCCATCGAGGGCAAGAGCATGGTCTATACCTTCGACGACGCCAAGGCGCCGACCCACCACAGCTCGCAATACTTCGAGTTGATGGCCAATCGCGGCATCTATGAGGACGGCTGGATGGCCAACACGACCCCACTTAAACTCCCCTGGGCCCCCCCGGCCATCGGCAAGGCCACACCCAACCCGGATGACTTCCAGTGGGAGCTTTACCACGTCGCCGAGGACTTCTCGCAATCGAAAAACCTGGCGGCGGAGAATCCTAAGAAACTCAAGGAAATGCAGGCCGCCTTCGATCGCGAAGCAAAGAAATACAACGTCTATCCGCTCGACTCCTCACTCGCCGAGCGAGGCGACGTGCGCCTGCGTCCGAGCCTGACGCGCGGTCGCAGCACCTTCACCTACTATCCGGGCACCTTTCGCGTCCCGGAGGGCACGGCGCCGGACACGAAAAACAAAGACTTCGCCATCACGGCGGAGGTCGAGGTTCCGGCGGCCGGGGCCGAAGGCGTGCTGATCACCCAGGGCGGACGCTTTGGCGGTTATGCCTTGCTGATCCTGGACGGCAAACCGCAGTTCGTGTACGCCTTCTCGCAGTTGCCGGAGCACAAATATCGCGTCGCCGCGACGGAGAAGCTCGCCCCCGGCAAGCACACCATCCGCGTGGACATGAAATACCACGGCCCGGGCATGGGCAAAAGCGCATCCGGCACGCTCTCCGTGGACGGCCAGCAGGTCGCACAAGGTGAAGTCGAGCGCACCATCCCCCTCCGCTTCTCGCTCGACGAGACGATGGATGTGGGCCTGGACACCGGCACGCCGGTCGTCGAGGACTACGAGGCCAAGATGCCGTTCCAGTTCACCGGCGACCTCAAGAAAGTGGTCATCGAACTCGGCAAGAGCGGTCTCGCTGCCGGGGACGAGAAGAAGATCGAGGAAGGCAGGAGGCTCGCCGCGATCCGGGAATAACCTCACCACGCACCGGGCCGCACCCGTCCGAGACGGGTGCGGCCCAAACGAAAAAACCAATTTGTCCGCCGCTGATGCAATCCACCCGCGTTTCGGACAGAACTAAAACACAAAACATGAAAACAAAGAAGCTACAGCACTACGGTTTGTCACTGCTGGCGGCGGGCGCGGGGCTCTTCGGCGTCACGGCCAACCTCCAGGCAGCAGACCCAGCCTTTGCTTCCGCTACGGCGGGGCAGGCCAAGAAACCCAACATCGTCGTCATTATGGCCGACGACATCGGCTGGTTCAACATCGGCGCCTATAACATGGGCATGATGGCCGGCAGAACCCCGAACCTCGACAAGCTCGCCAAACAAGGCATGAAGTTCACCGACTACTACGCTGAGGCAAGCTGCACGGCGGGCCGCGCGGCGTTCATCACCGGGCAGTTGCCCTTCCGCACCGGCATGACCACTGTCGGCCAGGCGGGTGCCAAGATCGGCATGCCGGCACAGGCCTGCACGATTGCCACCGCGCTCAAGGCGCAAGGCTATGCCACCGGGCAGTTCGGCAAAAACCATTTGGGCGATCGCAACGAGTTCCTGCCCACGCTCCACGGGTTCGATGAATTCTTCGGCTACCTGTATCACCTGGACGCCATGGAAGACCCCTTCCATCCCGCGTATCCGCAGGAGTTGTTGAACGTCGTCGGCCCGCGCAACATGGTTCACTCTTACGCGACCGATACGGACGACACCACGGAGATGCCTCGCTGGGGCAAGATTGGCAAACAGAAGATCGAAGACGCCGGCCCGTTGCCGCCGCACCCCATGCCCGGCATCAAATACAACATGGAGACGGTGGACTGGGATTTTATCTCCGCTTCCGAGACGTTCACGGACAAGGCCATCGCCGCCAAGCAGCCGTTCTTCCTGTGGCTCAATCCGACCCGGATGCACGTCACCACGCATCTCTCGCCGAAGTATGAAGGCATGCGCAATTCCAAGAACGGCTGGACGATTCAGGAAGCCGGCATGGCCGAGTTGGACGACGAAGTCGGCGCCATGATGAAGTATCTCAAAGACAAGGGCATTGATGACAATACCATTGTCATGTTCACCTCCGACAACGGCACGGAACAATTCACCTGGCCCGATGGCGGCCAGACACCGTTTGCCATGGCCAAGGGAACCGTCATGGAAGGCGGCTTCCGCACTCCGTGCATCCTCTGGTGGCCCGGCCACGTCCCGGCGGATTCCACACAGAACGGTATCTTCTCCGGCCTGGACTGGATGCCCACGTTCCTGCATGCCGCCGGCAACCCGGACATCAACGAGCAGTTGCTCAAGGGCGTGAAGCTCGGCGACCGCACCTACAGGAACCACCTGGACGGCTACGACCAGATGGACGCCATCACCGGCAAGGGTGAATCGAAACGTCACGAAATCTTCTACATGGGCGAAAGCACGCTCGGCGCGGTGCGCTATGACGATTTCAAATATCGCTTCATCGACCAACCCAAAGGCTGGCTGGGTGAAAAGACCCACATGGACGTGCCCGTCCTGGTCAACTTGCGTCTGGACCCGTTTGAACGCACGACTTGGTCGCAAAACATGTCGGCGGAAGGTTCAGTGCAATACTGGAACTGGTTTGTTTATGAATTCTGGCGCTTCGTCCTCGTCCAGCAGGTAATTGCGAAGGAAATCCCATCCTTCTTGGAGTATCCGCCCATGCAGTCGGGCGCGAGCTTCAACCTCGACGCTCTGAAGGTGGAATTGGGGAAGAAGATGGAACAGGCGGCGGCAGCGGCCAAAGGTGCCGGCCAATAATCTGATGAAACGACACCTTCGATTGTGAAACACGCGGGCTGGTCCGTGCCGGACTGGCCACCGGACCGGTCCGCGACTTCACCAGCGAAAGGCAGTCGGTGAACAGCAATCCGTGACACCTATTCAGTAACCAGTGAACAGAAACCGAAGAAACGCAGTCATGAAAACCACACGCAGCTCCGCCTCCGCAGGGCTCCGGCGCGACCCGCAAAGCCTGCTGGCTGCCGCGCTCCTCGTTGCGGCCATCAGCACCGCCGTTCGCGCCCAGGACCCGTTGCCTTCGTGGAATGACGGTGCGGCGAAACAATCCATGCTCACCTTCGTCGAGAAGGTGACGAAACCCGGCTCGCCGACCTTTGTGCCCCTCCCCGAACGGGTTGCCGTGTTCGACAACGACGGCACGCTCTGGAGCGAACAGCCGGCGCCGGTCCAGTTCTACTTTGTGATGGATCGCGTGAAGGCGCTGGCGCCGCAGCATCCCGAGTGGCAGACCAAGGAACCGTTCGCCTCGCTGCTCCGCGGCGACGTGAAAGGGGCGCTCGAGGGCGGCGATCACGGCTTGATGGAACTCTTCATGGCCACGCACACCGGCATGACCACCGACGAATTTGCGCAGATGGTCAAGGAGTGGATCGCCACCGCGAAGCATCCGCAGACCGGCAAGCGTTTCCTGGACATGACCTATCAGCCGATGCTCGAGGTGCTCGCCTATTTCCGGGCGAACGGCTTCAAGAACTTCATCGTCTCCGGCGGCGGCATCGAGTTCATGCGCCCGTGGGCGGAAGCCGCCTATGGCATCCCCCCCGAGCAGGTGGTGGGCAGCAGCATGAAGACCAAGTTTGAGCTGCGCGACGGCAAGGCCGTGCTCGTGCGCCTGCCGCAGTTGAATTTCAACGATGACAAAGCCGACAAACCGGTCGGCATCAACCAGCACATCGGCCGCCGGCCCATTGCTGCGTTCGGCAACTCCGTGGGGGACCAGCAGATGCTGGAGTACACGCAAAGCGGGCCCGGCGCGCGGTTCGAGTTGCTCGTGCTGCACGACGATGCCCGGCGCGAGTTCGCCTACGGCCCCGCCCGCGGATTGCCGGACGTCAAATACGGATCCTTCACTGCCGCGCTGGAGGAACAGGCGAAGCAGGCCGGTTGGACCGTGGTCAGCATGAAGGACGATTGGAAGACCGTGTTCCCGTGCGGGATCACGGCCATTGACATTCTGCTGGAACCGGACGCGGCGATGCTGAAACAATGCCAGGCCGACAACGCGCGGCTGCTCGGCGCCTATCCCCAGGGTTTCGCGCTGGACGCCACGCATACGCCGCATATCACGATGCTCCAGTGTTTCGTGCGCACGGCGGACCTGGATAAAGTGTTTGCCGCCGAGGGCAAAGTCCTCGCCGCCCCCAAAGTGACCGCGATGAAGTTGGAAGCCTTCAAACGCTACTACCTCGCGGCCGGCGGCGGGCTGGGGGTCGCCGGCATCTGCGCCAGACCGACGCCGGCGATCCTGAAGCTGCAAGCCGACATCATCGCCGCCGCGAGTCCCTTTAACTTGAGAGCCGGACCCATTGGCGCGTTTACCGCCGGGCACGGCAATCCCGCCCTCGACGCGGCCATCATCGGGTACGTGTCGACGTTCGAGCAGATCGGAGCGGGGGAGCACTTTAATCCGCACGTGAGCACCGGCGCCGCGCCGACCGCGTATCTGGACCAGATGAACGCCGAGCCCTTCGAGTCGTTCACCTTCTCGCCCACGGGCGCGGCAGTGTTCCAGCTCGGTCCCCTCGGCACCGCGGCGAAGAAACTCAAAGAGTGGACTTTCTGAGGATCATTCCATAGGATCAGCCCCACGAGCATGCACGGAACAAGCTATGAACGAAGATCGAAAACTGACCATCCACTTTAACAACGGCACGACACTTGAAGTGTCGTTCCCCACCCAAATCAAAAACTCGACGGCCGCCGTCCTCGAGTCGATGAAGAAGGTGATGGAAGGCGACAAACTGGTGATCGAGGCGGAAGGGCGGCTCCTGGTCATTCCCTGGGCCAGCGTGAAGCTGGTCGAAGTGACCCCGGTGCCGCCCGCGCTTCCGTTTGGGACCATCAAAGGTGCTCGGGTTGCGGAAGCCGGAGGCAACCTACCCAAATGAGCAAGCACCGGAAATCCAAGCGAAACCGTCCGTCGGCGCCGCCGCGCGCCGCCGGCCGGTCGTTGGCCCGCGTCTATGCTGTGGTGGTGGCCGTGGCGCTGGTAGCCGGGGCCGTCTTCTGGTGGGTGAAGTTGCGTCAGCCCGACGCCTCGCCCGCCGGCCCGGACTCGGCGGTCAGCGCCACGAACCCAGCGGCGCCCACGGCAGCCAACCCGACCTTCGACCAGCTCAAGGGCAAATGGCTGCGCCCCGATGGCGGTTACGTCCTCGATATCCGCGGAGTTGAGGCCAGCGGGAAGCTGGACGCGACCTACGCCAACCCCAAGCCGATCCATGTGGAGCGGGCCGCCGCGGTGCAGGAAGGCGCGACCACCAAAGTGTTCATCGAGTTGCGCGACGTGAATTACCCGGGCTCGACTTACACCCTCGCCTACGACCAGGGCAGTGACCAACTCGCGGGTATTTACTACCAGGCCGCCATGCAACAGCGGTTCGAGGTGGTGTTTGAGAGGATGAAGTGAGGGTTCAAGGCGCCCCCTTAGTAATCCCCCAGCCAACCAAACCAATCCATGCAGGAAAACCAAATATGAGAAACCGGACTAACAGGAACAGCCTCATCACCCTCGCGCTGGCGGCGGGCCTCACTTTGGCGGTCGCGGGTTGCGCCTCCTCGGGCTACCAACAGGGAACGAAGGCGGCAGAGACCATCCAGGCCGCGGCCAACCGGATCGGCGCGATGCCCGGCCGGATTGACCAAACGCTGGGCGCACTCAACGATCTGGTGGAGAAACCGCAGCCCGACCTCCAACCCCAGTTCAAGGCCTTCAACGCGCAGCTCGCCGGAATGGTGTCCGAGGGCCAGGCCGTTGCGGCCGCGCGTCAGAAAATGGCGACCCAGACCAAGGAGTTCTTCGCCACCTGGGATGAGCAATTGGCCCAGATCCAAAACGAGGACATCAAAGCGCGCAGCCAAAGTCGCAAAGAGGAGGTGGCGCAGAAACTCCTGGCCATCAAGCGGAACTACTCCGAATGCGAAATGGCCTTCCGCCCCTTCCTCCGCGATCTCCAGGACGTCCAGAAGTACCTCTCGGTGGACCTGACCACCGGCGGCGTGGCCGCGATGAAAACCACGGCGGGCAAGGCCAGCCAACATGCGGCTCCCCTTAAGTCAGACCTGACCAGCCTGGCCGACGGTTTCCGCGCACTGGGGGTGGCCATGTCCGCCTCGACTCCGGCGCCGGCAAAGTGAGGCATTGATGGAAGCCACCCACCATCCCGTCGAAGCGGCGGACAGCGCCGCACTCCAAACGCTCCGAGAATGCAGAGGCGGGTTGGCAGGCCGCGAAGCGTTTGGAGTGCGCGGCGTACCCGCGCTTTTCGCCCGGCTGGGCTTGCTTTTCGTGCTGCTGCTGACACCGAGAGCCCCCGCCCAACCGGCGGCGGCCAGTCTCGCCACCAACCAACCGCTGTCCGCGGGGACCAACGAGGCGAAACGCTACGTCGGTTCGGCAAGCTGCCGGGAATGCCACGAGAAGTTTTACACGCTCTGGTCCACGTCGTTCCATGGCCTGGCCATGCAACCGTACACCGCGGAATTGGCGAACACCCAGTTAACGCCGCAGAAAGCGGACGTAGTCGGAGGCCGGTTTCATTTCCGGGCTGACCTGGCGGGCGCGGTGGTTATCGAACAAACCCCCACCAACGAGACGCGTTACCCGATCACCCAGACGATGGGGGGCAAGAACGTTTTTTATTTTCTGACGCCGCTGGAGCGGGGCATGCTGCAAGTGTTGCCGGTGGCCTATGATGTGCGCCGCCGGGAATGGTTCGACACCACCGCCAGCGCCATGCGGCATTTTGGCGACCGCCGCGACGAGGCGTTGTACTGGAAGGACCGGCCGTTGACCTTCAACACCTCGTGTTTCGGTTGCCATGTGAGCCAGCTTTCGAAGAACTATGACCTCCCGTCCGACAGCTACCACACCACCTGGGCGGAGCCGGGCATCAACTGCGAAACCTGCCACGGACCATCGGCAGGACACATAAAGTTGTTCACTCAAATGGCAACCAACGCGCCGGCTCCGGCGGACATCAAGTTGATCGTGACCACCACCATGACCACCGAGCAGCGCAACTCGATGTGCGCCCCCTGCCACGCCAAGATGTCCCCGGTCACCGTCAACTTCGCGCCGGGCGAGCGCTATTTCGATCACTTCGATCTGGTGGGTTTCGAGAATGACGATTTCTATCCGGATGGCCGGGACCTGGGCGAGAATTACACTTACACCGGATGGCGGCAGAGCCCGTGCGTCAAGGGGGGCCAATTGGACTGCATCCATTGCCACACCTCGAGCGGGCGTTACCGTTTCAAGGACGCGGCGGAAGCCAACCACGCCTGCCTGCCCTGCCACGAGGAGCGGGTCAAGAACGCCACGGTCCACACGCACCATAAAGCGGGCAGCGCGGGGAACGAGTGCATCGCCTGTCACATGCCGATGACCGAGTTCGCCCGCATGCGCCGGAGCGACCACTCGATGCGCGCGCCGACGCCCGCCACGACCATGGCCTACCAGTCGCCCAACGCCTGCAACCTTTGCCACACCAACCAGACCGCCGCGTGGGCGGACAAGCTAGTCCGCGAGTGGCGCCCGCGCGATTACCAGAAACCGGTCCTGGAACGCGCCGCCCTCATCGCCGCGGCACGGAAAGGGGATTGGACCAAACTGCCGGGCATCCTCGCCTATCTGGCCCGGGCGGACCGGGAGGAGCTCCAAACCGTGTCGCTGGTGCGGCTGCTGGCCAATTGTCCGTCGGACGACCAGTGGGCCGGCCTGCGCAAGTTGACGGCCGACGCGTCGCCGCTGGTGCGCGCCAGCGTGGCCGAGGCACTCGGGAGGCGTTTGGACCGGGCGAACACGGAGGCCTTGTTCGGCCTCACGGCCGATGACTACCGCCTGGTGCGCGTGCGCGCCGCCGCCGCGCTGGCCCCCATCCCTGAGGACCGGTTGCCCGCGGACCAACAGCGCCGCGTCCGGGGTGCGCTGGCCGAACTCATGGATTCAATGAAGTCGCGGCCGGACGACATGGCGTCGCATTACAACCTGGGCAATTTCCACCTGGGCCGTGGTCAGATGGCGGAAGCGGCCGCCGAATTTCAAACCGCGACGCGGTTGGTGCCCGAGGCCCTGCCGCCCTATGTGAACGCGGCGATGGCTTACAACGCCCTGGGCCAAAACGCCCAGGCCGAAGCCAGCCTGCGCCGCGCGCTCAGCCTCGATCCCACTAACGCCGCCGCCAACTTGAACCTCGGCATGCTGCTGGCCGAACTCAACCAGTTACCCGAGGCCGAGCAGGCCTTTCGCACCGCCTTCCAGGCCGACCCGCATTCGGCACAGGCAGCCTTCAACCTCGGCGTGTTGTTATCCAAGGATCGCCTCGAGGAGGCACTGGATTGGTGCCGTCGCGCCGCCGCCTTGGCACCCGACAAACCGCAGTACGGCTACACCTATGCCTTCTATCTCCACCAGGCCGGCCGGCTCGACCAGGCCCTGAAGGTCATTCGCGCCGTGCGCGAGCGCTTTCCCAGCGACACCGACAGCGCGCAACTGGAAGCCGCCCTGATCCAGGAGCAAAAAGCGTCGGGGAGTGGACCAACCACTGGGAAATAATGAAACAGCTTCCGGAGTGCTCCGGAGATTACCACAAAACCACCACCATTCACACCCACACAGTCATGAAACACCTAGTCCTCTGTACTCTTGCCGCGGCGGCCGCGCTGCTGCCCACGGCCTTGCAGGCCGAAGCAACCAATCAATGGTCGTTCGACGTCTCACTCTACGGACTGGCGGCCGGGATGTCGGGAGACGTCACGGTCAAGGGCGTCTCCAGCGACTTGGATGTCGGGTTTGACAAGATTTGGGCGAACCTGAAATTCGGCGCCATGGGCAGCGCGCGCGTGGGTTATGGGAAATGGGCTCTATCGACTGAGGTAGTTTACATGGACCTCGAGGGCTCCAAGGGGCTCTTCACCGGCAAGGCCCAACAATGGCTGGTGCAACCGGCGCTCGAATACCAGATCGACCCGCATGTGGGGGTCTATGCCGGCACCCGCTATAACAGCCTGCACCTGGAACTGGATGGTCCGGGGGCCATCAACGTCTCCGGCACCCACGAGTGGTGGGACCCGGTTCTGGGCGCCCGATTCAACCTCCCCGTCTGGAAGCGGCTCAGCTTCAACCTGACCGGCGACTTCGGCGGCTTTGATGTGGGCTCGCGGCTAACCTGGCAGGCGTACCCGTACTTGAGCTGGCAGCTCTCGAAACTCGCGTCCGTCCAGGTCGGCTACCGCCTGCTCTACACCGATTACGAGACGGGCAGCGGCCTCAACCGGTTCAAGTACGACGTGCTGACCCACGGACCGCAGATCGGGTTCACCTTGAGCTTCTGAGCTTGGTTCGCCAATCGCCCGCTGGTTGAGATGTCGAACCTGAATATGAAAGCTGCCCAACTGTTATCCACCGGCCTCCTGGTCCTGGTGCTGACCAGCCTGCTCGGCTGCCAGTCGACCAAGCAACCGGGTAGCATGAGTCATGCCTCGGTCCGGCTGCGAGGCCATACCGCCGAAGAGATTGTACGGACCACGGCGGTGGTGTTTGATGAAGCCGGGTATGTCCAGGCCTCCGCCTCCGACTCCACCGCGCAGATGGTGTTCGAACGACCGGGCTCCCGCCGGGACGCGCTCAAATGGGGCGGCTGGTCGGGGGCCGGCGTCACCATGCGGGTGAAGGTGGGGATGACCTCGATGGTCGACGGGAGCGTTCTCTTGGTCGCGGATGTGTTTGCGGTGCAGAACTCGGACGATCCCTTCTTCCGAACCGAGAGCCGCGTGGTCATGGCCAACCGCCGGCCTTATCAAAAGCTGCTCGACCAGGTCGCCAAGGGCTTGAAATGATTTTTCACCAGCCGGCGCTTCCAAGCATCAACCCCGGATCAAATCTATGAAAACAACCCGCTCGTGTATCCTGTCACTCCTTCCATCGCCAAAGCCGGCAAAGGCGCCGCCATCGGCGCCACCGCCAGTCTGCTGAAGAAGGGACAGACCATCACCGTTCCTCCCGGCGCTTTACTGGAGTTCACACTGACCCAACCCGTCACGCTGCGCCTGGCCAACTGACCGCGAAGCTAGACCCCCATCGCAACGGATTATTAATGACTATGAAACACTTGAACCCAAAACTCCGGAGCGCGAGTCTCGCGTTGACCCTGGCCGCCTGCTGCGCCGCGGTCCGGTCCGCCGGCGGGGCGGAGGCGACGCTCGCGGCCGTGGCCAGCCCCCCCGACGCCGGTCACTTGCGCGCCTTTGTCGAATTGGCCCGCTCGGACCTCAAAACCCAAAAGGCCCTCCTCATCGCCCAGAACCTCCCGCTGACCGAGGAGGAAGGCGCCGAGTTCTGGCCCTTGCAGCGCGCCTATCAGGCCGAGTTCAGCAAGCTCAACGACCAGAAGCTCGCGCTCATCGTGCGCTACGCCAATAGCTACCAGACCATGACCGACCAGGAAGCCGTGGAATTGGCGAACGGCACGTTCGCGATCGAGGAGAAAAAGACGGAGCTGAAACGCGCGTATTTCAAGAAGTTCCGAAAGGTCATGCCGGCCGCCAAGGCGGCCCGCTTCTTCCAGATCGAGAACCAGGTTAATCTGGCGCTCGATCTTCAAGTAGCGGCCTCGCTGCCGCTGATGAAATAGCGAATGTCCTATGGACTCCAAGCTGCCATTCCTTCCTGGCCGGCCTTCACGGTTCACCGTCCCCGGGTCGCTGGTCACTCCCGTCCTCGTGCTGCTCACCCTGACTGCGGGTTGCCAATTGCTGAGAACCACCACCGAGATGCCCGGCAAGGCGATTAGCACCATCTCCCCTGGCCAGAGGGGGAAGGGGGCGGTTGACCCGGCGGCGGTCCAACAAGCGCTCTTTCGCTTCGCGGATCAATTTGCTACGAGCATGGTCCTCGGCGCGGAGAAGCTCCGGCATGGCACCAACGCGGCGGCCCCGGCGGAGATCCTGCAATGGAAGATCGCCTTCGTCACCGAGATCTGTTCGATCGCGTCCGGTCCTAATGCGACGGCCGACCTGTTGGACCTGACGGTTTTCGTCAGCGTCACGCGGGCAGCGGTGGAGGAGCAATGGCAGCCTAAGGTGTTCGGCGAATCCGCCCAGCCGATGCTGGAGGGCTGCCGGGCGGCGGAGACCAACATCTGGCAAATCGCCGCGGGCGTGCTCACGCCCCGGCAGCAGACCGAATTGCACGCGGCCATCGAACGGTGGCGGCGAGTGAACCCGCTCGCCGAAAACGTGCTGGCGGCGCGGGCCCTGGGCCTCGCCGCCGAAGTGATCAAATCGGACGAGGCCCGCGCGGCCGCGCCCGGCGGTTTCCTGGACCTCCTCAACCTGGATCCGCTTTCGGGTCTGGACCCCGCTACCCGCGAGATCGCCCAGATGCGGCTGCTGGCCGAGCGCGGGCTGTATGTCAGCCAGAAGCTGCCGCTGTTGTTGCGCTGGCAAGCGGAACTCCTGAGCCTGCAGGCGACGGATCTCCCACCCGTGCGCCAATTAGTGGCCAATGCCACAGAACTGACGGCTGCGGTGGATCGCGTGTCGCGCGTGGCCGAGCAATTGCCGGGGCAGATCCGCAACGAGCGCGAGGAAATCGTCAAGGCCCTCCAGGCGCAGGAACAGCACCTCACGCCGTTGGTGGGCGAAGTCCGCCAGACCCTCACCGCCGGTTCACAGATGTCCACGTCCTTGAACACGACCCTCACCACTTTCGAAGGGTTGATGAAGCGGTTCGGCGTCGGCGAAACGAATTCGGCCAGCCCCCCCGCTACCAATTCGGCGCCCTTCCGCATCCAGGATTACGGCGAGACCGCGACGCGGCTCGAAGGCACGGCGCGGCAGTTGACCGAGTTGGTCCGAGCCCTCGACCAGACCCTGGACTCAACCAACCTCTCCCGGCTTTCGGCGCAGGTCGGCCCGGTACTCCACCAGGCGCAGACCGGGGGCAAGGAGGTCGTCGATTACGCCTTCTGGAAGGGCCTGCTGCTGGTCGCCCTCGCGCTGGCAGCCGGGTTGGCTTACCGGTTCTTGGGCGCGCGGATGGCTGTCCGGGGACCAAACTCCCGCCCCACCTCGACTAGTTGAAACCACGATCCAACCCCGACCGAACCTCGCAGCTATGAATACCCTATATGCCACGAACCTGCTCCCCCTCACGCGCCGATTCCGTAGCCGCGTGTTAGCCAGCCTCGGCCTCGCCGCCGCGGCGCTGCTCACCGGGTGTGCGCACCTCGGCCCCGGAACCGTGGCCACGGATCGGTTCGACTACAGCACCGCCATCGCCGATTCCTGGAAGCAGCAGACCCTGCTCAACATCGTCAAGCTCCGTTACATGGATTTACCGGTGTTCGTGGACGTGGCGTCCATCGTAGCCGGTTACTCGATGCAAACTGGGGGCAGCCTCAACGGCACGCTCTCCTCACATAGCGCGATCCAGGGTAATTTCGTCGCGGGCGGAGCCCAGGCCATCTACACCGACCGGCCCACCATCACCTACGTGCCTTTGACCGGGGAGAAATTCCTGCGTGGTCTCATGACGCCCATCGATCCGAAACATATTTTCTTCATGCTCCAATCCGGATATGCCGCGGACTTCGTACTGGGTCTGACGGTCGAATCGCTCAACGGGGTGCGCAACCGTTCCACCATCGGGAGCGCCCTCCGTGAGGCCGATCCGGAATTCATTCGAGTGCTGGAATTGCTGCGCGAGGTCCAGGTGGCCGGCGCGGTGGGGATGCGGGTCGAGGAGGACCCGGCCAAACATGAGACCGCCGTGCTCTTCTTCCGGCGCGACGGCCTGCCGGCCGCGATCGTGGAGAAGGCGGCTGAAATCAAGCGTTTGCTCCATCTGCTTCCGGAGCAGCAGAGATATGTTTTGACCTATTCACCGGTGCGAGGGTCGGAAAATGAAATGGCCGTGAACAGCCGCTCCCTGCTGCAGATCATGGCGGCTTTCTCCAGCTACCTGGACGTGCCGGAGGCTCACTTGAAGGACCACCGGGCTGTCCCGGCTTTCGAGCACACCCCGGAGCAGGTGAGGAAGGCCCAAGTGCGAATTTATAGCGGCAAGGCCAAGCCGGCGGAAGCCTTCACCGCCGTCCATTACCGAGACCACTGGTTCTGGATCGACGACGGTGATTGGCAGACCAAGCGGGCGCTGACTGCCGTGATGTTCTTCTTTACCCTTTCCGAAACCGGCGGGAACGAAAAACTGCCGCTGGTCACCATCCCCGCGCAATGAGATGGCACCGGACCATGAGCTGGGCGGGCGCGATGGCGGCGCTCGGGTTGGCCCTTTGCGGCGTGGCGGTCGAGGCGCGCGCCGACGTGCTGATCGGCACGAACGGCGACCGCCTGACCGGGAAAGTGATCGAAGAAACCGCTGACGCGGTGGTCTTCGACGCCGAACTCGGCGGACGGCTTACGGTGCCCCGCTCCAGCATCCGCGACCTTCAGCGGGCCGCGCCAGCAAATGCCGAGCCCCAAACCCCGGCCAACGAACTGTCGGGTAGCCCGCCTGGCTCCGCCACCCGCCAACCCTCGGCGGTCGACCTCACCACTGGGCTCAGCAACTCGGCTTTGCCCGACTTGAGTTGGACCCCGCCGTACGACCGGTTCGACTGGCTGCAGCTCAAGACCGGCGAATGGCTCAAGGGACGCATCAAGGGCATGCAGGACCGCCAGATCGACTTCTGGAGTGAGAAGTTGACCGACCTCACCTTTGACTGGAAGGACATTCGCCAGGTGCGTTCCCCGCGCACCATTGATGTGTTGTTCGTTAATGGGACCAAGGCTTCCGGGCCGGTCACCGTAACGCCGGACCAGGTTACCGTTGGCAGCACACCGCCCGAGGTGGTTCCCCGCGCCGAGTTGCAGAGCCTCACACCGGGCGGCGCGAAGGAGCGGGACTACTGGTCCATGGACCTCTCATCGGGGGTGACCTTGCAGGCCGGGAACACGCGGGGACTGCAATACAATGCGCAGATCGATCTGCAACGCCGCACACCCGCCACGCGGTTCACGCTCGATTACATTGGCAACCTCAGCAGCGTCAACAGCGTTCAGAGCGCCAACAACCATCGCGTGAACAGCGAGTTCGACTTGTGGCTCTCACGGCGGTTCTATCTGATCCTGCCGTCGGCCGAATATTACCGGGACACGTTCCAGAACCTGGCGCACCGGTTTACGGGCGGCCTCGGCATCGGTTACGACCTGATCGACCGCCCGAACATGGAATGGAATATTACCACGAGCCCGGCCTACCAGCAGGCCTGGTTTGAATCCAGCCAACCCGGCGAACCCACAGAGAAGGGCACAGCCGCGCTGACCTTCGGCAGCCGCTTCAAGTGGGACCTCTCGCGCCGCATCAAATACGTCCTGGAATACCGCGGCCAATACACCAGCAAGCAGGTGGGCGAAACCACCCACCACACCGTCAGCACCCTCTCGGTGGATCTCAACAAGCGCTTCACTCTGGATCTCTCCGCCATCTGGGATCGGATCTCCAATCCGAAGGTGGGCGCGAACGGCATCGAGCCCAAGCCGGATGACTTCCGCCTGGTCGTCGGGTTGGGACTGCATTTCTAAGCCAGGTAAAGCGATGAAACCGCCGGTGAGATTGAATCCGCTGGCCGCGTGGTGGCGCCGGCGTGATTGGGTCGGCGTGGTCGTAGCGTTGTCGGTGCCCGCGGCCGCCGCCGCCCAGACAACGAACAACCCACCTTCACCAGCGCCCACCAGCGAGTTGCGCCGGTTGAACTTCGACGAGGTGACGGTGCAAGGGGTGCGGGTTTCGCCCGGGGCCGGCAGCTACGCGGGAGGCGGCGGCCAAGGACCGGGCTCCCTTGACACCCCTGGCGTCGCTCTGCCGATGAGCGTGGCCTCGCCCGCCGGAGGGGCTTCCTCGAACAAGAACGAGTGGGTGGCCGCTCCGCTTCCTTCGCTCAACCCGACGTTCGGGTTTGGGCTGGCGCTGGGCGCCGGCTACCTCTACCGCCCGGCCTGGGCCGGCACAAACTCGCCACCCTGGGTTACCGGTGCGGGCGGTTACTACGCCCAGAATGGAAGCTGGGCCGCCGGGGCCGCGCATAAAATGAACTGGGACGAGGATCACTGGCGCTTGCTCGGCGGATTGGCCTACGCAGACCTTCGATACGATTTCTTCGGCGTCGGCGCCGGTGCGGGTGAGGCGGGACAGTCGGTTCCGTTGCGCCAAACCGCGGGGGGCGGCCTGATCGAACTGCTCCGGGGCGTCGGCCAGCACTGGTACGTCGGTGGACGCTACGTCCTGGCTCGCGTCCAAACCTCCGTCGAAACCAGTGACCTGAATATTCCGCCCTCCCTCGCCGGCCTTCCGCTTCGCCTCGACACGCAACTCGCGGCGTTCAGTCTGCGCCTCCAACGCGACACCCGCGACAGCACCTTCTACCCGACGCGCGGCACCCTGTTCGATGTTGACGCGAGCTTCTTCGCCCCCGCCGTAGGGAGTGACTACACCTTCCAGAACTACGCCGTTGCGTACAACCACTATTTCACGCTGGCCACCAACCAGGTGCTCGCCGTGCGTGGCTACGGCCAAGTCACGAGCGGCGATGCCCCCTTCTTCGCGCTGGCGTCCTTCGGGTCGGGCGCCGACCTGCGCGGCTACACTCCCGGCCGTTATCGCGACAAAATGATGTTCGCGGTGCAGGCCGAGTATCGCTGGCGATTCACGCAGCGATTCGGCCTGGTCGCGTTCGGCGGTGTGGGCAGTGTGGCGCCGGACCTTAGCCACTTTGAGCAGGTACTCCCCAGCCTGGGCGCCGGCCTCCGTTACGTGGTCGCCAAGAAGAACCAAGTCAGCCTCCGCTTCGATGTGGCGTGGGGCCGGGACGAACACACGTTCTACTTAGGCATTGGTGAGGCCTTCTGAGCCGATTGAGATGCTGGAAGACGTAGGCCACCCCCGTGCGGTGCGGTGCGCCATACCCAGCCCGGGACGAGCCCTCCGGGCATTCCGGATGCTGATCGAAATAGTATTAGAAGACCTGGGATTTTCCGGTCTTCGCCTGGAGCCGCGCCCGGTCCAGGTGTGCCAGCCGAACGCGGCATCGCGGGCTGGCGGGGCATCGAAGATGGCTCGATAGGAAGTTCCCGCCGCTGCAACCGGAGTCGGTCGCCCCAGGACCAGCGCGATATTCAGCAGAACCAAGGGGCCGTATTTCATATCGAGTCAAGCCGGACCGCTCATGGCTTGAGCCGCTCGCTGAGGATGGGAAACTTCGGGAATGGCGCATGGGGTTCCGTCTGGTACCAATAGGCGACCGAGGAGATTTCGTCCTTGGGCAGCTTCCGGTATTTCGGCGCATACCCCAGGGCTTGAATCGTCACGCGCAGGTCTTGTTCGAAATTGATGGGATCCTGGACGTGCCAGCGGTAAAGGCTCCAGTATTGGGGTGGGGCGGCGTTTTCGTCCGCCGCCAAGACGGAGCCTGAGTAGGCAGTCGAATACGACTGGGAGAAGCCGTAACTGGCGAGAAAATAGTCCTCCGTCCCAGTGCCACAGATCGTCGGGAACCGGTCGTCACCGTCCAGGTAGAACTTCACCTCGCCCTCGCCGAACCAGCCCTTCTCCATCTGGGTCCAGGCCAGGAACGTGCCCACATAGCGCCCCCTTCCCTTAACGCCGTCCAGGATCGTGTAAGGATTCTGGTCGCCCGTATTCGCCCGCCGGTACTGGGCGTGGAAGGTGCCTGCCGTGGCGGGAATTTCGGTTTCCACATAGGTGATCTGGTAGGCCACCAACGTGACATCCGAGGCGGTGTCGTTGCTCAGGGTAATCCGTGCCCGCTTATGAAACGGCATGGGCCAGAAGCAATTCAGGGCGTTCTTCGCGTTTACCGTGACAGCCAGGGAATTCACCGGTGCAACCCGGCCGTGCCCAACGGCGAAGAAGTCCGGGGCCGGCACCTCCACCGAAGGATTCTCTTCACCATCCCAGTAGCACCGGAGGACCATCCCGCGGTTGATGCCCTCGACCATCCAAATATGCTGGATGATCCCGGGGCCGGCCACATCCATCAGCAGGGCCGTTTCGCCGGCGTTAACGCGGATGAAAGGCCGGACTTTCCACCCCTGCCCGAGGTCGTCGGCGTTTCTGGCGCTGGCGGCGGGCTTGGGTTCGGCGGGATTGGGAATCGCCATGCCGCCTTTGCCCTTCTCGCCCGTCGGGTTCTCCGCCGAGATCGACCGGGTGCGGCCCCGGCCGAGGATGGGCAAGCTGCCCAAACCGGGTTGCAGGCCGATGAACGCGTCCCCGGAAGGCAGGGCTCCAGCCACAGAGTCGGTGGCAGCGGCGACTGGATAACCGCACAACCGGAACAGGGCGACGACAATGCCGGTAAAAAACCATCGTTTCATAGGTTTTCTCATATAGGTTCTCGCGATGAAGCGGACAATGGGACGCGGCGACCCTGCAGTGGAGGCCGCAGCCTGCTCCGTCGCCGGCCCCAGCAGCGTCAAGGCGTTCAGGATCTGAGGCATGATTCTCATGGCGGGAGTGTTACCCGGCTTGAGACCCCTCGGCAACCCTCAACTTTTGGTACGTTTGCTGCCCTTGGCAGTTCTTGATTCGAAGACCGACTCGATGCGGGCAATGTAATCAGCCACCGGTATGCGCGCGACGAGTTGGCCAACGACCTCGAGCGGAACATCCTCCAAGCGCTTGAACCGGATGCAGCCTTTTCCACTATCCAGCTTCCTCCCGGTCTTCTCCCACGCTTTCCGGAACTCTTGGTCGGTTTTGGCGTCGCAGTAAATGCACATCAAGTACAGCGCCATGTGGTTCTTTTGCGAGCCAAGATTCACAAACGGCAGCGGGAGCTTAGGATTGCAGTGGTAGCCCTTCGGGTAAAGGCTGTGCGGAACCACGTAGCCGATCATACCGTAGCTCATGCACTCCTGGTAACCTTCCGGGAGGTTCTCCAGAATGACCTTGCGCAGGGCGCTGATGACCTTGCGACGATCCTCCGGCAGGCCCTCCAGGTATTCATCGACAGTCTTGGCGGTGCTTTTCATGGTAGTGCCACACCGTCACCTGCGGCCTGAATGCTGTCAACACCGGATCGCACCGGGGCAGTCCTGTAGGCGGCCATTCAATCTGGGTTGGTTGCGTCAGCGCTTTTCCGCTCTTCCTCAAGCATGCCCACTGCTCCCTTTGGGCGCTGGCGTCGGTGATCACCCGGCCCTTTTCCCGCCAAAGCTCCCCGCCAAAGCTCCGGCTTGGCCTTGGCCCGCCTCTGTGGTAGGATGAGGGTTAGTGATCACGATCACCGAAGGAACTCCCCCCGAGCCGCTCAAACCAGAAAGAGCTGCGGCCAGGGGGCGCGCAGCCACCGCTCCCGGGCGGGCGGGCAGACCGTACATGCGCGCCAGGGTCCCCCAGCTTGCCCTGGAGCGGCTGCTCGGCCGCTTTCGTTCGTTCTATGCCCAACCAGGCTTCCGGATTCTGGTCCTACTGAACATCGTGCTGGGGTTCGCCTATTCGTTCGTCGCGCCCTTTCTCTCCATGTTCGGCACGCAGGAGGTGGGGATGAGTAAGCTGCGCTTCGGCGTGTTCATGACCCTGACCGCCGGCGGCGGCGTGCTGATCGGAACGGTCCTGGCGCGGTTTTCGGACCTCCACTTCAGCCGGCGTTCCATGCTGATCCTGGGTAGCGTGGCCGGCATGGCCGGCTATATCGGCTTCGCCTTCTGCCGGTCGTACGTGCCGCTGCTGCTTATCGGCACCACCGTACTCGGCGTCTCCACCATCACCTTCTCGCAACTATTTGCCCATGCCCACGAGGTGCTCCGCGCCACGGACATCGCCCCCTCCCAGCGGGCGTTCTACATGAACGCCTTCCGGATGTTCCTGGCGCTGTCGTGGACGATCGGGCCCATGATTGCGGCGTGGGTGATGTTGCGTTTTTCGTACCGCGGCCTGTTCCTCTGCGCGGCGGGGAATTTCGCGCTGTTCGCCCTGGTGGCCGCCCGGTTTGTGCCGGCGGCCCCGCCACCGTTTGCGCGCCAGGCCGCGAAGGGATCCCGATCGCTCTGGAAGCTCCTGGCGCGCTTTGACTTGCTGGCCCACATGGCGGCGATGGCGCTCATCTTTGCGGCGACCACTATGAACATGGTGAACCTGCCACTCCTCATCCTCGACACCCTCCGGGGCACGAAGCTGGACGTCGGGATCACCTACAGCGTCGCCCCGGTGTTCGAGTTGCCCTGCATGCTCTACTTCGGCTGGCTGGCCACCCGGCGCGAGACCGCTGGCATCCTGCGCCTCGGCATGCTCATTGCCGTGGTTTATTACGCCGCGCTCACCCTGGTAGTCCACCCCTGGCAGATCTACCCCTGCCAGATTCTCTCGGCGGCGATGACCGCCGTGGTGAGCGGCGTAGCGATCACCTACTTCCAGAACCACTTGCCCCACCATCCCGGGACCGCGACGAACCTTTACGCCAACGCCCAACGTGTGGGGTCCACCGCCGGGTACTTCCTCTTCGGCGCCATCGCCGAACACGCGGGTTATCGCGCCGTCTTCGGCCTCTGCGCCGTCTGCGCCCTCCTGGCCTTTGGCCTCATGTTCGTCCCCGTCCAAGCCGAGCACCCGGAAGACGGCGAACCCGTGGACGAGGAGTCGGCTGCCGAACCGCTCGGCTTTGCCGCCAGCCAGGGGGTTTGACCTTCTAGGCCTTGAGGCCGCGTTCCGCGGCGGCGCGGATCACCGGGCCAGGATTACCCTTCAGCAGCCGTTGGTAAACGGCCTTGGCGTCCTTGGCGTGACCGGCGGCGAGCAACTTCTCGGCGCAGGCCATCGAAGCATCGGCAAACACGGCGTCCAACGCGGGCCGGGCCTTGGCGGAAGCCAGGGCTTTGCTGGCGTCGGCGGAGGCGATGCTACCCAGCGCCTTCGCGGCGGCGCGGGCGATGGCTTCGTCGGGATCCTGCAGCAGCGGGCGCAGCAGGCTGACGCCTTCGCCCCGGGTGCCAAGCGAGGAGATCACGCCGATCTTGAGCGGGCCGGTCACCTTGGGGAGTTGGCGCTCGAGGGCCTGGCCGGCCTTGGCCTCCGGAATCCGCTCCAGGGCATACCGGGCCATGTGGGATAGCTCGGCGTCGGCCAGGAGCGCCTCCAGGGCCGGGACCGAGGCGGCGGTGCCGACGGTGCGCAATACCCGGCAGACAAAGTCCCGGGCGTCGCGCGGCGCGCTGCCCTGCAAGATGGCCACCAACTTTGACTCGAGGTCCTTGCGTGCGGCGGGGTCGTCGCGGGTGGTCACGACCGCCTCATCGATGGGGTCGAGGACGTGACGGTCCATGCCATAGTCGTAGGTCTTCAGAGCCTCAAAAGCCTGGTCTAACATAAATCTCGTTCCTTTCTGGTTTGGGGGATGTGTGGCAGTGCGGGGTTCACAGTTGCCAGGGCTGGCGCCGGGCCCGGTCGGTAAAGCGGTTCGCTTCCGCGTCACCGGGGAAGGTTTGTTTGGCGGCGTCCCACTTGAGCGAGCGCTGCAAGCGGTAAGTGATCGTGCCCAGATGGCAGAGGCTCATGGTGTTGATCGCCAACTCGATGTCGCGGAACGGCTTCTCGCGGCTCCGCACGCAATGGAGGAAGTCGCCGATGATGCCGCCAGTGCCCTTGTAGCTGGGGACCGGTTTGGCGGGAATGGGGTTTTTTTCATCGCTATCCACCTCGATGTTCTGCTTGCCCGGCTTGCAGTGGGTAATGCGGACGCCGTTGGGGTAAACGAATTCGAGATGCGCCTTCTGGGTCCCTTGAGCCGGATGATAAACGACTTCCTGCGGTTGCAATTCGCGGACATCCACGGCGAAGGTAGCGCCGCCGAAATGGTGCGCGCCCCAATCCGTGATCTCGCCGCCGGAGTAGTCCCAGTAGGAACGCCAGGAGTTTTCGACCGTGCTGAAGTTGCCGTCGCAGCGCTTGGCGTTGAACGGCGCCCACGGTGCCGGCCCGAGCCACATCTCCCAATCGAAACCGTCCGGCACCGGCTCGGGGGGCAGATTGCAGGCGTGGGAGAGATTGTTGGTTATCACGTTGATCGCCAGCGCCTTGCCGTACTTGCCGCCCCAGGCCTGGTTGACCGCGCCGCGGTAATCCTCGAGCACGCGCTGGCTGCCGCCGGAAACCACCCGGCCGTAGCGCCGGGCGTATTCCACCATGATCGGGCCTTCCCGGAGGGTCAGCGTCTCCGGCTTCTGGCAAAACACGTCCTTGCCGCGCCGGCAGGCCTCGGTGACGACGAGCGTGTGCCAATGGTCCGGCGTAGCCACATGCACCGCTTCGATATCTTCGCGGGCCAGCAGTTCGCGGAAGTCATTGTAGGCCACGCAGTCTTTGCTATTGTATTTCTGATCCACCTGGGCCTTCTTGCCGTCGCGCACATTCTTGCGGACATCGCAAACCGCCACGTACTGAACGTTATCCCGGCCCAGGAACCCGCCGAAATCCCCACCCCCCTGGTTGCCGAGGCCAATCCCACCCACGATGATGCGCGCGCTCGGCGCGGTGGCGTCGCCCCGGCCCAGGGCGCTGGCCGGTATAAAGGTGGGCAGGGCCAACGCGGTCGAGGCCAGGCCGGCTGCTTTGAGGAATTCACGCCGGTTGGTTTTGAGCCCAGTGGGAAATGACTTCTTCTCTTCCATATGTGAGATATTTCGATGTTTGGTGCTTCTGCGTGGATTCAAGCACAAGATCGTCCCTCAACGCAAAAGAATTCTTTTCGGTTTTCCCGCGCGAGGGGGGCAAAACTCTACTGGACGGAGCATCCCCTATGGTTCTAGATTCGAAGCAGGGAAAGGAACGGAGTTATGCGCGGACTATTGTCAACGGTCATCACAGCGGCTTGGTTTTCAACGACCCTCCTCACCTGCTCCGCCGGCCCGGCCACCGACCCACCGTACGATTTGAGTCACGTCGACGGCATGAACTGCTTTGCGGGCTGCGTCGAAGCGCAGGAATTGCTCGCCAAGCAGGGATTTGTCGTCGCGGCCCCGGAATTCAGGCAAATCTTCGAGGCGTACATACAGACGCCGGTGCCGGTGTTTGTCACGCCGGACTCGGCGTGGCATACGTATCACGTCGCGCTGGAAGCAGGGGTGAAGGAAATGGAAGGAGCTCAATCCCGCAGGCTGGCTGAGTTCTCGCGGCGATTGCTGCAAGCGGCGCTGGTTCAAGCCGCCAGCGGCGCCGAATTCCAGAGTCTCGCCGCCTACGCTTCCGTTGGCCTGGCCTTTCAGGATCAGGCATTTCGGGCGAGCTTAACCCCGGATCAAAAGAGGCTAATCGAGAACCTGCTTAAGGGCACTGCTCCGGTGCCGGCGCCCATCGGGTTTGCGCTGTCGCCCGTGGCTTTCCGCCCGCAGAGTTTCTACGCCGACTCTCCGGATCTGGCGGCCTTCTATTCCGCCCGCCAATGGTATGCCTGTGTGGACTTCCGGCTCTCGGATGCGCGCGAGACCAGCCTCGCGCTCTGCCTTTCCTGGCTGATCGAAAGCGACCCGGCCCTGCTCAAGCTTTGGCGCTTGCTGACCGAGCCTTACGAGACCTTCGTCGCGCCGCCCGAGGATGGGACAGTACCGCTGTATCATCGCACCGCCGCGGAGCTTCTCTCGAGGGAGTTCGGTCCGCCGGCATTCAGTTCCCAGATCGCTTCCCTCCAACAGCGGCTGGCTGCGGTCACGCCGGTTCCACGGATCAACGACCAATGCCTTTCGCCCGCCGAATATGCCAATTTTGTCAGGGTGACCCGCGGCTTTCGGCTCCTGCCGGCGGGCCAACTGCCCTGCCAGGTCTGTTTTCAAAACACGGTGGATCCGAAAATCCCCGGCCGGATGTTTCCCTCGGGCTTGGATTTTATGGCCGCTTCGCGGGTGATGCGTTCGGCGGCGGCGCTGGGCGCAGCGGAACTCCAATTTGGCAAAGGAGTCGCGCTAGGCGTCCAAACAACAGACTGCCCGCCCATGCCAGATTCGCTCTACGGCCGCTCGATGGAACTTCTCTCGAAACTGCAGGAACGCCTCCCAGCCGGTGTCTCGTATCCCTACCGCACCGACGCGTGGGCCGACCTGCAATTGTGGACCCAACTAGCGGCCTGGTCCGAGCAGCGCCATACCTGGGCGCTCTACGCCAAGAACGGGGCATCGTACGGCGGAGGTGCGACACCGCCGCCGGGGATCGTCGCTCCCTATCCCGCCTTTTTTTCCGGGCTGGCAAGACTGGCGCGGGAATCGGCCAAGGCGTTCGAAGCAGCCGCGCCGGAGCTCCTGGCTCCCAAAGCCGCCGCCGCGGAATTGCTGGAGCTGGAGGCCCTCATGCACAACCATTACAACGGCATGAGCCAGGAGGAATTGGCAAAGATCCGCGACAAGACGGACCATTTTAGCAGGTTCATCGACGAGCTGTATGCCAGGCATCCGGCCGAGATGATGACGAATGCGCGCGCGCTCCATGCCGATTTAGATGAACAACTCCAGCGGATCGCCTCGACAGGCCCGACCAATGAGGCGGACGAGGAAATACTCAAAATGTATCTCGACACGCGCCTGGCTTCCGCGCCCCAGTTGACGAGCCTGGGAACCATGTGCGACCGGCTGGCGGAATTCGCCCAAAAACAACTCGAGGGAAAACAGCTTAACCATGACGAAGCGAACTGGGTGCGGGACTACGGAAAAAAACTGGCCTATTTCCACGGCTACTGGGGCAATTCATGGCTGGTTCCACTGGACGATTTTTCGTTAGTCACACGGATCTTCGACAATCAACTGGAACGATCGGTCTTGTATGCCGGGGTCGCGCGGCCGCAGGCGCTCTACCTCGTGCTGCCGTACAAGGGAGGCCTCCAGCTTTATCGCGGCGCGGTGCTGAGTTACCGTGAGTTTGTCCGGCCGGAAGCTGAGCGGCTCGACGATAAGGCCTGGCGAAAAGAAGTGAGCGCGGGCAAAGCCCCCGATCCACCCCGGTTTACGGCGAGCTTCCTCAAACCACGCCAACCCGGTCCGAACGAGAAACAGGCCGGCCTGGGGGCTTTTTCTGAGCTGAGGCCAGGCAAACCGGCGGCGATAAAGCTGGAGGTGAGGGAGGTTTCGTTGGGGCCCAGCCCCACCCAATGGGTGTGGCATGAGGGCTGGATTACCCCCAGCGAGGATTGCCGGCATGTCGCCTATCGCGCGAGGAACGGCACCAAATGGCATATCGTTCGTGATGGGGTTCCGGGCCGGGAGTATGATAATGCCAACACCCAACGCTTCAGCCCGGACAGCGAACACCTGGCCTATGTCGCGAGAGCAGGCGGCGGCTTCCGGGTGGTCCTGGATGAAAAGGCGGGCGAGCCGTTCAGCCGTATAGATGAGACTTCGAAGGGGCAATGGCCCTATGAATTCAGCCCGGACTCTTCCCGCCTGGCTTATGTTGCCACGATAGAAGAAGGCAAACAGTGCGTGGTGGTGGACGGAAAGCGCGGGCCGGCTTTCGATGAGGTGCTGCATCACAGTTTCAGCTTCAGCGGCAACTCGAGGCATTTCGCCTACGCGGCCCGACGTGGAACACAGTATATGGTCGTCAAAGACAGCGAAGAGTTGCTGCCAGCGGAAGGCATTGCCAACAGCCTCCAGGCATTCGGAGATGCCCGCATCGGCGAGACTTTCGGCCCGTTCCTGAGCCCCGACGGGCAGCAATTGGCTTACTCGGTCCAGCGCGACTCCAACTACGTGGCGATCGTTAATGGCGTTGAAAGCGCTCCCTGGGATGCTATCAACTGCCTGGTCGCCCCCGGGGAGGAATTCGCACGGTTCAGCCCAGACGGGCGGCACTTCGCATTCGTCGGGATGCGAGGCGACCAGTACTTTGCCGTGGTGGATCAAAAAGAACACCCGCACGCCTGGATGGGGTGCGCGGTGTTCAGCCCGGACGGCAACCGCGTCGCCTTCGCGCAATACCACGAGGAGCCGGGAAAACCGGCGCTTTCCTCCGTGGTTTTGAACGGCGCCCCCGGAAAAGCATTTTCCGGGACCATC
>Ga0316223_1001047_pt1 | contig 28234 bp, 28 predicted proteins | sample TBH18009metaG_FD_206007 | JGI IMG/M metagenome (GOLD analysis project Ga0316223, IMG submission 206007) | Freshwater microbial communities from Trout Bog Lake, Wisconsin, USA - TBH18009 | ecosystem: Environmental > Aquatic > Freshwater > Lake > Hypolimnion/Profundal zone | place: USA: Wisconsin...
TTTTGAAAAAAAGACCTGTGACGCGTTGACTCTGACCAAGTCATTGGTGCGACTGAACTAAACTGCGGATGAGTATTTACGAATTTATAAATTTAAATTTATTTATTCCATGTACGTAATGTAATCCGAACTTTTATTCGGATTCAAGTCGATTTGCAAATAAACGACATATTAATTTTCATGAATGATGGGTTTATAATGGCTAAGCCGGTAATTCATGTTCTTTACATATTTATTTGGCGGTATCATAGTGATTTACTGATCAAACTGAATTCTGAACGAGATTAAAAACGATGCTGTTCCTGAAACCCTGTGCGACAATGGCCATTATCGGGAAATCCGGCAGCGACAATAAACCGATCAAAAGTTCGTTTTGCGCCCGAGCGCCTGTATTTCAGGCAGCACATCGACATCAATCTGAGGGAGGCTATTTTTGAAAACACCTGTCCCGACTAAAAAAATCCGCGCCACAGCCCGGAAAACCCCCGAACCTGCAACTGCTGCCAGAGAGCCGCAGCAGGCCCGGAGCATTCAGACCAAAAAGGCGATTTGCGAAGCGACCGAGAGGGAAATTGAGCGCACCGGCCTGGATAAACTCACCACCAAACGGATTGCGCAGGCGGCCGGCGTTTCGGTCGGCGGTCTGTACGAGCACTTCCCCAACAAGGAAGCCATCGTGGCTGAAATAACGATTCGATGGCTCAATCAGAACCGGGAGATGATTGATTCGCTCAGTCCTGTACTGACCGGCTGCGGGGATCTGATGCGCTATATCGAAAACTTGAACAGTGCCGTGCTTAAAATTTATATGGACCAGCCCGGCATTGGTGCCTTAATCAGAGCGCTGCAATCCATGCCTTCCTTGCAGCCCATCCTGGCAGAACATGATGCGCATGTGACGAAAACCATCGCCAAAGCCATTTGCTCTCTGCTGCCCAACGTCGACAGAAAAAAAGCGGGAATTGCGGCCAAAACCATACTCATCATTTCCCATGAGCTGCTGTGTGAAATTGTATTGAGGGACCGTGCCAATGCCAAACTGTTCCAGCATCAGTTGCGCATACTGCAGCATGCGCTGACAACACAACTGATACTGGAAAACGGCTGAATCTGGTAGTCAGTCAAGTTGAAATATTCGGGTACGACGCATCCCAGCCCACGCCCTCCGTACTTTCAATCAAAAGATTTCAACCAGACTGTCCAGGCTCACTTGATGGATTCTTCAAACCCCTGCAGGACATTGACAGCGTTCAGACCAATTTCGTCAACCGCATAACCACCTTCCATGACGAATAAAGTCGGGACGTCGATGCCGGAAATGAATTGTCCGATTTTGCGATAATCGTCGCTTTCCAGTTTGAATTTGCTGATCGGATCGTCTTTGAAGGTATCCACGCCCAGCGAGATAACCAGCGCATCAGGCGCAAACGCCCTGATCTTGTTGCAGGCATCTTCCAGCGCAGCGCTGTAACCGTCCCAGCCGGTGCCGTGCGGCAGCGGATAGTTATGATTGAACCCGTGACCGGCACCACTGCCGGTTTCATCTGCGTGCCCCAGAAAATACGGATACTCGTGCAGCGGATCGCCATGCAGAGAACAGAACAGGACATCGGCTCTGTCGTAAAAAATACTCTGTGTGCCGTTACCGTGGTGGTAGTCGATATCCAGAATCGCGACCCGGCCCACCCCCCGGTCAAGAAGAGACTGCGCGGCAATGGCGGCGTTATTCAGAAAACAGTAGCCACCCATGTAATGACCGCCCGCATGGTGTCCGGGCGGGCGGCACAGCGCGAACACACTGCCGGCACCTTCACTCAACATTTCTGCTGCAGTCAGCGCCACGTTGGCACTCTGTCGCACCGCTTCCCAGGTGCCGGAGGTGATGGGCACACCGGCATCGAAGGAATAGTAACCCAGCTTGCCTTCGATATGGACAGGTCGTATATCACTGCGCAGGCCGTGGGCTGGCCAGGTCATGGGCAAGGCATCATGGGTATAACCCAGCGCCGACCATTCATCCCAGGCCGACTGCAGAAATTCAACATAATCGGGTCGGTGCACTCTGAGCAGTGGCGCCATGCCATACTCTTTCGGGCAGCGCACTTCGCCCAGATTGACCTTCTTGACCTGACTCAGGACGATATCGGCACGACTGGGCATTTCAAAACAGGGTTTGAGTTCTCCGTTGATCAGCTCGCCATGTCCGTGATGCAGACGGTGGGAATCACTATAAATTGTTAACATGTTTGCCCTGATAGAAAATTGAAATTATTGTCAGACGTAAAAATTAACTATAGCAGCTCTGGCGCAATACTTGTTCAATTTCCTTTTGGAATGCGGGCAATCGTTACCTGCAATACTTTTTTATCCATGCTTTTATTCCTGCGTTGAATGGATCCAAACGGTCCCATTCACTCACCAGGGAATGCACCGTCATTTGCCTCTTTTTTATAACGGCATCCATTGCGCTGAGCTCATTCAAGGTCAACCCGGAGATGTCGAACTGATTGCAGTTGGACGACACTTCAAGCAGAGTCTGCCCAAAGCTGAGCAAAACAGAATTGCCATGTTATGCAAGAAGTGTTCGCAGGTTTGGCGACTTCACACTTCCTGACAAAGCAAAAGCCAGAGGCAGTGTAAGTTTTCCAATATAGTCTTCATTAATGACGCCCTTTTCCCAACCCTCCTTAAGCAAACTTACCACCTTCGGATGATAGCTCTCCACCATATTTTTCAAATAAGCAGGTAATCTCGATAATATTGCGTCCTCAGATTGTCCAGGCTGAATTTGAGCGATCGAAGGTGCCGTGTTTTCCTTAATCCATTTTTTTATCGCCCCGCTGTCGCTGAAATCGCAATCCCAATTCAAAAGATCCCAATCCAGCTGGATTGCCTTTGTGATTTTATCCAATGCGTTCAGATCGTCCAGCGTGAGGTCACCACTTAACATAAAAGTATGGAGATGCGGACTGCGCGCAAACAGATGCAGCGTTGTATCACCGAGGCTCAGAACCATTTCATCGCCATATGTTGAAATCAATGCCTGCATGTCCTCCGTTGGGGTCTCCATAATTTTCAGCAAATCAGTCAGGTACCACTTCTGGAGATTTTTGACAAAGTGGCTGTCTATGAGTCCTTGTTCAAATCGCCGCTTCAGTACCGACTGCACCGTTGGCAGGCTTTCCAATTCATATCGGACAAATTCAGGCAATTCGGAGATTGCCGCATCGAAGGACGATTCCTGATATTGCCCAATAATGGAAGAACTCACGGCCGGCGCAATGCCCAACGTATTGAGTACCGCTATGGTCTCCTGGAAAAATGCTGCATCGACGCGTTCTGCAACGCTGTGCATGCTGACCACCCGGTTCTCGCATGAAAATACCACACCCTGTTTTTGCAGGTATTCCTGCAGACCCAACGATTTGCATGCCATGTCCATGACGGCATGGAACGCCGGGCATTCGCTGCGGATGATTTCCATGAGTTCCGTCAGATAGTCATAGTCAGACTTACTGGCATTTTTAAAGATGGTGGCGATCGTTTTCTGAACGACATCTTTAGGATAGTCCACGTCTTCACTCACGCTCGCATTCAGCACTTTCACGATCGCGCTGCGCACTGCCGGATTGAGGCAATACCGGTCTGAAACAGTCAGTGCAGGTACCGCGCCTGCTTTTCGAATGGCCGCCTGTTTTTTTGCTCGGGCCTGTTCTGAGCTGACTGAACCAAAGAAGCTTCCTTCCACCAGCGTGAGCGCCTGACAGGCCGTGGGTGCGAGCAAGCTAAATTCTTCTGTGGTCAGTTGTGCTTTCTGGACCGGTGTCTGCTCAATTGGGGTGACATCCAATGGATCGATGGATGTGAAGGCTAAGGATGATGGGCTGGGTGTCAGAGCATGCATGGCGATCGTTCCTGAAAATTTGAATCGCGCTATTTTCCGGATTTCGTTGACCTGTTTCATTGGCGACATTACCAATTGCCACCGTTTTGACGACAAACGCTTCATCACTTTCCCAAACTACAGCAATTGAATTTCAATTCTTTCTCTGGTTATACTCCGACAGTATCGATTCGAATGCAGTGGAAATATTTTTATCGTATACAAAATCTATCCGTGCTTTGGATTCGGCAATGTGGGCGCCAATTGTGGAAACATCGCCAGACTGTCTCCTACTGTGCAATGAACGGCGACCCCGTAGGCTGGGATGCTTCGTAGGCTGGGATGCAATCCCAGCATTTCAACCGTTGATGCTGGGATTGCATCCCAGCCTACGAAGCATCCCAGCCTACGACGCATCCCAGCCTGCGTCCGTCATGGTAACGACGGAATAAAAATTGAGTTTTTAGATTGATGACACAGTAGTACCAGGCCAGCGTTGGCGAAGCCGATCAGGGAATTCTGCAGGTTGAGTCATTCGGGCAGATGGTAAGGCTACCGTTTTCGAATACCCCATTAAGATTTTTATTGTAGGCGACATAAGGTGTCGGGCCAATATTGTTGAATATGGGCGTGCTGTTTGTTCCGGTGAATTCGACGCTTCCGGCAGGGCTTCCATGTGCATTGTCTGCACCGGTCAGATTATGAATGATCACGACACCATTTATTCGAACCGAATCCCCGGAACGGTCTGCACAATAGGCAATCGGTACGGATTCACCGGGACCAACTGGAACAGTATAGATTTTGTTGCCACCGAAAAGGCCCACGCCGGAATCGACCCACCAACCGTCGTTCAGATATTTGACGGCACCGGCGTTCACGTGTGCAACAAACATTTCATTGATCCGGTAGGTTTTGAAAACAACATTCCAGCTGTATTGGGAATTGTTATAAATATAGGTATGCTGCCCCATCGTGGTTAACGTGCCGCATGCGCCTTGGTCCTCCGGAATATTTCCCGCGGATGCGTGTGGTGAGAGGATGTTCAATAAAAGCAGAGCAACAAATGCCAGCATTTTTTTTGCTGTGTAACAGACAGTGTGAGTTTTCATATGCTTCGGACCTTCCAGACGGGTTATTCAGAGACGGCCAGAATAATAATTTTTTGCGAAAAATTAAATATGTGTTTTCCGAAGCGCTTGAGATATTTTTTTCTTCAATAGAATTTCCCGGAATTTTTACCTTTTTTATTGGTGATAACGCGGAGTGTCTTGTCCGCCAATTCGTCTCAGATCAAGCAGTTCGTTAGCACCACATCGTCGACCACTTGATCCTTAACCAAACCAGTTCAAACCGGGATCTGGCCAAATTGGGGAGGTGACGCTCAGGATTCTGTGATGCCCTCCAGATGTTTGCGCATGCGCCGCAAACTCAATGCCACACTGATCGCAATAATCGGAATCGACATGGCAGTGGCATACTCAGGCGACACGCCAGTCCAGATCTTGCTGGCGCCTTCACTGAGATAGCGTACCAGCTGACATCCGTAATACGTGATGGCAATCACCGACAGCCCTTCCACCGTTTCCTGCAGCAGCAGCTGCAGGCGCGCGCGATGATTCATCTGAGTCAGCACCAGTTGATTCTGACGCTTCAAAGCCAGATCGATGCGGGTGCGCAGCAACTGCGAATTTCTCGCAACCCGCGCTGACAGATCATCCTGCCGGCGCGCCATGGCCGCACAGGTATTGACCGGTGGCAGCAGCCGCCGTTGCATCAATTCCAGCAGGGTCGGAAACCCTTCCACCCGTTGTTCCCGCAGTTCACTGATGCGCTGCATGACAATGGCTTCATAGGCGCGTGTTGCGGAAAAACGAAAGGTGGTGCGTGCCACCGAATGTTCCACTTCGGCGGCCAGCTGAATCAATTCATCCAGCACGGCACATTCTTCTTCACTGGAGCGCGAACTGCAGATGTGATCCATCATGTCGGCCAGCTGCTCCTCGGCGCCACGCAAACGAATGGTGATCGCTTTGGCCACCGGCAAACCCAGCAGGGCCGTGACGCGATAGGTTTCGATCTCCCACAGACGCTGCACGGTGCGCCCTGCCTGACGCGGGGTGAGACCATCATCAATAAGCAGAAAACTGGACGCGCCATCCACAATTTTGAAATCGGTAAAAATCCAGCCCTTGCCATCGACCACCCGCGTGACGACTGTCTGGTTGCCGGGTGTCGATACGTCCGCAATTTTTTTCTGCGGCACGACGTTTTCTGCCGATTGCAGTTCAATATTGGTTGCCACCAGCAGCTGCCCCGGAATGGCTGCGATCCAGTTATCGGGCAGCGCATCAAGGGCCGACTCCCTGCCGAATTCACTGTCCGGCAGTGGCTGGAAGAAGGTATAGCTGGAAAATTCGGTATGCAGCTCATAGCGCATGCAGACCGCACCGCGTTGATACCAGCGATAGGCGTCAGTTGATTCACAGACGTCCCAGCTGTCATCGGCGTTGAATCGATCCAGATGCGCCAGATCACCGGCGTAGTCGGCTCCCTCATGGAGGAACACCAGATGCGAAACGAAAGTGGGGCCATTCAATGGAATGGGAGGCCGGGCATGAAACTCGGCGTCCAGACGTCTGCGTTCCGGATGTTCCATCACGCCGGGGAACGCATCGGAATAAGGTACTTCAACTAAAGATTTGTTCACCAGGGTTTCCTTTTTATCTGTCGACGACCGCAGGCGTAATTATTGATCGCCCGTGTCGGTAGTTATCTTGTTTGGAAAGTCACTCTGCGCAATATCTTCAGCCAGGTTAAGGATGATCATTTTGTGCCGGTCATCGACAGTTCGGTAACTGCGAAGTAGCTTCAGTTCGTCTTGTTTTTTTAACGCTGCCAGCTCACGGCCGGTAATGATGTAGTAAATATCGGCACCCAACTCATCCAGGGCAAAAAAATAGTCGGCGTCCGGGCGTGTTTCATTGGCCTCATAACTGATTTGTGCGGACTTTGATCTGCCTAATTTGGCCGCAAGCGTTGTTTGAGAATAGCCGAGCTTTTTCCTCTCTTGGACTATTCGCGTACCAATGTCTTTAAATTTAACACTTTTTGATGTTGACATGAACTAAATTCCACACTATAGTTGCCTTATTAATATTTAAAATCTTTTTTGTACTTATCGTTTTTTGCAAAACATCGTTTTTGCAAAGGGCGCACTTTATCTTCGAAATTGCGATGGATGTTGAAAACAGAATTGTAGAAAAGGCGTTTGCCATTTTAACCAGTCGGCTGCGAGAAGCAACCATTTCAGTCTCTTCTGCCACACTGGTTGAGCGCTATCTGCTTCACAAATTGATTCTGGAAGAGCGCGAAATTTTTGGCGCGCTGTGGCTGGACGTTAAAAATCGCCTGATCGCCAGTGAAGATATCGCACTTGGCTCACTCAATCATGCGCACATCTATCCGCGTGAGATAGTGAAATCCGCGTTGAAACACAATGCTGCCAAAGTGATTTTTTTTCACAATCATCCGTCCGGCGAACTGACACCGTCACTTAACGACCGGTTGATGACAGCGAATATGAAGAAGATTTTAAATCTGATTGATGTGCGTCTGGAAGATCACATCATCGTCGCTGGTAAGCAGACACGTTCCTTTGCCAGACATGGTGATATGTAGTTGTCGACTGCTTTGAACTTTTCAACGAAAAGCGTGTCAATGTAATGGCATGGAAATGATTTCTCAACCAACCGGCAACCTTGACGATGACATCTAACTTACCTATAGTTCGACCACTACTCCCCCATTTATTTCTGATGAATGGGTGCAAAGCCCCTTAACTGGGGCTTTTGCTTTTGTCCCTGTGAAAACGTCAATCTATATTGATGGGTTTAATCTTTATTACGGATCGTTAAAAGAAAATCCATTATGCAAATGGCTGGATCTTCATGCATTATTCACCCGCATCCTGAAACCACAGCATGAAATAAATTGCATTAACTATTTCACGGCAAATATTTCAGCACGAAATGGGGAAGCCGGTGCGCCTGTCGGCAAACTTCATCAGGCGAATTTAATTAAAAGAGAGCGTTTTAATGCCCCTTTTGAAAGGAATACTGTAAATATTTAGCACATTTAAGTGCTATTTAAATTTACACACCACCAGCGCAATACCCTTTATTTATCGCCGATATCATGGAGCAGGCCATAACATCGCGTTTCATAAATTGCCCGTTGAAAATCCAGCCCGAATGAAGTCGTAAACACGCCATCAAGCGCAATGTCCTGGCCGAACAATGACTGAATCAACCCTTGTTGCTTTTTGCAGTAATCCATCAGATGGTTAAGACTGGGGTCATTGCACATCATTTTCGTTACCACTGTTGCGAAAAAAAATGCATTCAGAAAAACAGCGCCTGTGGCATTCACGCCGCGCATATCGGTAGCAATCAGACTGACCCCATGCAGTTTGGCGCCGCTCAAATCCGCCAGACCCATGGTGGCATAGTCCAGACTGGTGTAGGTGAAAGTGGCAAGTCTCAAATTTGCCCGATCCAGCCCTGTCAACTTTAAATTCGTATGTTTAAAAATGGCGCCACACGCTGTCATATCTGACAGATCAAATCGGGAGAGGTCGCAACGACTCAGGTCGGTGTTATCCAGATTCAGGTAATTGCCTTGCCGCCGGATTTCACTTGTGATGTTGATCAGTTGTTCGCGAACCGCACGATTTTTTTTGCCATTGATGCATATCTGTCTTTTGATGGCCGGATCGCATTCACGTGAAACCAGCGCTTCGGTGATCGCCCGCGTGAGGTCCGTGTTGTGATCATTGTGCAGGACCTGTCCGGTTTCATCGAGCATGAAATCTTGTAATGCGGGTGAAAAATCATGGACTGCGTAGCCGGCTACGATGTCGATTAATGATGTTGGTATATCCAATGCGCATTTGGTGTGGGCAGTGATCTGCTGTAGCGACGGTATGAAAGGATGCATCGTTATCAGTAGGCTGGGTCGGTTTTTTAAGAGCCACAATTTTTGACCAGGAATGTTCAGACTTCCATTCGTATTTATACCGGGCTCCAGGTTATTAAAGGTCTCTGACACCTTGATGTGGTTTTGGCTTCAGTGCAAACACGTATGGTCAAGTGCCTGCCAGAAATTGAAGAATACGCCTCGGAATTTCCAGCAAAACTATCTCAACAATTGATTCCAATTTTCTTAACTCACACCGGAGCATTGCCATGACCCCCTTTTCAGGTTCCTCATTTTCTTCATCATTTTCTTACTTATTTTCTTCCCTGTCGTTGTCCGAGTCTTCGTCAAGCTCTTCTTCCTCAACGTTGGCCAAACCGACGTTGTCACCTGAGCAGTTGCGACAAAGAATCTACGACACCCTCACTGACAAAAGAAACGACGATGAAACCGTAGCCAACCTTTTGTTTAACGCCTATTCCAATGGTGTCACTGAGCCGGTCTATGAAGTCGTCAACTTCGTAGCCAAACGCGAGGGTGCTGATGCGATCAAGATCAGCGACGGGATCAAAGAAATACTGGCCAAACGCGGCCTGACGCTGCTGCAGCACAAGAACGGAACCATCATGATGCACAGGGAAGTAATCGTCACACTGGACGACGACAAGGGTGCTACCGGCACCAAGGCCGGCCGCATTGAATTCAGCCAGCGCAACGAGGGTGCCATCGCCCAAGCCCTGCGGTATGGTAGCGCAGAATTCAAAGCGACCATCATCCGACAGGCTGTAGAGCGAGGCCAGGAAGCATTTCTGAATCAACTCGTGCCGCGATTTTTTCTCAGTGGTGTCAATCTTTCCGGGCTGGATTTACGCAGACTGAATTTGGATCAGGCGGTTCTGGCAAACGCCATTCTGTCGAAGACCAATCTGGCGGACGTGGATCTTTCACATGCAAATTTGAATGATGCCAACCTCGACGGTGCCAATTTAAATGGAGCAGTTTTGTTCCAGGCCAGTTTTTGTCATGGAAGCGCCAGAAGCACCAGTTTTAACAAGGCCAACCTTAATGAGCTGTGCGCCGATGGCACTGATTTTTCCGGTGCAGGCTTCACCGGTGCGAATTGCCGGTACACCCGCTTCGTTGCTGCCACACTGACCGAGGCAGATATGCGCCGATCTGTCGCACTGGATGATGCACACCTTCACGGTGCGACAACGACTGACACCGCGTTTCCGACCGGATTTGTAATTCAACCCCTGCCGGTCACCATAGAAAAGACTACCGAAACCCATCCGTCAACGAGCCAAGAAAGCTGATCACGTCGGCAATTTCATCGGGTGTCAGTGCCGGCTGCGCACCCGGTTTGCGGTTGTACGGCACTTCAACGGTGTTGACGTTGCGTGCATAGGCAGCCGGCAGGTCATTGAACTTCTGCGCATTGCCATTCTCACCCAAGGGGTACCATTGTTCCGGATTGGTATCGCGTCGCACATAGAATCCCAGCACATCGGTCAGATTGGTAAAGCGACCGTTATGAAAAAACACCTTGCGTGTTGCCACATTGCGCAAGGTGGGTACCTTGAAGGCGCCGCACAGGTCGTGACGGGCGGTCAGATCGAGCCGGTCCGGACCACACAATCCCATATCGAAATACGCCGGATCAGCCGTGGCCGGGATTGCGGCATTGCGCGGCACACCGAGATTGTCAAAAGTAAAGTCTGTGAATAACGGTGCTGCACCATCAGGGCTTTTGTTACTGATATGACAGGCGGCGCAATTGCCCTTTAACGGATTATTGAACAGCGCCAGTCCACGCAATTCGGCCTCGCTCAGTGTCGCTTTGCCGGCCAGGAACTGGTCATATTTGGAATCATACGGATGGAACTCGCGGTCTTCCATCTGATAGAGCTGCAGACTGTAGGTCATGCGCTCAAAAGCCAGCTCTGGATTGTTGAACACCGCGTCGCCATACACCTGACGAAACTGTTCCGCATAGGCGGTCAGTTTCATTTTTTCGACCACGCTGTTTTGGTCGGCGTTGGCCATTTCATGCTTCGCCAAAAAGGGTGTGGCGGCCTGAATCGCCAACGTGTTGGCCCGGCCATCTCTGGTGAAGCCGCCGGTGGGTGTGCCGTCTGCGGCAAAATAAAAAGCCGGGGTCAGGTTCAGATAACGCAACGATGGCACGGCCCGAAAACCCGGCACATCCAGATTGGCGCCACCCAGTTGCACAGCCAGATTATTGGTCTGCGCATGATAACTGGCCGGATCATGGCACGTGGCGCATGACATTTTTCCTGACGCCGACAGGCTTTGATCCATGAAGATTTTTTGACCGAGACTGGCCTGGGGACTCAGTGGCGCATTGCCCTGGCTGGCCTGATTGTTACCTGTTGAACCACCACTGCATGCAGCAATGAGCAATAAAACGCTGAAACCCAATAAACCCCTGCTGCATTTTCCATTCATGACTTCCAAACCTCGATTTAATGTAAATGAGAATCATTATCATTTAAATCGTGGTCTGCGTCAATTTGAATTTGCCCGAACCTGCGGGCTCAATTTATCGTGGGTGGCGCTTTGCCAGCAACGCCAGCCAGCGATCCACACCGTTGACATCGCTTCTGCAGCAGGCATAGTCCGACACGGTGCGTGCGGCGCGGTCCAGCAACTGGATATCGGCTTCGTGTTGGCGGGCTACGTGAGGATCTTCCAGAAAAAGGATACGGCGGCATTGACGGTTCAGGACCAGTTCGGCAATTTGCGCATCGCCACCGAGCGGTCCGCTCCGGTATGGCGTAACCCAGTTTTTGCCGGCCTGTTCGCCTTTGATTTTTTGCGCCAGTTTATTGAGCAGGCCACCGGTAGTACCCGTCGCGCAGCGCATCTTGAAGCGATCCAGCAGATCAAAATGCCGCTCGGCCAGTTCCAGCATCTGATCCTTCAAGGCATCGTGCGCGATTAACGCAATGCTTTCTGCTTCAAAATTGAACAGGGCATCCAGCGCCGGATCGGGCTGCGCACCCAACGCAACCGCTTCCAGTTCCAGCCATTCACGCGCGCCGGCCAGCGTGGATAAAAAGGGTTTGCCATGTATGATGCATTGCCGTTTCAGGGCCAGCGCTTCCGGAAAATTCGACGAGGGGTCAACGGGGTCAATCAGGTAAATAATGGCGTCCAGTGCTTTGGCCGGGTCGGGTTCAACAACGCGCGACACCAGCATCATCAGACCGCCTTCGCGGCCATAGGGAAATCGTTCAATGTTTGGATAACCCGGCAGCAATCCGTGACTCTGGATTGTATCCAGGGTTCGGCCGACCACAATCAACTGTGGCTGCAAATGGTCTTCGATTGCAGCGCGTGAACCGCGCAGCAGTTGCACCAATGCCGAATCTGCAGCGTCCTGATGGGCACGGTTTGCAGCCAGTCCAATTCTGATTGGTTGGGATGTTGGTTTCATGACGCCTTTCAACAGGGATTATTTAATGGGTTTCGTCAGATTTTCAGGATGCAATTCGCCTTCCCACTTTGCGATGACGGCCGAAGAAATGGAATTGCCCACCGCATTCGTGGCGGAGCGCCCCATATCCAGGAAACGGTCCACGCCCAGTATCAGCAACATGCCTTCGACCGGCAAATTGAATTGCGCCAGGGTTCCGGCAATCACAACCAGTGACGCTGCCGGGATACCGGCCATGCCTTTGGAAGTCAGCATCAACGTAAACAACATGGCAATCTGGGTGGCCAGCGGTAAATGAATATTGTAAAACTGCGCGATAAACAGCGAAGCAAAAGTGCAATACATCATTGAGCCATCCAGATTGAAGGAATAGCCGAGTGGCATAACGAAACTGGATATTTTCCGGCTGACACCAAATTTATCCAGTGCTTCCAGAATTTTGGGATAGGCCGCTTCCGATGAGGCGGTGGCAAACGACAGGAAGAACGCTTCTTTAATGTATTTCAATAATTCAAAAACCCGTTTTCCCAAAAACAGATAACCGGCCAAAATAAGCAGCCCCCATAAAACAAACAGGGCCACATAAAACGAGCCCATGAATTTGCCATAAGTCACCAGCAATCCCAACCCCTTATCGGCAACTGCCGAGGAAATTGCGGCAAAAACGGCAATCGGTGCGGTTTTCATGACGACCCCGGTCATCTTGATCATCGCGTCTGAGAGTTGCTGGATCAACGCCACCATTCCATGCGCTTTTTCTTCCATCGAGCCCAGAGCGATGCCGAAGAACACCGAGAAAAATACGATCTGCAGCAGTTTGTTGTTGGCAGTGGCATCAATAAATGAAGTGGGAATAACCTGTGATTTGACAAACGAGACGAAGCCGGAATCATGCACGCCCTTGGTAAAGTCATCCAGTCTGCTTTTACCGGCGGCAATCTGGTCAGCGGTGAGCGCGGAAAAGCCGCTGTCGACACCAGGATGAAACAGCGTTGCAAACAGCAAGCCAAGAAACAGCGAAATGATGGAGGCAGTGACAAACCAGGATAACGCCTTCAGACCTACCCTGCCAACCCCGGCGCCTCCACCCATCTGGGCAATGCCGACAGTCAGCGTCGCAAACACCAGAGGCGCAATGATCATTTTAATGGCGCGCAAAAATAAATCTGACAGCAATCCGATATAAGACATATCGATATTGAGCAACTTTTGATTGACCAGATAGCCAAACAGAATGCCAAGCACCATCGCGATGAGGATATAGACGGCCAGTCGCGCACTTCCCTTGCTGGAATTATTTTCAGTGATTGTCGCCATTATTTTTCTCGCTTAAAGTTCATGAAAACCAAGTTGATCAGTGACCGGAACCGCCATTCTTTTAGAATTTCGCGAGGATATAGACAATTGATTATTAAAGCTATACCCCTTAACCGCAATCTGAATGAGCAACATGCCTTATTGAAGAATAGGCCATTTGCAGGCATGGGACGGCATAACCATCCCATGCATTGCAGCTTTAAGCGGCCAGACTTGGGTAATCGGTATAACCAACTTTGGAATCCGGCAATCCATAGCCATAAAAAGTTTCAGGATGATAAGGGTTTAACGGCGCATCCAGTAACAATCGACGTGGCAGGTCGGGATTGGCAATATAGTCCTTGCCGAACGATACCGCATCGGCTGCACCGGACTCAATTGCGGCGATTGCCGTGGCACGGTTAAATCCTTCGTTGGCGATGAGTACACCGCCAAAGCGCTTTTTCAGTTCCAGGCTCAGGCGGTTCTCGCCCATCGATTCACGCGTAAAAATAAATGCAATACCGCGCTTGCCGAGCTGCTCGGCCACATAGCCAAATGTTGCCAGTGGGTTGCTGTCTCCCATGGAGTGGGCATCGCCGCGTGGCGCCAGATGCATGCCGACCCGCCCTGCACCCCATACCGAGATGACTGCGTCAGTGACTTCGAGCATCAGGCGTGCGCGATTTTCAATCGAACCGCCATAGGCATCGGTACGGTGATTCGTGCTGTCCTGCAGGAACTGGTCCAGCAGATAACCATTGGCACCGTGAATTTCCACGCCATCGAATCCGGCGCGCAGTGCATTTTCGGCACCCTTGCGGTAAGCCTCTACAATGCCGACGATTTCGTGTGTTTCCAGCGCGCGCGGCACGACATAATCCTGCTTGGGACGCAGCAGACTGACATGGCCTTTCGGCGCAATGGCGCTAGGCGCTACCGGCAGAGCGCCATCGAGGTAGGCGGGATGCGAGATCCGACCCACATGCCACAGTTGCAACAGTATCCGGCCACCGGCTGCGTGTACTGCTGCAGTGATGTGTTTCCAGCCTTCCACCTGCTCGTCTGACCAGATGCCTGGCGTATCGGGGTAACCGACACCCATGGGTGTTACCGAGGTCGCTTCGGTCAGGATCAGACCGGCACTGGCACGCTGCGCGTAATATTCCGCCATCAGCGCGTTGGGGACCCGGCCGGCGTCGGCGCGGCAACGGGTCAGTGGGGCAAGTACAACACGGTTGGGAAGGTGCAGATCGCCTGCGATCAGGGGTTGAAATAAATTGCTCACATCAGGTCCTTTAAATTGAATTACAGCTCGTTGTTGATTTGCTTCTTGAATTTGTTGATCAGTGGCTCATTGCGAGAGTAAAAAATCCACTGCCCTACTTTGCGCGCCGTGATCAGTCCCGCTTTTTGCAAAGTGGCCAGATGCGCCGAGATAGTCGATTGGGACAGATTCGCCTTTTCAAATATCTTGCCGGCACACACGCCAAGTTCCAGGGAATGCTCCTGGCTGGCAAACGACTTTTGCGGATTTTTCAGCCATGCCAATATCTCCCGGCGCAGCGGGTGTGCCAGTGCCTTGATGACAGTGTCCACATCAGGTTCCGGTTGTTTTACCATGGCATTTACCAAACATTTAAATTTCGAAGTTTATCGAATCTTATTTCGTTTTTTAGCGAAATAAGATTCGCAGTATATCAAAACATAATCAACCGCGCCAAAGCAATTTATTGAAAAGAAATGACTCATCGGTTCTGCTCAACCCTTTGGATTCAACGATCCCATATCAAAATGAAAAGCTCTTTGATTTTTCACAGAGGTTATTTGTGACCCCCAGACAGAATTCGAACAGACTGAAGTATCATTTTTTTCATTTATGAAATAGAATGCCGCACGGCAACATAAATCTGTTTTACTTGGTTGACTGAGGAAATGAAAGTGGCTATACATGCATTATCCAATTTCCAGAACCGGAAATTGAGTCGGCAACAGCGCGAAGAGACGGACATGGAACACAATATCTTGTTGACTACGATCAGGGGACCGATCGATTATGCGACGGTCAAGGCAATCGCCCAGGTGCGCGCCAGATGTTTTGATGAACTCGACGTGACCAGGATTGCTTCCATTGTTATTTTTCAGGGCAGCATGAGGATCACGCCGGAGGCGTTGGATTTATTTTCTCATGTCATGAGAAACCACAAGGCCCAATCCGATAAATCGCTCTTCGTCGCCTATGTGGCCGAGCCCGATATTGAAGATCGATCTGCAACCTGCAAACTGGCCCACACGATTTTTACCGAAAATAATGTGCGCTGGCAGGCATTTGAAAAATTGGAAGAAGCCCAGGCGTGGGCCAGAACCATGGTCAGTGGCAAAGTTACGGATGCAGCTCAGGTCGACGAATTGCCAGGACTGTCAATTAATTCAAACTGATCACTGGCACGAAGTTAGCAGTTGATTTTGACCTGTTTACGGTTTCGTGGCCCAAGGAAAAACTTCCTGCGTTTCGTCTTCCGCCACCGAATCCTGCTGTCCGATCCACTGCTTCCTGCCATGTTGCACCCATTTGGAAAATTTCATTTCCTTGCGCTTTAAAACAGCCAGATATTTCTGGTTTGCCTTGATGTCGCGCTCCACATCCTCCAGATTTTCGACCGCGATGGTGTGTTCCAATGTGATCTGCGCTCGCCTGTGCAGCAAAATCGCCTGCTGTTTGCGCTGGTGATAAATATCGGCTTTGGTCACAGAGGCTTCCTGGATTTGCAGCATGACCAAGGCCTGTTCCAAAGAATGCAATTCGGCATTGCACAGACTGATCTGCTCTTTCAGTTCATGGCATTGGGTGGCGAGTTGGGCTTTGATGCGCTGGGCATTTTGGGTTTTTTTTTCGCACAGCGTAATGAGGCGCCGACCTTTAAGAAATTGACGCATGCAGTTGCTCCAGAGTGACTTTCATTGACGTGGCTTCTTCCAGACCCTGACGCAGCAGCTTGTTGAGTTTCGGCCGGCACGCAAATGCGTGATCGTTTTCCTGATTTTCACCTTTCTTGTATTCACCCAGATCCAGATAAATCTGCATTTCTTCCAGGGTACTCAGCGTGGTGCGCACCTTGTTGGCAAGTTTCTGATGGGCATCCGTCGTCACTTTGGTAAATACCCGGCTGGCACTGCGCAAAATGTCGATGGCGGGGTAGTGCCCCTGACTGGCCAATTTTTTGGAAAGGTAAATATGGCCATCCAGGATAGACCGGACTTCATCACCAATCGGATCGACTTCATCTTCGCTCTCAAGTAATACGGTGTAAAAAGCGGTAATGCTGCCGTCCAGTGTTTTACCGGGGCGCTCCAGCAATTTGGGCAGAGCATCAAACACGGAAGCAGGATAGCCGCGCCGCGCCGGCATTTCACCCGCGGTCAAGGCCACATCACGCAAGGCACGCGCAAACCGCGTCAGTGAATCAAGCAACAGCACAACTTTCTTGCCATTTTTTCGAAAGTATTCAGCCACCGTTGTCGCAACAAAGGCGGCATTCATGCGGTCCACCGGAGAATAATCAGAGGTGGCATACACCAGCACGGTGCGGTCGGCATGTTTTGAACCGCGCAACCATGCCGTCAGTTCAGCGACTTCGCGACCACGCTCACCGATCAACCCGATGACGAATACATCGGCATCACCGTGTTCGATGAGCATGTGCATCAGAGAAGTTTTGCCACCGCCGGCCGGTGCAAATATACCGATACGCTGACCCTCGCCACAAGTCAGCAGCCCATCTATGGCGCGCACGCCGGTGCACAGCGGCTGATCGATCGGTACACGCTCCAGATAATTGGGAGGCGGAGCATCAACCTTGCACATTTCTTCAGCTCCGGACAAATCGGCACCAAACCGCTCGGATGTTTTTCCGGTCGCATCCAGCACGCAGCCCAACAATGAAAATCCGACCGGAATGTGCAGGCTTTTGCCAGTCGGCATCAAGACCATTTCTCGTGAGGCCCCGGACGTTGAGCCCATCATGTTCAATACTGTTTTGTCATGCGCGAAACCAACCACCTGGGCGCGTCCGACGATGTCCTGATTGTAGATGGAGGGGCGCAGCTCGCAGATTTCGCCGATAAATACATTCCTTAACGGCGCTTCCAATACCGATCCGCGCAAGCTGGTTGGATGGGCATACTGTTTCCATGCAGCGGGTGAATTCATTGTGATGTTCTCCTGTTCAATCTGGCTCAAATTGTTTTCAATACATCGATTTGAACCGTGTCGGTGATTTCTCCAAACGACAATACTTCCAGGTCAGTGTATTTACTCTCCAGCAGTTTTTTGATAAACCGGCGCACATCCATGGAAGTCAGTACTACCAGGTCTTTATGCTGGATCAGAATCGTGCTCAGACCAGCTTCGAACAAATCCATGATCTCACCCATTTCATGCGGTTCCAGATTCAGAAAGGTGCCCATGGCGGTTTGTTTGATACCATTTCGGACGCGGTCTTCAATCTGCTGGGAAATCATCACGGCGCGAATTTTCCCGCCACCGGAAAATTTGTTTGAGATATACCTTCCCATGGCAGTACGGATATGTTCGACCAGCGTAATTACATCTTTTTCTTTCGGTGCCCACTTGGTCATCGCGTCCAGAATCAGTTTGATATTGCGTACCGAAATACGTTCGCCAAGCAGACGCTGCAGCACTTCCGACATTTTCTGCACACTGGAATGCCGGTAGGTTTCCTTTAACAGTTCCGGATACTTGGGCTCCAGTTCATCCAGCAGATTCTTGGTTTCCTGGACGCCAAAAAACTCATGGATATAGCGCGTCAGAATCAGTGAGATGCTCAGGTAAAACTCATCGCTGTCCTTGCGTACCGTAAATCCCATGCTCTCAACCTGAGGCGCCTGTGCGGCCGGAACCCAGATAGCTTTTTCATCCAGTGGCTCAATCACAGTAACCAGATCCAGATCGAGTGCGTACAGGTCTTCCCGGAAATCGATAATGCGATACGAATCAAAAATCAGGTTGATGTCAGCCGCTTTGACTTCGTTAATAAACACACCAACCTTGTTGGCCGCACCTTTGGGTGTGAAACGCACCACCGCCTGTGGCAGTCGCACTCCGTAATCAAGAAAGAAGCGGCTCTTGATCAGATCAAGCAGATTCTTCTTTTCCCACTGCGCCTTGTTCTCTTCTGCGACCATCAATATCAGCGGTACCGCTTCCATGGTCATCTTGGTGGTATCGAGAACGCCGGATTCCACTGTGCCGTCGGCATTGACCGTGGCACCGGAATCTGCCGGAGCCTTGTCAGCCGATTTTTGCTCCTTGTTTTTGAACCAGTACAATGCCGCCAGTGCAACCGACAGAATTGAAAATATCATCAACGGGAAGCCTGGCATGAGGCCAATTAAAAAACAGAGTATCGCGGTAACCAGAATGACGAAAGGCCGGTGGAACAATTGTGTAACGATACTGTTACCAAGATTATCCCCTTCACCGCTGACCCTGGTGACAACGAAACCGGCACTGATTGAGATCAGCAGGGCTGGAATCTGTGCAACCAGACCGTCACCGATAGTCAGAATCGTATAGGTATGCAGCGCATCGGTGAATGGCATACCGTGCTGAACCATGCCAACCGAGATCCCGCCGATGAAGTTGACGAAAATAATGATGATGCCGGCGATGGCATCGCCCTTGATGAATTTCATCGCACCGTCAAACGATCCGTACAACTGACTTTCCTTTTGCAGTTCGGTACGACGCAGCTGACCGGTTGCCGCATCCAGGGTACCTGCACGAATATCGGCATCAATACTCATCTGTTTGCCAGGCATACCGTCGAGTGAGAAGCGTGCGGCAACTTCGGCAACACGTTCGGAACCTTTGGTAATCACAATAAACTGGACAACGGTAATGATCAGGAAGATCACGAAACCAACCACCAGATTGTCGCCGATTACATATTCACCGAACGTGTTAATGATGTGGCCTGCATCTGCATTGAGCAAAATCAGACGACTGGTACTGATGGACAGACCCAGCCGGAACAGGGTTGTAATGAGCAACACGGAAGGAAAGGAAGAAAAGCTCAGTATTCTATCTACGTAGAACGAGCCAATCAGCACCAGCAGTGCAATTGAAATATTCACTGCCAGCAGCAAATCCACCATGGGCGTGGGCAGTGGAATGATCAGCATCGAAATGATGACCACGATGAGCAACAACAAAATCAGCTCGGGATGGTTTCTGACGTTGGACAAAAAATTCTTTTTCATTGCGGCACCTGTTAATTGGCCGGCTCTGCATTTGAGCGCCTGGCGTTATTTATCGTTTTTAATGGGTTGAAAATTCAGAAGCGAATCAATCAATATCTGCTTGATTTCGTTTTCTAAAAAAAAATCATCGTCGAGCTGTCTGATGGCCAGCAATAATTTTTGTTGTAATTTGCCTTCGGGCAAATGCAGAGACTTGGCCAAATTTCTCAAATGATTTGTTTCGATCTCTTTTTTTATATTGAAGGGTCGCTGCAGGCAGTCAAACCAGCATTGCAGCAAGATATCCTCCAACAACAGTGCATTCGGATTGCCGCGCAAAAAAACCTGCAGAAACCCCAGATCGGCGGCCTGCAATTTTTTCAACTTAACGACGTGACCAAGCAGGGCACCAAATTCCAGACGCGAACAGCTGGGGTCATGCGACTGGATATCATGCAACAACGAGGTTTCGACAAACTCGGTGACCAGATTGCGTCTTCTTGATCCGTACTGTTCTATCCAGTTTTCATACTGAAACAATTCGCCTTCGTCGCTGATCAGAAATTCCCGGTAGGTATCCCGTAACGTTTGGGGAGACACCTCCATTTTTTTCGAATATAGCCGCGCTTTCAAGCCGACATTCAACCCCGCCTGACACAGTTTCGGATCGGTGTTCTGCCAGACTTCTTCCAGCATTTCTTCAAATTGCGCAGCTGCAACACCGCTGGCCCTGCGACGTCTGATCAGCTCGCGCAACACCAGTACAAAATCGCTGGCATCGGGAAACAATGAGCGGGCAAAATCCAAAAAACCCTGTTTTGAAATATCAGGCGCTTTCGCAATGACGTACAGGGAGTCCGTTTTGGGTTCGGATTCTTCTTCCAGTATCCGTTCAAACGGATCGGTTGCCCGCGACGAGCTCTTCTCGGCCCTGGCCCTGCGTTGAAACTGCGCCAGAACCTCAGACATGTCACCCGCCATGGACACAATCTCTGAATACGTCACTACCGTGTTTTCGGCTGGTGTCTGAACCTGAACGGGTTTCGCTTCTACCGGACGCTGCTTGGGCAGAATCAGTTGCTGTCTGGGTCCGTGGCTGCCGTTAATTGTTGACATCTTGGGTCACCGAGTAGTTTTTGAGTAACTGCAAGGTCTGGTCAAGCGGCAATTTCGGGGCCAGTGTGGTTGGTGCTGTAAATCGTTCGGGATCCCATGTCGTCCCGACTTCCATCAACTTTGGCTGAATCAAAAACACGCGCACCATTTGCGTATCGGATTTCGATTCACTTCGGAAAGCGCCGCCGATGTAGGGCAGGTCACCGAGAAACGGAACCTTGCTGCTTGAGCGAGTCGTTTCATTACGGGTATAGCCGCCAATCAACAGGCTCATGTCTTTGGGGACACGGGCAATCGTGCTCAACTTGGTGCGGGTTACGGAGGGAATACTGTTGACGTCGCTACTGGCGTCCTGTCTCTGGCCGTCTTCGATGTCCAGTATCATTTCCACCTCATCGCCTTTGGGCGAGAAACGTGGCAGAACATTAATCATCGTTCCGTAGGTAACACTTTCCATACTGGCGACCCGCTCGGCTTCGAGTTTGGCATAGAAAGTGCTGTTGTGGTCAAAACTGGCCGGTACATTATCCTGAGTCAGAACAATCGGACGAGACACGATTTCTGCGCCACCTTTTTTATTCAAGGCCGTAACCTGCGCCAGGAAACGGGTGCCGTCGACCGTTGAATCAAGCAAGGCACCACTGGCGTTGAACGAAACCCCGGCATTCCTGCCCAAATTGACTCCGCCCTGCCAATTAATGCCCAGTGCATCCAGGTCGTTCTTGTTGATGTCGATAATCCAAAGCGACAGCTCAATGTGGCGTTTGGGAATATCCAGCTGTTCAACCAGTGTTTGAATCAGATCGATCTGTTCCTGAGTGCCTTTGACCAGCAGGCTGTTGGTATCGGGAAACGGAATTACGCGAATCTGACTGGCTTCATTGACTGTCTTTTTTTCCGTCGGCGCACCAGCGGCGCTTCCCGGCTTGGCAGGTGCAGAATCAATGGTAATAAGTTCACGTCGATCGTTGGACAAAATGCTTTCAATGACTCTGCCTATGCCGGCGACCGTAATTTCCTGATCCCGCACCTTCATCTTTCGGTCGCTGACAAACGTATTCTGCAGCTTGATGATGGCAATGCGCTGCTTGTTCAGGTCAACGTTTTTGTACAGGTCATCCAGGTAGGCTGCTGCATTGACCACGATGTCAACATAAGCCGGAGGGCCGGCAACATAAAAGGCGTTATTTCTCGGCTCTCCCCGTATTGGATAACGGGCGCTGGCCAGACCGGTACGCTGCAGGAATTCATTCAGGGTTGTCAGAGTCGCGGCTCTGAGCATGACCACGGCGTTTTTTAATTCACTGTTGTCGTAGATATAGAATGTCTGTCCGTCGTCATACCATGCCAGACCGATCTGGGCACTGATCTTGTCAAGAAATTTGGCCGGATTGGAGATATCAAAATCGCCGGTTACGGTTTTTTTCTGAGCCAGCTTGCTCAGAACGTAAGGCCTTTTTGATTCGCTCGACAAAGCATTAAACAGGAATTGAATGCTTTCATTTTTGGCGACATAGCCGCTGCTGTTTTTCGCGGCATTGACATCGATTGTTGGACTGACCGGGTCAGCGTTGGCCGCCCAAACTGAAAGTGTGCTCACTGCTATGGCCATCGCACACAGGTAATGGCTTAATGGTGTTGCTTTTTTCATTTTGACTCATCAATCTTAATTAAGAACTATTCCGTTCCCTATGAATTCGTGTCTCAAATATCTCAAGCACGCGAACGACATATGCCTGAGTATCTGGATACGGTGGAATAGTATTTTTATATTTTTGGACTGCCCCCTCACCAGCATTGTACGCAGCGAGGGTCAATTGCAGATCGTCGCTAAAACGATCCAGTAACACTCTCAAATATCGCGCACCGCCACGAATATTTGATTCCGGGTCATACACTTCCGCAATACCGAAGCGCGCCGCGGTAGCCGGAATTAACTGCATCAATCCTTGCGCGCCCTTGGATGACAATGCCTGTGGGTTATAGGCAGATTCAACCTGTATTACGGCGTGCAACAAATGTGCATTCACTCCAACTTCTTGCGCAATGTCATTAATAATGCTGTTATAACGCTGCGCATTTTCGCTGTGGCCAACACCTGCCTTTCGTCCTGTGCCGGCCAACGAGTTATTCAATGCTTTCAAGTTCGCTGGATCAAATGACTTGAACCGGGCATCTTCCTGTCTGTTTGAGATGATCAATTTCCCGTCAGAATCCACAAAAGCGAATATTTTTGCCTTGCTTTCGCCGCAGACAAATCCGCACAACGCAATAAACAGTGCGGACTTTCTAACAAGACGGAAAAGAGGCAATCGCATATTAGTTTTTAAAATAATTCAACGTCGATTCGGAATCAAAATCATCGAGGTCATCATCAAACCGCGATTCTTCTTCAGCCTCGTCATCTGGAATGTCACTGTAGCGATCGGAAATTTCGTTCAACCAGGCTCGAACTATTCGCGCTACCCACTGGTCACACTGTTTCTTTACCTCAAGCCGCTGAAAACAATGGTTTACCAGACCATTCATTTCATCCAGCGTACGTTCTGGCGAAAATTCATAAATGTGGTCCCCGCTCTGAATGACGATATTTTGGCCCTCTCCCACTGAAACCACAGGCGCAATCCCCGTAGCCTTTTCCACGTGGCGCTTGAGAGTTTCACGCTGCTCTTGCGCGTGTTGCGGAATAACAAGGTGTAACTCCTCACCAAGCCGCGGCCCCGCAGACAGCCATCCTTCAAGCAGTTGCAGTTCCAGTCCCGGTTGAGAAAGTGACGTTTCCAGAGACTTGCGAACGGCCTGCTTGAGTGCCATCTCAATCTGCTGATGCAACACATTTCCATTGGACAAAGCGTTAAATATCGCATTCAGTGAATCCAGCCAGCCTGATTGGAAGCCTTCTCGCAGACCATTCTGTTCCAGTGCGGATGCGTTGATCTGCGCCTCCTTGATAATGCGTCGCGCATGAGCGCGTGCCTGCTGGACGGTTGTATAGGCTCGGACTTGTTCATGTACCGCCTGACGCTTGATCAGCACGCCATGCACGGTCGGCACACGAGAATCAATGGTAAGTATTCTTGGCATAATCAAAGGCGAAAGTAAGTAATGAACGATCCAGGGCCATACCCTGTAATGGACCACTTTCATCACGGGAAAACAGTAAGGGAAGACGTTGTGCCAGTGCCTGGGGCAATTGTTGTTGCAGCTGAATCAGGTAGCGCGCGCCATGTGCTTCCAGCCGCGCATCGGTTATTGCACCGGCAAGCTCCACTGGATTGCACGCAATTGGCAGCTCAATGAAGCGACGCGCAAGTTGCGGCAACGTAGCAAGCCGCCCGGTTTTTGCCAGACTGCCGCGCGCCATCTTGCAACCTAACAGCCAGGCGGCCCGCTGCGCCAAATGCCAGTCTGCTACCAGTCGTTGACTGAAATCGCTTGATTTCAGCGAAAAATCCAGAGCAGTAGTCAATTCAAACCGCTTGATCAATGTGTGATTTACCGCCTGTTGCAAAGCCGGCGTAATTTCACACTCTGGCGTTGGAAAATAATCTGGATGGATATAGTCCAGAGGCGCATACATCACGCGGAGCAGGGCGGGCATCATTGCTGTTCATTCCTGAATTTGCTTGCCGCGGCCAACTGATTTCTAATAAAGAACACCAGCAGGCCGATCAACGCCAAACCCGCTATAGCCGCCGCGGCAATAAATTGCGGCGAATAGATGAACGGTTTTTCTGATGCCTGTATCGTTATCAGGGGCTCGGAAGTACCTTTTGCCAGCACCACCGAAATATCATCGTAATTAACTGATTGCAGGCTGTTTTTCAAAAATCGCTTGATCTGATTGATCAGCACTGCCTCATCATCTGCGTTGCGATACACCACCAACACCGAAACATGCGCCGGCGCCGTCTCTTGACGCGATGCGGATGACTCGACGTCGTAACTGATGTGAAGGCGCGCTTTGATCACTGCGGGCAACACCAGCAAAGATTGCTCGAGGCGCTGTTCGATGCCCGAATACAGTCGTGCCTTTTCTGCGCGTGGTGAGGTTGCCAGTGAATCAGCCGGAAACATCTGCGCAATTTCAACCCGGGGTTTGCTGGGCAGGTCATTGCTCTTTAACAGCTCAACTGATTTGGCAAAATCGGCCTGGGCAACCTGTACGCTGTAACCGAGTTTTCCACCATCCTGTTTTTTTGCCGTGATATTTGCCTGCTGCAAAACAGCCAGAACTTCATTGGCCTGACGCTGATCCAAATTTTTCAATAATTCCTGGTCACACGCTGTCAGCAGGAAACATAAGGCGATGAATACGATACGTTTAAACATGATTTATTGTGCCTTCAACGTATCTTGAATAATGGTAGCCGCTCTTTTCACCAGGCCATTCATTTGCGATATTCTGTTATTTTGATCATAGGATAAAGTTTGCAGTTGAAGCACCTTCGCTGGCGTCAATTCACCAGAAGAAAGTTCCCTGATTTCTTCCTTGCGCACTTCATTTTCTTTGGATCCCTCTATGAAGGCTTTTCCTATGCCGTCGATGATACCGCCATCTGATTTCGAATTTGGCGTGGTGGAAAAAGTCATTAAAGCGCCGGGTGCAGGTTTTTGCTGACTGCCCACAATTTTATTTCTGATCACGTCATTTTGAAATTGTGTTTCCGACTGAACGGCGCTTCTGTACTCTTGCGCTTGCGGCGTATCAGTTTGAGCTGAACGAATCGAATGAATCTCTGCAGAACCGCCAAATTTACCGTCGCTTCCATTCCACGGAAGTTCGAGTTTCCCATCAACATCGGCCACTTGCTGAATGTCAGCCTGCCGAATTGCCGAAGGTCTTGAAGGAATTGGACCAATTGCATCTATCATATTTGTCACCACTTTGAATTTGACTGTTTTGATTATTCTTACAAACCGGTGCAGCACTGAAACCAACTCAAAACCGCACCGGCCATTTACATTTCAGGAAATTTCGAAAATCGTGCCAGATTAAATTCGTCAAGCACATCTTCCTGAATAAACCACCACAATACTTTTGCTGCCAATGATTACAGATTGCGGTTCATTGCTTCGATCTTGTCGAAGATCTGCTTCAGAACCTGTGTCTGCGCGCCAAACACATTCATCAACGCCGAATTGGCGGCCTGATAACTGGCGACATAACTAAGATTGGATGGATTTGCGACCAAATTTGCCAGCGCAGCAGCCGCTGCTTCACTTAACTGGTTTTGAGTCGGCGCAAACAATTTTTGAAGGTCCAACAATGTGTTGCCACCGGTATAGGCATCAGGGGTCGTGTACACTCTTTTGCCGTCCGAACCAACGGTGTAAGTTTTGTAATTCAGCGAATCCGGCAGAACGAAGGGAGGGGGGTCTGGGGGAGTATCTCCGGCACCATTAATGTTACTGCTCATATGTTTCTCCTAAATTGGTTTAAATTCAACTGCTTCAATATTGATTTGGTTTAATACTCTTATCTCGTACTATTGATTTCCCTCTTCAATATGGCGCAAGTATGGTCACCACATTTTCAATTGAATATTGTCACTTTCCCCAATGATGCAATCCCGGACATTAATCTGAATATGAGTTGCGTTAAGCGAAAAATGGTCGAAACAGGTGGTTTGAAATGGTGTTTGAGTCAAAATGATTCGCGAAGGAAACTGCGTTTAATTGTTTTCTATTGGCGAAACAAACGAATTTTGGGCCTGCATTGCCGCGAATGCTGCATCGATTTGCTCGTGCAATTCCGGGTGCATGTCTTTAAGATGCGAAATTTCCACTTCCTTGAGCCACACCAATATGCGGAAGATCGGCTCTATCATTTCTGCGGGAATGAATTCGTACCTGCGCGCTTCTTTAAACAGGCGCCGCGCGACAAGAATGTCGCGCACCACCGGAACTCCGTGTTTTTCAGCGTAACGAATAATGGTGAGTGCTTTGTCACCTTTGGCAAGCAGAGAAACTATGGGCAGCGGAGCAATTTGAGGATTGGCAAAAATGGCGATCGCAATGTGAGTAGGATTGGCCAGAACAAAGTTAGACTGCTCAATATCCATTTTTTCCTGAGCTGAAAGTATCTCCTGATGCACTTCCTTGCGGCGTGATTTGACTTCCGGATTGCCTTCCATCTCTTTGTATTCCTGTTTTACTTCGTGCTTATCCATTCTCTGTTTTTTGATATAGAGCAGGTAATCAGCAATACCGTCGAGCACGATAACCACTAGAAAGGCAATCAGGCACAGCAGGACGATCGATGTTCCGGCATTAACCCAGATCCGCCCAATTGCGGCGGCCTGTACATAAATCAATTCAAGCAACGTGCGTTGATAAAATTTATAAAACGACAGGGTCACTACAAAGAAGATGGCCAGATACACCAGCGCTTTGACCAGTTCCTTGACCGTTTTCATACTGAACATATTTTTGAATCCGTTTACAGGATTTAACGAATCCAGGTTCAACTTAAAGGCTTTAAATGCCAGCACAAATTTGCTTTGCAGCAATGACGGAATCACAGTGGCAAGAATGCAGACGCCCACAAAGGGCAATGTCAAAGACAGGAACAGGCCAAAAGCACGATCAGTAGCATAAGCAATGCTGATATTGTTGCCCCGGCTGATGAAATCCTTGAAGACTTCCCCCACTTCAGCAAACGACATGACGGAAATCATGGCCATGCCGGCCACAATAATTGTGGCGGCTACAGCATCTTTACTTTTGTAGGATTCGCCTTTTTCAGCGGATTCCTTCAATTTATGCTGGGTGGGATCTTCGGTTTTTTCGTCGCTCATTATCGCTTCACTCCTTCAAGCAAATGCCATTGAGCATATTTCTCCATAAACTGTGGCAACTGATCGGGCATCATGTAGCCAAAATACAGAGACAGAATAAATATCGCAATCGTACTTTTTATGGTCATTGCGACAGAAAATGCACTCAGCTGTGGCGTAAAGCGGGACAGCAAACCCAGCAGAGCTTCGGTCAAAAACAACGTCAACAGAACCGGTGCGGCAAGAATGAAGCCGTGTTCAAACAGTTCGCCCAGGAACTGCAGCGCAACGCTTATATTGACCGTGATACCGTCATCCAATCCAATATTGTGATAATGTTGCCGCCGACCGAAAATTGACCCACTAACAGGAGTTATGCCGACTCAAAATTGACCCAGGTGTTCTACTTACCCTGCCTAATAGTTAGGCAGGGAGAAAAAGGTGATCACTATGGACATGTTA
>Ga0316223_1001059_pt1 | contig 28062 bp, 7 predicted proteins | sample TBH18009metaG_FD_206007 | JGI IMG/M metagenome (GOLD analysis project Ga0316223, IMG submission 206007) | Freshwater microbial communities from Trout Bog Lake, Wisconsin, USA - TBH18009 | ecosystem: Environmental > Aquatic > Freshwater > Lake > Hypolimnion/Profundal zone | place: USA: Wisconsin...
TGTCTCGAAAACGGCGGGCGGATTGACATGGCGGCGAACGTGGTTGCGTCTTCACTTAACTTGATCAACACCACGAGTGCAAGTGGGCGGTTGACAAGCAGCGGAACGAGTATCGGCGGCATTATCGATTTCCATAACTCCAATTTTTGGGCGATAGCCACTAACGCCGGACTTTGCCAGCTCACTTTGGACAATGTTTCCATCCAGAATGTAAGCGACTTTGAGATTGGCCGTGGGTGGGGCAACCGGACCGTAACTTTCCAGAACGGGGCGATCCTGAACGCCAAGGCGCTGACCGTCAGCGTCGACGCGAGCGGTGATACGCTCAATATCGATTCCGGCGCGAGCGTCAACCTGAATGGCGGCAATCTGATCATGCATCAGGGCGGCGGCGGCGGCGATATGATGAATATCGACGGCGGCATCGTGACCAATGCGGGTGCGATTGACTTTACATTCACCGCGCCAAATCGTCCTGGGAATGCCCTGGTTATTAGCAACGGTGGACAGTTGTCCTCGCTCCAGAACAGCAACATCAACTGCGTCAGCGGTTCAGCCACTGTAACGGGCACGGGTTCGTTGTGGAATATGAATGATAAGACGCTATCGATCGGCGCGGCCGTCATCACCGGGACGAACACCAGCCAGGGGAACTCGCTGAAAATCGCCAATGGCGGCACCGTGAGCACCGGTGGCTTGATTCTGGGTTCGACCAATAACTGGGTGACCATCGACGGCGGCACTTTGACGGCGGGCACGAACGGCAGCCTGGTTTCAGGAACGGGTTACGTTTACGTGCGTGCAGCCGGCGCAGTGATCGATACGGGGATCTTTAGCACCACGGTTTCCGTTCCGATGGTGGACGATCCGGCCAGCACCGGCGGAGGACTCGCGAAAGTGGGCACGGGAACGCTCACGCTTACCGCAGCCAATACGTTTACGGGGACCACGACGGCAAACGGCGGCACGTTGAAACTTGCAAACAGCCTCGCCCTCCAAAACAGCACGCTCTCTGTCAACCCCGGCGCTATCGCCTTCGACTCCTCTGTCGGCGCTCATGCATTTACAGTCGGCGCTTTGAGCGGAACTGGAAACCTCGCCTTGCAGGACAACGCTGGAACGCCGAACGCGGTCGCGCTGACAGCGGGCGGCAACAATGCGAGCACAGAGTACAGCGGCAGCCTCTCGAGCGGCGGCTCGCTTGTCAAGACGGGCACTGGCACTCTGATCCTCAGCGGCAGCAGCAGCTACAGCGGCGGGACCACGGTAAACGGCGGCACAATGAACGTTGCCGGCGATGCGGCTTTGGGCGCTGTCACCGGCGCGGTGAATCTCAGTGACGGCGCAACTCTCCAGACATCCGGCTCTTTTGGGTTCAATGCCAGCCGTAATTTCGCCGCAAACAGCGGAACGGCGACGATCGACACCCAGGAAAATATCAACACGCTGAACGGTGGACTGAGCGGGGTCGGCACGCTGGCCAAGTCCGGCAGCGGAACGCTCATCTTGAGCGGTTCCATAGGAATCGCTGGCCTTAACGCCAACAGCGGCGCAGTCCTAGTCACGCGGTCCGGTTCAATCGGCGCATTGAACGTGGCATCCGGAGCGACCTTCTCCATGGTGGCGCACAGCGGCAGCACTTACAACGTACTCAACCTCTCGTCGTTAAACATTTCAGGCTCTGCCTCAGCGCAAGCACTCTTAAACGCCGACAGCCTAAACGCCAGCACTGACAACGAGCTTTTAGCCACAGCGGGCCAAAGCGCAACCGGCCTCGGAACACCGGTTGCTAGCCAGGCAGCGCTCGAACCCCTCTCGCCGGAAGCGGTTCCCGAACCGGGCACCATTGGGCTGCTGCTGGTGGGCGCTCTAAGCCTCTTTGGCTTACGACGGAAGGGAAACAAACTTGGGTAAGAATTTCTATGGTTCGCTTACGCCGCTTTAGGGGGCGGCAGGGGAAGGGCGAACCGTAGTGGGTGGCGCTGGCGGTGGGGGCCGCCGGCCCGCCTTCCCGGCGGCTTGGCGCGCATGGGGGTCGCACCGGGCCGCCGGACCAATTTCATCATGGCTAAATTCATTAACTCACACGAAATCGAACTCCTGAATGGGAAACTCTGGATCGACGGCGTTCATCGCTTTCTCAAGATTGGCAAGCCACAGTTAAATTTCGCTTGCGCGTCCCAGATCGACGCCTTCATCGCCGATTTGGAGATCGTGCGGGACAAAGGGTTCGACGTCCTCGAATTGAACTGTTATTGGCATCACTTCGACCCCGATGGTGACGGACGAATCGATTCTTCGCTTTTCGGGCCGCTCAACGGTCTGATTCAGGCCATCGCGGACCATGGAATGTTTGCCTCCCTTTCGGTGGAGACCTATGGGGTTGGCGGCGGACAAGTTCCCGCAGGCTTCTGGAAGTCGTATCCGAATGCGGTGGCGATCGACTCGAATGGTCAGAAGGTCCAGGACGACGAATACGGGTACAGTTGCGCGGTGCCCTCGCTCTTCGACAAAGACTACCTAAACTGCTCGCGCAGCTATATCAGGGAACTGGTCGGCGGGTTGGATGTTTCAAAGATTCTCTGGTATGAGACGACCGTCGAGCCTCAGTTCATGGGCTCGCATTGGCTCGACTACAGTCCTGCGGCGAAAGAGGCGTATGGCGCTTGGTTGCAGCGGAACGGCCTTCGCGGGCCTGCCTTTCCCGCTTCGTTTCCCATTGCTGAAAGTTTTCTGACAGACCCGAGATGGAACCGTTTTCGGGCCGAGTGGCTTGCCGACTGGATCAATGGAGACGCGCAGGCTTTCCGCGATGTCGCCGGCCGGGACGCATGGATCGCGGTCGATTACCTCGATGCGGAGGAGAACACAATGTCCCGGCGGTGCGGTGATCCGATGGCCTTTCTTCTCCATCTCTCGGCTCCGAACATCATCCAGGTCAACTGGACCTGGCATAACAAGGAGCGCAAACCGAACCTGAAAGCCTACCGGCGTGTTCGCGCTGCGATGGAGAACACCGGTCGGGACTGGGCCATCACGGAACACATGACCATCAACGGCACCGATTACTTCCCCGACGAGATGGAAGCGCTACTGCGAAACACGATCGCTCACAGCACGCATTTCGGCTGGGAGTTCGTGGATATCCTCGCCGACCAGGACGATCCCTCGGTCCCGCCTGGCGCAGTGATTCCCGGAGCGTTCAAGCCGAGTCACTTTTCGGTTTACGGCCCCGACTGGAAACCCAAGCCGGCCATGGCCGTCGTGGATGAGCGCTGGAAAGAATGGATGCTTGAGATCGCCCGAGCAATCGAACCCTCCGCATACTTGGAAAATAGCAGTGACCGGCGCGTCGCATTGCCAACAAGATAGAACATCCATGAACACAACCTCTCAAAATAATTCATCGGTTTCCCAGTCCTCCCGCTCCGGCAGTTTGTTGCTCGCCTTGAGCGCGATGGTCGCGGCGCTCGGGTCGTTCCTGTTTGGGTTCGACACCGCCGTCATCTCCGGCACCACCGGCGCATTACGCTCCGTGTTTCATCTTTCCGACGGAATGCTCGGGTTCACCGTGTCGAGCGCGTTGCTAGGAACCATGGCGGGTGCGCTGGGCGCCGCGAGGCCAGCGGACCATTTGGGGAGGCGTCCCGTGCTGGCCCTGCTGGCGGTTTTCTTTCTCACTTCGGCCGCAGGTTGCGCCTTCGCGTGGAACTGGTATTCGCTGATTTTCTTCCGCTTCCTCGGCGGAGTCGCGGTGGGAGGCGCTTCGGTGGTTTCTCCGCTCTATATCACGGAGATCGCGCCCGCAAACCGGCGCGGACTGTTGGTGACCATCAGTCAGTTGAATATCGTCGTCGGGATTTTGGGCGCCTATTTTTCAAACTATCTTGTCAGCGCAATTCTCGGCGATGGCAGTCTGATGGCATGGCGCTGGATGTTCGGCGTGATGGCGGCTCCGTCGCTCCTGTTTCTCGCTTCGGCGCTTTCCATCCCCGAAAGCCCGCGATGGCTCGTGAAAGCGGGGAGACGCGCCGAGGCCGAAAGCGTGCTTGGCCGTCTTGGCCATGGTTCGCCGGGGAAAAAGATTGGCGAAATCGCCGAATCGCTGGCGGCAGACAACCGGAAGAGCCACCAACATCTCTTTCATCGCGCGCACCTTAAACCGTTGCTGCTGGCGCTGATGATCGCCGCGTTCAACCAACTCGACGGTATCAACGCCGTTCTTTATTACAGCGGCGATATTTTCAAAATGGCGGGAGCCAGCAATAGCAACGCCATGATGCAGTCGGTGCTGGTCGGGGGAGTGAATCTGGTGATGACGCTTTTTGCGATGACGCTCATTGACAAGCTGGGCAGGAAGCCATTGCTGCTGATCGGTTCGGTCACGTTCATCGTCTCCCATCTTTTGGCGGCTTGGGCGTTTTACACCCATGCGCAGGGCTGGCCGGTACTGGTCGCAATGGTGGGTGTGGTCGGTTCACACGCCTATTCGCAGGGCGCCGTGGTGTGGGTCTATATTAACGAAATCCTGCCCAATTCAATACGCGCGGGAGGTTCCGCCTGCGCGTGTTTCTTGATGTGGTCACTCTGCACCGTCATCAGTTGGACGTTCCCGGTGGTAGCGGCGCACTCCGGAGCGTTCGCCTTCGGTTTTTTTGCAGGGATGATGGCTCTGCAATTCGTGCTGGTTTGGAGGTTCCTACCGGAAACCAAAGGGGTTTCACTGGAAACAATGGAATCCCAATGGGCAATGCACTGATTAGAAATCTCGAAGCATGATTGCATCATTCAAACGCAACCTCGTCGGGGGCATGGCCCTTCTTTTCATAGCCAGCGCTGGCGCTTGGGCTAAAGAGACCGCTCCACGCACTCCGGTGGATTACGTTGATCCGTGGATCTGTTCCAAGTGGTCTCGTTATTTTTTCTTTTCCTCGGCTTGCCGGCCTTTCGGGATGGTTAACCTCAATCCCGACACGGTCCTGGAACGGGCCTGGCAATCCGGTTACCGCTATCAGGTGCCTTACATTCGCGGGCTGACCCACATTCACTGCTGGGGCATCGGCGGATTTGTTTTCATGCCGATCCCCGCCTCAGTCGATCCGACCAAGGGACCCGAAGCGTGGAAGTCGGGGTTCAGCCACGACCGGGAGATAGTGCAGGCTGGCTATCACCAGGTGGATCTGCTCGATCATCACATTGGCGTGGAACTGACTTCAAGTTGCCGCGTCGGGGTTCACCGGTACACCTTCCAGCAGGCGGGCGACTACCGCGTGCTCATTGACTTGAGCGGCATTCGCGGCGAGGCGAAGATGTACAATGCCGAGCTGAAGCGGGTAAGCGATACCGAGCTCGAAGGCTGGGTGGATCAGGACCATCATGCTAACTCCAAAGCAATTTCGCGATTGTTCTTTGTCGTGCGGTTTAGCGAACCGATGCAGGACTCCAGTTCGTTTGCAAAAAATCGCGCTCCAGCGAGCTTCAAGGATGTGACCGAGGGCGACCAGCTTGGTGTGCTCGTCCATTACCGCGCCACCGCCGGCCAGAAGCTGGTGGTGACCGCCGGCCTGTCCTGGACCAGCATTGACGGCGCCCGCCGCAATCTGATGGCCGAAGTGCCGCATTTTGACTTTGACCGCGTGCGGCGGGAGTCCCGCGAGGAATGGAACAATCTGTTAAGCCGTGTCGACGTCAGCGGCGGCACTCAGGAGCAACGGGTCAAGTTCTACACCGACATCTGGCACTCGTTGCTGGGACGAAAGCAAACCGAAGACGTGGACGGGGCATACCCCGAGTACCAATCCACCGGCAAACTGGTGGTGAAAAAACTGGCGCCAGACAAGCGGGGACATATTCCCATGCATTTGAATAGCGATGCGTGGTGGATTGGCCGCTGGAATATTTTTGGATTTTGGGGAATGGCTTATCCGCAGGTGCTTCAAGATGTCTGCAATTCCATGCTGACCCTCTACAAGGACAGCGGACGGCTGCCGCGCGGCAATGTAGTGGGTTGGCAAAGCGATATTATGACCGGAAGCCACGCTTCGGAAGCGATCGCGGGGGCTTGGGCGCGGGGCATCCGCGGGTTCGATCCGGAACTGGCCTTTGCAGCCTGCCGCGACGCTGCCATGGAGCCCGGCAACACGATGGATCGCGAGACGGGCCTGATCGAACATTACCGCAAACATGGCTGGATTCCCGAGCAGACACCTCCGCACGTCTGGGGCGGGGCAGGACGCACGGCGGAAAACAGTTTCACCGATTGGGCCGTGGCTTGGTTTGCCAAGCAGATCGGCAAAGAGGACCAGCACACCTACTTTCTTGGCCAGGCGCGCAACTGGACCAATCATTTTGATCCGCTGTGCGGATGGATGCGTCCCCGGAATAAGGACGGGTCGTGGTTCACGCCGTTTGATCCCGCTGCCAACTCGAACTATGGGGGCTTCGTCGAGGCCAATTCCTGGATGACCACCCACATGATCTGCCACGATGCGCGCGGGGTCGCCGCTCTCATTGGAGGTAACGACGCGTACGCCGCCCGGTTGGAATCCGCGCTTAAGGAGGCGCAACCGGAGGGGTTTGAAGGGGGCTGGAATAAGATTAAAATGAACTTCGCAAACCAGCCAGGCTTGGGCGCGGCGCATTTGTTTAATTATGTCGGCAAGCCGTGGTTGACCCAGAAATGGGTGCGTGCCGTTCACGAGTCCGTTTTCAGCGGTACGACACCGGACTCCGGCTACGGGCGCGAGGATGAGGATCAAGGGCAAATCGGTTCCCTGAGCGCCCTGATGGCTATGGGGCTGGGCACTGAACTCGGCGGTTGCGGCCCCGACCCGATTTACGACATCACGGCCCCACTGTTCGACACCGTGACCATCCACCTTGACCCGGCATTTTTCCCCGGCAAGGACTTCACGATCCGCGCGGTGAATCAAGCGCCTCAAAATGTATATATCCAGTCGGCGGCATTGAACGGCAAGGCACTGAACCGCTGCTTCATCTACCACCGGGAAATCGCCGAAGGCGGAGAACTCGTGCTGACGCTTGGCAACAAGCCTAACACCGCGTGGGGCGTGTTGCCATTGCCTTACTCTCAGACGAACCAGCAACCGGCTTTGAAAGCCGCGCTGATTGACCCGCCCGCTACTATTGGCGCGGGCGAAGACCTCACGTTGACTTGCCGCAGCACGAACCATGGCGGCTTGGGCGCTTATGAGGCTGAGTTGCGGGTGGATGGCGTGGGGATTGAAAAGAAAGAGGTGATTGTGCGGGAGAATGCCAGTGCAGACATCACGTTTTGCACGCGGCTATTCACGGTTGGTCCGCATCGCATCCAGATCGGGAATCTCGCGCCGTTCACTATTGATGTGAAACCGCGTTCCGGTCGCCTGGTTCCCGAAAACCCGAGCATCACGGCTCGGGGCGGCGTCATCACTGCCACTGCGACGGTACAGAACCGCGGCAGCGAGCGGAAGAAGGAAACGGTTGCGCTGACCGTCAATGACCAGCGGGTGACCAAAAACGTGGATCTCGGTCCCGGCGAGGTTGCGCACATCGATTTCAACCAAGAGGTCGCAACCAGCGATAAGTTTACTGTCAACCTTCATGGCTGGGTCACAACCACGCTCACCGTGGCGCGTCCGCCATTCACAGAAGAGCCGGGCCTGGTGCTGCGCCTTGACGCCGCCGATTCCTCCTTTGCCGACATCGACCTGTCGCGCCGGCGCCACCATCCGCTCGCCAACCCGCGTATCCCGATGGAGAACGGCGCTTACCGCTGCGGCGGAAAGAAGCTGTGGGTGGTGCCGGACGCGCCTGCCCTTAATCCCCGCACCGCGCTGACAGTAGCATGCTGGATCAAAGCCGAACATTGGACGCAAAATGCGCGGCTGTTCCAGAAAGGAATGAACGATGACCAATTCCGTGTGATCCAGGCAAATGGCAAGCTGCAGCTACTACTCTCGGGAATCAACAATGGTGTGGTGGAATGCCCGGCTCCCAAACCCGGCGCGTGGGTGCATGTAGCATTCGTCTTTGATGGCAAAGCGAAGCGAGGCGAGATCTGGCTTAACGGTGCGCTGGCCGTCCAGCGGCCCTCATCCGGCGCCCTGCCGGCAACCTCCGATCCGCTCTGCGTTGGCAGCAAGAGCACCGCCGCTCCGGACAGCGACGCTTTTGATGGACGCATGCGGGATTTTCGATTCTACGACCGGGCACTCGTCCCTGAGGAAATCGCCACATTGGCTCGTCCGGCCAAATAGCTCTTGAGAACAGCGTTAGTGGAATTTTCGGCTATGGATATGCTGCCGATTTTCGACCGTTGAAATAGGTGCAAACACGAAAATCGATTCTTCATGGAGTTTGCCAGCGGCACGGCCAACGCAAAGGGGAAACGGAACATCTAGAGAGTTCCCAATCGCTTGGTGTGCCTTGATGTCAGACAATTCACTTGCGAGAAGACCATTCGCGGCCCATAAATTAAAACTTTCCAGTCGCAATCTCATCACCGCTTAAATTTTTATTGCCTTTATCCGTGGAATCCCTTTATGCCCTGTGCGTCTGAGGGGACCGGCGCAGCTTATGAGCGAATGGCGCGATCGGTTCTCATGAAAATCTCTCCGCAACAACCCCGTGGATGGCTGCTCAGAATCCTGAGTCTGCTTCTGTCTATTGGCTCGGTTTATGCCGCCAATCCCGTTGTCGTTGTGAATCGGAACGACTTGTCGGTCTGGGTTGGAGGCAAGCCTGCGCCGAGGGAGGTCAACATGCCCGAAGGAGAGGTTTTTTTCCGGTTTGTTCCTTCTCAAGGCAATTCCAACTCCACGGAGCGCTTTTCTTTTAGGCTGGAAGGGTGCGATTCGGAGTGGCGCGAGTTCACAGCGTCGGACACCGGTATGCGGGTCGCGGTGGTCTTCTACGATAAGCAGGGTAACTGGGTCTCGGAGAATAACTACAAAGCCAACGGAAACAGCCGTGGATGGAAGGGTTCTCTCGACGATTCTCCGCTCCAGGAGAAAATGGAAACTTTTAAGGTTCCCAAAGGCGCTGCCTCGCTTGCAATCGTCGTTAGTTCGGCCGGTCCGTCCTGCCAAGTGGGTGCGCTGGGAGTAGGTGCTCTGTCGTTACTCAAAGCCGGCAATCAAAGGACCGGCCCACTTTGGAGGCTTCGATTTCAGGAAGGTGATGGCGCAAAAGCTCCAGAAGGTTGGTCGCGCGGCGGCTCCCGACCGACTATGGCCCAGGTCGTTCCTTCAAAAGTAGCTCCTGCGGGTCGCCTCCTCGCAATCATTGACGAGGATAGGGATTGTTTCGGGGAATGGCAAAGTTCACGTATTCCCATCGATCTTGCTCCGGGAGAATCATTGCGGATGGAATGGCTGGAGAGCTACAGCACTGGTTCGTGTGGTGGCGATCAACAGGCTGCGTATCCGAACGTTCCGCTGGGAAAGCATCTATTCCGATACCGAAAGCTGACGCAATTTGGGATGCCTACCGGTCACGATGGTGAGTTTTCCCTGATTATACTGCCGCCATTCTGGAAACGCACCTGGTTTATCGTGACCGTAGGGATGGCGGCAGCCGGCTTTAGCGTTGCCGCCATTCGGTATTCGGCCTGGCGCAAGGCGCAGAGGGTAATCGCCGAATTGGGTCGAATGACGGCAGTTCAGGCCGAACGCGCCCGTATCGCCCGCGATTTGCACGACGGCCTCGGCGCCGACCTAACCCAGGTTGCGCTGCTTAGTGAACTTGCGCAGGTCAATTTCGATCAGCCGGATCGGGCGCGCGCTTATGTGGACGATACCTTCCGTGCGGCACAGAAGCTGACCCGCGCTGTGGACGAGGTGGTGTGGACGTTGGATCCATCGAACGACACGCTGGCCCGGTTTGGGCCATATGTCGCCGATTTTGTACAGGAATACCTGGAAACAGCCGACCTGGACTGTCGCCTTACGCTCCCGGATCGCTGGCCGGACCAGCAGATTGCGCCTTCGTTGCGACACCATCTGTTTCTTTCCATCAAGGAAGCATTGCGAAACATCGTCGCGCATGCTAAAGCGTCAGCCGTTTGCATGGAGATTCGGCTCGAAGACAATCTGCTGGCTTTGACGATCTCCGACGATGGATGCGGATTCGATCCGCTGGGTGGCGAACGCAGCCGGCCCGGTGGCGGACACGGACTGGCGAACATGCGCAAGCGCATGGCGGATGTAGGCGGCACGCTGGATATTGACAGTGCCGCGGGAAAAGGCACTACACTCAGGTTGCAAGCGAAATTATAAGCGATATGTCCGAGTCCGCCTCGTTAACAGTCGCCGTGGTCGAGGACGATGCGCGTGTTCGGCGCAGCCTTGTGGAAATTGTGCAGCAGTCTGCGGGGTGTCAGTGCATGGGCGACTACGGCAGCGGCGAAGAAGCTGTGAAGGGACTGAGCAAACTGCCAGCCCGGGTCGTATTGATGGACATAAATCTGCCCGGCATCAGCGGAGTCGAATGCGTTCGTCAACTGGCGGGAATCCTTCTTGAAACCCAATTTGTCATGCTCACAACGTACAAGGACTCGGACAATATTTTCGACGCGCTGGCCGCCGGTGCATCCGGCTATTTGATCAAGCCGGTTCGTGCCCGTGAGTTGCTCGCGGCAATAAAAGACGTGGATCGGGGTGGCGCGCCGATGACGAGCAGCATAGCCCGGCAGGTTGTGGCTTTTTTCCAGCGCAAACCCGCTCCGTCCCCAAAGATGTCAGCAAAGATGAGCGATGCGGAACTCTCGGAGCGGGAGCACGCCGTATTGAAACTCCTTTCGGAGGGATGTCTCTACAAACAAGTCGCCGCCGAACTGGGCGTGAGCATCAACACCATCTACGAGCACATCCGTCGCATCTACCGCAAACTGAAGGTGCATTCCCGGCAGGAGGCTGTCGAGTGCTACCGGGCGCGCCGATAAACGCGCATCTATCAAAGCTTGCGAAAAATTGGGCTCGCCCTTCGTCGAGCGGCCCCAAAATGCAACACGGGTGTCGCATAAACATGCGACAGACGGATTCTCCATTTATGGCTATTCTCTTCCCATTCACTCAACCCCATGAAAACACAGATTCCTTCGAAGACAATTCTTGCGGCGAAAGCCAAAAAGCCTTTCTCCACACGCGGGTGCAGGGTGCCCAAGACGGCTCTTGCAACGTCCATCCTCACGCTTCTGGCGGGCGTACCCCTCAGTCAACACACTGTCCAGGCTGCCAGCGCAACGTGGTCGGGCGCAACCGACGCCACGTGGGCTGGCGCGAATTGGTCAGCTACTCCCGTCCCGGGCACCGGAGACACTGCTACTTTCAATTCGAGCACTGCCAATACCGTCATCAATCTCGGGACCGGCGTCACCATCGGCACGGTGCTGTTCGATACCGCTTCCGTCGGGGCTTACACCATCGGCTCGGGGTCTGTGGGCAACCAGACGCTCACCCTCAACGACGGCGGTGCAATCACCATGAACTCGACGGTAGCCGCCAACGAGTTGTTCAATGCGAACCTGGTGCTCGGCACCAGCGGCAACACAGCAACGTTCACGCTGACCAACAACAGCGCCACCAACAGCCTTACGATTGCCGGTGGGATAACTGGCGCCACTGGCTCCGGCGCCAAGACGCTGGCCGTCGCGGGTTCAGGCTCGACTGTAATCTCGGGCGTCATTGGCAACGGCTCCACCGGTACGGTGGTGCTTTCACAATCCAGCTCCGGCCTGTTGCTCCTCTCCGGCAGCAATACCTACAGCGGTGGGACGACGGTCGGCAGCGGCACTCTGGCTGCAAACAACACCAGCGCGTTGGGAACCGGCGCCCTGATCCTCACCGGTGGATTCATGACCAGCACGACGGGCGTGAATGTTGCTTCCTCGGGCACGGCCATCAGCATCGGCGGCAGCTACGCCTTTGCCACCCCCGCGATAACGGCCAATATCACGCTGACCGGTGCGACGGGAGGCAACATCGTCAAGTCCACCAATAATGGTGCCATAAAGCTCTCGGGCAGTTTGAATCTGGGCGGGGTCAACCGCACCTTTTCGCTCAAGGATACCGGCGGCGATTCCTATCCGGAAATAACGCTGACCGGCATCATCGGCAACGGATCGGTGACACTGGACAACGCCACTGCGCAAGGCGGCGACAACTCCGCGTTTGGTACGTTGCTCTTCTCGGGTTCAAACACCTATTCCGGGGGCACGACCCTCACAATGGGTCGCCTGGAGATCGCCCACAGTTCCGCGCTGAGCACGGGCACCGTGTCGATCGGCGCCAATGGCATTCTGTCGCTCGGCGGCGGCGGCGGCTCGTTTTACGGGGGGGCGCAGAATATTGTCGGCGGGGACCTGACTGTGGCAAACAACATCACCATCAACCACACGGGATCTCTCGGCAACTTTGGCGTCGACGCCCTCGTGAATACCTATGGAAACAACACCCTTTCTGGCACGATGACCCTGGCTGGCGCCAGCACCCAGGTTGATATCAACGGCGGGCAGTTAACGGTAAGCGGGGTGATCAGTGGGACAGGCGCGTTGACCAAGGCCGGCGCGAACCTCCTAATTTTTAGCGGTTCCAATTCCTATAGCGGTGCGACGACACTTACCACCGGTACCTTGAAGCTGTCCAATCAGAACGCGCTTGTGAACAGCACGGTGACCATGAACGGCGGCAGAGTGGCCTTCGATAGCTCGGTAGCCGGGGGCGCTTTCACTTTTGGCGGGCTTGCGGCAAGTTCCTCGGGAACGGCATACAACATCGCGCTCCAGGATAACGCGGTCACGCCAAACCCGGTGGCGCTGAGCGTTGGAGCCAACAATGCCAGCACCACCTACGCCGCCGCCCTGAGCGGCAGCGGAAGCATGACCAAGGTTGGCACCGGCACCCTGACCCTCACCGGCAGCAACATTTACAGCGGCGGCACAACCATCAGCAACGGTCTCTTGATCTACTCCAATAGCAACGCCAGGCCCAGCACAGGAACAATCACGGTTACCGCTGCCGGAAGCTTGGGGCTTGGTGTCGGCGGGACGGGCTATTTCGGGGCCGCCGATGTGGACAGTCTCTTCGCCGGCACTCTGGCAGGCGTGAGCAATGATCCGAGTTCGGGAGTGGGCATTGACACCACTGCGGGCAATTTCACTTATGCCTCGAATGTTCCGTCGGTTTCACGGGGCCTCATAAAAATAGGCGCGAACATGCTGACGCTCACCGGCAGCAACGGCTATACGGGCGCGACGACAATCAGCGCCGGCACGCTCCGCCTAAGCGGCGCAGGCACCCTGGGCAGCGGCACGGTCACGATTGCGAACGGAGCGAATTTGAGCTTTGACACAAACTCCACCTACAACGGTTCCAACGCACTTGTCCTTCCGACCGCCAGCGGGAATACCGCCAATTTGGAGGTGCTCGGCGCCGCCCGAATTGTCAATACGGGGACGATATTCGGCATCGGCACGCCTGGATCGTCAACCACCCCCGTTTTGAACAAGACCGGCAACGGCGCATTTTCCTTCAAGAACACCAGCTACACGGCTCCCGATAACTGGGCTTTCAACGTCACCGCCGGAAACCTCATTCTGGACAACGCTTCTTTCGCCTTAAATAACACCACCAGTCTTTACGGGGTCTTTGGCAATGTCTCCAATAGCACGCCGACCCTGACGATGATCAATGGCGCCCAGATTCTTAAAGGCGCCACTCAGGGATCCAACGGGCGGTTTATGATTGGCGGTGGGAATGCCTCCGGGAATTCGGGCATGCTAAATCTGGTGAGCGGCACGATCAGCGGCTTTAGTGAGTTTGGTTTAAACGGTTACGCTCCTGGCAACAACGCGGCGACGGTCAACCAAAGCGGGGGGCTGATTTCAGTCGGCACCGTTTGGTTTGGAGATAGTATTGTTTCGAATACCACCAATTTCAACTTAAACGGTGGGACGTTATTAACACCGACCTTTACTGGGGCGTCCACTCTGACGAATGCCAATCTCAACTTCAACGGCGGAACACTCAAAGCATCGGCGAATACTACATATCCGGCCCCTGGAGTCTTGAAATTCAATGTTTACGGCGCTGGCGCCACGATCGATACGCAGGGTTATGCCGCCACTTTCAGCGGCGCGCTATTGGCCACCAGCGGCACAGGCGTCACCAGCGTGACGGGCTACAACCCGGTCACCGGCCTGACAACATCCACGCCGACGGTGGTCTTCAGCGGCGGCGGCGCAACGGTGCAGGCGCAAGGGTACGCCACGGTGGATGCCAGCGGCAATCTGACCGGGATCGTGGTAACCAACCCGGGCCAGGGCTACACTGGCAATCCGACGGTCACGGTGGGCGGAACGGCGCTCTCGGGCGCGACGTTCAGCCTCAGCGGAACGGCGACCGGCGGTGGCTTGACTAAGATCGGCTCCGGCACCCTGACACTCTCGGGTAGCAACTCGTACAGCGGCGGAACCAACATCAATTCCGGCATTTTGGAATTCACCTCAACCAATTCAATGCCTTCCTCTGGCACGGTGACAGGGAGCAACGGTGGCACTTTGGCGATTGCCATCGGCGGTGCGGGTCTATTCACGACAGGCACATCGGGTCCGGGCAGCATCGGTGGATTGCTCAGCGGCATCGGCGGGCAAGGTTCGGCGGTAATGTGGGTCTCGGGGATGGCCCTGGGAATCGACACCGCTGCCGGGAGCGGCACTTACGCGGGAGTTATCTCGAACCCCGGCGGCAATACCCTTGGGCTTGTGAAACTTGGTGCAAACACCCTGGCTCTATCCGCCAGCAACAGCTTCAGCGGCAACACCACTGTCAGCGGCGGCACGCTGGCAGTGGCTCATAATCTGGCGTTGCAAAACAGCACCGTTAGCCTTAGCGGCGGTGCGCTGGCGTTCGCAACAGGAGTGACTGCACCGACATTCGGCAGTCTGGCGGCCACCACCGGCACGCTAAATTTGGCAACTGCCGCTTCCGAGGCCGTTGCGCTTAACGTGGGGATCAATGGCGCAAGCACGACGTTCGCCGGAGTTTTGAGCGGCTCCGGCAGCTTGACAAAGTCCGGCGGCGGCACGCTGACGCTGTCCGGCAACAACAGCTACAGCGGGGGCACGACTGTGAATCAGGGAACACTACAGGTGGCAAACGCGTCCGCGCTCGGCGCCCCCGTCGCGTCGGTTTCGTTGGCAAGCGGGGCAACGCTCGATGTCAATGCGGGAACCGGTTCCACAGGTCTTGCCTGGGCTTACTATGCAGGCACTCCGGCTTCGCAAGCCACGTTTGCCGGTTCGCTTGCAGGTATCCAGGGTGTGATTTCCGGCACCACGCCCACCCAGGTCGCCAATGCCACCAGCCTGAACGGTTTGCCTGTCGCTCCAGCGGGGAACAGTCAAGCAATGGGTTCGGGCATGATCAAAATTGCCACGTCTGGAACTTACGTTTTCCAACGCACGAGCCAGGATGACGACGCCGCCATCTTCATCGATGGCGCGGCTGTAGTGGCCGGCGTGCCAACATCCAATGGATCTCCGTGGAATCAAGCCGCTACGTCAGGGACCGTCATTCTGTCCGCCGGCTACCACAATATCGCAATTCCTTACTATCAGGGCATCGGCGGTTCCGGCCTTCGCATTCAATGGAGCGGACCTGATACCGGAAACAGCCTCGTCGATATTGCAACCAGCAGCACCGGCACGGTCATTACACCCGACCAGTACCTCCCGAACTTGAGCGGCGCCGGCAGCGTATCGCTGACCACCGGGAATTTGGTGGTCGGCTACGACAACACGAACGCAAATCTTAGCGGCGGCATCTCTGGCATCGGCGCATTGAATAAATGGGGCACTGGCACACTGATTCTCTCGGGAAGCAACACTTATACCGGCAACACCTCCATTCTTTTGGGAACGCTGCAAATCGGCGGCAATGGGACTCTGGGGGGCGGGAACTATGCGGGGGCCATCTCAGACGCGGGCGCGTTCGTCTATAACAGTTCTGCCAATCAAATCCTGAGCGGCGTCATTTCCGGTGCGGGCTCCCTCGTCACATCCGGTTCGGGAACGCTCGTTCTCACCGGCAGCAACAGCTATACCGGAACGACTACCGTGAATGGCGGAACCTTGCAAGTCGGCGACGGCACGAGCGGCTCGCTCTCGACCTCCAGCACGGTGACCGTCAACTCCGGAGGAACTTTGGCCATCAATCTTGTAAACAGCGGCACGTTTGCAAACGCGATTTCGATGTACGTTTACCAGAATCCCGGCGCGACCGTAAACGCGTTGAGCAGCGGAACAAACACGATTTCCGGAAACATCGGTGGAACTGTTTTTACGGCGTTCAATCAGAACGGAACCGGGACAACAATTCTGACGGGAAACAATACATACTTCGGCCCGACCAATATCAACAACGGGACGCTGGTGCTCGGTCAGCAATACGCAGCGACCAACACCACCATCAATGTCGGCATCAACAACGGTCTGCAATTCGGTGCCAATACTGTGACCATCGGCGACATCTCGGGCAGCGGCAATGTCGTGTTGCAGAACGGAATGAATGCCGTGTCCCTCGGCGTCGGTGGCAACAATGCGAATACATCGTACGCGGGTTCATTCAGCGGCTCCGGCTCTGGGCTGACCAAGACAGGCACAGGCACGTTGACTCTCACCGGAAGCAATAGTTATCTTGGCACGGTTAACCTGAACGGCGGCGCTATGACGTGGAGCGGCCCGCTTGCCAGCGGCACGATCGGCACGCTCAATGTCAACCCAACCTCGGGAAATGCGGTCTTCAACATAACCGGCGGTTCTCTTACCACCTTCTTGGGTGTTGGAAACAACGCCGGTGTCGGTGTGATCAATCAGACCGGCGGCACTCTCACCAACACGGCGGAGAGCTACCTTGGGAACACCGGCTACGGGATGTATAACCTGACCTCCGGAACGTTGAATATTCAAAACTGGTTTCAAATCGGTTCCGGCGGGACTGGGGTTTTCTATCAAAGCGGCGGCATGGTGAATCACACCGGGGCAGGAACCAGTGTGCCTAGGAACAACGGAACTGGTGTTCTTTACCTTACAAGCGGAACTTTTAACGAGAGCACCAATATCAACTATACCTATTCCGGAAATACTGGACGCGGCGAGATCGACGTCGCAGGCGGGCTGCTTTCAGTTCCAAATATTAACTTCTGGAATGGCGCCCCGGGCGTCGGAATCCTGAATCTTGATGCCGGCATTTTACGGTTGAATACAATTTTCAAGTGGTCCGATGGCCTTGCAAACGTCAACTTCAACGGTGGAACGCTGCAGGCCAATTCAAGCCAGGGCGCATTCATTTCTGGATCAATCAATGTCTGCATCAACAGTGGCGGTGCAATCATTGATACAAATGGTTATACCGACACGATTGGCATTTCATTGATCGCGCCCACCGGCAATGGAGTTTCTTCGATTTCCATCGGTGGCGCCGGCTATGTCGGGGCGCCGTATGTTCAGATTACCGGGGACGGCACAGGTGCGACAGGTGTCGCAAATATCGATTCGAACGGCAATATCACAGGGGTAACGATTACCAATTCCGGCGTCGGATATACCAATGCAGCCGTTGCGCTTGTGGGGGGCGGCGGCGCGGCAACAACCGGAACGGTCAGCCTGAGCGCCAACACCAGCGGTGGTCTCTCCAAGGTCGGCGCGGGCACGTTGGTGCTCACCAGCGCAAATACCTACTCGGGGGCGACCAAGGTATTCTCCGGCACATTGCAAATCGGGAACAATCTTGCGCTCCAAAACAGCGCTATCGATACCTCTGGCTCGGGCATCGTCAGCTTTAGCGGCGGCATCACTACTCCGACCATCGGCGGGCTTATCGGCAGCGCGGACCTTGCGACTATCATGGGCACCGGTTATAGCAGCGTAACCACGCTTACGCTGAATCCGGGTGGTGGCGTCACCAACACCTATTCCGGGGTCATCGCAAACGGGTCCATGGCGCTTGTCAAAACCGGCGCAGGCACCCAGGTGCTTTCCGGGTCAAACACGTTTGCGGGCACGACGACGGTAACCGGCGGCACGCTTTCGCTGGGTAATAATCTGGCGCTTCAAAGCAGCGCCATCGATACCTCGGGCTCGGGCGTGGTCGTCTTCAGCGCCGGTATTACCAGTCCGACAATCGGCGGTCTCATTGGCGGCACGGACCTCGCCGTCGTCATGGGCGCCGGCTACAGCAGCGTTACGGTCCTTACGCTGAACCCGGGAAGTGGCGTTACAAACACCTATTCCGGCGTCATTGCAAACGGCTCGATGACACTCACGAAAACTGGCTCGGGCACGCAGGTGCTAACCGGCACCAACTCCTATGCTGGGAATACGATCATCTCCGGCGGCACCCTGGCTGCGAACAACACCAGCGCATTGGGAACCGGCGCTCTAAACCTTACCGGAGGGTTTCTGACCAGCACGACGGGCGTGAATGTTGCTTCCTCGGGCACGGCCATCAGCATCGGCGGCAGCTACGCCTTTGCCACCCCCGCGATAACGGCCGATATCGCCCTGACAGGCGCGACGGGAGGCAATATTGTCAAATCCAACAATTCAGGCAGCGTGAAGCTCACCGGTGCTTTGGATCTGGGCGGAGTCAACCGCACGTTTTCGCTCAAGGATACAAGCGGCGATTCCTATCCGGAAATGACACTGACCGGCGTCATCAGCAACGGATCGGTGACGCTAAACAACGCCACTGCGCAAGGAGGCGACAACTCCGCGTTTGGTACGTTGCTCTTCTCGGGTTCAAACACCTATTCCGGGGGCACGACCCTCACGATGGGCCGCTTGGAAATTGCCAACAGTTCCGCGCTAGGTACGGACTCCGTGTCGATCGGCGCTAATGGCATGCTGTCGCTCGGAGGCGGCGGCGGATCGTTTTACGGAGGGGCGCAGAACATTGTCGGCGGGGACCTGACTGTGGCAAACAACATCACCATCAACCACACGGGGTCCCTCGGCAACTTCGGCATCGATGCCCTCGATAATACTTACGGTAACAACACGCTTTCGGGCACGATCACCCTGGCGGGCGCCAACACCCAGGTCGATATCAACGGCGGGCAGTTAACGATCAGCGGGGCGATGAGCGGCACCGGCGCGCTGACCAAGGCAGGATCGAGCATTCTGAGACTCACCGGCAGCAATAGCTACACCGGCGGGACAACCGTCAATAACGGGACGCTGAACGTCTCCAGCGATGCGGCTTTGGGCGGGACTGCCGGGCCGGTAACCATCGTGGGCGGCGCCACACTTCAAACAGCAGCGACATTCGACTTCGTACCCACCCGCGACATCGTGCTGAGCAGCGGCACTGGCACCCTCGATACTCAGGGTAACAACAACACGGTGAACGGAAGGCTGAGTGGCGCGGGAACGCTGGTCAAGTCTGGCAATGGCACACTGACGCTGACCGGCAGCAACAGTTATAGCGGCGGGACAACGGTAAACGGCGGCACCCTGAATGTAGTTAGCGATGCGGCTCTGGGCGCTGTCACCGGCTCGGTGACGATGAATAACGGCGCAACTCTCCAGACATCCGATTCCTTTGGTTTCCATGCCAGCCGTGATTTCGTTGCAAGCAGCGGAACGGCAACGATCGATACCCAGGGAAATACCAATACGGTGAACGGTGGGCTGAGCGGGGCCGGTACGCTGGCCAAGTCCGGCAGCGGCACGCTCATATTGAGCGGTTCCGTGGGAATCGCCGGGCTCGACGTCAACAGCGGATCTGTCCAACTGACACGGTCCGTCTCGATCGGCGCCTTGAATGTGGCCTCCGGAGCGACCTTCTCGATGGCGGCGAATAGCGACGGCAACCGCAATGTGCTGAACGTCTCGGCGCTGACGATCGCAAGCTTCAGTTCGAGCCTCTCAGTGGCCCCCCGCGCGAGTTCCAGCGCTGCAACCGGATCGGTCTTGCATGCTGACTCGCTGGGCGCAGACATTCTTACTGCTGCGGGGCAATCTCAGAGTGGCGGCGATGTGGCGGCGGGTGCGGCAATTGAGCCGGCCTCGCCTGAAGCGGTTCCAGAGCCCGGAGCGCTTGGTTTGCTGCTGGCGGGCGCTCTGAGCATCTTCGGCTTGCGACGGAAGGGAAACCGACTTGGGTAAAAAATTCTACGGTTCGCTTAGTGCCGCTTTAGGGGGCGGCCTGGGGGGCGAACCGTAGTGGGTGGCGCCGGCGGTGGGGGCCGCTGGCCCGCTCTCCCGGCGGCTTGGTGCGCAATTTGGGGGTCGCACCGGGCCGCCGGATCAATTTCAATATGTCTAGATTCATTAACTCACACGAGGTCGAGCTGCATCATGGGAAACTCTGGATTGACGGAGTGCATCGCTTTCTGAAAATTGGCAAGCCGCTGTTGAACTTCGGCTGCGCGTCCCAGATCGACGCCTTCATCGCCGAATTGGAAATCGTACGCGAGAAAGGGTTCGATGTCCTCGAACTGAATTGTTACTGGCATCACCTCGATCCCGATGGAGACGGACGAATCGATTCTTCGCTTTTCGGGCCACTCAACCGTCTCGTTCAGGCCATCGCGGACCACGGGATGTTTGCCTCGCTTTCGGTGGAGACCTACGGCGTCGGTGGCGGACAAGTTCCCGCGGGTTTCTGGAAGTCTCACCCGAATGCGGTGGCAATCGACTCCAATGGCGAAAAGGTTCAGGACGACGAATATGGGTATAGCTGCGCGGTGCCCTCGCTGTTCGACAAGGACTACCTGAACCGTTCGCGCAGCTATATCCGGGAACTGGTCGGAGGATTGGATGTGTCGAAGATCCTTTGGTATGAAACAACCGTCGAGCCGCAGTACATGGGGTCGCATTGGCTCGACTACAGCCCTGCGGCAAGAGATGCGTATACTGTGTGGTTGCAGCAGAACCATTTTAGTGGCCCTGCATTCCCTTCGTCTTTTCCCGTTGCTGAAAGTTTTCTGACAGACCCGAGATGGAACCGTTTTCGGGCCGAATGGCTTGCCGACTGGATCAATGGAGACGCACAGGCGCTTCGCGATGTCGCCGGCCAGAACGCATGGATCGCGGTCGATTACCTCGATGCGGAGGAGAACACAATGTCCCGGCGGTGCGGTGATCCGATGGCCTTTCTTCTCCATCTCTCGGCTCCGAACATCATCCAGGTCAACTGGACCTGGCATAACAAGGAGCGCAAACCGAACCTGAAAGCCTACCGACGTGTCCGCGCTGCGATGGAGGAAACCGGGCGGGACTGGGCCATCACGGAACACATGACCATCAACGGCACCGATTACTTCCCCGACGAGATGGAAGCGCTACTGCGAAACACGATCGCTCACAGTACGCATTTTGGCTGGGAGTTCGTGGATATCCTCGCCGACCGGGACGATCCCTCGGTCCCGGCTGCCGCAGTTATTCCCGGAGCGTTCAAGCCGAGTCACTTTTCGGTTTACGGCCCCGACTGGAAACCCAAGCCGGCCATGGCCGTCGTGGATGAGCGCTGGGAAGAGTGGATGGACCAGATCGATAAACGATACACACAACTACACGCCTTCTCCGAACATCAAACGAGTGCAGTTTATTAAAACTCATGCATCACCACGCAAAAAAAATCCGAATTCTACTCTTCGCCGTCCTGCTACTCGCCCCGATGGGCACCCTGCGGGCCGTTCCGTCGCCTGGCATCGTCCGTCCACCGGCCGTGCCGCTGATGGTTCATAATTCCTATTTCAGCGTATGGGCGTTTTCTGAAATCCTGAGCCAGGCGAACATCGTTAATTGGACCCGTAATCCAAACCCGATGACATGTTTGGTCGATGTAGACGGCAAGGTTTTCCGCCTGATGGGAGCCCCAAAGTCTTCGCTTCCACTCCTCGATCAAAAAAGTCTCGTTGTGGATCCCACCAAGACGATTTTCGTTTTTTCCAATCCTGAGATCGAAGTCCAGCTAACTTTCTTTTCTCCAGTGTTGGTTGAGGATTTGAAACTTTTGGCGCGTCCGGTCAGTTTCATTGCCTGGCAGCTTCGCACCCGTGACAGCAAGCCGAAAAGAGCCCGCGTCTATTTCGACGTTGAATCGGACATCGCCCTTCTGGACGCCAACGAAAGCGCCAAATTCGAGCAGGTCCAGGACGCGGAATTCGATTTCTTGAGAGTCGGCTCGGTTGAACAGCACGTGCTCGGGTATCGGGGGGACGTTACTCCGCTGGACTGGGGATACTGCTATCTGGCCCTTCCTGCGTCTGAGCGCGATGCATCGGGCTTTGGACCGGCTGCGCCCATGCGCGAGGCGTTTGTGCGCCGCCAGTTCAAACATGACGCTTTTCATGATGCCGGCCCGTTTCGTCCGGCTCAACAGCAAGCGGCCATGGCGGTTGCCATCGATTTCGGTTCCGTCGGAGCCGAGCCCGTTGAGAAGCGAGTTATGATCGGTTACGATTCCAGTCCCGAGCTTCAGTATTTCTCAAGGGCGATGGAGTCCTTTTGGAAGAATGAGACCCCATCGTTTGAGGCTTTGCTAAGAAAATGTTGGGTTGAATACCCGGCGGTCAATGCCCGATGCGCCGACTTCGATCAGCGGTTGAAAGGCGACGCCTGCAAAGTGGGAGGAGAACCCTATGCGCAGTTGGTTTCACTCCTGTATCGACAGGTCATCGGGGCTCACCATTTGACGCGCGACGAGGGCGGGCACCCGGTATATTTCTCCCGCGAAAATGCCAGCAACTCGTCGGTTAGCACCGTCGATGTTTCGTTTCCGGCATCGCCGTTTTTCATCTTACATTCCACCGATCTCCTGAAGTCCATGCTGGTGCCGATCCTCGACTATGCGAAGAGTTCAGATTGGACGCACGACTCCTCACCCCATTCCCTCGGAACGTTTCCATACGCAACCGGCCAGCGGTACGGCGGAAGCGGAAGTCCGATGCCCGTCGAGGAAACCGGAAACATGCTCATGATGATCGCGGCTATTTGCCAGGTCGAAGGCGATCCCGGTTTCGCAAACCGCTACCGCTCCCTCTTGGCGAAATGGGCAAATTACCTTTCGAAAAACGGCTATAACACTGGGGAACAGCTTTGCACGGATGACTTCCGCGGGCGGCAACTCAACAACACCAACCTCTCTGTTAAAGGAATTTGCGGACTGGCCGCCTACGCCAAAGTGCTGGAGATGCAGGGCGAAAAAGAGAAGGCTGCTGGGTTCGCCACGCAGGCCAAAGCCTGGGCACAGAAGTGGGAGAAGGAAGCGCTATCCCCAGATGAAACTCATTTTGTCCAGGCATTCGGGCAGCCTGAGACGTGGAGCTTTAAATATAATATGGTCTGGGACAAGGTGTTGGGCCTCCGCCTGTTCTCGCCAGAGACCTATCGCAAAGAATTCGATTTCTACGGCAGCAAGCTGGAAAAATACGGTGTTCCCATGGATTACAGGGACAAGCGAACCAAGTTCGACTATAACTTTTGGGTGGCTTGTTTCGCGGATAGCCGCGAACAGCGGGACAGGCTCCTCAATCCCATCTACAGAATGGTCAATGAAAGCTCAACTCGGCTGCCGCTGACGGACTATTTTAACACCGATACCGGCACCATCGCTCAATTCTATGCCCGATCGGTTATGGGGGCCGTTTGGATGCCGCTGATTCTCGATTCGGCGACTCTGAAGCAATGGGCGGCCAGGAGCCCCAGCAAAGTCAAGGAATGGTCGCCTCCACCCGCGCATCCGAAGTTTGAGACAATCATTTCCGCGGGCGAATCCAACTGGAAATACACGGTCGATGAACCTTCCGCAGACTGGGTACAACCCGCCTTTTCCGACGGTGCCTGGGCGGTTGCTGCACTTCCTTTGGGTACGCGCATGGGCAGCAATAACCGTCCAGGAGAGACACCCTGGCCCGAAGGCAGATCGAAGGTTTGGTTGCGCAAGAGTTTTGCAAAGCCCGCGCTTCATGGAGGGGAACTCCAAATGCTAGTCTCTTATCAGGACGATTTTGATGTGTATTTGAATGGAAAGCTGGTTTTCGCCACGAACCCAGGGACCCAATCCAGCCTTCCATTCTCGCGGATCGAGCGAATCTACCCGTTGAAAGTTTCGCAGGCGGATTTTTCCGAGCAAAATGTTATTGCTATCTATTGCCAATGTTCAAGAAAGGCGCCCTACTTGAATTTTGCGCTTGAGGAGGAAGTTACATCGAAGCTGATAAGTGTCGTTCCGTCCGCGCAAGAAGCAGATGATATCCAGTGGCGCTACACAACGGAAACGCCCGGCGATGGCTGGTTCAAGCCTGATTTTAACGTTGGCGCATGGAAGGCGGGGCTTGCTGGGTTCGGCTCACACGGCACCCCTAAAGCCATGGTTCGCACCGAGTGGACCACCCCCGACATCTGGTTGCGGCGTGAAATCGATCTGCCGGCAGGAAGCAACAGGGATCTCCAAGCCTGGATTTACTATGACGACGACGCTGAGGTGTATATCAACGGCGTGCTCGCTCTCAAGAAGAGGGGATATATTGTGGGTTATCAGGCATCCCCATTAAGTCCGGGAGCCCGGTTGGCATTCCGTCCCGGAAAGAACTGCGTAGCCGTTCATTGCCATCAGGTATGGGGCGGACAATACATTGACCTCGGCTTTGTTCGTGAACCCACCAGCGCATGGTCTCAGCCACCAACTCAACAATACATCGGGAAGCTTCCACCAATCCCTGCGCCCGTCATCAAGTCGGCTGTTCCACTCCAGGCCGGGGAATTCGACATGGCTGATGTCCGCCTCCTCGACAGCCCCTTCAAATCCGCCATGGAGACCGACCGCGAGTATTTGCTGAGGCTGGAGCCGGACCGCTTCCTCGCATGGTTTCGCAAGGAAGCGGGCCTAAAGCCAAAGGCCGAAGTGTATGGCGGTTGGGAGTCTAGCGGTGTGGCGGGACACTGTCTTGGGCATTACCTCTCCGCGTGTTCGGAAATGTTCCGGGCTACTGGCGACGAGCGGATGCGATCCCGGGTTGCGCTCATTGTCGATGAACTCGCCCAGTGCCAAAAGGCAAACGGGGATGGCTATGTCGCCGCAATCCCAGGCGGCAAGAAGGCGTTTTCCGAGATGAGAGCTGGCGAGGTTCACCCGAATGGCGGCTTCAATCTGAACGGCATCTGGGTGCCCTGGTATACGATGCACAAAGTCATGGCCGGCTTGCTGGATGCGTGGACTCAGTGCGGCAATTCCAGGGCCCGCGAGGTGCTGATCGCACTGACGGACTGGATCGATGGCGTGGTCAAGAACCTTGATGACGCCAAGATGCAGAGTTTGCTTTTCGTCGAGCAGGGCGGCATGGCCGAAACGCTCGCCAACCTTTACGCCTTAACCGGCGAACCGCGCCACCTCGCCCTCGCCCAAAAGTTCCGTCATAGCGCAATCTTCGATCCCATGGCTGCGGGCAACGACATCCTCAATGGATGGCATGGCAACGCCCAGATCCCCAAGTTCATCGGTTATCAACGCGTTTACGAACTGACTGGTGCGCCGAAGTGGGGCGCCGCCGCGCGCAATTTCTGGACGTTTGTCACGCGCGACCGCTCCTTCAACATCGGCGGCCACGGTCTGGGCGAGCACTTTTTCCCTCTGGATAAATTCGAGAATGCGATGACCGACGTTGTCGGCCCGGAGACTTGCAACACCTACAATATGCTCAAGCTCACCCGGCATCTCTACTCGCTGGATGCGAAGGCCGCTAAAATGGATTTCTACGAACGGGGGCTCTACAACCAGATCCTGCCCTCCCAGAATCCCATGACCGGGGGCTTGGTCTATTACACGGCGCTTGTGTCTTCGGGAGCGTATCGGGCCTATTCCGACGATTTCGGGTGTTTCTGGTGCTGCGTGGGAACAGGCATGGAAAACCACGCGCTTTACGGAGAGGGGATATATTCCTCCAAAGGGGACCGGTTGCTGGTTAACCTCTTTATTCCCTCCGAACTCAACTGGCGCGAGCAAGGGATAACCGTTACGCAATCCACGAAATTCCCGGCGGAACCGCGCACCGAGTTCCGGTTCAAGACATCCGTGACGGCCACCGATAGGAAGCTGACGGTGGCCGTCCGCTATCCTGGATGGGTCGCTCCCGGAGCGCTGAAGTTGACGGTCAACGGCGAGGCTGTTTCCTGTTCGGCAAATCCCGGCTCTTACGCGGAGGTTTCCCGGCAGTGGAAGAACGGCGACGTTCTCAAGGTGGAACTGCCGATGCGGATCACTACGGAGTTCCTCCCCGCCAGCAAGAACTACCTCTCCATTTTCTACGGCCCGCTGGTGCTTGGCGGCAAATTGGGGTGCGAAGGCTTAAGCGATCGCGACTTCGTCGGGCAAGGGATGTCGGCGAAAAAGCGGCTGCCGGTGTCAAAGACGCCCGCGATCGTGGTGGCCCCGGCGGAGATTGCGGCGCATATCGAACCGATCGACGGCCAACCCCTGGCGTTTCAAACCAAAGGATTACTCAAGCCCGCTGAGCTGACCCTGGTGCCTCTTTACCAAATCCACGAAGAACGTTACGCCGCATACTGGCGGCTTACCACAGCCGAGACCTGGCAGACCGACATGGACCACGTCGCCGCCGCCGAAAAGGCCCAGCGCGAACTGGATGCGCGCTCAGTGGATTTTGTCCAACCCGGCGAGCAACAGCCCGAGGTTGACCACAGTTTCAAGGGCGAGGAGACCAATGCTGGTATCCACGGCGACATGCACTGGCGAGATGCCCGTAACGGCGGCTGGTTTTCCTACGACATGAAGGTTAGTGCAGCCGGACCGCTCAAGCTGCTCTGCACTTATTGGGGAAGTGATAGCGCCAGGGAATTCGACATTCTGGTCGATGGAACGCTCGTGGCGACCGAGAAACTCACCGGCAAAGAACCGGGCAAGCTTATCGATGTTGCCTACCCGCTGCCAGACAGCCTCCTGGCTGGTAAAAACAAGGTGACTGTGAAATTTCAGGCCAAGCCTAACCAAACCGCCGGAGGTCTGTTCGATTGCCGCGTGTTGAAGTGAAATAGTTCAGCCCTGTTATCTTACTCGCCGGTTGACTGCGGACCAAGGGTTCTGCAAGGGTCGGGACGAATAGTGTTGTAGAAGGATTCGAACTCCCGGAGCAAGTGCTCCAAGTGGCGCTGTCCAAAGGCGACAAAAATGGTTCAGGCATTCGTTCTTGGGAGTCCACATAGCCGAGCCTTTGCCCAGATCGGTCGGTTTTCGGTGGGGCGGCGGCATTGGCCTATATGCACACCTTACGGCGATAACGAAGCAGCCGATCGTGGCGACGTTTCCAATATTAATATCTTCGCAAGAGCTATTTCTTCAAGTTGCATAGGGTGGGAGATTCGGCTGGTTGCAGATCAACGGATTATTTACTCACTTCCTTCGCTTCGAACTGAAATTTCCATTGCGCTGGCATTGCCGTTCGCGATCGTCCCGGCAGTTTTTCCGGCAGCGAGCGGAGAAACGGCGCATAATGCTGGCGCAATTCGACGACGCGCGCGTCCAGTTCCGCTTGTGTTGTCGGTGCTGTGAAACGGGGCGTAGCGGCTTGGACGGAACAACCGGCCACCACGATGCTGGCGAGACAGCCATAGCTTGGGAACTTGGTTGAAAACGGTTTTAAGTTCATAGCTTTAAACAAGAAGGACTCTGGGCGGATTTCGGTTCCAGAAGCAGGGTGTGTGCGCTTTTGTTTTCACGAATCGGCACATTGTAAGTTCGGCTCCACTGCCCGCTGCTTGCATTATAGTCGGTCTGCCAGAAGTCGTTTCCATGGACGCTCTGATCGATGCGCTCGCCATCCATGGCAAGGTCATACCCGTCTGGCGAAGAAAGCTCGGTAAACGTCACCGGCAGGTAACCGAGTCCGCCTCGGAAGTTAACTTCCGCATGTTTCCCGGTATCCGCCGTTATCACCATCGGGTAGGGCTTGATCACCCGGCCCTTGGTCGCCACGGCTCGCACTGCGTTTCCAATCGCTTCCTGCTGGACCAGGCGCCACGTATTGGCATCGAGGGAGAGTCGC
>Ga0316223_1001067_pt1 | contig 27862 bp, 22 predicted proteins | sample TBH18009metaG_FD_206007 | JGI IMG/M metagenome (GOLD analysis project Ga0316223, IMG submission 206007) | Freshwater microbial communities from Trout Bog Lake, Wisconsin, USA - TBH18009 | ecosystem: Environmental > Aquatic > Freshwater > Lake > Hypolimnion/Profundal zone | place: USA: Wisconsin...
GAGCACGGAAACCGGAGCGGCCCATATTATTTTGTCATCCTGAGCTTGCGAAGGATCTCACGGCAGGCCAGCCGGCGTTAGGTCACCATTCACCGTTCTCGGAGCTGACAGCGCCGCCCGATGAGCCATCAGTTCCGATTGCGCGCCGACTGAATCTAACGTCGGGGTCGCCTCGTGAGATCCTTCGACAGACTCAGGACAGGCTCTTCGCAGGCTGCCAATGAACCTACCGCAAAGACGGGGCGTTCGGGAGCGGGAATCCGGGGAGCACACGCGCCCTCGCGTGTTGGCGTCGGCGCCCTCGCCGACGCGAACTTTTTTGCGCTGCCGACGCGATCAGCCGCGAAGATGCCTTTGGCGAGGGCGCCAAAGGCCACACGCGAGGGCGCGTGCGCTCCCAGGAGTTTCGCTCCCGATTTCAAGCAATCTGCCCGATGGCGTTCCGAACTTTTAGACGTTACTGCGTGCTAGCGTCCGTAGAGACACTGCGCCAGGTACCCGGAAAGGGCGCAGGCGCGGTGTTCGGCGCGGAACTGGGCGATCTTCTGACGGTCCACCGCCAGGGCGCGATCCCACAACCACATGAGGTTGTTGGCGCTGACGGTCAGGATGTCCTGAATGTTCTTCTGATCGTCGGTGCGCGGGGCTTTCACGTCAAAGCAGACGATACCGTCGTACTTGGCGTCCTGGAGAACCACCAGCAGGGCGAGATCCTTGAGCGGTTCGGTGTAGCCGAACGGGAGATCCTGGTCGTACCGCTGGCCGTCCTGGGCATTGAGGTGGATGTGGAACAGCTTATTGGCTTCGAGGCAGAGCTCGATGTCCCAGATGTAGTCGAGGCCCGCGATCCGGCTGTGGGCCGTCTCGGGATTCAACCCGAAGAGGTGCTGCACGGACGGATCGAGGCGGCTGATCAAGTACAGCACCTCGCCGACGTTGGCCAGGTACATGTTCGCGCGCGGCTCGTTGGGCTTGGGTTCGATCGCGAACCGGATGGAATCGCCATACTTCGCCTTCGAATACTGGCCGACGGCATTGAAGCCTTCCACCAGGCGCTTGAAGGAATCCCGGCCGTTCTTGGCCAGGACAAAGTCAAAACCTTCGCGACCGTTCCAGAAAACCATCGTCTTTGCGCCGAGCACGTGGGTGGTGTCGACGGCCAGCCTGGCGTTTTCGAGCCCCTTGGCGCGGACCGCCGGGTCGTTGGAGGTCATCGCGCCGTCCTTGAAGATGGAGTCGGCGAAGAACGACGGAGTGTACATGGCGCACTGGAGGCCATTTTGCGCGGCGACTTTCAAGGCCGCCTCGGCTTCAGAGGCGGAAATCTCCACGTCGTGCGCTTCGTAGTAGGACATCCCCGCTTCGGCGAGGAGGGGTAAACGATCCAGGATGGGGATTGGGGCCCGGGTGGGGCCACCGAACGGATCGCCGCCGGGGCCGAGGTTCCACACGCCTGCGCCGAGCCCCTGGGGGCCGACTTTGTCTTTGAGACTAAAACGATGATGCATTGATTTGGTGTTTGTTTTATTGGGGCCCGGGGATTCCTTGGACGGACTTCTTCCCCGGAAGGGTGGAAGACTAACAGGCTGTAACACTCCGTGTCACTAATGTTTTTCGATTTTGCAAATTATCCGGGAAACGCTGGTCGCTGGGGCGGGGAGGCGATTCCGCTTCACCGATCCTTGACGCCCCGCCCCTCATCTTCTAGCGTGTCGCCTTTATGCGGAAGCTTCTCCTGTCCTCTCTTCTCGTGGTGGCTTTGTCTTCGCCGATGGTTCCGGCAGCCAGGGCCGCCCTGATTTACCGTGCTGGCGAGGGGTGGGTTTCCGATCAGGCGGACTCGGGAGGGGCCGAAAAGACGGCGAGCGCACAGTTTCAGAAAGCGCAGGATCTTGTTGCCCAGCGGGAATACAAGAAAGCCATCAACGCTTACCGAGTGCTGTTGAAGAAGTTTCCCGGCACCGGCGTCAGCTCCAAGGCCCAATTCAGCATCGGCAAGCTTTTTGAGACGATCAAGGAGCCGGAACGCGCCTTTGACGCCTACGGAGTGTATCTGACCAAGTATCCGAAGGGCGATGACTTCGACGCGTGCGTTGAAGCGCAGTTCAACATCGGCAAGCTCTTTCTCAACGGTGAACGGCGCAAGCTCTTCGGAATGAAGGCGTTCCCGTCGCGCGAACGCGCCCAGCAGATGTTCGAGGACATCGTCAAGAACGCGCCCTATAGCCGCTTTGCCTCGATGGCGCAATTTAACGCCGGGCAGGCGATGGAAAAGCAGGACAAATATCCCGAAGCGATAACGGCCTACCAGTTGGTGGTGGAGAAGTATCCCGCTGACCAAATCGCCGGGGATGCCCAGTATCAGATCGGGTACCTGTACCTGCGCGGCGCCAGGACCGGTTCCAACGACCGCGCAGCGCAGCAAAAAGCGCGGGATGCATTCGAGGATTTCATCATCAAGTATCCGCAGAGCGAAAAGATCGGCCAGGCGAAGGAGAATTTGACCACCATCGCCTCCGCGGGCGTGAAGCACTCGCTCGAAGTGGCGCAGTTTTACGAGAAGACGCACAACCTCAAGGCGGCTGTCGTTTACTACCAGGAGGTCGTGAGGAACGGCCCCGGCACTCCGGAAGCGGCCACAGCGCAGCGCCAACTGGAGCATCTTCAGCCAAAAGGATCGGAGAAGGCGGCGGCGGCCAAAGCGCCCGTGCAACGCAAGCTTCAAGCGCAAGAGGATACGGCCTTGCGCCCGGACTTCACCGGACCGCCGGCCCCGCCCGTTCCCGAAGACGAATCGGCCAGGAAGCGGAAATCGCGAGCCGCCGGCGAAACCGGTTCTTTATTGCAGCCGTTTTCCACCGCGCCGGACGCAGCCTCCCCGACGACTCCACAGCCGGAGCCGCCGCTGCCCACCCATTAACTGCCATTAACTGGTGGTGCAGTCCATAAAGGCTGGACATGTCCAGCCACTTGTGGGACACACCCCTTTCAGAATGAGAGTCTCGATTCGTTCCGCCGCCGGCGCCATCCTTGCGCTCTGCGCGCTTTCCCTTGGCGGTTGCGCCGGGTACCATGTTGGGCCGATTTCCCCCAAGTTCATGGAGGGCGCCAAGACGGTGGCCGTCCCGGTATTTCACAACAACACCGTAGTTCCGCGGCTGGAAACGCTTGCCGCCGACTGTGTCATCAAGCAGTTTCAGGTGGATGGCACCTACCAAATCCGCTCGGAATCGCAGGCCGACATGGTGGTCAAAGGAACCGTTACCCAGATCTTTCGGTACGGCGCGCGCTCGGTTCAAAGCGACGTTCTCAAGCAAAGCCAGTACAATCTGATGGTCACCGTGGCGTACACAGTCACCAAACGTTCGACCAATGCGCAGGTTAACGCCGGATCGGTCATCGGCGCCACCACCTTCTTTGTCAGCGGCAACGACGTGAATCAGGACGAGCGGCAGGCCATCCCTCTCGCGCTTTCCGATGCCGCGGTGCATCTGGTCAGCCGCATCAGCGAAGGGTGGTAATTGATAATTTTCGATTTTGGATTGCCGATTTTCGATTGGCGCAGGGTGCCCGCTTTAAACAATCGAAAATCTCCACGTAACAATTTTCGCCCTCATGCTTTCCCTTGTTCCAACGCCCATCGGCAATCTCGGTGACATCACCTTGCGCGCGCTGGAAGCGCTGAAAAACGCGGATGTCATCGGGGCCGAAGACACGCGCCACACCGGCCATCTGCTAACCCACTTCGGCATCTCCAAACCGCTCGTCTCCTACCACGAACACAACGAAGCGCGCCGCACCCAGGAGTTGCTGGAACGGCTGCGCCGTGGCGAGTCGGTCGCCATCGTCTCCGACGCCGGCATGCCCGGCATATCCGACCCCGGTGCGAGAATCCTCGCCGCCTGCATTGCCGGGGGACTGCCCTACACCGTGCTACCGGGTGCCTCCGCCGCCATCACGGCGCTCATCGGGTCCGGATTTTCCGCCGACGCCTTTTACTACGGCGGATTCCTGCCGCCCAAGAGCGGCGGTCGGCTGCGCGAACTCACGCTGGCCGCAGCGCGCCGGGAAACCACCGTTTTCTACGAAAGCCCGCACCGGCTCTGCAAGACGCTGGAGGCCGCCATCGGCGTGCTTGGCGACCGCGAACTCTGCGTGGCGCGGGAGTTGACCAAGACCTTTGAGGAATACCGGCGGGCAACGGCGGCAACCCTTCTGACGCACTACACAGCGCATCCGCCGAAAGGGGAAATTGTCCTGCTGGTTCGCGGCCTGAGCACGCGGGAGTGGCGGGAAAAAGGAAAAGTGGTCAACGCTGAATGGCGCTAAGTTAAGGGCGTCTTGGGACAAATGGTGGCGTTATTTGCAGTCAGCGCCCGTGCTAGGGACTCCGGGGAGCGCAGGCGCCTCGCCTGTGGCCCTTGGCGCCCCCGCCAAGGGCATCTTTGAGAGGATGAACGCGCCCTGGCACCCAGAACGGCGTCGGCGGGGGCGCCGACGCCCGCACGCGAGGGCGCGTGCGCTCCCCGGAACCCGCATCCGTCGCCGCTCCGCTTGTTCGTGGCTCCAATACCCATCGAAAGTTTTCCTTAACTTAGCGCCATTCGGGTCAACGCTTGAATGTTGACAGTCCCCTCACCTTCTCAAGGCGTGTCAAGGTCAAGCGTTGACCCCGTCTCCCCCGACTCCACTACCGCGTACGCGTTGTGGTTATGGATGGACTCGAAGTTCTCCGCTTCGACCCGGAACCACTTGATATTCGGTTCCTGGGCGGAACGCGCGGCGACGTTGCGTACGAGGTCCTCGACGAAAACCGGGTTGTTGTAGGCGCGCTCGGTGACCGCTTTTTCGTCCGGGCGCTTCAAGAGCGAATAGAGCTCGCTGCTGGCGCAACTCTCCACCAGCCCGATGAGGTCCTCGATCCAGATCGGCTTGTGGAACCGCACGGAGTAAGTGACCTGGCCTCGCTGATTGTGCGCCCCGTATTCGCTGATCGCCTTTGAGCACGGACAAAGCGTCGTCACCGGCACCACCACCACCAGGATAAAGTCGGAGCCTTCCGCGTCGGCGGTCGCAAGGAAGCGCACGGTGTAATCCATCAGCCCGACCGCCTCAGTCACCGGCGCTTTCTTTTCGAGGAAGAACGGGAATTCGAATTCCACGTGCGCCTTCTGGGAATGCAGCTTGGAGCGCAGTTTCACCAGGATGTCGTGAATGTTGTTGACGTGCAGCACCGGGCCGTGCTCGTTGAGCACCTCGACGAAGCGGCTCATGTGCGTGCCTTTGTAGTGGTGCGGCAGGTCGACTGTCAGCGCCACCTTCGCCACCGTGCTCTGCACAGAATGAGCCTTGTCGAGAATCTGGATCGGATACCGCAGGTCCTTCACCCCGACGCGGTCGATGGGAATGCGCCGGAAATCGGGTTCGCTCTGCGTGTCTTTCAACGGTTGGATGGTCTGAAGCGGCATGGATCGATCCTTAAATAACAGAAGTTAAACCGCGGATGACACAGATATTCGCAGATTTTTCGAGCAGAGTTTGTCGCCGAGCTTGCGATGGCGAGCGAATCGTCAGCGCCAACGGCGCGACGCCACGTCTTGTTCCGGAACAGCGGAAGCGCGGTGAATGCGAATCGGCCGTGCGGCTTCCCGTCTCACCGCCGCGCGGGCAGCGTGCAAACGACGCTGGTGCCGGCGTCCGGGTTGCGCCGGAATTCGAGCGTGGCGCCGATGATACGCGCACGGTGCTGCATCGTATGCATCCCCAGGCCGCTGCTCACCGCCGGGTCGGATCCCTCGCCGGTCGGGTGTTTGCCGTTGGGCATGCCCTTCCCGTTGTCCCGCACGGTGATGCAGATCGCTTCGGACTCCGATTCAAGAACGATGGCGACTTTCTCCGCCTGGCTGTGTTTGACGGCATTATGGAGCGCCTCCTGCACGATCCGGTAGAGGTGATTGGCTTCCGTCGGGTTCTCGATCGAAATCGCCGCGGAGCACTCGAACGCACACGGGATGCGGAAAATTCGTTCCGTGTCGGTCGCGAGAGTCTCGAAGGCGGCCATCAGTCCGCCGCCTTGGAGATTCAGCGGGGAGAGCCCTTTGGCCAGGTTCCGGGCCCGTTCGACCGCTTCGAGCGCCAATTGGTTAATCTGGCGCGCATCGGCAGCCTGTTTGACGCCGAGGGCGCGCAGTTCGTCGTGCAACGCGTTCCCCAGCAGCGAAATGCCCACCAGAATTTGGCAGAGATCGTCGTGCAGTTCATGGCCCAAGCGCTGTTTTTCGAAATCGGCAACCTGGAGAATTTGCTGCTCAAGCCGGCGCCGCTCGGTGATGTCGTGAACGATCGTGCAGTAACCGGCAATTTGCCGTTCCTGGTCGCGGATGGCGGAAATGGTGATCGAAACCTCGATGCGACGACCGTCTTTTGCGACGCGCATGGTCTCGAGGTCGCTGATCGCGCGGCTGCGCGCTTGTGCCGAGAGCGCCTTGGCGGACTCGTGTTCCCGGTCGGGCGGCAGGAGGATGTCCAGGCTTTTCCCCAGGGCAGTTTCCTCGGAGTAGCCGAACATGCGCTCGGCGGCGGGGTTCCAACTGGTGATGGTCCCGGTGCGGTCGAAGCCGATAATGGCGTCGTTGGCGGACTCGACGATGGCTTCGAACCGGCCCAACGCAGCTTCGGTGTTCTTGCGTTCGGTGATGTCGCGTTGATTCAGCACGAACGCGCCCACGGTGGAATCTTCCAGCAGATTCGTGGCCGTCGCCTCCGTCCATTGCCAGCGCCCGTCCTTGCACAGAGAGCGGTATTGCACGGTCATCGAAGCGCCGGGCAACGTCTTCAGTTCGTCGAACATGGCCATCGCCGCGGCCCGGTCGTCCGGGTGAATCCACAGGAAAGCGTTCGTGCCGGTCAGATCGCGCACTTCGAACCCGAACATGCGTTTTGAGGACGGGTCGGCGTAGCGAACATTCCCGGCGGAGTCCACCAGCGTCACGCAATCGGCGCTGTTCTCGATGAGGGCGCGGAAATACCGTTCGCTCCTGGCGAGCGCGTCCTCCACCCGCTTGCGGGCGGTGATATCCCGCGCGATGCCGAGCAGGCCGACGACGTGGTCTTCCAGGTCGCGGTAAACGCTCTTGCGAACCAGCACGGTACGGTCGCCCCGCGGCCCCTGAAACACTAACTCGAAATCGAGGGGACGCCCCGTAGTCAGAACCAGTTGATTTTGCTCCCGGATGTTCCGGGCGATCTCCGGCGTAAAGACGTCCTCGATCGTCCGGCCCAGAAGGTATTCGGCGCTGTAGCCGAGCACCTCGGCGTTGGCCGCGTTGGTCAAAACGAAGCGCCCCTCCAGGTCGTACATGAAAATCCCGTCGCTGGTTTCTTCGATGACCCTGCGGAAAAGAGCGTCGGAGCCGCGCAACGCCTGCTCGGTCCTGTGGCGGACCGTGATGTCCCGATGGACGACGACCAGGCAGCGGCCTCCGATTCCATCAAGCGCGTTGGCCCGCACCCGAAACCGGTGTTCCTCGTCCCCGCGTTTCACCGAATACTCGTGCTGGATCTCGCCGCCCGCGCCGAGCGTCGCCGAGATCATTCCGGAAATGAAGTTGCGCCACTGCTCGCTTGCTTCCTTGAGCGCAGCCCCGCCCAGAACGAGCGTTTCGTCGCCGGGAAGGCCGGAAATAGGGCAATAACGGAAGAATGGGAGAGAGGCCCTGTCGCATTTTCGCCAGCCCTCGTCGGCGTTGATAATCTTGCCCCGATCATTGACAATGATCGCCCAACTCGCGCTGAATTCTGGGGTGGCGGCCGAGTTTTTTTCACCGTCCATGCTAAAATTTACCGCAGGTTTCCGCGAAAAGCAAGAAACACGGCGTGCTGTCGGTGAAGATACTAGTAATTCCACGCCCGGAAATCGGTCGAGGGCATAGCGGCGGTCGTCAGGAAATTCCGGGAACAACCATCATAAACGCGATTATTGACAGCCCCGTGGTTTCTTGGAAGAGTCCCCGGTCATGTCACTACGCCACTCCAACGTTATCGATGCCCTAGCTCACGACCCCGCCACCGATGACGTGGTGATGACCATGGTGGAACCGCGACCATGGGACGAGTCGGACGCCCGTGTCTTCGAGCTTCAGGAAAAGATGAATTCGTATCTTTCGTTCGTGTTGGATGGCGAACTGAACGAACAACTTCCGCAGCTTGCCGGCAAGAGAGTGCGCCTGCAACTCGACTGCCTCCAACCGCCGAACCAGAAAGTGGCGCATTTCATCGAAATCATCCAGCGCCAGGTCGCCCTTCTGGGGTTGGAGTTTGCCGTGCGCGTGGTTTCGGATCTGCCGCCCGACGAAGAGGAGACCTGCTGCGGGGAGCATGACGGTCAATGCTGCGGAGAACACGGCGGCCCCTGCTGCGGAGAAGGGGACGGTGGCGCTTGCTGCTGTTCTGAAGAGGCGCCATAAGAATAAAACCTCTCTGGCGCAGACTCCGGGGAGCGCGCGCGTCTCGTGTGCTGGTGTCGGCGTCTCGCCGACACGAACTTTTCGCGCTCGAATCGCATTCGGCGCCTCAGACTCTGACATCCTGATTTCTACATGGAACCAGCGTGAGCCCATTTCAGCGCCAACGGTTCGCACCCCATACCAGGCCTAATACCCTATCCCACATATTTTGTCGCATGCCGGGTTGCGTGTTTAAACCGCCATGGGGCTTTCGAGGATCGCGCCAGCGTCTTGGACCGCGGCAGTCCACGAGACTCCTCTGCCGTTTTGGGTTCATCCATTTCGGACCGCGCCGGCGTTGGGCTCATTTTCATTCTTCAATTCGGCCGTTCTTTCCAAAAGAGGTCAGGAGGTCTGAGACTCAGACCTCCTGACCTCTACCTGGAATGGACGTGAGACCATTCGGAGCGGCGAAGCCATGGCGCGTTGTGGTCGCGCCAGCGTCTTATAGGACCGCAGCGAGGCCTGTTTGCCTCCACAGCGGCGAGCCGATGGGGCGCATGAAACGCTTTGGGTAATTCCTGAGACTGATCGCTTCGAAAGCGGTGGAGATTCCTTTTCATTACTCACAAGTTTGCAAATCGGGCGCAGGAGTTAGAACGGAGCCCCCGAACGCTGTCATCCTGAGCTTGCGAAGGATCTCACGAGGCGATTCCGACGTTCGTTTCAGTCGGCACGTAGTCGGAACTGACGGCTCGCCGGGCGGCGCTGTCAGCTTCGAGAACGGTGAATGGTGAGATAACGCCGGTTGGCCTGCCGTGAGATTCCTTCGACAGACTCAGGACAGGCTCTTCGCAGGCTCAGGATGACAAATAATAAGGGCCGCTCCGGTATCCGTGCTCGGCTTCCGTTTTGTGGGTAATGGAAAGGCACTCCAGAACGCCGGCGCGATAGCCAAAGCCCCACCCGTAATTCAACCCGCTGCTTTCCCGAATAGGGTTGAGCGGGCCAAACGCGCTCTTGGGCTACTTTGGACGACGTCGGCGCCCTCGCCGACGCGAACTTTTGCTTCATCGAAACCACGGATTTCACGGATTGGCACGGATGAAACCTATCCGTGTTCATTCGTGTAATCCGTGGTTACTCGGTTAAATGCGAGCTTCTTGAGCGAAGATGCCTTTGGCGGGGCGCCAAAGGCCGCACGCGAGGGCGCGTGCGCTCCCCGGAGCCCGGTCTCCGACGTTCTCGCAAGAATCGGCGGGCCAAATAATAGAAGAAATTTGTCCTGCGCTCCAGATTGCTAAAGATGGAGATTCCCTCTTGCGCGGCAAGGGTGCTGGCGGCTACGTTTCGTATGCGTGCGATAACTCTCACGCTCCCGAAATCTCAACGCAGCCCTTCCTTTTCGAACCCTCCGCCGAAACCGTTTTGTAACATGATCGCCAGGCACGTTTTTTACGAAGGTCGCGTTCAGGGGGTTGGTTTTCGCTACACCGTGCGCTACATCGCAAAGGGCTACAACGTCATCGGCTGGGTGCGAAACCTGCCCGATGGCCGGGTGGAACTGCTCGCCGGAGGCGAACCGGAAGAAATCACCGGATTTCTGGAAGCGATCGCCGAAAGCGAGCTGGCGGGTTTCATCAAGGGCGTCCAGGCGGCCACGGTCCCGGCGGACGCGCTGGCCGGAGCCCACGGATTCCAAATCCTGGCTTGAACGAAATCCTCAAGCCGGTTGTCTCTGCGATTGACGGCGCCGACACAGTGCCTTTTCTTCATGGCGTCCATGACTGAACCCGCAATTTCCATCCGCAACCTGACCAAGGTCTTTCCCATTCCGTTCAGCCGGCAACGGGTCGTGGCGGTGCATGACCTTTCGCTGTCGGTCGAGCCCGGCCAGGTTTACGGCCTGCTGGGGCCGAACGGTTCGGGAAAAAGCACGACCATGAAGGTGGTGCTGGGCCTCGTGCCGCCCACCTCGGGCACGACCGAGATTTTCGGGAGAAGCTCTTCGCTGGTGGAAAGCCGCGAGGAAGTCGGGTTTCTGCCGGAGAATCCCTATTTCTACAAGTACCTCACCGGCGAAGAGACCCTGCGCTTCTTCGGCAAGCTGTGCGGCCTGCGCGATCCGTTGCTGCGCGACCGTACCCGGGAGTTGCTCAAGCTGGTCAGTTTGGAGGACGCGGCCAATCGGCGCCTGGGCGGGTATTCGAAGGGGATGCTCCAGCGGATCGGTCTGGCGCAGGCGCTGGTGCAGGAACCGCGGTTGCTGGTGCTGGACGAACCGACGGCAGGCGTCGATCCCGCTGGATCGCGTGAAATCCGCGACCTGATCCTCCAGTTCAAGGCGCGCGGGATCACCGTCCTGCTCTGCTCGCATCTGCTGGGTCAGGTGCAGGAGATTTGCGACCGCATCGGCATTCTTCACCGCGGCAGACTGGTCTGCGAAGGCAGGCTTGAGGATCTCATTTGCGTGCGGAACCAGACGCAACTGGTCCTGGAGAACGCATCGCCCGCTGTCTTGGAGCGCATCGAGGCGGAAATCTCCGCGTCCGGCGCGAGGCTGGTTGAGAAAAGCAAACCGCAGACGACGCTCGAACGCTTTTTCCTGGAGGTGACCAAGTGAACCCGGCCTCAACCGCCAAAAGCCCCTCTCTTCCCCGGCACCGGATGTTCTCGTGTGCGCGGGTCGGCGCAATCGCCGCCAATACCCTGCTGGAACTGGTCCGGCTGAAGGTCTTCTATTTCCTGCTGCTCTTTGCGCTGCTGCTGGTGGGGCTCGCGCTTTTCGTGATGGACTTCAAGGTTCAGGAGCAGTTTCAGATGCTCAAGGATGTGTCGCTGGGGGCGATGTCTATTTTCACCTGGCTGCTCTCCGTGCTCGCCACCGCCATGCTCCTGCCCAAGGACATCGAGGACCGGACGCTTTATACGATCCTGGCCAAACCGGTGCCGCGGCTGGAATACCTCCTCGGCAAATTGCTGGGTGTCCTGGGGTTGATTCTCATTTCCACCGCCGTGATGAGCGTCCTTTTCGGAGCGCTGCTCTTTGCGCGCCAGGAAATCGCCATCGCCGACGCCATCCGGACGGCGGGCTCGAACCTCGCGGCGGGAGCCAGGGCGGATATCGTCCGCGAGATCCACAGCCAGACGTTTACCTGGTCGTTGATCCCGGCCGTCGTCGCGATTTATTTGAAAGCCGCGCTGTTCGCCGCGCTGACGCTGCTGTTGTCCACGTTCGCGTCGTCGTGGATTTTCACCGTCGTGGTCGCCGTCGCCATCTACCTCATCGGCAACGTCGAGCCGATGGTTCGCGACTACTGGATGAGCGAAAGGGAGGTCTCGGCCGGCGCGAAAATCTTCCTGGCGCTCGTCTCGCTCCTCTTTCCCGACCTGCAACTGTTTAACCTGGTGGACGACATCGTCGCCGGGAACGCGATTCCGCTGCTGCTATTTGCCAAGACGGCGACGCTGGGAGCGATCTACGTCCTCATCTACTTCGGCCTGGCCTACTTCATGTTCGCAAAGAAGGAGCTTTAGGGCGCTACTTGCACGAACAGCCTTTTTTCGCGATGTCCTCGAAGAAATCGTTCCCCTTGTTGTCCACCAGAATGAACGCAGGGAAGTCGACGACCTCGATCTTCCAGATCGCTTCCATTCCGAGCTCGGGATACTCCAGCACTTCGACTTTCTTGATGTTCTCCTGCGCGAGGATCGCCGCCGGTCCTCCGATGGACCCCAGATAGAAGCCGCCGTGTTTCTTGCAGGCGTCGGTGACCTGCTTGCTTCGATTGCCTTTGGCGATCATCACCATCGAGCCGCCGAGGCTCTGGAAGAGATCGACGTAGCTGTCCATCCGGCCGGCGGTCGTGGGGCCGAACGAACCGGAGGGCATGCCCGTGGGCGTCTTGGCCGGCCCGGCATAATAGACCGGGTGCGCCTTGAGATAGTCGGGAAGGCCCTGACCGGCATCGACGCGCTCTTTCAGTTTCGCGTGCGCGATGTCCCGTCCGACGACGATGGTGCCCGTCAGCGAGAGCCGCGTCGATACGGGGTGTTTGGCCAGTTCGGCGAGGATCTCCGGCATCGGCTTGTTCAGGTCGATGGCGATGACGGCGCCTTCCTCCGCCTGCCGGTATTTTTCCGGAATAAACCGCCCCGGATTGGTCTCCATCTTCTCAATCCACGCGCCGTCCTTGTTGATTTTGGCCTTGATGTTGCGGTCGGCCGAGCACGAGACCCCCATTCCAACCGGGCACGAAGCGCCGTGGCGCGGCAGGCGAACGATGCGGATATCGAGCGCGAAATGCTTGCCGCCGAATTGCGCGCCGAGCCCGAGAGCCTCCGCCGCCTTCAATACTTGCGCCTCCAGCGCAATGTCCCGGAACGCTTGACCGTGCTCGTTGCCGCTTGCGGGCAGGGAGTCGAGATACTTGGCCGACGCGAGCTTGACGGTCTTTAGACATGCCTCCGCGCTGGTGCCGCCGACCGCAAACGCGACGTGATAGGGCGGACACGCCGCCGTGCCGAGCATCTTGAGCTTGTCGGCCAGAAACGCCACAAGGCTCTTCGGGTTGAGCAGCGCTTTGGTTTCCTGAAAGAGATACGTTTTGTTGGCCGAGCCGCCCCCCTTCGCCATGCAGAGGAATTTATACTCGGCGCCTGCTGTTGCGGAAATGTCGATCTGCGCCGGCAGGTTCGTTCCCGTGTTCTTCTCCTCGTACATGTCCAGGGCGGCAGTCTGCGAATAGCGGAGGTTTTCCTCCGTGTAGCAGCTGTAGATGCCGCGGGCGATCGCTTCGCTGTCGTCGCCGCCGGTCCAAACCTGCTGGCCCTTCTTGGCCATGACGATGGCCGTGCCGGTGTCCTGGCAAAACGGAAGCACGCCGCGCGCCGAGACCTCGGCATTGCGGAGCATGCTCAGGGCGACGTAGCGGTCGTTGTCGCTCGCCTCCGGGTCCTCCAGAATGGCCGCCACCTGCGCAAGGTGCGCCGGTCGCAGCAGAAACGACGTGTCCCGGAACGCCGACTGCGCCACGGCCGTCAGCGTCTCGGGGGCGATCTTGAGGATCTCGCATCCCTCGAATTCACCGACGGAGATGCCTTCGTGGGTCAGCAAATAGTATTCGGTTTCGTCTTTTCCGAGCGGAAACGGGTCTTGGTAGTGGAATGGGTTGGCCATGGCTATCTGCGTTTATAACGCTGGCAGGAGGGGACGCACAACCGGTGTTGGCGGTTTTTCGGCGGTTTTTGGCCCTTTTGCCATTTTTCAGAAAAAGCAGGATTGATTCTTCCGGGAATCCAGCATACCTAGCTGCGCACCATGCAAACTACGACCGAACCCAACAACGGCTTCGCCGGACGGTGGCTATCCTACCGCGAAGAGATCAAAGTCCTGGACTGCACGATTCGTGACGGCGGGCTGATGAACGACAGCAACTTCGACGACAAGACCGTCGCGGCGGTTTACCGCGCCTGCGTCGATGGCGGGGTCGATTACATGGAAATCGGCTACAAAGCTTCCAAGAAGATTTTCTCGCGCGACCGCTACGGCGCGTGGCGGTTCTGTGACGAAAACGACATCCGCCGCATTGTCGGCGACGGCGGCGGCCCGGTGAAGATTTCCGTCATGGCCGACGCGGAGAAGACCGATTACCGCACCGACCTGCTGCCCAAGGAGCAGAGCGCGATCGACATGGTTCGCGTGGCCGCTTACATCCACCAGATTCCCGACGCGCTGGACATGATCAAGGACGCCCACGACAAGGGGTACGAGACGTGCGCGAACATCATGTCGGTCTCCAACGTGCTGGAGGGCGAACTCGACTGCGCCCTGGAGATGCTGGTTCAGTCCGAGGCCAAGGCGATTTACCTCGTGGACAGCTTCGGGGCGCTCTACGGCGAGCAGATCAGTTTTCTGGTGAAGAAATACCTCAAATACGCGAAAGCCGCGGGCAAGGAAGTCGGCATGCACATGCACGACAACATGCACCTGGCGTTCGCGAACACGATCGAAGGGATCGTCAAGGGCGCCAATTTCCTCGATGCGACGATGGCGGGCCTGGGACGCGGCGCGGGCAATTGCCGCATGGAACTGCTGCTGGCGTTCCTGCACAACCCGAAATACAACGTCCGTCCCATCATCAAATGCGTGCAGGAGGCCATCGAACCGATGCGCGATTCCCTGGGCTGGGGCTTCAGCCTGCCGTACATGCTTACCGGCATTCTCAACCGGCACCCGCGGTCGGCCATCTCCTGGAACGCCAGCCCGGACAAGGAGAATCTGGTCGCCTTCTACGACAAGATTATCACCGAAGAAGAGGCGTAGAGCGCGCGGCAGAATGGGACAGGCAGCCCGCCCGCTTGAGACTCTCCACGATTGCCTGCACCCTCTCTTTCGAATCTAGTCCATACGCATGTCTACTCCTCCTCGCAAAATCTTCGGCACTGACGGGGTTCGCGGTGTCGCCAACATCGAACCGGTTACCGCGGAGACCGCCCTCAAGCTCGGGCGCGCCGCCGCGCATGTCATCACCCGCCTGGGCGGGCGCCGCCGCCGGGACGGTGTTCACCCCAAGATTGTCATCGGCAAGGACACCCGGCTCTCCGGGTACATGCTCGAAACGGCGCTGGTGGCCGGCATTACCTCGCTGGGGGTGGACGTGCTCGTCATCGGTCCGCTGCCGACGCCGGGAGTCGCCTACATCACCCGTTCGCTGCGCGCCGATGCGGGGATCGTGCTGAGCGCCTCGCATAATCCGTATGAGGACAACGGCATCAAGTTCTTCCGCCACGACGGCTACAAGCTCGACGATGTCATCGAGGCGGAGATCGAGAACCTGGTCTTTAGCGGCGAGATCGAATCGATCCGCCCGACGGCGGACAACATCGGCCAGGCGACGCGCATCGACGACGCGCTGGGGCGCTACATCGAGTTCGCCAAAGCGAGCTTCCCGCGCGGACTGACGCTCGACGGTCTCACCATCGCTGTCGATTGCGCCAACGGTGCGGCCTACAAGTCCACCCCGTGCATCCTGCGCGAGTTGGGCGCCGACATCCGCGTGGCCCACAACGCCCCCAACGGGCGCAACATCAACGCGGGTTGCGGCAGCACGCACCCGGAGGAAATCGCCCGGCTGGTCTGCGAGACGGGCGTGCGAATCGGCATCAGCCATGACGGGGACGCCGACCGCGTCCTGCTCTGCGACGAGAAGGGCGAGGTGGTCGATGGCGACGAGATCATGGCCATCGCCGCGCTCGACCTGATCCGCCGGGGCAGCTTGGTGAACAACACGCTGGTGGCGACGGTGATGAGCAATTTCGGCCTCGACGAAACACTCTCCAACGCCGGCGGCCGGGTCATCCGCACCAAGGTCGGCGACCGGTATGTCATCGAAGAGATGATGCGTGGCGGCTTTAACGTCGGCGGCGAGCAGAGCGGTCACATGATTTTTGGCGATTATTCGACCACCGGCGACGGCATCGTCAGCGCCCTGCAAATCCTGCGCATCATGGTGGAGACCGGCAAGCCGCTCAGCGACCTGAAGACGTGCCTGCGGAAATACCCCCAGGCGCAGCGAAATCTCAAAGTGCGTGAGAAGCGTCCCCTGGAGCAGATGCCCGAGGTGCTGGAGCTGGTTCGCCAGGCTGAAACGGCGCTGGCCGGGGCGGGCCGCGTCCTGCTGCGCTATTCGGGCACCGAACCGAAAATCCGCCTCCTGATCGAGGGACGCGACGCCGTGGCGATCGACGCCGCCGCCGATTGCATTGCGAGGGCGATTCTGGAAAGAATTGGGGTTTGAACCTCTTCCTCACAGGCACTGACACCGGCGTCGGCAAGACTTATGCCGCGTCGTTGCTCGTTCGCGCCCTGCGCCGGGCCGGGATGGACACAGCGCCCATGAAACCGATTTGCTGCGGGGACCGCGCCGACGCCGAGGCGCTCTTCGAAGCGTGCGAGGGCGAAGTGCCGCTGGATTATATTAATCCCGTCTGGTACCGCACCCCTGCCGCCCCGTACACCGCGGCGGTCATTGAGAGCCGTCCGGTTGACGTGGCGCTGGTGCGCTCCAGCTTCGAACGGCTGCGTTCGCGGCACCGGTCGCTCGTGGTGGAAGGCGTGGGCGGCTGGATGGTGCCGATCGCGCGGGACTATTTCGTGGCCGACCTCGCCGCCGACCTCGGCCTGCCCGTTGGCGTCGTCGTGCTCAACCGCCTGGGCGCAATCAACCACGCTATGCTCACCGTGCGGGACATCGAACGCCGTGGGCTTTCGTTTGCCGGAATCATCCTCAACAACGTCGGCTCGACTGGCGGCGACGTGGGCGCCACTACCAATCGCGCCGTTTTGGAAGACTTGCTCGGCCGTCCCGTGCTGCTGGAAATCGCCCCGGGACAGACGGATTTGGAGTTTGCGGTGGCGTGATTTGCGCTCACAGGCGTTCCGCCCGAATGCCCGTTGCACGGAGATCCCAACGCAATCCCGCCCCACATCTATCCCCGCTTCTTCGCGCGGCGGAAACGGTCCCGGCGGGTGTTGTCGCGTTCCGGCGGCGGCGCGGCTATCGGTGGGGTGTCCGCTTCGGATTGCGGAGTTTCGCGCGGCGGCGCGGGGCGACGTTGTGAACGCGGGCGCGCGGGCCGCGGGTGCCTCCGCAAAGAGCGCGGCCATTGCGCGTTGAGTTGCCAGCCGAGGCGGGTGAGAAGCGTCTCCGCCAGGAAGATCGCCAGCAGGATGGGCGGAATCCAATGGCGCACATCGCCAAACTCGGGCGGGCGCGGAGCGCTCCAGATGCTCGCGAGATCAAGCCGCTCCCCGCCGCCGCTGCTTTTGGCCAGCGCTGCCAGCGCGACCCGCTTCGCCGGATCGAGATCCCATTCCACGCCGGAATCCGCCACCAGCGGACCGAAGGGAATCGCAGTCTTGCCGATTTGCACCGCGCCGCGCACCAACTGCCCCGGTTCGAGCGCCGCGGTTGCGCGGTACCGGCCCGGCTCCATGCGCTCCCAGACCAGTTTGTTGGCGACGCCGGGCTTTTCTCCCGCGACGACCAGCTTCGGCGCGTTCTGGGCGAAGGCCTTTTCCCAAAGCGGATCGGTTGTGTCGTAGAGAAGCTCGGCGGAAAGCGTAGTCCCGTCCACATCGGCGCGCACCGCGACACCCGGCGCCGCGGATGCGCCCATCAGCCACCGGACGAGCGTTTGCGAGAAATCGCCGTAGGCAGCCCAGGCGCGCACCCTTGCTGAAAAGTCGCCTCCAAGCGGGAACGTGACCGCCGCGACCCGCCCCATCCCCCGCTGCCAGAACGCGACCAACGGGGCGGCGTCCTCGTCGCCCGTCACTGCGGCGGCGCTCGCCTCCGGGCGCAGATAACTCAGGTTGAAGCCGTCCACGAAACCGGGCCACGCCAGCGGGCGCGCGGCCAGTTCCGCCCAGCCCGCGAGCGGCTTGACCGGCGCCGGACTCTCCATAAACGCCGAGCGCGCCACGGTGACGGTCTCTTGCTCGAAGACGGCGGGGAGTTCGCCGGCGCTGGCCGCAAAATAGATGCGCCCGCCGCCCAGCTTCGCCACGTCCGTCAGAAATTCGGCGCCGCTGTCGCGGTCCGTGCCGAGTCCGATCACACTCACGGTGATCTTCTGCTTCCGCATTTTCGTCAGGATTTCCTTGTATTGCCCGACTTCCTGAAGCGCGTCGTTGGCGTCGGCCAGGAGAATGAGATGCCGCTGGCCTGAGGGCGAGACTCTCAGGCGGTAATAGGCGTCCTTGAGCGCGGTGTAGACGTTGATGCCGCCGCCCGCGCTCGTGATCCGCCGGATGGTCTCGCCCAGCCGCGCGCTATCGTTGCCGACGGTGCATAACGGGACGATTTCGTGCGGTTCCGTGTCCACCGCGACGACGGTGACTTCGTCCTGCGGCCAGAGCAATTCCACCGCGCGCGCCGCGCCGGCTCCGGCCAGTTGAATCTTGGTGTGGCCGTCGTCCGTGGGCATCCCCATGCTGCCGGAGCGATCCATTTCGATCGCCAGCGCGGTGGCAAATTTGTGCTGTTCCCGCCGCATTTCCATCGAGACGGGAAGCAGATCGGCAATCGGGGAGCCGAAATAGCCGCCGCAGGCGAAGCTGGCCTTGCCGCCGGCCATCAGCAAACCGCCGCCTTGATTGCGCACGAAGAAATCGAGCGCTTTCAAGAACGGTCCCGGCAGCTTGAACACGGGAACGTTGTTTAAGATCACCGTGCGCGCGCCGGCCAGCCGGCCTTCGTTCAGCGAAGCCGGGTCGGTGATCGTATCCACTCTTACTCCGTGCGTCCGCAGCGTTTCCGCCAGCGGATCGCCCGCATACCCGGTGACGAGCAGGACGCCCGGTTCGCCGGCGACCTCCATCCAACGTTCCGCCGTGTTGTTGCCGGGATGCGCGTCGCGCTCGGGTGCGATCCGGACGCTGTACCGGTGCCCGCCCGGCCTTGCGATCCGGTCGGTAAACCGCGCGATGCCGCGCCCGTTCTTCACTTCCACAGTCCCTTTGGAAAGCAGGCCGCCGTCGCGCGTCAATTCAAACGGAACCGGATCCCCTTCCGGGCCGGCGATGCGGAACTCGACGACAAACGGCTCCATGGGCCGGACCCGCGACGGCGCGGTGAGCGATTTCACGCTGAAATCGCGCACGGTTCCTTCCGTTGCGATTCGGTAATCCAAAGCAACACCCTGTCGGCGCAGCAGCTCTGGCAGTTCGCCCGGCGGCTCGGTGGAAAATCCGTCGGTGAGCACGAGCAGCCGGCATGCGCGCCCGGCGGCCATCTGGGAAAGCGCGTATTTGGCGGCGAGCATCGTGCGCGTTCCGTCAAGGCTGCCGGTCAGTTCGCTGAACGCCCCTGGATCGCGCAAGGCCGCCTCCGCGGCGTAATCGACGATGAAGATGCGGTCGTCGGCGCCCTTGGAGCGTTCCAGGATGCGCTCCCATTCGGCCAGGCGCGGCTCGACGCTGGTGGATGCCGAGGCCGAGCGGTCCGCCAGCACCCAGAGATCGAGCCCGCGCCCGAATCGGCGAACCTGCGGACGGGCGGCGAACAGCACGAGCAACAACAAGCAGGCCAGCCGAACGGGCCGTCGAACCGCCCGCCACCTCCACGCCGCCCAAATCACCAGGCCCATGCACAGAAACCACTCGGGAGCCCCGAATCTCATCCCTGTTTCCTTTCGTCGGTTTTTACCCAGTTGACCGCCATCACCGCGCCCAGCAGCAACACCCACAGCGGCGTGAGGGCGTCCTGTTGCGAGAGCAGCTCGCGCCGCGCCTTTGCAACAGACTCGATATGATCCACTGTGCAGGCGTCTCGGAAGTCCGACTCGCGCGGGTCGGCGTAATGCGCCGCGCCCGTCAGCCGCGCATTCGGTGCGCCAGCCTCAAAGAACGCCGGTTCGGGCGGCGCGCGCATTGGTGTTTTCCCTCCCGCACCGGCGATTTCCAGCGTCTGATTCGTCTCGAAATTCGCCGCTTCGGGTCCGGCCGTTTCCGCGCGCACCGATTCGACGAACCGGTGAAGCAGCAGAACGAACGCCGGCATGCGCGCCGCGTTGGATTCAGTACTATCGAAGACTACCAGAAGCCGGGCGCCCCGGCGCAGGATGAGCGGGCGGTCGTCCATCCAGAGCAGCACGGCGTCTCCAGGAGAGCGCGCAATGGTGGAACTGCCGGAGACAACCAGGCCGTCCCAATTCAAACCGGCCATCAGCGGGTCGCGCTCGGCCACGATGAAGCCCTTGCGAGCGGCGGTTTGCGGCACGGCTTCATGAAAGAACACGATCGCGGGCGTTGGCGAGTCCGGCGCGGGCGGCGCGGAGAAATCGCGCGCCGCAATGCGGAGTTCCGGGCGTTCGGTCACGCGGTCCAGCGCCGTCTCGCTGCGGAAAAAGGCGTCGAGCCAGCCGCCCAGGCGCTCCGCGCCCTCCACCCGGACACGTAGGCGCTTGGGTTCGGGACGCACCAGCGGCAGCGTGTCGTCGAGCGGGAACTCATCGCCGTTCAGCACCACGCGCAGCTTGCCGGCCCCGGCTGGGAATCCGCCGCGAAGCGTCTCCGAGCCGCCCGGCGCCAGCTCGATCGTGTTATCGGCGCCCCGGCGTCTACCGTCCGCGTCCTCAAGATGCCACGTCCGACGTTGCGGTTTCAAACCGAAATTGGTTACCAGCGCCTCCCAGCCCGTGCCGGTCACGCGCACCCCGCAAAATCCGGCGTTTTCGATGGGATGCCCCACCGCGAGCAGTTCCACACTGGGCGGAACTGTAAGGTTGTGGTCGGTGACGAACAGCAGCAAACCGCGACCGCGAAGCAGCGAGAGCCCGGCATGGAGCGCCGGTTGAAAATCGTGCAGGCCGAGCCGGGGTCGCCAGCGCAGCAACGCGGCGGTCAGGTCCTCGAGCCGCCCGCCCGCGTACAGGCGTTCCGCCGCGGGATCGGTCTCCATGAGAATCCACTCCGTATGCGCCGCCGCGCCGGCCAGCGTCCGGAGGCGGGCGGGAAGTGCCTCGCGCAGCGGCTTTTCGAACGCGCGCATGGAGACGGAGCTATCCAGTACTACCAGCACCGTCTGGGTCGCATCGCGCCGCAGCCAGCGCGGTTCGGCCAGCAGCCATGCCAGGATGAGGACCGCCAGCAGTTGCAGCCAGAGCGGCAGAGACTGCCGCAACCGGTCCAGCCTGCTGCCGCCGGCGCTTTTCGGGGCCAGCCGTTCCAGGAGGAACAGCGTGCTCACCGGGACGGGGCGCGACGGCGTTTGCAGGAAATGAATCGCGAGCACGACCGGGATTCCCAGCAGCGCCCACGCGCCCGCGGCGGGACTGGCCAGGATCAGGTTCATACGGCGACCTCCACCGTTCCGTTGAGGAGCGCCTCAGTTCGCAGCGCTTCGAGAAACTCCACATGAGCCGGAACCCTGGCGAACGCCACGCCCAGACGGCGCGCGTGTTCGCGCCACTCCTCGAAATGAGCCCGATAAGCCCGGCGGTATTCCGCGAGCAGGAAGGGCGTGACTTGTTGGGTGCGCCGCAGTTCCGACTCGCACTCGATAAACTCCACGTTGCCGTCCCAGTCCGGTTCGCCCTCGCCGCGGCACCAGGGCACGAGCAGCACGCCCCGGCCTTTTCCGGCGACGAGCGCGTGCAGGGTGGGGCGCCCCGAATAAAGCAGGTCCGAAATCCACACCCGCAACGAGCCTGTCCGCCACGGGATGCGGCCGAGCGCGGGCGGTTCCGGGGGCGCGGGATCGCAAGGCCGCCAGAGGTCGGAAATGCGCTCCGTCGAGAGCGCGGCTTCCGCCGGAAGCGCGGTCACGGATTGACCGGTTACAAAATAACACCGGGTAGCACCGCGCGACGCCAGGGCGCTGGCGAGCGCGAAATAAAACAGTTCCAGGGTGCGCGCGGCCTTCGATTCGTCCACGGCCATCGAGGCCGAGATGTCCAGCGCGAGGTCGATGGCGGGGGAGACCTCTTCGCGGTAGAGTTTCATGGTGTAATTGCCGGAACGCGCGTATGCCTGCCAGTCGATGTAGCGCGGGTCGTCGCCGGGGAGATACGGCCGGTGATCCTGGAAATCGATGGAACTGCCGGCGCCGGTCCCCAGCCAGGCGCCGCTGAGCCCGCGCCAGGCGCGGTTGCGCAACGGCAGGCGAAGCGAGCGCGCCGCCGTCCGCATGCGGACCTGAATGGCGGCGAGAGCGGCGGGGGCAGGGATCATAGTTCTAATGTGTTAGCCCTGACAAATAGGCACGGTCACTCTGCGGTTTCAACTGTCTGGATTCATTGCCGCTCACTCCAGCTTCTCCGTGTCGCGTTCCATTGCCGCGACGGTCCGCCATTCTTTGATCGAGAGGATGAACAGGCCGGCGAAACTGGCCAGGGCGATCAGGGCCGGCACGATGAGGAGCTCAAACGAAATGTTGCTCGGGGTGACGACGCCCCAACGGTGCCAGAGCGACACGAAGAAACCGACGGTGGGAATCCATAGCGTCTTGCCCAAAAGCTTTTCGTCGAAGTTTGCCGAGAATATAATCGCCGTTACGAAAAGCAGGAGTTGGGTGCCGAAGTAGAACGGCGGGACGCTTTTGGCTCTTCGAAAACAGAACCTCGCCAGCAACAGCGGCGCTAAAATTCCCTCCAATGCTGCGAATATGCGGAAATGCACAGCGTCATTGCTCCAATCGGTGGAAGCACCCCATAGGAAAACCGCCGCGAGGAGCGCAAAGAACCACAATCCGCTGGCCCATCCGGGATAGAACACCCGGCCCGCGAGCTTTCCGAACAACTTCCGGCGGACAAACGGCCGGTAAACGCTCGGGATCGTTACGGTCTCTTCCATCAACGCCCCGAGGCAGGCGGGCGCCACGGCCATCGTCGCCAATGCCGAGAAAAACCCCCGCTCCCGCAACGCGTGCCCAAGGATGCCGGCCATCAGAATGATCGCCACCGCGATGAGCCGCTTGCGCGTGTCGTGGTTTTCCGCCGCCGGCGCGATCTTGCCGCTGCCGAGTTGGAGGAAGCTGAGAATCAGCAGCGGCCCGAGCAGCAGCGTTGCATACAGCCAGGCCGACGCGGCCGGAAAAGTGGGCCGACTGCCACCCGCGCCTTCGAGCAAAAATGGGATCAGCCACAATTGCGAGATCGCCGCGAAGCCGGTCGCAATCCGCGCCCCCGGGCTTTGCATCGACGGCGAGAGGCCGACGCTCAGCGCCGTCAGCAGGATGGAGCCCGCAACCATCCAGCCGAGCACGCTCAGATCGTCGATAAGACTGACTCCTCCCAAAAAATATCGGAGCACCACGTATGGCAACACCGCGCAAATGAGCAGCAGCGTCTGGAGAACCAGCGCCAGCCATTTGCCCGCCACGATGCGCCACGCGGAGAGTTGCGTGAGCAGCATCAGTTCCAGCGTATTGCCGCGAATCTCGCCGAAGAGCGCCCCGAGCCCGCGCAACGGCATCGCCAGGAGAACCGCGATGCCGAGCAGAACCCAAAAAAGCCAGAAGCTGCCCTCCTTGGAGGGACCGTCCCCGAGGGAAACCAGCACGCAGACGATCATAAAGAACTGGCTGATCAGGAAGATGGCCAGGAAAGCCCGGGCGCGCAGCCCCTGGCGGAGTTCCTTCACGACGATCGGGCTAAGCCAGTCGGCGAAATCGTTCATGGCGTCTCCCTTCTGTTTGGCGCCCCGCCGACCTTTGCCAGGATCTCCACGAACGCATCTTCGAGCTTGCGTTCCTGCTTGTGGAACTCCGTCACGGCAATCCCATCCAGCATCATATTGCGTAACATCGCAGCCAACGCTTCCGGCGCGTCGTCCGCCGCCCGGATGCGCGCGCCCTGCCGCGTTGCCTCCAGCAGCTCCACGCCGGGATAAAGCGCGGCCCACTGCAAAAGCCGCCCGCCGTCGCCCGCCACACGCACTTCCACGATGGCGCCGTGCCCGCCGCCGGTGCGCAGGCTCTCGGCGGAACCGTGATGGACGATCCGCCCGGTGTCGATGAACAGGAGGCTGTCGCACATTTCGCCCAGCTCGGAGAGGATGTGCGAGGAGATGAAGAGCGTCTTGCCGTCGCCGGCCAGCAGGCGCACGAGATGCTTGAACTCGATGCGCGCCTTGGGGTCGAGCCCGGCGGCGGGCTCGTCGAGAATGAGCAGCTCGGGATCGTGCAGCAGCGTGCGCCCGAGGCAAAGCCGCTGCGCCATCCCCTTGGAGAGCTTGTTGACGGGGCGCGTGCAGATCGGCGCAAGATTGGCGAACTCCATCACCTCGTCGATGCGCTCGCGGCGTTCGGCCCGGCGAAAACCGAAGGCGCGCGCGAAGAAATCGAGATACTCCAGCACCGTCATGTTTTCGTAGGTGCCGTAGGCGTCGGGCATCCAGCCGAGGAGCCGCCGCACGTCGTTGGGAAAGTTGAGCGCGTCGAGACCGCCGACCTTGATGGAACCCGAGGTGGGCGCATCCAGCGTGGCCATCATGCGCATGGTCGTTGTCTTGCCGGCTCCGTTGGCGCCGGATGAACCCGAGCACCTGCCCCGGCAAAATATCGAACGAAATACCCTGGACGGCCTCCAGCGTTCCAAACTGTCGGCGAAGCTCGCACACTTCGACCAGGGGCCGGCTCATGGCGCTGTCCCTCCGGCTTGCGTTGCGGACGCCCGCGTCACCGGGCCGAGATACACGACGCGATCCTCCACCCACCGGATGCTGCGCAGCGTCTCCATCGGTTCGCCCTTCGGGTGGGTAACCGAGGCGAAAAACCGGGCGGCGGGCGGACGCCCTTTTTCGGCCGGCGCGCGGTTCACGGTGTCGAGGGCTTCACGCATTGAAGCCTGCCGCGCGGATGCGACCGCATCTTCCCAAATCCGCGTGCTTTCTTTGCGATCCACCGCATGGAGCGTTGCCTTTTCGCCGGTGCGCACGTTGTCGCCGCGCCAGAAGCCACCGTGCTCGTCCACCACGATCAGCGTTTCCAGCGTGCTTTCCATGCTGGAAACGACCGTCGGCGCGCCGGAAGCGTCGGGACCGAGCAGCGTGAGGGCCGCCCGCGTGGAACGCACGGCGGCAAAGCGTTGCGCCTGGATCGAACGGTTCTTGAACCAATCGCCCGAATAATTGCGCCCATCGACCGCGAGAACACAGCGCTGGTTGCGGATGCCGTTGAGCTGCATCGGAATCGCCAGCGCGTCTTCGTTCAGCCAAAAACCGCCGCCGATCAGCAGGCCGGTGCGCGAGACCTGTTCCTGCCACACCAACGCCTCGTGCGTCTCCGGAAACAGGCGAACCATTGTGAAGCGCCGCCCCGTCCCGCCCGCGCCTTCCTGGAGAAAAATCACCGCGATCAGGACCAGGCTGCCGCCCAGCGAAATGAGCGGCGTCGTCCAGAACATCCGGTGGCGCCGGGCGGCAGGAGCGAACCCGAAGAGGTTCACCGGCCCCACCAGAGCGGCGAATACGAGGACGAACCCGAGGATCAGAGGCCGGTTGGGCTTGAGCTCGCCCATTGCCGCCAGCATCGGCCAGTCGGTCTTCAAAGCGAGCCCCAGTCGCGCAATTTGCGAAGAGCCCATTGTGATCAAAGTCGCCAGCGGCTCCGGGTTCAGTTCCTTGCCGTCCCAGGTGGCGGCGCGCACATCGCCGAAACCGTAGTCGAACGGCGATAGACAGGGCGCGCGGCTAAATTCGCTTCAGTCCAGTTCCGTCGCGTCGCGGGCGGCAACCACGAGATGCCCGCCCTGCGCCACCCATTGCCGGATGCCGGAGCGCACGTCCGGCGCAAGCTGCTTCCATTCCGATGCCGAGAAGGCCAGCCATTCGATCCCGGAATAGCCGCGCCAGTCCGCGGCAAGATCGGGCGCGTCGAACTGTATGGCGTTCAAGTTGCACTTTCGGGCCTGCACATTCTTTTGCAGAGACTCCCAGGAGCGCGCCGACAGTTCGCGGCTCATCGCCAGGAATTGACAGTTTTCCCCGCCATTCCCAGCACGACCGAGATAAGCCGCCGTCCGCATCCTGACACCGGGGCCGGTGACGTAAACATTGTCTCCGCGATACGAACCGTACAGAGAAAAAGCTGAAACCATTGGCGCTGTGCGGGTCTGTCCGGCGCCGACGGTGACGTTGAGAGAGCACGGCAACTTATAACCGGAGTAGGCGTCATCGTCCGCAACGAATCGCCAGGTTCCTTCGCGGTTGGAGTTGTTGTGTACCGTAACGTGCAGGGGAACCGCGCCGGACGGCGGCGGACGGTCGAAGTCGCACGAAACCTCAATCTCGATGCCGCTGCCTGGTTCGGTTTGGATGGTATTCAGCTCTTTGGCCTGCGCCGGGGCGGCTGCCAGAAACAAGCAAACGAGGACGACAGCGGCATGGAGACGGTGCAATCCGGGGAGCACACGCGCCCTCGCGTGTTGGCGTCGGCGCCCTCGCCGCCGCGAACTTTTTTGCGCTGCCGACGCGGTCACCCGCGAAGATGCCTTTGGCGAGGGCGCCAAAGGCCACACGCGAGGGCGCGTGCGCTCCCCGGAAGCTGGCGCGACGACGGTCTCACGGAGTTGCACCGGACTGCTTTGGCACGCGGTTTTGGCGATTGGCTTCATACCCCGCTCAGCACCCTCGGTATTTCGCGATCCTGCCGGGGCACTTCGGCCAAAACCCCCGCAACGATCCCCGCGCTGGTGGCGCCGCTGAGCCGCGCGGTGTACTCGAGGATCACGCGATGGCCCAGCACCGGCGGCGCCACCGCCGCCACGTCCTCGAAGCTCGCATTGAGCCGGCCCTCCAGCAGCGCCCGCGCCCGCGCCCCCGCCGCCAGCCCGATGGCGGCGCGCGGACTGGCCCCGAACTTCACTCCAGAGGACGCTTTCGAGGAGCCGGGATGCGTCGCGTCCACCAGCCGGGCGATGTAGTTGGCCACCACCGGCGGCAGATAGATTCGCCGGGACAGCGCGGAGAGTTCCGCCAGTTCCTCCCGCGTGACGATTTCCCTGACCGCCGGTTCCTCGCCCATCTCCCGACCGTTGACGATCCGTTCGAGCACCGCTGCCCCGGCGCGCGGGACATCGAGCTTGAAGAGAAACCGGTCGAGCTGCGCTTCCGGGAGCGGGTAGGTGCCCTCCAGTTCGATCGGATTCTGCGTCGCCACGACAAAGAACGGAGCGGGAAGCGGATGGGGCACGCCCATCACCGTCACGCGGCGTTCCTGCATCGCTTCGAGCAAGGCCGACTGGGTTTTGGGCGAGGCGCGGTTGATTTCGTCGGCCAGCACCAGGTTCGCAAAGAGCGGTCCCGGCTGAAACACAAACTCGCGCTTGCCCAGAACTTCCTGAAGGATGGGACTGCCGGTGATGTCCCCCGGCAGCAGGTCGGGCGTGAACTGGATGCGCTTGGCCTGAAGCCCGAGGGCGCGCGCCAGAGCCTTGACCAACTCCGTCTTGCCGAGGCCGGGAAGTCCCTCCAGCAACAAATGCCCGCCTGCGAGCAACCCGGTCAGCACGCCGGCGATGAGCGTTTCCTGACCGAACAACACGCCATTGAGTTCATCGCGCAAAGCCTGCAATTTCGCGCGCGCCGCCGAAGTTTCCGCCTCGTTGGGAGGGTTCATGGCGGGAGGAAAGCACAAACGCGGCGGCGTGGAAAGCCGGGACTGCGGAAACCTTCATGCAGAGCGAGTCCGCGGATTAACGGAGGTTAGGAATGGAGCCGGGCCGTTGGCCTTGAGAGGCGGTGGGCAAGCCCCGGTTCATGCCCAACAATCAACGCCACGCTTTGGCCGTCTGCAAGTCTGCCAACGAACCTGACGGTTGCAGGAGGGCGACATCCGGCGTTTGCCGTGGGGCGTTCGTCAACGCGACAGCGTCGTGGAGTGCGGCAGTCCTGTGCCGCCTTCGCGAGCCGGACC
>Ga0316223_1001126_pt1 | contig 26817 bp, 21 predicted proteins | sample TBH18009metaG_FD_206007 | JGI IMG/M metagenome (GOLD analysis project Ga0316223, IMG submission 206007) | Freshwater microbial communities from Trout Bog Lake, Wisconsin, USA - TBH18009 | ecosystem: Environmental > Aquatic > Freshwater > Lake > Hypolimnion/Profundal zone | place: USA: Wisconsin...
GCACGGCGCTGACGGCACAGACCAACTGTACCGGGAGTACAACGGCACCAGCGGCTCCGGTAGCGACGGGTGCGTATGCTTCGACCAATAAATGTACTTACAGTGGAACCGGAACGGTCACAACCGGGTTGGCAAGTTGCACGCAGCAGGCCGCTTCCGGCAGCAGCCCTTATGCGGCGTACAACACTTGCGCCTACGTGGCGGGCACGGCGCTGACGGCTCAGACCAGTTGTACCGGGAGTGCAACGGCACCAGCGGCTCCAGTAGCGACGGGCGCTTATACTTCTACCAATGTTTGCATTTATAACGGTACCGGAACACCCACTACCGGTTTGGCCAGCTGCGTACAGCAAACCGCTTCCGCGGGACCTTCGTATACTTCCTACAATACGTGTGCTTACGTTGCAGGAACGCCGAGTACCCTGCAAACCACTTGCTCTGGCAGTCTGGGTCCACCGGCGGCTCCGGTAGCTGCGGGAACTTATAATTCAACTAATATGTGCGTATATAGTGGCACTGGCACTCCGACGACCGGATTGGCGAGCTGCACTCAGCAGGCTGCATCTACAACGAGTCCGTATGTTTCCTATAATACGTGTACCTATGTTGCGGGAACAGTACTCACCGCGCAGACCAGTTGCACCGGGAGTGCAGCAGCGCCTGCGACTCCGGCAGCTGTAGGTGTTTATGCGTCAACCAATAAATGTACCTACAGCGGAACCGGCACGCCGACCACCGGACTGGCGAGTTGCACGCAACAAGCTGCATCCGGTAGCAGTCCCTATGCTTCTTATAATACGTGTGCCTATGTGGCAGGAACGGTTTTGACAGCCCAAACCAGTTGTACAGGAAGTGCAACGGCCCCGGCAGCTCCGGTAACGGTAGGGGCGTATGCCTCGACAAATCAGTGTACCTACAGTGGAACAGGTACACCGACAACAGGGCAGAGTTCTTGCACTCAACAAGGACCTTCATCCGGACCTTCATTCGCCTCTTATAACACCTGCGCGTATGCGGCGGGAACGGTACTGACAGCACAGACCAGTTGCACCGGCAGCTCAACGGCTCCGGCAACTCCTTCAACAGTGGGGACAATATACTCATCAACAAATAAATGCGTTTATAGCGGAACGGGCACACCCTCTACCGGTTTGTCCACTTGTACGCAACAGGCAGCTTCTGGAAGCAGTCCCTATAGCTCTTACACTACCTGTGCCTATGTCGCGGGAACGGCACTCACCGCACAGACCAGTTGCACTGGAAGCACAACAGCTCCGGCAGCGCCTGCAGCGGTAGGGACGTATAACTCAACCAATATGTGCGTTTATAGTGGCACTTCGACAACAACGGGTTTGTCTACATGTACTCAATCGACGGCATCTGGAGGTCCAACCTACTCGTCTTACAATACCTGTGCTTATGTGGCTGGGACGACCCTTACAGCACAAACCAGTTGCAGCGGTTCGACGACATTCCCATCTGTGGTTACCGGCGTTAATAATTCTCCCGGTAATTATTGCGTTTACACGGGGACGGGAGCTTCAACCAGTGGTTTGTCGAGTTGTACACAGGGAACTCAATCAGCTGGGAGTCCGTTCAATTCATATATTAGCTGCAGTTACGTCGCGGGTACCTCAACAACTATTACCCCCACAACAACCGCCGGGGTGATTACGCAAGGAAGTTGCACGGGGTATGGATCGACCAAAACACCTGCCACGGGGGCCAATAGCAGCTACACTTTATGTCAGTACTCGACAAGTACCTTGGTTACTGGACAGCAACAGTGCGTTTCGGGTTCGGCCGGCTCAATAGCCGGTGGCAGTTCCGGTACGCTGAGTACCTATGAAAACGGTTGTACCTATGGCTCGCCAACTCTTATGAGTACCGGGTTGAATGCCTGCACGGTGGGTACCGCAAGTTCGGGTTCGCCCTATTCGCATTACTCCACATGCAGCTATGTTGCAGGCGCAGCGGTTACCAACCCTTCAACTTGCGCGGCTGGTACACCTGGCACGCTTGCTGCCGGTTCGAGCAATTCAAGCTACAGTACATGCACCTATAGTGGTTTCAGCAATGCCTCACTCAATGCGTATAACACCGCGATTGCGATATCGCCATCGCTAGGGCAGGTGCTTTACAATGGCAATTACACCGCTGATGGTGCAGCACCCAATTCTGTTCAATCAGGTGGAGCGTGGTATATTCCTGCAGCTTCGTGTGTAGCAACAAATAACGCTGCCACCTCAGCAGCCTTGAACGTGTTTTGTCCGGCAACTGATCCGGTAACAATTGCTTCGGTTAACATCAATCCTACTGCTACGTGTCCGACGCAGTCAGCTTCAAGCAGCAACAACTATACTAGTATCTCTTGTGCGATTGTTCCCACTTCATACAATAATACTCCCGTCGATCCTGCTACATGTACGCCACCGGGACCGGGATTTAATGGAACGAATTTGACAACTTGTACTGCCAGCACAACAGTAACCAGCTATTATCAAACGTCGTGTACTTCAGCCTCGGCAATTGCATTGAATAATTGGACAGCTACAACTTGTCCATATTCCACCCGAAATATTTACGAAACCGGTATTGAACAAACTTGGAGCCCATCAACTTACTATGTGGCAGGAACCCAGTTACAGGGACCTTCAGGAAGTTGGTATACCGTGACTACAGCCTATACTTCGGGAAGCACGTTTGGCTCGACGGACACCGCGAATACAACAGCAGGGTCTGATACTTCTTTCCCGGGGTCATTTAATTCGCTCTCCGATACGGCCGCATATTATTACGCTCCCACTCGCCCTTTTACGACCGACAGTTCCGGTAATACCGTTTTTAACGGAATTCGTTCAGCAGCCTTTGGCAATCAATATAGTAATAACTCTGACAATAATAACCAATTCAATGGAACCGATTTGTCCGTTTGTAATGTCGGCGGTGGCGGAGCGGATACTAATAAATGCAGTCATATGAGTACCTACACTCTGGCCTTGGGGGCGCGAGGGAAGATGATATTTTCGCCAACATATCAAACGGATACGAGTGGTGACTTTTATTCGGTTTTACACGGGGATACGATTACCGCCAACGCGGCCAATGGTGTTTGCTCCTGGCAACAAGATACTGCTACGATTCCAGGCACAACCCTATCAGGCGGCGCGTGTAACTGGCCATTACCTGTCCCCAATACTCCCACTGCTGTGGACGACTTGTGGCATGCAGCGGTCGACGGGCGTGGGACTTATTTCAGTGCGACCAATACCGGGCTTCTATCCCAAGGTCTGAAAGGTGCCTTATTTAATATTGCATCGCTTGTCGATGCGACTCAGGCTGCTTCCGGTTTGAGCAGCCCGATTGTGACTTCATTTTCTGATTATCAATATAACTCGGTCTACAGATCATTAAAATGGTACGGCGATGTCTATGAGCAAGTAGTTAATTTAAGTACTGGGACAGTACCGACTTACTCTGAGGGAGATAATACAACCTATGTTTGGTCGGGAATGATGCAACTGGACACACAGACAGATACAGGGCGTACTATTTATGCATTTAATTCAAGTTCCTCAAATAAACTCCAGACATTTACCGCAGCCAATTATGCAAGCAACGCTAATTTTTCTTCAACCTTGACCAACTCACTGTCACAATTTACCACAGGAAATGCGGATGCATTACCCGTTTGGACAGCAAACACGGCTTATGCCGTAGGTACTTTATTCTTGCACTCGGGTAGCTGGTATAAAGTAACGGCCACTTCTGGCTATTCCTCGGGTAGCACGTGGGGCACGACGGATACAAACAATACCCAAAGTGATTCCGGCCCTGCCGGTGCAAATCTGATTAATTATTTACGCGGCAATCAAACCTACGCGAAGACAGACAATACCGGCTACTACCGGGCCCGTGCTCATATTCTGGGTGATATTGTCGATTCCGTAGCAGCTTATGTTCAAGCGCCTCTTCAAACTTACGCAGACTCGGGTTTTCTTGATTACCAGACGGCTATGCAGAATCGTCAGGCGATGGTTTATGTCGGAGCGAATGACGGTATGTTGCACGCTTTTTACGCCGCCACAGATAAGATCGTTTCCTCTACGGGGTTAGTGAGTTCTTCTGGTGATATTAGTGTTACGGCAGGGAACGAAGCCTGGGCATTTATTCCTACACCGGTAATGGGAAATCTGTATAAGTTGGCCGACAAAAATTATGGAACTGTTACTCCGTATTCGCACCAGTTTTATGTAGATGGTTCGCCGGCAATAGGGCATATTTGCCCGAACGCACCCACTTCGACGTGCACGGGGAACCAATGGAAGACAATTCTGGTGGGTGGGTTAAACGATGGTGGAAGAGGATTCTATGCGCTGGATATAACCAATCCCTACCAACCGATCGCTCTTTGGGAGTTTTGTAATACAGGTTGTAGTCAGAACGATTCCAATCTGGGCCTGTCCTATGCTACCCCACAGATTGTGAAGATGGCTGACGGAACTTGGGTCGTTATTCTTACCTCGGGCTTAAACAATGTCTCACCCGGAGATGGGCAGGGACATGTTTATGTATTGAATGCTTATACTGGAACGCTGAATACATCGCAAATTTCTAGTGCGGCAACGGGTAGTCAGCATTCAACCGGGAATATTTCTACCAATACCGGGAGTTCAAGTTCGCCAAGCGGATTGGTACGCATTAATTCACAGGTAGTTGACCCTATAGCTAATTTGACAGTTCTTCAGGTTTATGGGGGAGATGAGCAGGGGAATCTCTGGCGTTTCGACGTGAATGGTAATGTGGGAGGGACAACTTCTGCTCAGGCCTTTGCCGCGCAATTGCTCACCACAGTTTCCTATAGCTCGAGTAGTCAAACTACCGCGACAGTGCAACCAATTTATGCCAGGCCGGAAGTAGGTTTGTGTCAGGGGCATCCGGTGGTGCTAGTAGGGACGGGACGCTTATTGGGTGCTTCAGATATGACTAGTACTGCTCACCAAAGTATATACGGGATTAAGGATCCACTTACCGATACATCATCACCAAATACTATTGCGCTCTACCCGAATCCTCGTAGCAGTTCTACACTATTTGTTAATCAGGTGCTTACGTTGGGTACGTGTACTGCCGCTGAAGCGGCTGCAAATCTTTGTTTGCTTCAGGACCCTTATACTTTACCCATCCCAAATCAGCCGCAACCAGTAGTTACTCAAGCGTATCCGCCCCAACCGGTTAATTACACGACGCAGGATGGCTGGTATGTTGATTTAATTCAAGCCGGTGAAACTGCCAACACAGACCCAGTTCTGGCCTTAGGCACCTTAAGTGTCAACACCAATATTCCAAGCACTAACTCTTGTGCAGGGGGAGGCTCAAGTTATAACTATGAGTTTGACTATTGCACGGGAGGCGCTGTTCTAGGTGAAACCACGACAACGAGTGGTGTTACGACCGGGACTGTTGCCGTATTTCTGGGCAACGGATTGGCGACAACATCGGCGGTTCAACAAATAGGTGGTGGAACAACTGGAACAACGATTTCTGTTGCAGCAGGGGGGACAGCGGGTTCGACAGATGCCGGGTTGGCTGGAGCGGCTTCATTCATTTGTCGGTTATCGACCGGGGTCTCCTGTAGCCGAGCGTTGATTCCTAATTTACCACCTACAGGTACTCATCGTACTTCGTGGCGGGAAATTCCGGCACCATGATTATTGTTGCGAAAGATTCATGCGTGTTATGACGTTAAACTTGAGCGATCCCGCAAGTTAAGCGGGATCGTAACTTTTTGAATAACACCGCTGAATTGCCGCTTCGCTGCATTGACCGATTACCGACTTGAATGGAAGTGAAGCAGAGCGTGGGAATGATTGATGCAATTTCCTGATTCGACGGGTTGGACGCTGCGTGTTTTGACGAGGCGTTTTCTGTCTACTCCGCTTAGGCGCATTTTATTTGCAGTCGCGTTTTCCCTGCTCATTCATGGTTTGGTACTGCTGTGGCCGAATTTACATCTGAGTCATGACCGGATAGGTTCAGAACCATTAACGGTTACTTTGGAACACGTCAATCATACAATCAAAAAATCAGCTAAACCTCCATCGGAACCTGTCAAAGTTCATGATGAACCCCCCGCAAAGGTTTTAGAACACAAGGAGCCGCCTATAATCGCACAGGCTCCCCAGGCGATTGTTCAAATAGCCGATCAAGCGCAAAGTGAAAATAAGCCCTCTTCTCAATTTCCACTTTCACAGCCAGAGGTTCAACAAGACACTGCGCAGTCTGACAAATTTTCAGATGCTATAGCAAAGTTACAATTATGGAAATCAAATAACCCCGGAAAATTTCCCAAAAAAATCCTGCTGTCTTATTCGATTTATGGAAAGGAAGGGGGGCTTAAATCGGGTGATTTAATAGGCCAGTTTGAGTCTCATGACGAGCAATATACTTTTCAAACCATTCAAAAATCCAATGGTCCTTTGGAGTTGTTAGGAGTGGCGTCGCCTGTCGAAAGGATGAGCAGAGGAGCTCTGGGCAATAAAGGTTTGAGGCCGGATTCGCTTGCTGTAAAAGGGAAACAGCCGAATACCGATATTGTCTTTGACTGGCCTGGACATAAATTGAGTTATGGGGATAAAGCCACAACTGGCCGATCTGTGACTCTCCCGGACAAGACACAGGACAGTATGAGTTTGTTGTTTCAACTGCGGTTTGCTTATCAGCAATCTTTTTATCCGAGGTTCCAGGAAACGATTCCGATAACTGTGTTGAATGACAATGTAATCGAGCAATATGAACTGGAGATCGGTGCCCAGGAAATTATTGATTCACCGTTGGGTAAAGTTCGCGCGCTGCATTTACGTCGATTGCATCAAAAGGGAGAACCTTATCTGGAAATATGGCTGGGCGTGGAAGATTTTATGCTGCCGGTGAAGTTTCATACCATCAACAGTACGGGTGAGGCAGTCGATGAGTTTTGATTTCAGACATTCGGGTTTCTGATGAATGAGCTATTTTAAGAATAGACAGAGGTGAGCGTTCCATGATTTTAGGTGGCAGGGTGCCACGAGCCCCCTCCCTAACCCTCCCCCAGTGGGAGAGGGGACAGAACCCTTACCCCGAGGAAGCTTCACTGTGCAAGAGGATTTTAAGTCCCCTCTCCCAACGGGGGAGGGCTAGGGAGGGGGAGATTTCCGAAGCAACATTAATTACATCTGCCCGCCAATCAGGTAATATCATATCGGAAATAGCTTAAACTTCAGAAGCTTCAGTATGCAGGCAATCGTTGTTTTGTGAGCGAATACTCAATGAATATCAATATGAGCGAAATTGCGAGAACTCCATGAGCAAACAACTACAAGAAGCGTACATCGTTGCTGCAACGCGTACTCCGGTAGGCAAGGCACCGCGCGGCATGTTCCGTAATACCCGACCCGATGATTTGCTTGCGCACGTTTTGCGCAATGTTTTGGTGCAATCGCCATCGTTGGACCCGGCAAGTATTGCGGATGTGATTGTCGGGTGTGCGATGCCCGAAGCGGAGCAGGGGATGAATGTGGCCCGTATTGGTTTGCTGTTGGCTGGACTGCCCGAAACGGTGCCGGGCATGACAGTGAATCGTTTCTGTTCTTCGGGTTTGCAGGCGGTAGCACTGGCGGCGGATCGTATTCGGGTTGGCGAAGCGGATGTGATGATTGCAGCCGGGGTAGAAAGCATGAGTCTGGTGCCCATGATGGGTAACAAGATTGCGCTCAATCCGCAAATTTTTGCGCGGGATGAAAATATTGCAATTGCCTACGGTATGGGCATTACCGCAGAGAAAGTAGCGGAGCGTTGGAATATTTCCCGTGAGGCGCAGGATGCGTTTGCTTTCAAAAGCCATCAACGTGCTTTGCAGGCTATTTCAAGCGGTGAATTCAGGGATGAAATAGTGCCTTATTCTATCGAAGATCATTTGCCCGATTTGAATGATCGTGAGGTCAAAATCAAGACGCGTGTAGTGTCTCAGGACGAAGGGCCTCGTGCCGATACTTCAATTGACACACTGGCTAAACTAAAACCGGTATTTGCGCAAAAAGGCTCGGTTACTGCAGGCAATAGTTCGCAAATGTCTGATGGGGCTGGGGCGGTATTGTTGTGTTCTGAAGCTGCGCTGAAACGTTTTAATCTGACGCCGATTGGCAAGTTTCTTGGTTATAGTGTGGTGGGCGTGCCACCGGAGATTATGGGCATCGGACCAAAGGAAGCAATTCCGCGTGCATTGACTCAGGTGGGGCTTAAACTGAATGATTTGGACTGGATTGAACTCAATGAAGCCTTTGCCGCGCAGTCGCTGGCGGTGATGAACGACCTTGGTCTGGATCCGGAAAAAGTGAATCCGCTGGGTGGTGCAATCGCCTTGGGGCATCCGCTCGGGGCGACTGGTGCAATACGAACTGCGACTTTGTTGCACGGGCTACGCCGCCATAAACAGAAATATGGGTTGGTGACGATGTGCATTGGAACGGGCATGGGAGCAGCGGGTGTTTTTGAGGCCTTGTGAGTCTGCTTTATGGGGTATTTGTCGGGCTTTTCAAAATGTTTGATGTGGTAACTAAACCCCCCTCCCTAACCCTCCCCCGTTGGGAGAGGGGATTAACCCCCTCGAAACCTCTAGTAATTCTGGAGAGGGGTCTGTCCCTTCTCCCACCGGGGTAACCAATGACTTGCAGCGTTTTTTGCAGCTTAGTCAGATGGCTAGTTAGTTCATCAGAGGGCTAGGGAGGGGGAAGACACTCAATGATTACAGAATCCACAATAAATACGTCCTGTCAGAATCAAACTTCCTTTGAGAAAGTTAATGATGAAAAAATTGATTACACTGTTTTTGCTGTGCTTAAGTTCACAGGCGTTTGCCTTGGTTTTAGAGGACGTGCAACTGGGTGACATAGTTCAAGTTGGAAATGCCACACTAAAGTTGAACGGCGCGGGTTTGCGCACCAAGCTGATTTTCAAGGTGTACGTTGGTGCCTTGTATCTGACTGAAAAAAAGCATTCTGCTACGACTGTGTTGGCGGATGCCGGAGCCAAGCGCTTGAGCATGTTTATGCTGCGTGAATTAAGCAGCGATCAATTAATGGAGGCATTTGAAAAAGGGCTGGCCAAGAATAATACGCCAGCTGAACTGGCAGCATTGAATTCGCTTATCAAGGAATTTTCTGCAATCTTTCGCTCGGCCCGTGCGGTTAATAAAGGGGATGTGATTACGATCGATTATTTTCCGGGGGAAGGAACTCGCGTGAGTATTAATGGGATTGAAAAGGGACGTTTGGCCGGGGCGGAATTTAATACCGCTCTGTTGAGAATTTGGCTGGGCAATGACCCGGTCGATGAGGATTTGAAAAAAGGGTTGTTAGGTGAGTGATCGGGCGGCGAGGTTGAACGCCGATGCTCATTCGGCAAAAATTGATCGTGATGCGCTGGCGAAGAGTTTGCGTCAACAGGGTGAGGATTTTTTCCAGCTAATCACGCAGAACTGTCCGTATTTGTTCGCCTCTGTCCCACTATATGTATCCTCAGCACAGGTGGAACAGATGCAGGCGGTGATCACTGCGGTGGAGAACGTGGTGGCCTTGCCTGCGTGGCGGGATAGTGTCATTTCTGCAAATGATGCAAGTCATCGAACGGGCAGTGTTACCCAAGGCGTGTTTTTTGGCTATGACTTCCATCTGAATGAACAAGGCGCGCACCTGATCGAAATTAATACCAATGCGGGTGGTGCCTTCCTGAATGATTTGCTGCTGCAAAGTCAGCGGGAGGTGATGATGCCGGGCGTGGTCGCGGCCTCGGATCACCTTGAGCAAGATTTTTTGAACATGTTCCTCAATGAATGGAGACTGGAACGCGGCGATGCGCCGTTAAAAACCGTTGCCATTGTGGACGAGCATCCGCAGCAGCAATATCTTTATCCTGAATTTTTGTTGGCACAACGCATGTTCGAGCGGGCGGGCATCACGGCACTGATTGTCGATCCAGCTGAATTGGAGGTGCGGGGTGAGGCGTTGTATTGCAACGGTTACAAAATTGATTTGATCTACAACCGCCTGACCGATTTTCATTTTAACCAACACGCTGTATTAAGCTCGGTTTTTCAAAACAACGAGTTGGCGGTGATTACGCCCCATCCTTGGGTTTATGCTTTATATGCCGACAAATATAATCTTACCCGACTTACTCATGTCGAAGATTTGCGCGCGATGGGTGTGGCTGAGGCGGATATTGTGACCTTGCAAGCGGGTATTCCTGAAACCAGGATGGTCAAAGCTGAGGATGATGAGCAATGGCGGCACGAGCGCAAACAGTGGTTTTTCAAGCCCAACAGCGGCTTTGGTAGCAAAGGGACTTATCGTGGCGCCAGCGTAACGCACAGGGTGTTTGCTGAAATAATGAAGGGTGGCTATGTTGCCCAACGCATGGCTGCTCCGGGTGAACGGGCTGTAGGGGTGAGTGAAATTGGGCCGGTGGTTTTTAAGTCGGATGTGCGTTGCTATGTTTATGCGGGAAAAGTGCAACTGATTGTCGCGCGTTTGTATCAGGGGCAAACCACCAATTTTCGTACGGTGGATGGGGGATTTGCTTTGGTGCGGATTGTTGATTAGAGGGCTTTAAATAGATTGCAGGCTCGCCACAAGCCCCCTCCCTAGCCCTCTGATGAACTAACTAGCCATCTGACTAAGCTGCAAAAAACGCGGCAAGTCATTGGTTACCCCGGTGGGAGAGGGGACGAATAACTCTCCTAAGTTGCAGGGGTTAATCCCCTCTCCCACCGGGGAGGGCTAGGGAGGGGGAGAACACTAAATTTATTTCATGATAAGAATTCTAAATAAAGCGATCGTGCAAAAGATTCTCCGGACATTCGTGCCGGTGTTGCTCATTGTGCTGAGTTCGCTGGCGTATGGAGAAACGCCCGAGGCTTCCGGGATTGACGCAATACCGGAAACGGCCAAACCGGAGGCAAAGCAAGTTAAACATTCAAAATCAGTCAAGCATGTTAAGCGAGCTAAAAAACCCAAGCATACTAAACGTGTCAAGCAAAAAATACTGAATAAATCATCTGATCAGGGAAAAACGGTCACGGGAGTCCACGCTGCTGAGATCAGGCCAGTGGAAATTAAATCTATAGAGTCAAAAGAAGTAGAACCCAAATTGGCAGTTTCGAAACCAAGTGAGGAAGTCAGAGCTGAAACTGCCGTGCAATCGGAAGCAGAAGTGGAAGCCAGAGTAGAGGCAGCGGCATTGATTCAAGCCAAGTCGGATGAGCAGGCACAGTTTGATGCCGAAGCCAGAACGGCTGCACAGACGAGATTGGCAGAGCGAATAAAGGCGGTGACTATTAGAGCCAGTCAAGCCAAATATGATGAAGAAAGGAAAGCCGTCACGACCGATAAATCGTACCGCAAAGCCGCTGAAGACGGGGATGCGGAGGCTCAATATAATCTGGGTGTGATTTACGATTCGGGTAAAGTCGTTGCGCAGGATTATGCTGTGGCAGCAGAATGGTATCGCAAGGCTGCGGCGCAGGGTAATCTAAAGGCTAAATTCAGGCTGGGTGTCATGAATGAATACGGGCACGGCATGCCTCTGAATCTGGTAAAGGCAATTGCTCTGTATCGTGATGCGGCACTGCATGGAAATGCAGATGCACAGCATAATCTGGGCGTTATGTGCTATCGGGGTAAAGGGGGAGGGAGAAGTTACAAGGTGGCTGCGGATTGGATGCTTCTAGCAGCCGATCAGGGGCATGCTGAGGCTCAGAGTGATCTGGCGACTATGTATGCGCTGGGGCAGGGTGTGTCACAGAATTATAAATTGGCGCAGGAGTGGTATTTAAAGGCGGCCGACCAAGGATTTGCCGAGGCACAACGGAACTTGGGTGCTATGTACGCCGAGGGGGTGGGGAGTTCGCTTGACCGAGTGCAGGCACATAAATGGCTTAATCTGGCGGCGCAGGCAGGTAATGAAAAAGCCGCGAAAGATCTGAAGCGGCTTGAAACTAAAATGAATCCTGAGCAAATTGAACACGCCTGGAAATTAGCGCAGGAATGGTTAGAAAAGCGCAAGTGAACTCACTGCAAAGTGAATTGCTGTCTCCCCCCGAAAATCTTATTGTTGGAAAGCGTACATTTTTTGCAGGAATACTTCCGCATCAATCAATGCAAGGCTGGGAGGCATTGACGGGCATGGGTCAATTGCGGAGTGCTGTGATACCTGCGCAATGACCGGATTCCACCCGGAACATAAAATTTCATCGCCGTACTCGGCTTCCAGCGGGTCAATATTTTCAATTTCGTAGTTGTTCATGTTCATTGCGATAGCCATGATGCACCTCCTACGGTTTGGCTGCCACTCACTGCCACTCATGAGTCCCGCTTTTTTTTGTTCAACATGGCAGCGTTGAGTTGATTGGGACCTGAAATTTGCTTCTCTTGAGTAAGCTATCGGCGATGTGCAGAAGAAGTTTAGAGTTCAAGGGGAAGAATTGTGAAATTGTTTTACTGTCGCGGGACTTGAGTTAAGCAGGCCGTTAAAGATTGCTGACTGGCCAAAGAGTTAATCCGTGTTAAAGGTTGAGGGGAGGGGTGTTGTGGTGTTATAATGGGAATCCTGTCGGAATTGACCGGCTGGAAATTCACACACTCGTTCATGTTGGGGTGCCCGTAAGGGTCAGGCTGGCGAGTGGATGGCTTAACCCTTAACACACTTGGAGTAATTATGGCTGTAACGATGCGTCAAATGCTGGAAGCGGGCGTCCATTTTGGACACCAGACCCGTTATTGGAATCCCAAGATGGCCCCTTATATTTTCGGTCATCGCAACAAAATTCACATTATTAACCTGGAAAAGACCGTCGTCATGTACAACGACGCGGTGAAGTTCGTGAACAAGCTGGCTGCCAACAAGGGTAGCATTCTGTTTGTTGCGACCAAGCGCCAGGCGCGTGAGATTATCAAGGAAGAGGCTGTTCGTGCAGGCTGCCCTTTTGTGGATCATCGCTGGTTGGGCGGCATGTTGACCAATTTCAAGACAGTACAACAATCCATCAAGCGCTTGCATGATCTGGAAGCGTTGGTTGGTGATAGCGCTGCTATGGAGAAGGTTTCCAAAAAAGAAGGCTTGATGATGCAGCGCGAACTGGAAAAACTCGATCGCAGTCTGGGCGGTATCAAGAGTATGACCGGTTTACCCTCGGCGATTTTTGTGATCGACGTTGGTTACCAAAAAGGTGCCATCGTGGAAGCGCAGAAGCTGGGTATCCCAGTGATTGGCGTGGTGGATACCAATACAACGCCTCTGGGCGTGGATTTTATTATCCCCGGTAACGACGATTCCAGTCAGGCGATTCGCCTGTATGCACGCGGCATGGCTGATGCGGTTCTGGAAGGGCGTGAACAGGCGCTGAGCGAAGTGGTAGCGCAGGTGGAAGAGCAGGTAGCTTAATTTGTTCAGATAAGCCAAAAGGGGCGCGAGCCCCTTTTTTTATAAGGGTACCCCTGAAATTTCTCAGGGGTGCTGACTGAGATCAGTTTTCAAGGAGCAAGAAAATGGCGGAAATTACCGCAGGCATGGTGAAGGAATTGCGTGAGGCCACCGGCCTTGGCATGATGGATTGCAAGAGGGCGCTGTCAGAAACCAATGGCGACTTCAAGGCGGCTGAAGAACTCCTGCGCATCAAGAGTGGTGCCAAGGCAAGCAAGGCAGCATCACGGGTGGCGGCTGAAGGTGTGGTCAATACTTTTCTGGGCGCGGATGGCAAAACCGGAGCGGTTGTGGAAGTGAATTGCGAAACCGATTTTGTAGCAAAAAATGATGACTTCATTGCGTTTGCAAAAAATGTTGCGCAGACTGTTTCAGAAAAAAATCCGGCAGATGTCGCGGCGTTGCTGGAATTGCCGATCGCCAATGGCTCCGACAGTGTGGAAGAAGTACGCAAGGCGCTGGTGATGAAGCTAGGCGAGAATGTCAGCGTGCGTCGCATTGCACGTTATTCAACCGCTGCGGGCAAACTGGCGTCCTATTTGCACGGTAGCAAAATTGGTGTATTGCTGGATTTGAATGGTGGCGACGAAGCCTTGGGCAAGGATTTGGCCATGCACATTGCAGCCAGCAAGCCGAAGTCAATTGATGCTTCCGGTGTGAATGCGGAAGAAATTGCGACCGAACGCCGCATAGCGATTGAAAAGGCTCGTGAAGCTGGAAAACCGGATGCGATGCTGGAAAAGATTGCCGAGGGCACCGTGCAGAAATTCCTCAAGGAAGTCACGCTTCTGGGGCAGGTTTTTGTCAAGGCGGAAGATGGCAAACAGACTATCGAACAATTGCTGAAGTCCAAGGGTGCATCTGTGACAGCGTTTCAGATGTTTATCGTGGGCGAAGGGATTGAGAAGAAGGTTGAAGATTACGCAGCTGAAGTGGCTGCCGCAACTGCTGCTGCGAAAGGTTAATTCATGAGCGCTGCCCGACACTCCTATAAGCGGATTTTACTCAAACTTTCCGGTGAAGCCCTGATGGGCGATGATAGCTACGGCATCAATCGAGCTGTGATCGAACGTATAGTTGGCGAGATTGGCGAAGTGGTGGGGTTGGGCGTGCAAGTGGCGATTGTGATTGGCGGTGGCAACATCTTCCGTGGTGTCGCTCCTGCGGCGGCGGGGATGGATCGTGCGACAGCCGATTACATGGGTATGTTGGCTACCGTAATGAATGCGATGGCTTTGTCCGATGCCATGAAGCGCCAAGGGTTGGAGTGTCGCGTGCAATCGGCTCTGAATCTTGAGCAGGTTGCCGAGCCGTTTATTCGTGGCAAGGCCTTGCGTTACCTTGAAGAGGGCAAGGTGGTGATATTCGGTGCGGGAACCGGTAACCCATTTTTTACGACGGATACCGCAGCAGCCTTGCGTGGCGTGGAAATGGATGCGGAGGTTGTCATCAAGGCTACCAAGGTGGATGGCGTATATACCGCTGACCCGAAAAAAGATTCCTCGGCTACGCGCTATGAGAGCGTGAGTTTTGATGAGGCTATCGGCAAAAACCTGGGGGTGATGGATGCTACCGCTTTAACCTTGTGCCGCGATCAGAAGCTGCCTATTATTGTGTTCAGTATCTTCAAGCCGGGCGCGCTGAAGCGTGTGGTGCAGGGAGAGGGCGAAGGAACACTGGTTCATTGCAATTGATGGAGTGATGTCATGATTTCAGAGATCAAGAAAACGACCGAACAAAAGATGACTAAATCGCTGGAAACGCTTAAGGCGGATTTTGGCAAGGTGAGGACAGGGCGTGCCCACGCAGGTATTTTGGATCATGTAACCGTAGATTATTACGGTAATCCGACGCTGGTAAACCAGGTGGCCAATATTACGCTGATTGATGCGCGTACCATCGGTGTGCAGCCATGGGAAAAAAACATGATTTCGCCTGTGGAAAAGGCGATTCGTGATGCGGATCTGGGTTTGAATCCTTCGACCAATGGGGACATAATTCGTGTGCCGATGCCGATGCTGACCGAGGAACGCCGGCGCGATTTGATCAAGGTGGTCAAGAATGAAGCAGAAAATGCTAAAGTGGCAGTGCGAAACGTACGCAGGGATGCCAACGAACATCTCAAGAAGTTGCTAAAAGACAAGCAAGTGAGTGAAGATGATGAGCGACGCGCGCAAGACGAGGTTCAAAAACTGACCGACCGCTTTGTCACGGAAATCGACAAGGCACTCCAAGCTAAAGAAACTGATCTATTGGCTGTTTGAAGAAAGCGGGTGGCGGGTGCTGGTAGTTTAGTGGCTGGCTGGATTGGCCTTAGGTTGCGAGCTTTTTCACCTGACAAGGATTTTCATGGCGATATTTCAAAGCTCCACTTGCGCAGTTCCGGACGCTTCCGCTGTTCCGCGCCATATTGCCATTATTATGGATGGAAATGGACGCTGGGCGAAGAAGCGATTCTTGCCGCGAGTGGCAGGTCATCAGCGCGGTGTTGATGCTTTACGCGAAGCCGTGAAGACCTGCCGTGATTTGGGAGTGGAATATCTTACCGTGTTCGCCTTTAGCAGTGAAAACTGGCGGCGTCCCTTGGATGAAGTTTCTTTCCTGATGCAATTGTTCATGAAAATGTTGCAACGGGAAATTTCAAGGTTGCACGAGAATAATATTCGCCTGAAAATTATTGGTGACCGTAGCCGCTTTGATGAAGAATTGAATCGTTATATTGCCGAAGCCGAGCAACTTACCGCAAACAATAGTGGACTGACCCTTACGATAGCTGCAAACTATGGGGGGCGCTGGGATATTATGCAGGCGATGCAAGCTATGCTGAGAAATAAACCGGAACTTTCCGAAAAATTTTGCGAATCAGAACTCGAAACTTACCTTTCCATGCACTACGCGCCGGAGCCGGATTTGTTTATTCGCACCGGGGGAGAGCAACGCATCAGTAATTACTTGCTCTGGCAAATGGCCTACACAGAATTATATTTTACCGACACCTTGTGGCCTGCCTTTGATCGTGAAGCATTGCAGTTGGCAATCAATTCCTATCAATCGCGGGAGCGTCGCTTTGGTAGAACCAGCGAGCAGTTACAGCAGGGTAAAGCCGATGCTTAAGCAGCGAATCATTACAGCCATTATTCTGCTGTTACTATTCCTTTCAGCACTGTTTATGCTCCCCCAGCCGGGCTGGATTGGGTTGGTTATTCTAGTGGTGATGCAAGGTACTTCCGAATGGACCCGGCTGGCGAATCTCTCCGGCAGATTTGCACATGCTTACTGGTGGATAACGTTGGCATTTGTCGGTGCAATCGTCTGGTTTGATGCAGATCACACCCTCGCGCAACATGCTACGCTCCACATGTTGGTCTATGCGGTCTCTGCGTTGTTGTGGCTGGCGATCGTACCATTCTGGTTATGGATGGGGTGGCAGGTGCGCCAATTGCTGCCTATGGCGCTGGTCGGCTGGGCAGTGCTCATTCCGACGGGCTTGGCGATGATTGATTTGCGCGAAAACAGTCCGCAATTGCTGCTCGGCATCATGGTGTTGGTATGGGTGGCAGATAGTACTGCTTATTTTACCGGGCGCAAATTTGGCAAACATAAACTGGCGCCAAGCATCAGTCCAGGAAAAACATGGGAAGGGGTGCTGGGCGCGCTCGTGGGCGTTTCGGTTTATGTTCTGGTTGTTTGGGTGTTGATTGATTTATCCCATCTGATCATGTTTATCCCGATGATCTTGTTGGCTTCCTGGTGTTGGGTGGGACTGGCAGTGATCGGTGACCTGTTTGAGTCTGCTGTCAAGCGCCAAGCCGGGGTAAAGGACAGCGGTGCATTGTTACCCGGACACGGTGGTTTACTGGATCGCATTGACGCTTTGACTTCAACGTTGCCGCTTGCTGCGCTGGCTCTATTGTTGCAAAGGATGGCATGAAAGCAACTTTTCTCTCGATCCTTGATGCAATTCGCAAACTTACCTCATTCCACGGCTCTTTGATGGTCGCGGTCATAGAATGAATCTCACCATACTTGGTTCGACCGGTAGTATAGGCAAAAGCACACTTGACGTGGTGGCGCGTCATCCCGGGAAATATTGCGTGACGGCACTTACTGCACAGCGTCAGGATGATGTGCTGTTGGAGCAGTGCAAGCAATTCAAGCCACGCTATGCGGTATTGATGGATGATGAAGCGGCTGCCCGAATGGTGTTGAAAATGGCCGCTGCAAATCTTCAAACCGAAGTGCTTTGTGGTATCGAGGCTTTGGAACGGGTTGCTTCTCTGCCGGAGGTTGATGCTGTCATGGCAGCCATTGTGGGGGCTGCGGGGCTGCGTCCGACACTTGCGGCTGCTCGTGCAGGAAAGAAGGTCTTGCTTGCCAATAAAGAAACGCTGGTCATGGCGGGGGCTGTGTTCATGGATGCGGTGCACGCGAGTGGTTCAGTGTTGTTGCCAATAGATAGTGAACATAATGCTATTTTTCAAGCCATGCCTCATGACTATTCAGGAAATCTTGCGCACAAGGGGATCAGCAAAATTCTGTTGACAGCTTCCGGTGGACCGTTCCGTGATACGCCGCTGACCGATTTGCAAAATGTGACACCGGAGCAGGCTTGTGCCCACCCGAACTGGAGCATGGGCAGGAAAATCTCGGTAGACTCGGCCACCATGATGAATAAGGGACTGGAAGTGATTGAGGCGCATTGGCTGTTTAATGCGCCCGTCGATACAATTCAAGTGGTGGTACATCCGCAGAGTGTGATTCATTCGATGGTGCAATACGTGGATGGCTCGGTGATCGCGCAAATGGGCAACCCGGATATGCGCACTCCGATTGCTTACGCCTTGGCTTATCCCGAGCGCATGGCATCAGGAGTTGAACCCTTGGACTTGTTTAAAGTGGCGACGCTCAGTTTTGAACCCCCCGATTTTGTGCGTTTTCCTTGTCTGAAGTTGGCCTATCAAGCGCTTCGAGCAGGAGGCACGGCACCTGCCATACTGAATGCGGCTAACGAGATCGCTGTGGAGGCTTTCCTGAATGGGAAGATCACTTTTCTCTCCATTCCGCGCTTGATTGAAGACGTTCTGGCGGCGTTACCGGCGGTTTTAGTTAAAACGCTGAATGATGTGCTGGATGCTGATGCTGCGGCTCGCAGACTAGCACTGGAGCGGCTGTGCGCATAATGAGCCGGTATTTTTTCCGATGACTACTTTGTGGGCTTTTGCCCTCGCTATTGCGGTATTGGTAGTGTTCCATGAGTTGGGACATTACAGCTTGGCACGCTTGTGCAACGTGAAGGTTTTGCGATTTTCTATTGGTTTCGGGAAGGCGCTTTACACGAAAAAATTCGCCGGTGGTGAAACTGAATGGGTGATTTCTGCGATCCCTTTGGGCGGTTACGTCAAGATGCTGGATGAGCGCGAAGGTGAAGTGCCGGAGCAAGAATTGCCACGCGCTTTTAATCGTCAGCCCGTGCTTAGCCGAATGGCCATTGTACTGGCGGGGCCCGTGGCGAATTTGCTTCTGGCAATCTTTTTGTACTGGGTGCTGTTTATGCACGGCGTGCAGGGACTCAAACCGCTGCTGGGTGAAATCCCACCGAAAACACCTGCCGCAGTCGCACAATTGCAGACACAGGAAACAATACTTTCTATTAACGGTGTTGCCATGCCGAGCTGGCAGGAGGTGCGCTGGGCATTGCTGGATTTGGCCCTGAAAGGCAGCGAAGTGCATGTTGAGGGACGTACACTCCAGGGTTCTATCATGCAGCATGTGCTGGATCTGAAACAAATCAAATCTTCTGATCTTGACGGTGACTTTCTCGAAAAACTTGGCTTGCAGTCCTACCAACCGCATGTGCAGCCGATTTTAGGTCAATTATCTGAAAAGGGCGTGGCCCAGCGCACCGGGTTGCGCACAGATGATCGTATTCTGCGCGTGGAAGGCCGTAGCATTGGACAATGGAAAGAATTGGTGGAGGCGGTAAGGAGTCATCCAGGGAAGGCTTTGCATCTGGAAATCCTGCGCGCGGGGAATTTGCTGGCAATGGATATTATTCCTGATGCGGTTAACGAGGCGGGTAAACCAGTCGGAAAAATTGGTGCCGCGCCGTTTATAGATCAGCGCGAATTCGATGCCCTCTTGACGGAAGTGAGCTATCCACCCGTTGAAGCGCTAAATCAGGCTGTGCGCAAAACTTGGGAAACGGCGGCTGTCAGCGTAAAAATGATGGGGAAAATGCTGTTCGGCGAAATTTCAATAAAAAATCTGAGTGGTCCAATCACCATTGCTGATTATGCGGGGCAGTCGGCGCAGATGGGGTTTTCAGCGTATCTCGGCTTCCTGGCGCTGATCAGTATTAGTCTGGGGGTGCTGAATTTGCTGCCTATCCCCTTATTGGATGGCGGACATTTGTTGTATTATACGGTTGAGTGGGTGAAAGGCAGTCCGGTGCCTGATAAAGTTTGGGAAACCGGACAGAATGTGGGTATCGCGCTGCTTGCTGCCTTGATGGTCTGTGCGTTGTACAACGATGTCAGCCGCCTGATATTATCGTGAGCGTTGCGTAGCAACACCCTATCACTCTCCCCCACCGGGGGAGGGCCGGAGAGGGGGAACGGGCATGCTGGATTAATGATTAAGGGCCGTATTTGTACCATGCCCGTTAGGTTGAATAATAAATGAAATTAAAAAAACTGGCGCTGTTAATTCCGTTGCTTTATGCCACTTCTGCCACTGCTGTTGAGCCGTTTGTCGTCAAAGACATTCGGGTGGAAGGGATTCAACGCACTGAAGCGGGCACAGTATTCAGCTACTTGCCTGTCAAGGTCGGTGATACCCTGGATGATGAACATGCGACGGCTGCGATACGTGCCCTGTTTGCGACCGGTTTCTTCAAGGACGTAAGCCTGGAAGTCGAGCAGGGAGTATTGATCGTACTGGTTCGGGAGCGCCCGGCAATCGGTAGTGTAGAAATTAATGGTGTGAAAGATTTTCCCAAGGATCAACTGTCTGAAAGCCTTAAGAATATCGGGTTGGCTGAAGGACGTATTTTTGACCGGTCTTCGCTGGATAAAGCGGTGCAGGAACTCAAGCGTCAGTATGTGGCACGTGGCAAATATGCGGTGACAGTGAATGCCAATGTGAAGGATCTTGAACGCAATCGTGTCGCTATCAGTTTTGATGTGGTGGAAGGAGAAGCGTCAAAAATCAAGCAAATCAATATTATCGGTGCACATGCGTACAGCGAAAGTGATTTGCGCGACATGATGAAACTTGATACGCCGAATTGGGCAAGTTGGTTTAGCAAGAGCGATCAGTACTCCAAACAGAAATTGTCGTCCGATCTGGAAATTATTCGTTCGTATTATCTCGATCAGGGATATCTGGAGTTTTCGCTGGATTCAACCCAAGTTTCGATTACGCCGGACAAGCAGGATATATTTATCACTATCAATCTGACCGAAGGTAACAAGTACACGATTTCAGATATTAAATATGCCGGACCGGAGAGCATCCTGCAACATGATGAAATGCGCAAATTGAGCACGGTCAAACCCGGTGATACGTTCTCGCGTAAAGAATTGACGGCCTCGACCTCTAAAATCGGGGATCGTCTGGGCGACTTCGGTTATGCTTTTGCAAACGTGAATGCAGTACCCGAACTGGATAAGGAAAAGCATCAGGTTGTGTTTACTTTCATGGTTGATCCGGGGCACCGTGTTTATGTGCGCCACATCAATATTTCCGGCAATACCAAAACTCGCGATGAAGTGATTCGGCGCGAATTCCGGCAAATCGAAGGCGGCTGGTTTGCGTCTTCCAAAATCAAAAAATCCAAACAACGAGTTGACCGGCTGGATTATTTTAGTGAAGTGAACGTTGAGACGCCTGCTGTGCCTGGATCCAATGACCAATTGGATGTGAATTTATCGGTGAAAGAGAAGTCCACAGGGGATTTCTCAATTGGTGCAGGCCTGTCAAGTGGTGAAGGTTTGGTGTTGACCACGGCCATTACCGAACGCAACTTGTTTGGTACCGGCAATATCCTGTCCACGCAAGTCAACACCAGCAAGGTTAATACGATTTACTCAGTGTCATATACCAACCCTTATTACACGGATGAGGGGATGAGTCGCGGCTTTGATATATTTCAGAGAAATATGAATGCGGCGCGAACTGCGATGAGTCAGTATACCTCTTCTACATTGGGAGGCGGTGTGCGTTATGGTTTGCCCCTTAATGATGATGATGCCCTTCATTATGGTCTAAGAGCGGAGCAGACCAAACTGGGGCTTACGGCACTCAGTCCCCAGCGTTATGTTCAATACGTTAATATCATTGGCTCTGACATAACCGACATACCCGCGACGATAGGGTGGGGGCGGGATACGCGTGACAGCGCAATCAATACGACGTCAGGGACGGTGCTAAATGTTTCAACGGAAATAGGGCTGCCGATATCGGATAATTTGCGCTACTACAAACTGAACTATCAGCACCAGTGGTTTCACCCTGTCACCCATGATGTGACATTGATGCTTAAGGGGGATGCAGGGGTTGGTAATGGTTACGGTGGCATGCCGATGCCAATCAACCAGTATTTGTATGCTGGTGGTCCGGGTTCAGTGCGCGGTTTCTCGCCTATGTCGATAGGGCCACGCGATATTAACGACAATGCGCTGGGCGGAACCAAGCGTGTGATAGGAAACGCCGAGCTGTTGTTTCCCATGCCGGGAATGACCAAGGAACAATCTGTGCGGCTCAGTCTGTTTGCCGATACTGGGGCTGTTTATGGCCCCAGCGATATGCCGGATACCGGCGGTTTTCGTACTTCAGTCGGAGCCGCTCTAACCTGGATATCGCCAGTAGGCCCACTCAAAATCAGTTTTGCCAGGCCGTTGAACGTGTTGCCAAGTGACAAAGTGCAAAAATTCCAGTTTACACTGGGAAATTTATTCTAAATGGGTAAGGAGTCAAGAATGAAAATGTCGATCATGAAGTGGATGCCAATATTTTTGGCGCTGGTCGTTACACAGAGCGTTGCCGCAGATTTTCGAATTGGCGTGGTGGATACCGAGCGTATTCTGCGTGAATCAGTGCCCGCACTCAAGGCGGAGAAGAAAATTGAAAAAGAATTCTCCGCGCGCGATCAGGAAATCAAGAATATTTCGCAACAGATCAAAGATATTCAGACCTTTCTGGACAAAGAAGGTTTGACCAAGTCGGATGCGGAGCGCCGTAACAAGGAACGCGAACTGGATAATCTGAATGTGAATTTGCAACGCCTGCAACGCGAATTTCGTGAGGACTTGAATCTGCGTAAAAATGAAGAGTTAGCGGTGGTTTTGGGTTTGGCGAACAAGGCGATACAGCAGATCGCTGAAACGGAAAAGTATGACTTGGTATTGCAGGAAGCCGTATACCGCAATCCCAAAATAGATATTACCGACAGGGTTATCAAATTTCTGGCTACCGACAAATAAGTTCTCGTATTGCGCAATAAATCAATGAAACGAACAGCCTATAGGTTGGCCGATATAGCGGCACGTTTTGGTGGGTGTGTGCTTGGTGAGGGTAATACACCAATCAATCAAGTGGCAACACTGGACAGTGCGCAGGATGGAAATATTACATTTCTGGCCAGCAGCAAATACCGTGCTCAGCTTTTGACCACCCGGGCTGGAGCTATTATTTTGGGTGACGCAGATGCCGAGTCGACATCGCTTCCCAGAATTGTTTGCAACAACCCTTATGCTTATTTTGCGAAAGTTTCGGCCTTTCTGAATCCGTTGCCACAAACCTTGCCGGGAATTCACCCGAGCGCAGTGATTGGGGAAGGAGCGCAGATAGATCCTTCCGCTCAAATTGCCGCCCATGTGGTGATTGGCACAAACGCTTGTATTGGTGCTGGTTGCGTCATAATGGAAGGATGCAGCATAGGAGACGGAGTGACCATAGGTGCGGATTCGCGGCTCTATCCGCGCGTGGTGGTGTATCACGATTGTGTACTCGGACAGCGTTTGATTGTGCACTCAGGAGTGGTCATCGGGGCGGACGGATTCGGCATCGCAATGGACGAAGGGCGCTGGTTGAAAATTCCGCAGATCGGTCGGGTTGTCATCGGGGACGATGTCGAGATCGGGGCCAACACCACGATAGACCGGGGGGCACTGGACGACACGGTCATAGAAGAAGGTGTCAAGTTGGATAACCAGATACAAGTCGCGCACAATGTTCGTATCGGAGCACATACTGCGATCGCCGGATGTGTCGGGATTGCCGGCAGTGCCACCATTGGACGCTATTGTCGCATCGGGGGGAGTGCGGGTATTTTAGGGCATTTAAAAATCGCGGATCATGTTGAAATTTCATCGTTCACGCTGATCGGCAAGTCTATACACGAACCCGGAAGCTATACGGGCATTTTCCCGTTCAGCAAATATGAAGAATGGCGCAAAAATGCGTCGCACCTGCGTCATCTGGACGTGCTTGCAGATAAAGTAAAAATATTGCAAAAAGAGATCGAAGCTTTGAGGAGAAAAGATTAATGAGTACACACATGGACATTCATGGAATCATGCAGCATTTGCCGCACCGTTATCCTTTCCTGCTGATAGACCGGGTGCTGTCTTTTGAACCCGGAAAAAGTATTGTGGCATTAAAAAATGTGACAATTAACGAACCATTTTTCCCCGGACATTATCCCCATCATCCGGTGATGCCCGGTGTCCTGATTATTGAGGCAATGGCACAGGCTGCAGCGCTGATTTCGTTTTGTAGTGAGGGAACCAAACCGGATGACAATACTGTTTATTATTTTGTCGGTATTGATGACGCCCGCTTCAAGCGCCCGGTTATTCCCGGAGATCAATTAATCCTTAAGGTGGAAATTTTACGCAATATGCGGGGATTGTGGAAATTTAAAGCGGTGGCGGAAGTGGAAGGGCAGGTTGCGGCGCAGGCTGAGCTCATGTGTACCATGAGGACCAAATGATGGGAGCCCACATGATTCATCCCACAGCGATCATTCATTCCGGCGCCAAACTGGCTGATGATGTGGAAATCGGTCCATATTCAATCATTGGCGAGCATGTGGAAATTGGCGCGGGCACCGTGGTGGGGCCGCATGTGGTCATCAACGGTCATACTCGTATTGGGCAACATAACCGAATTTTTCAATTTAGTTCATTGGGTGAAATTCCCCAGGACAAGAAATATGCCGGGGAACCCACACGTTTGGAGATCGGCGACCACAACACCATTCGTGAATTCTGCACGTTAAATCTGGGCACTGCCCAGGATGTAGGTGTGACCCGCTTGGGTAATCATAATTGGGTTATGGCCTACGTGCATATTGCGCACGATTGTCAAATTGGCAATCATACGATTTTTGCCAACAATACCCAGCTTGCCGGGCATGTTGTGATAGACGACTATGCAATTCTGGGGGGGTTTACCGGGGTGCACCAATTTTGCCAGATTGGTGCGCATGTGATGACCGGGGTGGGAACGGTGGTATTGCAGGATATTCCACCCTACGTGACCGCCTCCGGCAATCCAGTCGCTCCGCACGGTATTAATTCTGAAGGACTGAAGCGGCGTGGTTTTTCAGGCGATGCGGTGATGGCGATTAAGCGTGCTTACAAGACGTTATACAAATCAGGTTTATCTCTGGAACAAGCGAAAGAAGCCATACTTCAACAAGCCGATACTCACCCTGAACTTCACGCGCTGGCAGATTTTCTGAGCCGATCAGAGCGCGGCATTGTTCGTTAAGTATTTTCATGCAGCAATCCATAAAAACCATTGCCATGGTGGCGGGCGAAGCTTCGGGCGATCTGCTCGGAAGTCACTTGATTAAAGCGCTCAAGCAGGCCGGAACATCCCTGCATTTTGTCGGAATAGGCGGCCCCAAGATGCAAGCCGCTGGGATGGACGTTATGTTTCCCATGGAAAAACTTGCGGTGAATGGCTATGTTGAAGTGCTACGCCATTATCGGGAGATTGTTGGAATACGAAATAAGTTGCGGGCACAGCTTATTGCGAATCCGCCGGATCTTTTTATCGGTATCGATGCACCCGATTTTAATCTTGATCTTGAGTTGGCATTAAAAAACAAAGGGATTCCAACTGTGCATTATGTCAGTCCATCAATCTGGGCTTGGCGCGGCGAACGGATCCACAAGATAAAGCGTGCAGTTTCCCTTGTTCTTGCCTTGTTTCCTTTTGAAACTGCGCTTTATGAACAGGCGAGGGTGCCGGTCAGTTACGTGGGGCATCCGCTGGCTGATATGCTGCCCGATCATTCCAGCCGTGCTGCGATGCGTGAACAGATGCGTCTGCCCCAGCAAGCAATGGTGTTTGCGTTTTTGCCGGGTAGTCGACAGAGTGAAGTCAGGCAATTGGCAGAAACTTATATAGAAACTGCAAAACTGATTTTGCAAAAAATTCCCGATGCGCAGTTCCTGGTGCCGCTGGTTAGCCGGGAAACAAGGAACATTTTTGAGAACGTACAATGGAAGTTGGAAGGGCAAAACTTGCCCATCACGTTACTATTTGGCCATGCACATGATGCCATGATCGCTGCCGATGGTGTGCTGGTTGCCTCCGGCACCGCTACGCTGGAAGCTGCCCTGCTTAAACGTCCCATGGTCATTACGTATAAGATGCCTGCTTTCACCTATTGGTTTAGCAAACGCAAACAATATCTGCCCTATGTAGGACTGCCCAATGTTCTTGCCGGAAAATTTATCGTTCCTGAACTTCTGCAGGAAGATGCAACTCCGGAAAATCTTGCCCAAGCCCTGCTTAATCTAGTTGCAGACAAGCTGGCTGTTGCCGAACTGGAAACAATTTTTACTGAAATGCATGCCACCCTCAGACAGGACAATGCACACAAAGCGGCCCAGGCAATTCTGCCTTATTTGAGCGGTAGAAAATGAGCCCGAATCGCATCATCATATGTGGTGTTGACGAAGCGGGTCGTGGTCCGCTAGCCGGGCCGGTTTATGCGGCGGCAGTTATTTTAAACGAGAACTTTCCCATAGCTGGTCTGGCCGATTCCAAAAAGCTCAGCGAGAAACGCCGCGATCAACTTGCTATTGAAATTAAAAAGCATGCGCTAGCCTGGGCCATAGCGGAAGCCTCGGTGGAAGAAATAGATGCGATCAATATTGTGCAAGCCAGCTTGCTGGCTATGCGCCGCGCCGTCGAAGCGCTAGCAATCCAACCGCAGGAAGTTTGGGTCGATGGTCTGTATTGTCCAGAGACGGGCCTGCCCAGTCGTGCGATTGTTCAGGGTGA
>Ga0316223_1001132_pt1 | contig 26739 bp, 24 predicted proteins | sample TBH18009metaG_FD_206007 | JGI IMG/M metagenome (GOLD analysis project Ga0316223, IMG submission 206007) | Freshwater microbial communities from Trout Bog Lake, Wisconsin, USA - TBH18009 | ecosystem: Environmental > Aquatic > Freshwater > Lake > Hypolimnion/Profundal zone | place: USA: Wisconsin...
ATATGAATGGCGGCTCGTTTGCACCCGACCATGCCACGCACCGATTGGGAAAAGATATCGATGGCTGGTATCCCGGCTACCAGAACAGGGATGCTGCCGCTGCCACCAAGATGCTTGAATTGTTGAACGCACCCGGAACTTCTGGGAAGGTAAAGTCCGTGCTTGTGACACATAAGGCAAGTGCTGGAAATGCCTTCTACGATGTCTACAAAGACCAAATACTTGCGGACGGCAGGGCCGCTAAAAGCATTATTCGCAATCACCCTGGTCACAATACCCACTTCCACTGGGCACTCTATTAGTCGCGTTTTAGCACCATCCACCGCACGCACGCTGCGCCTCCAGCGCGCTTCCCGCGACACCCACTAAAACGTTCAGCTGCCGAGGGTGCGCGTCAGCCGCCCACCGCAGTCGGTGCCTGGGTAGCAGCCCTCAATGGCCGGCGAAATCAACCAGGGTAAACAGCGGCAGGCCCGATTCGCGCAGCCGGTCCGAACCACCGAGCTCGGGCAGATCCACGATCGCCGCGCCTTCCATCACCCGCGCGCCCAGGCGCTCGAGCAATTTGCGTCCGGCCATCATGGTGCCGCCGGTGGCAATCAGGTCGTCAATCAGCAACACCTTGTCGCCTGCACGGACGGCATCGGTGTGCAGTTCGACTGTGGCACTGCCATATTCCAGTTCATAGGTTTCGGCGACGGTGGTGAATGGCAGTTTTCCCTTCTTGCGGATTGGGATAAAGCCGACATTGAGCTCGTACGCCACCACGGCACCCAAAATAAAACCGCGCGCGTCGAGACCGGCCACCACATCCGGGCGCAGCGCGGGGTCCATGTAGCGGTGCACAAAGGCGTCAATCAGAACCCGAAACACCTTGGCGTCCTGCAACAGGGGCGTGATGTCGCGAAACTGGACACCCGGCGCCGGCCAGTCAGGAACGGTACGGATGTGGTTGCGCAAATAGTCCTGAATGCTGAGCTGGTGCATGGCGGCAATAAAGATAAAAGAGACCGAGGGTCGAAAAATGGGACGTGGACGCCGCTGGTGGCATGGAACGGCACGCAACAACGTACAACGCCAAGCCGCTCAATCCTGAAACAAATGCATTTCAGCCAGTGCCAATGCCTCGGCCTGGCCCGACAGCACGAGCGTATCACCGTCTTGCAGAATAAGCGCGTCGCTCAACACACACGGCTTGCCGTCGCTGCGCAACAGGCTCACCACGCGCACGCCGATGGCGTGCAGGGGGAAGTCGGACAGCGGGCGCTGGGCGGCCCTGGCGCCCAGCGGCAGGCGGACCGTGGCCAGCCGATCGAGATGCAGTTCGTCAACCGCATTGTCGTCCACCCCATGAAAAAAACCGCGCAACAGGCTGTAGCGGGCATCGCGCTGGTCCTGCACGATGCGGATCACACGCCGCATCGGCACACCCACCAGCGCCAGCGCATGGCTGGCCAGCATCAGTGAGCCCTCCAGCGCCTCGGGCACCACTTCGGTCGCACCCGCCGCCTGCAATTTTTCGAGGCTGCGGTCGTCTTGGGTGCGTACGATCACGGGCACCTGGGGCGCGTGGGCACGAATGTGGTTGAGCACTTTAATCGCCCCACCTTCGTCCAGATAAGTAATCACCACGGCACTGGCACGCGCCAGTCCCGCCGCCATCAGGGCCTGCAAGCGCCCGGCGTCGCCGAACACCACCGTGTCGCCCGCTGCCGACGCCTGGCGCACCCGGTCCGGATCAAGATCGAGTGCGATGTACGGAATGTGCTCGCCGTGGAGCAAACGCGCCAGATTCTGACCGCTGCGGCCGTAGCCGCAAATAATGACGTGGCGGTCGATGCTGATCGACTTGCGTGCAATCGTGGTCATTTGCAGCGATTGCTGCAACCATTCGTTGGCCACCAGCTTCATGACAATGGCGTTGCTGTGCAGCACCAGAAAAGGTGTCGCCAGCATGGAGAGCACCATGCTGGCCAAAATCGGATTCAGCAATGCCGACGGCAACAGGGCATTGGCCTGGGCCAGGGTGAGCATGACAAAACCAAATTCGCCAGCCTGCGCCAGATACAGGCCGGTGCGCAGCGCAACCCCGGTGGTGGCACCCATTACCCGCGCCAGCAATGTGACAACCAGCGCTTTAAACAGGCTGGGCACCACCAGCAGCAGCAGCACCAAAGCCCAGTGCTCCAGCACCAACCGCCAGTCCAGCAACATGCCGATGCTGATGAAGAATAGCCCCATCAACACCTCGTGAAACGGGCGAATATCGGTTTCCACCTGGTGCTTGTATTCGGTTTCCGAAATCAGCATGCCGGCGATAAACGCACCCAGGGCCAGACTCAGACCGGCGAGCTCCGTTAGCCAGGCCAAGCCCAGCGTGATCAGCAACAGGTTCAACACAAACAGTTCGCTGCTCTTGCGCCGCGCCACCAGCGTCAGCCAGCGCCGCATGACGTGCTGACCGCCGATCAGCAGCGCGGTAACCAGCAGCGCCGCCTTGAGACCCGCCAGCAACAGCGCCTGCGCCAAATGTTCCGCCGTCGCACCCAGGGCGGGAATCAAGACCATCAATGGCACTACGGCCAGATCCTGGAACAGCAACACGCCCATGACGCGCTTGCCGTGCTCGGCATCGAGTTCCAACCGTTCCACCATCAGCTTGACCACCAGTGCGGTGCTGCTCATGGCCAGCGCACTCGACAAAGCCAACGCGGTGCGCCAGTCCATGCCAGCGAAACCCGGCAGCATTCTGACCAACGCCAGCTCACCGAGCGTGGCCACCAGCATCGTCACCACCACCTGCGCCAGCCCCAGCCCAAGTACGTGAGTGCGCATGGCACGCAGCTTCGGCAGGTTGAAATCCAGCCCGATCACGAACATGAGAAACACCACGCCAAACTCACCCAGGCGGCGCACATCTTCGGCGTTTTGCGTGATCGCCAGGGCATTGGGGCCGATGCACACGCCCACAATCAAATAGCCCAGCATCGGCGGCAATTTGTAAAACCGGCACACCACCACACCGAGCACCGCAGCCAGCAAATATAAAAGCGTGATTTCAAGACCTGACATGGCGTAATACTAGCAAGCCAGCGCGCCATACCGCAGGCGGTCTATAAAATGCCTGCATGACAGAACACGAATTCCCGACTCTCGACGCTGCAGCGCAACGCGCCATCGCACTGGCGCAGGAAACCTTCGCAATTGAAGCCGCCGCCGTCATCGGGCTGCAGGCGCGCGTCGGTGCACCTTTTGCTGCGGCGGTGCGCATGGTGCTGGCGCTGCGTGGCCGGGTGGTGGTTATGGGCATGGGCAAAAGCGGTCACATCGGACGCAAGATTGCCGCCACGCTGGCATCCACCGGCACACCGGCGCTGTTTGTGCATCCAGCCGAAGCCAGCCATGGCGACCTCGGCATGATTACCGCCGACGACTTGGTGCTGGCACTGTCCAACAGTGGCGAATCGGTCGAGATGGCGGTGCTGCTGCCCGTACTCAAACGCCTGGGCACGCCGTTGATTGCCATCACTGCCCACGCGCAATCGACCATGGCATGCCATGCCGACCTGTGGCTTGACAGCGCCGTCGACAAGGAAGCTTGCCCGCTTAATCTGGCGCCCACCGCCAGCACCACGGCGCAACTCGCACTGGGCGACGCACTGGCGGTGGCGCTGCTTGATGCGCGCGGCTTCCGCGCTGAAGATTTTGCCCGCTCGCATCCCGGTGGTGCACTCGGGCGCAAACTACTGACCCATGTCAGCGACGTGATGCGCCAAGGTGCGGCCGTACCGCAGGTAAGCGCCGACGCCAGTTTCAGCGACCTGATGCGCGAAATGAGCGACAAGGGCCTGGGCGCAACCGCCGTAGTCGATGCCGACCACCACATTCTGGGCATCTTCACCGACGGCGACCTGCGCCGCCTGGTGGAACAAGGGCGCGACCTGCGAGGCTGTCGTGCTGCGGATGTCATGCACCAGGCGCCGCAGACCATCACCCAGTCGGCACTGGCGGTTGATGCCGCCGACTTGATGGAGCGCATGCGCATTACCAGCGTATTGGTGGTTGACAGCGCGGGCCGTCTGTGTGGAGCCATCAACAGCAACGATCTGATGCGTGCAAAGGTCATTTGATGCCCCCCTCGATTCAATTTGATCCCACCCTGCTGCTGCGTGCGCAGGGCATCACCGTGGCGTTTTTCGACGTTGACGGCGTTTTGACCGATGGCGGCTTGCTGTTTTCGGAACACGGCGAAACGCTCAAGCGCTTCAACACGCTCGACGGCCATGGCCTCAAGCTGCTGCAACAAGGCGGCATTACCCCGGTCATCATCACCGGACGCGATTCCGCACCGCTGCGCAAGCGTCTGGCGGCGCTGGGCGTCACGCACGCGCATTTCGGAACGGAAGACAAATATCCGGCGGCGCAACACAGCCTGGCACAACTCGGCGCCGGCTGGCACCAAGCCGCCGCCATGGGTGACGACTGGCCCGACCTGCCGCTGCTGCAGCACGCCGCGCTGGCCTGTGCGCCCGCCAACGCCCACATTGAAGTACGCGCCCACGCCCATTTTGTAACCCAGCGTGATGGCGGCAATGGCGCCGTACGCGAACTGTGCGACCTGCTTTTGGTTGCCAGCGGCCGCTATGCAGATTTGCTGGACGGATACCTGAAGTCATGAAAACACCGTGGACTTTGCTGCATGACGCCTGGGAGTCCTTCCTGCTCTACCTGCCACTGGCCTGCCTGGGTGTACTGGCCTTGACCACCTACTGGATGGTGCACAGTACACCGGGCTCGAGTGCCCCCTCGGTTCAACCCAGCGTGCACCACACGCCTGATTACTTCATGGAGGGCTTTTCGGTCAAAACCTTCGCCCCCAGCGGCCACATTCGCAGCGAGATAACGGGCACCCGTGCGCGCCATTTTCCCGATACCGAGTGGCTCGAAATTGACAACATCCGCATTCGCTCGATTGATGACAAAGGCCACATCACCACGGCCTCAGCCAACCGGGGCATGACCAATGAGGACGGCTCCCAGGTGCAATTGCTGAACAATGCGCGGGTGGTGCACTTGGGCGATCCGTCCAGCCCTGGCGTCGCCCCAGTGCCTATCGAATACCGTGGCGAGTTTTTGCACGCCTTCTTGACCACGGAACAGATCAAGTCCAACAAGCCCGTGGAAATCACCCACGGCATTGACCACTTCACCGCCGACACCCTGGATTACGACAACATCGACCAGGTGCTGCGCATGGAGGGACGCGTCCGTGGACTCATCGGCGTGCCCGCAAAAAAGCCGCATTAGGCATTAGGCATTAGGCAGACGCCGTGCTGCGGGTGCGGATACGAAAAAGCGCGCCCTCGAATTTGAGAACTTCAAGGCCAAAAAAAAGGACCCGAAGGTCCTTTTTTTTTAAATCCTGCGCGCTGCTTAGTAGCTGCTACGGCCACCGCCGTAACCACCGCCACCGCCACCACCGGAACGGCCACCGCCGTAACCGCCGCCGCCGCCACCGCCGGAACGGCCGCCACCACCGTAGCCGCCGCCGCCGCCAGCACCACCACCGAAGCCACCCGAACGGGGAGGACGTGGCTCCATCGGACGGGCCTCGTTCACCACCAGACCGCGACCACCAAACTGCTGGCCATTCACGCCGTTGATAGCTGCTTGTGCTTCAGCATCGCTGCCCATTTCCACAAAGCCGAAGCCCTTGGAACGACCCGTATCGCGCTCCATCATGACCTTGGCGCTGGTAACGGTACCGTGTGGAGCAAAGGTTTGCTGCAGGTCTTCGTCACGGAAAGAATATGGCAGATTGCCAACGTAAAGTTTGTTGCCCATAGAAGGACTCCTCAAAATAACTCAAAACGCGATGGAGTCCAAAACCGCAATCAACAAACCAGTGAAGACTTATAGCAGACGCGAAACTGACTAAACACCGCAAACTTGCTTTGCAGATTTTCGACAAAGCGATTTCATTATGCGTCAATTTAAAGAAAAATCCTAAATTTTTTACGACAACATCACAGACGCGCTGTCAAGACCCGTCCAATGTCGTGTAATTGCGCCATTGCCGCATCGCACTGCGCATATGCAGCACTTGTTTTTCAAAGCGTGGGCACGCCTCGCAGACCAGCATATGGGCGCGCAGCGCCAGCCGGTCTGCCCACGGCAACAAGCGATCCTCGCGTGCAATCAGCAGCGCGGCAGTTTCCTTACAGGTTCTGTTCAGCCATCTCATGCGCTACCCGCCTTTCCAAACCAGTTCAATTCCAGGCATTCACGCAGACGCAAACGAGCCCGGTGCAATTGAACATAAAAGTTGGTCGGCGTCATGCCCAATTCCTTACAAATTTCATCACTACCCAGTTCCAGCCATTCACGCATCAGGAACAGGCGTGCCTGCACCGCTGGCAAATGCGCGGCACAGGCTTCCAGCACATCAAAGAACTGGCGTTGCCCGATTTCCTGCTCGGGATTGCCCCAGTCGGCAGGCGTCTAGACAAAATGCCCGTCGTTCTGGAACGCCATCATTTCCAGCGGGTCGGTATGGTCGTCAGCGTCGTTCGTACCCACCAGCACTTCACGCCCCTGGACGCGCAAAATATCGATCACCTTGTGCTTGAGAATGCCGGTAACCCAGGTTTTTAATTGCGACCGGCTGTCAAACGCCTGCGGTTTGGCGAGTGCCGCCAACAGGGTTTCCGACACCGCGTCTTCGGCCCAGGCATCGTTGCGCAACTGCAAGCGGGCAAATTTCAGCAGATAGTCGCGGAGATCGGCAATGGCTTGCGCGGAATGGGACATTCGTGGACAAAGAAGTGTGAATACGGAGTGGGCCAGTGTAATGGCCGACGCTGAAAAGAAACCTGACTGCGCTCGCACCGCGCTGTGCGGTCGTTCTGCAACATTTTTTTCAACTGTTGTAAGAATCCAGCGGCGGCACAGACTAAGTCAATGCCAGGACAATGGTGTGCAATTCAGCCATGCTGGTTAACCGATAGTTCTTCTGCTTACTGTTGTTATTCTTTTCCATGTTCACCAAGGAGTATTCCATGAATCAACGCGCTCTCATTGCATCTACCGCCGCCGCCCTGCTGATGCTCGGCCTGGCTGCCACACCGGCTTCAGCCGAAGAAAAGGAAAAATGTTTTGGCATTGCCAAGTCCGGCCAAAACGACTGCGCCAGCGCCTTCGGGATGCATTCGTGCGCCGGTCAGGCCAAGGTGGACATGGACAAAGCCGAATGGAAGTATGTGGCCAAGGGCACGTGCAAGAACATGGACGGCCTGTCGATGGAGGAAGCCAAGAAGGCGCGCATGTAACGCGCACGCCACCGCCCAGGCCCACCCCACCCACTGCCCCTCTGAACACCATGCTGCTTCCGGTATCTGCACCAAACACGCCCTCCGCGCCTGCGGCCTGCGATGTCGGGATTGGCTGGCGTCAGCCCCACTACGCGTCCTTGCTGCAAACGCCCCGCGCCATCGATTTTCTGGAAGTCCATTCCGAAAATTTCTTTGCGGCGGGCGGGGCGGCACTGGCGGTACTGGAGCGCGGGCGGGCGCACTACCCGATCAGCCTGCATGGCGTCGGGCTGGCGCTGGGTTCGGCGGCGGGCGTGGACGACTGGCACTTGCAACAGTTGGCACAACTGGTGCGCCGGGTCGATCCGGTGCGGGTCAGCGACCACGCCAGTTTTGCACGGGCGCGCGTGGATGGCAACACCATTCACGCCTCCGATCTGTTGCCGATTCCATTTAACCGCCAGGCCCTGGACGTGTTGTGCAACAACGTGCAACGCGTACAGGACCGGCTGCAACGCCCGATAGCGGTGGAAAATCTGTCCGCCTACATCCAGTGGCAAACCACTGCCGAGGACGCACTGGCAGAACCTTTTTTCCTGATGGAGTTGACCCGCCGCAGCGGTTGCGCGCTGCTGATCGACGTCAACAACATCTTTGTCAATGCCCGCAATGCCGACCTCAAAGCACCGCTTGACGTTGCCGTGGCACGCTGTCGCACGTGGCTGGACCAGATTGACGGTGCAGCCGTTGCAGAAATCCACCTGGCTGGCCACTGCTATCAAAACGATGTGCACGGCGAGATCGTGATTGATGACCACAGCGACCGGGTGTGTCCCGAAGTCTGGCAACTGTACCGCCACGCTCTGCAGCGTTTGGGGCCGGTGCCGACCCTGATTGAATGGGACACCGCCATTCCGGAATTGGACGTGCTGCTCGATGAGGCAGCACGCGCCCGCGCCTGTGCCCTGGAGCGCGCATGAACCACTTGCAAACCCAACAAGACGCGTTGCTGAACGCCCTGTTTGCCTGGCCCGCCGAGCACGCCACACACCAGCTGATGGCCCATTTGAGTCCAGGCGCCGGTCCGGTTCTGCGTGGCATTCAGGCCTACCAGAGCAACGGCCACGCACTTGCCCAGCGTGCGCTGGCGGCGGCCTATCCGGTGGTTCAGCAACTGGTTGGTGCGCCGAGTTTTGCCGATCTGGCGCGCGCCCTGTGGCACGCCCACCCGCCGGTGCGCGGCGACGTTGCCCTGTGGGGCGCCACATTGCCCGACTTTGTGCGCCACAGCGCCCAACTGCAGGACGTGCCCTATCTGGCCGATGTCGCGCAGGCCGAGTGGCGCTTGCACGCCTGTGCCACAGCCGCTGACGCCACGCCCGAACCGGCCTCACTGCAACTCCTGACAACCCACGCCCCGGACACCGTGACGCTGGCGCTGGTGCCCGGCAGTTGCGCCATTTGCAGCCAGTGGCCACTGGCCAGCCTATTACTTGCGCACCGCGCGGGCGGTCCGTCACTGGCCACGGTCGGCGCTGCGCTGCGTGACGGTGTTGCAGAAGACGTGGTGGTATGGCGCCAGGGTTGGCAACCCACACTGCGCCAGGCACTGGTGGGTGAAGCGGCGGTACTGCAGGCACTGCTCAGCGGCGCCACGCTGGCACAGGCGCTCGACGCCGGCCCAACACTCGACTTTGCCCACTGGCTACCGCTGGCCGTGCAATCCGGCCTGATCCTGGCGGTGCGGCCAGCCACGCCCGGCACGTCCTCCACCAACGACAACCTCCCACTATGAACCAGTCCGCCACGCCGCCGCCCACCACCGACACGCCAACACCCCGTGCGGCAATGCCGCTGTTGCTGCGCCTGCCGTGCCTGTGGAATTGGATGAATCGCCCGCTGAATGCACTGCAACCGCTGTTGGCACTGGCGGGCCGGATCTACATTGCGCAGGTGTTTTTTGCCTCCGGTCTGACCAAACTGCGCGACTGGAGCGTGACGCTGGCGCTGTTCACCGACGACTACAAAGTGCCCGTGCTCCCGCCCGAACTGGCGGCTTACATGGGCACGGCCGGGGAGATCTGTCTGCCGGTGCTGCTGGTGCTGGGCCTGGGCGGACGCGTCGCCCCGCTGGGGCTGTTCATTATGAATCTGGTCGCGGCCAACGCACTGGATGACCTGGCACCTGCGGCCTTGCAGCAGCACATCAGCTGGGGCATTGTATTGGCGGCCCTGGCCTTTTTTGGCACCGGCGCCTGGACGCTGGATTGCGCGCTGGACTACTACGCGAAAAAGCGTAGTAATCTCCAGCCATGCCGTTAACCACACCCCAACAGCAACCGTTCCACCCATTCTGGCGCGCGCTCCTGCGGCGTGTGCGCCCGCAGCGCATCGGACAGCGACTCGCACTGGGTTTCGGCGCCCTGGTGGTCCTCATGCTGCTGGCGCTGGGCTACGCCGCGCTGCCGCTGAGCGCGGCCATTGAAGCCACCCAGCGCTTTGCCAACGGCGATATGCAACGCCTGTTGCGGGTGCAGTCCCTGTCACTGCAAACCGAGGGCGTGGGCGGCGCACTGGTGCGCCTGATGAATGCGCCACGGGACCACCGGGTGGCCGAATACACCGATGTGGATGCCCGCAACCGCCGCATCGACGGCATTATCGATTCGCTCACCAGCGAACTGGATGACCCGGTGCAGGAAGCCACGTTGCAGCGGCTCAGAGCACGTCGAGCCAACTACGGCGATGCGTTCATCGCCACCGTCGACCAGGTCGAGGCCGGCGATCTGAAAGCCGCAGCGACGGTCCTGAACGCGCAGGTCAACCCGGCGCTGAGCGCCATGCTGAAGGAGTCGGACCTGCTGCTGCAGCGCGAGCGTGACCGCGTGGAAACGCAATTGCAGGAGGCACAGCGGCAGTTTCGCAACGTCGCCCTGGGTGCAGCCATCGGCTCCTTGCTGGCGATTCTGGCGGCAGCCGTGCTGGCCTGGCGCACGACGCGCAGCGTGGTGCGGCCCTTGGCCGCGCTGGAAACCGCAGCACGCCATATTGCCCAGGGCGACTACACCGTGCGCGTGCCCGCCACGTTCACCGAGGAAGTAGACCGCGTCGGCGATGCGCTCAACACCATGGCCGATGCCGTGGCACAGCGCGAGTTGCAAAACGTGCGTCTGGCCTACCAGGACGCCATGACCGGCCTGCCCAACCGCACCGCGCTGCTCGAACCCCTGCACGACACCACACCGCAGCACAACACGCTGGCGCTGATCGACCTGGCGCGACTCAAGGCCATCAATGAAACCCTGGGCTACACCACGGGCGACACCCTGATCCGTGAACTGGCGCTGCGCACCGCCCGCGTCTTCGAGGCTGCGGCCGCCGACGGCCAGATCGGCCCGGAACCCGTGGTGGCCCGGCTGTCCGGCGGCACCATTGCAGCCTATTTTTCAGCGCCCTCGCGCGACGCCGTAGAAGCTCTGCGCGGGCGCCTGGAGCAGGCGCTGGCCAACGCGGTGCCGTGCAGCGGCCATAGTGTGGACCTTGCTACCTATATCGGCTTTGCGGACAGCACCGCCGGTATCGGTATCAGCACTGACATTGACACTGACATCGACGCCGACACCCCGGGCAAACCGGTTGGCACCCTGATGCGCAATGCCGAAATTGCACTGCACAGTGCCAAGCGCGCCGCCATCAGCCATGCCTGGTACAGCGAATTGCAGGAAGCGGCACGTTTGAGCCACCTGAGCCTGGTGTCCGACCTACGCCAGGCCGTGGCCGATTCGCAATTGCAGATGTGGCTGCAACCCAAGTTTTGCCTACAGTCCGGCCGGGCCATCGGCGGCGAAGCGCTGGTGCGCTGGCAGCACCCGCTGCGCGGATTTATTTCGCCGGCCGAATTTCTGCCCTTCGCCGAACAAACCGGCCACATCACGATGCTGACGGAATGGATGCTGCGTGAAGCGCTGCGCACCCTGCAGCTGTGGCGCGCCACGCAGCCCGACCTCTCCATTGCCGTCAATGTCAGCACCCGCGATTTGCAAGACGCCGATTTTGCGCAACGCGTGCAGCGCCTGCTGGGCGAACACACCATCGACCCGACGTCGCTGTGCCTTGAAATCACGGAAAGCGGGCTGATGGAAGATGCCCAACGCGGCATCGCGCTGCTGCAGTCGCTGCGCAATATTGGCGTCAAGCTGGCCATTGACGACTTTGGCACGGGCTACTCCTCGCTGGCCTATCTGCAAAAACTGCCGGTGAATGAGCTCAAGATTGACCGCAGCTTCGTCGACCGCATCGATACGCAACCCGGCACCCAGAAACTGGTCAAGGCCATGATTGAAATGGGGCACGGCATGGACTTGATGGTGACCGCCGAAGGCGTGGAAACAGAAGCCGAACGCGCCACCTTGCAGCGCCTGGGCGCGGACGTGATGCAGGGTTATCTGCGCAGTCGGCCACTGCACGGCGCCGCCCTGCAGTCCTGGTTTGAGGCACTGTAGCGCCAACCAGCCACGCAACACGCTGTTACACCCACCGCGCCAGCCTACACTCGGCCTATTCGTGCATTTGCGTTGCCTTGCCATGAACCCACCAACCCAGACACCTCCCGACACCGTGCGAAGCCTGCGCGACGCAGGACGACGAAGCGTTTTCCTGCTGAGCGTGCTGGGCGTGCTCAGCGGCGCGCTGACTGCCTGCAAAGACAACGCCGCCCCGTCCTGGTCCGGTTATGCCGAAGGCGACTATGTCTACGTGGCTGCACCGCTGCCCGGACGACTGGAAGCCGTGGCGGTGGTGGCCGGTCAGACTGTGCGCCAGGGCGATGCGCTGTTCCGCCTCGAAGCCGAAAGTGAAGCCGCCACACGCGCTGAAGCCATGCGCCGCCTGGCTAGCGCCAGCGCCCAGGCGGCCAACCTCGACAGCGGCAAACGCAGCGCCGAAATAGCCGTCATCCGCGCACAGTTGGCCCAAGCCCAGGCCAGCGCCAAACTGGCCAGCGACGACCTGGAGCGCCAGCAGAAATTGCTGACCCAGGGCTTTGTAGCGCAGGCCCGCGTTGACGACGCCGTCACGACACAGCAGCTAACGCGTGCCCATGTCGATGAATTGCAGGCCGCCCTGCAGGTGGCGCAATTGCCCGCGCGCGACGACGAACGCAGCAGCGCACGCGCCAATGTGGAGGCAGCACGCGAGGTGTTGCATGAAAACCAATGGCGTGCCGACCAGAAGCAGCAAGCCGCACCGGTCCAGGCTGAGGTCTCGGACGTGTTTTACCAGCCCGGTGAATACATCGCTGCGGGCCAGCCCGTGGTGGCGCTGCTGCCTCCGGGAAATATCAAGGCCCGGTTTTTTGTACCGGAAGCCGACCTGGCGCCGCTGCGCCTGGGCCAGGCCGTGCGGCTGCGCTGCGACGCCTGCGCCAGCCCCATCACGGCGCATATTTCGCGCATTGCGACCCAGCCCGAATACACCCCCCCCGTGATCTACTCCAATGAACAGCGCAGCAAGTTGGTCTACATGATTGAAGCGCTGCCAGACCCGGCCCGGGCCACCGAACTCAAGCCCGGCCAACCACTGGATATCGACCGCGACGCCAACCCATCTGCCCGATGAGCACACCCCGTCCGCACGGCACCGCCAGCCATGCCACGCCACTGACAATCGATGTTCGCGGTCTGAGCAAGCGCTACGACGGGCGCGCCGTGGTGGACCAGATTGACCTCCAGGTCGGTGCCGGACGCATCTGCGGCTTTCTGGGCCCGAACGGCAGCGGCAAGACCACCACCATCCGCATGTTATGCGGCCTGCTGACACCAGACGCGGGCAGCGGCACCTGCCTCGGACTCGACATCAACCGGGACGCCGCCGCCATCAAACGCCAGGTCGGCTACATGACGCAGAAATTCGGACTCTATGACGACCTGTCGATCCGCGAAAACCTGGACTTCGTGGCACGCCTGTTTGAATTGCCCGCGCGCCGTGCCGCGGTCGACCAGGCACTCGAGCGCCTGGGTCTGCAGGGCCGCCAGGCGCAACTGGCCGGATCGCTGTCGGGCGGATGGAAACAGCGGTTGGCGCTGGCCGCGTGTCTGATCCACCAGCCGCGCCTGCTGCTGCTTGACGAGCCCACCGCAGGCGTCGATCCCAAGGCGCGGCGCGATTTCTGGGACCAGATCCACGCCCTGGCGGCACAGGGCATCACGGTGCTGGTGTCCACCCATTACATGGACGAGGCCGAGCGCTGCCATGAGCTGGTCTATATCGCCTACGGCAAGATTCTGGCGCGCGGCACTGAAGCGGCCATCATTGAACAAAGCGCACTCACGGTATGGGCGATTCGTGGCGAGCGCCTGGGCGACATTCTGGAGCCGCTGAAGGCGGCACCCGGTGTGCTGTCAGTCGCCGCTTTTGGCAATGCCGTACACGTGGCCGGGCAGGACGTGCAATTGCTGGATGCCGCGCTGCTGCCGCTGCGCCAGCGCAGCGACCTGCAGATCGAAGCCAGCTCAGCCAATCTGGAAGACGTGTTCATCAGTCTGATTGCACGCGCACCCGATAACTTCGGCACGCACCGGGTGGCTTCATGACCTATTTTTCCTGGCGCCGCATGCTGGCGGTCTTCATCAAGGAATTCCAGCAAATGATGCGCGACCGCCTGACCTTTGGCATGGCGGTCGGAGTGCCCATTTTGCAGCTGGTGCTGTTTGGCTACGCCATCAATACCGACCCCAAGGGCCTGCCCACCGCCGTCGTCTGCACCGACCCCGGCCCCATGGGGCGGGGCGTGCTGGCCGCCATGCAGAACACCGATTACTACCGGATTGACCGCGTCCTGCAAAGCGAGGCGCAGGGCGACGCGCTGGTGGCCACCGGCCAGGTGCAGTTTCTGGTGGTGATCCCGCGCGACTTTTCACGTCTGCTGATACGCGGCGAGCGACCGGCGCTGCTCGTGTCAGCCGACGCCACCGACCCGAGTGCCGGCGGCAACGCCATCGCCGCGCTCAACACGCTGGTGCCGCAGGCCATCAGCCACGACCTGCCGGGCGCACTGCAGTATTTGAACCCGGCGCAGCCACCGTTCGAAATCCGTGTGCACCGCCGCTATAACCCGGAAGGTCTGTCTCGCTACAACATTGTTCCAGGGCTGGTCGGCACCATTCTAACCATGACGATGGTGATGCTGACCTCGCTCGCCATGACGCGCGAACGTGAGCGCGGCACCATGGAAAACCTGCTGGCCACGCCGGTGCGTCCGAGCGAGGTGATGGTTGGCAAGATCCTGCCGTACGTGCTGATTGGCTATTTGCAGTTGGCCGTGATTCTGGGCGCCGCCTTCACGCTGTTTGCGGTCCCGATGGTGGGCAGCATGACCCTGCTGCTGACACTGATTGGTGTCTTCATCGTCGCCAATCTGGGCGTGGGCTTTACGTTTTCCACCATCGCCAGAAACCAGTTGCAGGCGATGCAGATGACGTTCTTCTTCTTCCTGCCGTCCATCCTGCTGTCGGGCTTTATGTTTCCCTTCCGCGCCATGCCCGAATGGGCGCAGTACGTTGGTGAACTGCTGCCCCTGACGCATTTCCTGCGCATCGTGCGTGGCATCCTGCTCAAGGGCAATGGCGCCGCTGATCTGTGGCCCGAGTTGTGGCCGATGCTGATTTTTCTGCTGGTCGCCGGGGTGGTGGCACTCAAGCGCTATCGCCAGACGCTGGATTGAGCGTGCTCATCTACGCCGCACCACGCTGCCTGTTGAACCAGCCTTCCACGCTGTAAACCAGCAACGCCAGCCAGATCAGGGCAAAGCCCAGCAACCGGGCTGGCACCAACACTTCGTGAAACAGCCACACACCCAGCACCAGCTGCAGGGTGGGCGAAATGTATTGCAGCACGCCCAGTGTGGTGTAGGGAATGCGGCGCGCGCCGGCGGCAAACAGCAGCAGCGGCAACGCCGTCAGCGGACCGGCCAGCACCAGCAAAAACAAGGTTGGCCCATCGTCCATCACCAAGGCGCTGCGGCCTTGCCAGCTCAGGTAGACCAACACCCCCAGCGCCACCGGTGACAGCAGCAGGGTTTCCAGCGCCAGGCCCTCCAGTGCACCAAGCCGCGCCACTTTGCGCAACAAGCCATAAAAACCGAAACTCAGCGCCAGCGCTAGCGCAATCCAGGGCGGATGCCCGCCTTGCCAGGTGAGCCACAGCACCCCGGTAGTTGCCACGACCACGGCCAGCCATTGGCCCCGACGTGGGCGCTCGTGCAGCAAAAAATAGCCGATGGCAACGTTCACCAGCGGCAGCATGAAATAACCAAGACTCGAATCAATCACGTGGTCGTTGCTGACGGCCCAGACGTAAGTCACCCAGTTGCTGGCCAGCAGCAGCGCCGACACCGCAAACGCCAACAGGACCCGTGGCTGCGTGCGCAGGGCAAACAGCCAACCCCAGCCACGCCGCACCTGTAGCACCACCGCCAGGAACAGCATGGACCATAGCGTACGGTGCATCACCACTTCAAAGGCGCCCACCTTCGACAGGTGATGGAAATACAGCGGGAACAAACCCCAGCACACATAGGCCAGGGTGGCATACAGCATGCCTTTGGTTACACCGCCAGCGGGTTTACCGCCGGCGGTTACCGTCGCCTTACTTGGCAACGACGCGCACCATCTCCAGGCACTTGTTGGAGTAGCCCCACTCGTTGTCGTACCAGCTCACCAGCTTGATGAAGGTGCCGTCCAGGGCAATGCTGGCGTCGGCATCAAAAATGGAGGTACGGGTGTCGCCACGGAAGTCGGTGGCCACCACCTTGTCTTCGGTGTAACCCAGCACGCCCTTCAGTGCGCCCTGGCTTTGGGCCTTGATTTCAGCGCAGATTTCAGCCAGCGTGGCGGCGTTGTTCAGCTCCACCGTCAGGTCCACCACCGACACATCGCTGGTCGGGACGCGGAACGACATACCGGTCAGCTTCTTGTTCAATTCCGGAATCACGACACCGACGGCCTTGGCTGCGCCCGTGCTCGACGGAATGATGTTTTCCAGAATGCCACGGCCACCGCGCCAGTCTTTGTTGGACGGACCGTCCACCGTTTTTTGGGTGGCGGTGGCGGCGTGCACGGTGGTCATCAAACCACGCTTGATGCCCCACTTGTCATTCACGACCTTGGCCAGCGGCGCCAGGCAGTTGGTGGTGCACGATGCGTTGGAAATGATGTCCTGGCCGGCGTAGGTCTGGTGGTTTACGCCAAACACGAACATCGGGGTGTCGTCCTTGCTGGGAGCCGACAAAATGACTTTTTTCGCGCCCGCATCAAGGTGCTTTTGCGCCGTGGCCTTGTCCAGGAACAAGCCGGTGGATTCGATCACCACGGTAGCGCCGACTTCGGCCCACTTCAGGTTGGCTGGGTCGCGTTCCTGCGTCAGGCGGATCTTCTTGCCGTTGATCACCAGGGTGTTGCCTTCCACGCTCACTTCACCATCGAAACGGCCGTGCACCGAGTCGTATTGCAGCATGTACGCCAGGTAGTTCGGCTCCAGCAAGTCGTTGATGCCAACCACTTCTATATCGCTGAAGTTCTGCAGGGCAGAACGCAGAACATTACGGCCAATGCGGCCAAAACCATTGATACCAATTTTTATCGTCATAGGTGCTTCTCCTTATTGAAAACCTGCTTAAACCTGCATTACCAATCAAAAACCCAAACCCAAACCAGCCAATCCGTTGCGCCGCCGCGATCAGCGTGCGCGCCGCGCCAACACGGCTTGCACCGTGTCAGCCACATTTTCCGGTGTGAAGCCAAAGTGCTTGAACAGCACCGGCGCCGGGGCCGATTCACCAAAGGTGTCAATGCCAACCACCGCCGCCACGCCATATTTCCACCAGCCATCGCTGGCGCCCATTTCCACCGCCACGCGCGGCAAGCCGGCTGGCAATACGTCGGACTTGTACTCGGCACTCTGGCGGTCAAACGTGGTGGTGCTGGGCATGGAAACCACGCGCACCGCAATCTTGCGCTGCGCCAGCAAGGCCTGCGCCTGGCAGGCCAGTTGCACTTCCGAGCCCGTGGCAATGATGACGGCCTGTGCTTTCTTCTTCAGCCCGACATCGCCCGGCTCGCAGAGCACGTAGGCGCCCTTGCTGATGGCGTCAATGCCGCTGGCTTCCGGTGCCAGGGCCGAGTCGCCCTTGTGTGCGTACGCGATGTTCTGACGCGACAACAGCAGCGCCGTGGGCTTGTCGCGGTTTTGCAGCGCCACGGTCCAGGCCACCGCTGTTTCAGCGGTATCACCCGGACGCCACACGTCCAGGTTGGGAATCAGGCGCAGCGAAGCGGCGTGTTCAATCGACTGGTGCGTGGGGCCGTCCTCGCCCAGGCCGATGGAGTCGTGCGTGAACACGTGCACCACACGCAGCTTCATCAGGGCCGCCATGCGAATGGCGTTGCGACTGTAGTCGCTGAACGTCAAGAAGGTGCCACCGTAAGGAATAAAGCCGCCATGCAAGGCCACGCCATTCATGATGGCGGCCATGCCGAATTCGCGCACGCCGTAGTTGACGTGGCGACCGCCCACCAGGGTGCCGTCAGCACCTTGCACCTGTACCACGGCGCCGGTGTTGTCAAAGCGCAGGTTGGGCGTGCTCTTGGTGTTGGTCAGGTTGGAGCCGGTCAGGTCGGCCGAGCCACCCAGCAATTCCGGCAGCGCCGCCGTGAACGATTCCAGCGCCAGTTGGGACGCCTTGCGACTGGCCACGGTCTCCGCCTTGCGGTGCGCACCAATGATGGTGTCAACCGCTGTCTGCACAAATTTCTTGGGCAAATCACCCTTGACACGGCGCACCAGTTCCTTGGCCAGCTCCGGGTAGGCCGCCTTGTATGCAGCAAAGCGCGTATTCCAGGCGGCTTCAGCCGCCTTCCCGCTGGCCTTGGCATCCCAGTCGGCGTACACCTCCTTCGGAATGACAAAGGGCGCGTGCGCCCAGCCAATGGCTTCGCGTGTCAGGCCGATTTCTTCGGCTCCGAGCGGCTCGCCGTGGGCCTTGGCGGTGTCGGCACGGTTCGGGCTGCCCTGACCAATGTGGGTCTTGCAGAGAATCAAGGTCGGGCGATCGGCCGACTTCCTGGCGTCGGCAATGGCGGCTGAGACGCTTTCCACGTCGTGCCCATCCACCGGACCCAGAACGTTCCAGCCATAGCTGACAAAACGCAAAGCGGTGTTGTCGGCAAACCAGGGGGCGACCTGGCCGTCAATGGAGATGCCGTTGTCGTCGTACAGCGCAATCAGCTTGTTGAGTTTCCAGGCACCGGCCAGCGACGCGGCTTCATGGCTGATGCCTTCCATCAGGCAGCCGTCGCCCAGGAAAGCGTAGGTGTGGTGATCCACCACGTCGTGGCCGTCACGGTTGAATTCTTTCGCCAGCAGCTTTTCTGCCAGCGCCATGCCAACGGCATTGGTAATGCCCTGGCCCAGCGGGCCGGTCGTCGTTTCAACGCCGGGCGTGATGCCGTATTCGGGGTGCCCCGCAGTCTTGCTGTGCAGCTGGCGGAAGTTTTTCAGCTCTTCGATCGGCAACTTGTAACCGCTCAGGTGCAGCACCGAATACATCAGCATCGAAGCGTGCCCATTGGACAGCACGAAGCGGTCCCGGTTCAGCCACTGCGGGTTGGCCGGGTTGTGCTGCAAATGGTCATGCCACAGCGCCACAGCCATATCGGCCATTCCCATGGGAGCCCCGGGATGACCTGAATTGGCGAGTTGAACTGCATCCATTGCAAGGGCGCGAATCGCGCTTGCCATCTGTTGGGTGTTTGCCATGGGCGGCGGCTCCGTTAATTGGTGTAACTGGGGAAAACCGCCGATTTTACCGGCGTACGCAAACGGACCCGCCCAGCAGCAACGCAGCAGCTCGGCTATGCTTGTCAAATGAGTCTGCTTTTTTCACCCTATTCCCTCCCTGGCCGCCGTGCAGAACTGCCGCTCGCCAACCGTATTGTCGTGGCCCCCATGTGCCAGTTTTCAGCACAAAACGGCCTGGCCGCCGACTGGCATCTGGCGCACTGGACCCACCTGTTCAACAGCGGTGCGGCCCTGGTCACCATCGAAGCCACTGCCGTGTTGCCGGAAGGCCGCATCACGCCCCAGTGCCTGGGCTTGTGGGACGAGCGCACTGCGCGCGCCATGGCCGACACACTGCACCGCGCGCGCGCGCTGGCTCCCGCCACGAAGGTCTGCATTCAGTTGGCGCACGCGGGACGCAAAGCATCCAGTGCCGCGCCCTGGAACGGCGGCCAGTTGCTCGACGCCGCCCACGGCGGCTGGACACCCTGTGCACCCTCCGCCATTGCGCATCTGGCGACCGAAGCGCCACCGCAGGTGCTGGATGAAACCGGCCTGGCACGCATTGCCGACGCCTTCGTGGCCGCAGCCCGTCGTGCTGACGCCATGGGCATCGAAGCCATTGAGCTTCACAGCGCGCACGGCTATTTGTTGCACCAGTTTCTGTCACCCCTGTCCAACCAGCGCAACGACGCGTTTGGTGGCAGCCTGGAAAATCGCATGCGCTTTCCACTGCAGGTATTTGCTGCCGTGCGCGACGCCTTCCAGGGCACGCTCGGACTGCGTCTGTCCGCCACCGACTGGGTCGAAGGCGGCTGGGACCTGGCGCAAAGCATCGTCTTCGCGCAACAGCTCAAGGCACTGGGCTGCGACTTCATTCACGTATCCACGGGCGGCTTGTCGTCCCAGCAGAAGATTCCGGTGGGTCCCGGCTACCAGGTGCCGTTTGCGCAGCAAATTCGTGCCGCAACCGGCATGGCCACCACTGCGGTCGGCCTGATCACCGAGGCACAACAGGCCGAAGCCATTCTGGCCGACGGCAGCGCCGACCTGATCGCCCTGGCCCGCACCCTCCAGTACCAGCCGCACTGGCCATGGCAGGCCGCCGCACAACTCGGCGGCGTGGTCCAGACCAACCCGGTGTACTGGCGCTGTCTGCCGCAGCAGGCGCAGCAGGTGTTTGGACCCATCCGCGTTGGCGGGCGCTAAAAAGCACGCAATCGGCTGCACTGTGCCTGCCGCCAGGTGTCTGCCTGGTATGCCCGGTGTGTCGGGCGCCCTCTCTGACCCGATTACAACGGGCGCGCGTTTGAGGGTTGCAAGCACTAGGGTTAACACCTACATTGCTTGCATTGCAACCATCCACCAAGGCCCCGCCATGTACGCACCTTCTCCCATGCACAACGCGCCCTTGCGTTCCACATTGCAGTTCCTGCAGCTGGCAAAACACCTGTTTGCGCTGCCATTTGACATGGCACGTGAACACTACGCAAAGGCCGCGCGCGTCGGTCTGATTGAAAAATCACTGATCCGCTCGGCACGCTTCGACCAGTGGCTATCCCACATGGAAACACTGCTACTGGGCCCTTGGGCCCGCTAACGCGCGCCAACGCCGTATTATGGGCGCCTCCAACCAGCGCCGCGCCGCCACGCGGCGTGCGCGCAGCGCTTGCCCACCCACCCGTTGTCTTTCTTTGTTTTTTGTCTTTAATGGACCGTATTGCCAGTGAAGTCTGATTCTCCAGCGGTGACCGCCAAGCATCCGGTCGCCGCATTGGGCGGTATTGCCGTCGTCATGATGCTCATTGCGCTCGACCAAACCGTGGTTGGTACTGCCCTGCCACAGATGGTGTCGGAACTCCAGGGTTTTGGCCTGTATCCGTGGGTGGCTGCGTCGTTCTTGCTCACCAACGCCATTTTTATTCCGGTCACCGGACGCCTGGGCGACCTCTACGGGCGCAAACCGTTTTTGCTCGCCGCCATCATTTTGTTCACCGCTGCTTCCGCGCTGTGCGGCCTGGCCAACAGCATGCTGCAACTGGTGCTGGCACGCGGGCTGCAGGGCGTGGGCGGCGGCATGCTGGTGGGCTCGGCGTTTGCCTCCGTCAGTGATCTGTTCCCCAATACGCTTGACCGCGTGCGATGGCAGGTCATGCTGTCTGCGGCGTTTGGCATTGCTTCGGGCCTGGGCCCGGTACTGGGCGGCGTCATGACCGAACATCTGGGCTGGCGCAGCGTGTTTTATGTCAATTTGCCCGTCGGCCTGCTGGCCCTGCCCGTGGTCTGGCACTTCTTGCCCCGCATCGTGCACCACCAGTCCCACCAACAGCGCATGGACTGGCTCGGTGTGGCGTTGCTGACGCTGGCTTTTGGCACCTTGCTGCTCACCACCGAAATGGGCGATCAACTCGGTTTCACCAGCTTGTCGTTTTGGGCACTGGTCGGCATATCGCTGGTGTTCTGGGCGGTGTTTGTACGCCACCAGCGCCACACGGACGGGCCGGTCATACCGCCGCATCTTTTCGAAAGCGCCACGGTGCGCACCCTGGCGGCACTGGCGACACTCACTGGCGTGGTGATGTTCGTGTTAATTTTTTACGCACCGTTGCTGCTGCAGGGCGGCTTTGGCCTGTCACCCAAACAGGCCGGACTGACCATCACGCCGCTGCTGGTCGGAATTACCTGCGGCAGCGTCATCAATGGCCGACTGATTCCCCGGTTGGCCCATCCCGAGCGGCTGTTTTCCTATGGCGTGCTGCTGCTGATCATCACCTTGCTAGCCCTGTGTACCACCACCGCCAACACGTCCAGCGGGTGGCTCAGCGGCATTTTTGCCGTGTGCGGCCTGAGCCTGGGCTTTCAGCTGCCCAATCTGACGCTGCAAATGCAGTCGGCCGTCAGCCGCAAAGACATGGGTGCCGCGTCAGCCCTGATCCAGACGCTGCGCTCGCTCGGGTCCATGTTCGGCGCCAGCGTCGCCGGCCTGCTAGTCAACCTCAGTTTTGCTCGGAGCGTGGCGCACACCCTGTCCGAACAGGGCCTGACCGACGCCCGGGTGCAGCATTTGTTCGTCAATCCCCAGATTCTGGTGCGCCATGCCGACCAATCGACCCTGCAGTCGCTGGGCCAGACCCTGGGCTTCGACAGTGTCAGCCTGCTACAGCAGGCACGCACCGGCCTGGTGTTTGGCGTGCGCGAGGCATTGCTGGCTTGCATGGTTATCGCAGTCATCAGCTTCTTCCTGGGACGCGGCCTGCCGCCCTTTGTGAAACGTCCGATGGAGGTCGTGCCGGACTGATCCGGCGTGCGCCCCTGGCCCCGCAGGGGTGCGCCCATGCTGGGCGCACACAAAAAAGGGCTGTATCGCAGAACAATACAGCCCACTCACTCCTCCCCGTCGCGCATCCCCTTCTCTGAATCGGTCAGCCGTTGTCCAGACGACTGACCGGAGATGCGCCGTACTTCACCGACCTTATTGAATCACCACCGCAATCGTGGTCTGGGCAGTGCGTCCCACATTGTCGACCACCTGCACCAGCAGACTGTACTTGCCAGCCACGGGCTTGGCCCAGGCCGCTGTCAGCGTCAGTCCGTTGGCCGAGAACGTCATGCCCAGCGGTATGCCAGAAATTTCCACCTTCAGAACCGATGCGCCCGGATCGCTGAACACGATGGTGGCCTGGAAGGCCGTGCCAGCGGTACCCGTGAACGACCCCGCCGTGATGGTCGGGCCGCTGGGGGTTGCCGTGGCGGCTGCAATCTGCACCGTCAGCACGCCACTGCCACTCAAACCGGTCTTGCTGTCCTTGGCCGTCACCGTCACCGTATAGGTTCCGGCCACCGGGCTGGCCCAGGTCAGCGTACCGCTGCTGCTGATCACCAGGCCCGACGGCGCACCCGTCATGCTGTAGGTCACCGGATCAACGGACGTTGCAGTCACCACATACGACAGGGCCGTACCCACCTTGCCAGTCACCGTTGCCGCCGCAATGGTGGGTGCCGGTGGTGCCGCAATGGTCACGGTGTAGACGCCCTGGCCGCTCAAATTGGTCTTGCTGTCCTTGGCGGTAACCGTCACTGCATAGGTGCCAGCCACTGGCGTTGGCCAGGTCACGACACCGGCACTGCTGATCGCCATGCCCGATGGCTCGCCACCCAAGGTGTAGGTCAGGGGGTTGGCATCGGTGACAGAAACCGTGAACGACAACGCCGTTCCGACCGTGCCACTGATGCTGGCCGACGTCACCACCGGCGCTGAAGCCGCCACTGGCGCACCAGACAAGGCACTCAACAAACTGGCACTGTTGGGCGTACCCAGGCCCGTCAGCGTGTCGTAGCCGGCCTTGGCAACGCAGGTGGCGCAGGTGCCGTCACTGCCTTTGGTCACGTCAGCAAACGCGGCCGAATAATTCGCCGCAGTGCTGGCAATCTGTCCATACAAAATGGCGTGGGGTGCACCCAGCACGGCGTTGTTCGCCAGCAGGCGTTGGGCGTTGGCAATGGCCATCAGACCCGCCCATTGCGGCGTTGACATACTGGTGCCACCCACACTGAACCAGTTCTGCGTGGTGCTGCCCGGTGCGATGGACACAATGTACTGCCCGCTGGCCGGATCGGCGTTGAACGACACGTCAGCCACGGCGCGGTGTGCCGGTGGCGTAGACATACCGGGAACCGCGCTGTTTTGGTAGCTCGGTGTCGGCGTGTAGGCGCTGACGCCGCCGCCGGTGTCGGACCAGGCCACTTCCGAGCGTGGGCCGGTACCGGTATAGGTCAGCGTAGTGCCACCCACCCCCACCACCTTGGACGACACCGACGGCCAGGAGACACCGGCGCCGCCGTCGCCCGTCGCAGCCAGATACGTCATGCCCGTTGCGCTGAAATAGGTGTCCACCGAGGCAGTCCAGCTGCCTTCGGGCGTGCCGAAGCTCATGGACACCACGCCCTTGCCCAGGTTGTTGGCAAGTTGGATTGCGCCCAGCAGACTATTGGTGGATGCGTCGGGCGCTTCCACCAGAATAATGCGTGCCAGCGGCGCTGTGGCGTGCGCCCATTGCACGTCCAGTTCCATTTCCGTGGCCCAGCCCGAGTCGTAGGCCGGTGCCGTGCTGGTCATGGTGCCGGCGGCGGTGGCATACACCACCGCGAACTGGCAGGCGGTGGACGAGGCCGCCGCCAGCGGCAAGCTGGCAGTCGGTGCAATGCTCAACGTACTGCACGTCGGCAACGCAAATTTGGCGTTGAAGGCAGCCAACTCAGCGGCCGCGTTCGGGTCGTTTTGGGCATCCACCAGATAAATAGTCTGGCCGGCACCAAATTGGGCCGCCTGGGCCGCCGTCAGGCCGGTAAAACTGGCGGGCAGGGCAGGCATGCCGTAGGCGGCACGAATCTGCGCCGGGGTGAAGGTGGTGACCACACTGCCGGCTACGAACGGTCGTGCAGCGCCATCACCCGGTAGCGCCGCCGCCGCCGAGGCGGAGCCAGCCACGGCGGCCTGCAAGTCTGCGGGTGCCAGGCGGCGTGTGGCTACGCCGTCCAGAGCGGCCGGCACCAGGCTGGTGGCCGGGTTGCCAACGGCAGACAGGGCGGTCACGTCCTGCGGCGTCGGCGGCAGCACCGGGCTGGTATAAAAGCCGGGCTGCGCGTGCTGGGCCGCCACATCACTGGGCAGCGCGACCGCATTCAGCTGCAAAGTGGTGGAACCACTGGACACCATGCTGACCTGGATCGGCTCGTCACCGCCGCCGCAGGCGCTCAGCAGCAGCGCCATGCAGCCGCTCGCCAGAACGGCGCGCGTATACGGTGGAATCTGACGAGATAGTGTGCGTTTCATGGCCGATTACTCCCCAAAAAGGTGAAGGCCACGCGCTCTGACGACCCGTGCGACGCTCGCTAGCGGAATCGGCGACCCCGCTGCCGTAGCGCTGGTACGCCGTAGGCCGGAGGTTTTGCGTCCCTGCCTTTCAACAGGTTTGCCCTCATATCCCCGAAAAACTCAGGGAATGGACACTATGCTAATGATGCGGTCGCAAAAAGTAAACCAACTTTACCTGCCATTTATCAGCTTAGTGCGGGAAATTCAACCAAAGCAGGCGTTCAGAACCCCGCACCGACTGCGCCAGTCTGGCCCAACTGCGCCACCGCGTCGGCCACGCTCCAGTGCATGCGCTGCGACAAACCCGTGCGCTGCGGGTCACTGCGTTCGAGCAGGTCCCGCACGCTGGTCTTGACGCGCGCCAGCACCAGCACCAGGCCCAGCTTGGCCAGTGACTGGTCCAGCTCATGCAGACAGTCCACGGCGGTACTGTCCAGATCGGCGCTTTCTTCCAGGCTCAGAACCACAGTGCCGATATCGGTGCGACCTTGCACCAACTGCACAACCTGGCCCATCACCCGCTCGGCGCTGCCGAAAAACAGCGGCTCTTCCGGCCGCAAAATAAGCAACCCAGGCACCGGGACGGCGCCATGCTGGGCGTTCAGATCCACGTAATTGCGGGTTGCATCAAGCGCACCCAGCTCATGCAGCACGGGCTGGCTGAAACGGCGCAACGCCGACAGTACGGACAGCCCAATGGCCACCAGCATGCCGTCCAACACCCCAAAAAACAGCACCGCCAACACCGCAGACACCAACAACGCCCGGTCGCGCCCCAGGCGCCACACCTGCACCATCGGCTGCGGGGACAAGGCATGCCACAGCGCACTGATCACAGCCACCGCCAGCACTGGCCGCGGTAAATACTGAATGGCAGGCAGCGCCAGCAGCACCACCAACAGCACCACCAACAGTGCCACTGCGCCCGCGCGGCGCGACACCGCACCGGCCGCTGCATTGGCGGTGGTGGCAGAAAAACCGGCGCCGACCGGCATGCCCTGCAGCAAGCCTGCGAGCAGGTTGCACACGCCCAACACCACCAGTTCCCGGTTCGGATTGAGCGTGTCGCCATGCACCAGCGCCATGCTGCGCATGCTGCCCCAGGATTCGGCGAACACCAGCATCACCAGACCAAACGCCAGTTCCGCTGCGCGCAGCCAAGCTTCGCGCGTGAGATCGGGCACCGCAAATGCGAATGAGGGAGGCGCCACGGCGCCAATTTCCTGAATTCCAGCGTGGTTCAGACCCCAGCCACGCGCCACACCAATCGCCACCACGATCGCCACCAGCGAACCCGGAACGAAAGGCCAGCGCCGCAGCCACACCATCAACAGAGCGGCAACTGCCGCAATGGCCATGCTTGGGCCATGCCAGTCCTGCCAGTGGTCCAGCGTATAGAGCAGCACATGCAGCGGATCGGAGCCCACCGCATGCGGCAAGGCGAACCCGAGCGCGTCGGGCAACTGCTTGATCACGATCGACACCGCCAGGGCAAACGCAAAACCCTTGAGCACCGGACGCGAAATGTAGGACGACAGTTGACCTTGCCCGGTCAGTCCCAACACCACCAGCAGCGCGCCACAGAGCAACACCAACGCCAGCACGGCCTGCACGTAGTCGGTACCGAACGCCACACCGGCCTGCGGTGCCATCGACAGCACCGCCGCCATCGCCAGCGTGGCGGTGGAGGAGGTGGGCGTCACGATGGCGAAGCGACTGCTA
>Ga0316223_1001142_pt1 | contig 26578 bp, 18 predicted proteins | sample TBH18009metaG_FD_206007 | JGI IMG/M metagenome (GOLD analysis project Ga0316223, IMG submission 206007) | Freshwater microbial communities from Trout Bog Lake, Wisconsin, USA - TBH18009 | ecosystem: Environmental > Aquatic > Freshwater > Lake > Hypolimnion/Profundal zone | place: USA: Wisconsin...
TCATATCTTCTGCCGTGGAAACATCGTAATTGGGAACGAACACGACCTTGAGGCGACCGGCCACTTGCGGAGCGTTATTGATAATATCGGCAACATCGTTGATCAGTTTGATAATCAGCTTGGCCATGAAATAGCCCGGTGCGGCCTTGCCGCCGAAAATCACGGTACGCGGAAAAATCTCGATGTTCGGGTTGTGTCGAATACGGTTGTACAGCGTCACCACATGTAACAGGTTGAGCAACTGGCGCTTGTATTCGTGAATACGTTTGATCTGCACATCAAACAGCGAATCCAAGTCGACTTTGATGCCGACTTTTTGGTGTAACAATTCGGCAAAACGCTCTTTGTTGGCACGTTTCACAGCTGCAAATTCTTTGCGAAACCCGGCATCGTCTGCAAACGGAATCAATTTCTTAAGCTGACTCAAGTCTTTCACCCAATCACGACCAATACGCGAAGAAATCAGTTCGGCCAAGCGTGGATTGGCTTGATTAAGCCAACGGCGAGGGGTGATACCGTTCGTCATATTAACGATTTTGCCGGGATAGAAACGGTCGAAGTCGGCAAAAATTGTCTGCTTCATCAACTCAGTATGGATCTGCGCCACGCCATTCACTTTGTGGCTGCCAACAATCGCCAAATGCGCCATCCGAATACGCTTATCCCCTGCCTCATCAATGATGGACATACGACGCAGCATCTCGGTATCTCCCGGATATTGATGCATCACATCTTTCAGGAAGCGGTGGTTGATCTCAAAAATAATCTGCAAATGGCGGGGTAATAGTTTCCCGAACATGGGTACGGTCCAGGTTTCAAGCGCCTCAGGCATCAAGGTGTGATTGGTGTAGCCAAAAGTGCGCGTGGTGATATCCCATGCCTTTTCCCAGTCCAGGTGGTGCAAATCCACCAGCACACGCATCAATTCCGGAATGGCGATTGAAGGATGCGTATCGTTTAACTGGATCGCCACTTTATCGGGTAAAGAATCGAAACCCTCATGATGTTTACTATGACGGTAAAATACATCTTGCAGCGAAGCGCACACAAAGAAATATTGCTGCTTCAAACGCAACTCGCGTCCCATCTCGGTGGTGTCGTTGGGATAGAGGACTTTGGAAAGATTCTCCGAATCATTCTTGTCGGCCACCGCCTTGATGTAATCCCCCTCATTAAAATATCGCAATTCAAAATCACGTGTCGCTTTGGCCGCCCACAAACGCATATTATTGACCGTTTTTGTGCCATAGCCTGGAATTGGAGTATCAAAGGCCATCGCCATCACATCGTCGGTATCGATCCAATAATAACGTTCAATACCCCGCTCATCTTTATACTGAACCACTCTTCCATGAAATTTGACTTGATATAAAACTTCGGGACGGGCGAACTCCCATGGGTTGCCGTAGCGCAACCAATTGTCCGGGTGTTCGACTTGCCTGCCATTTTCTATGCGCTGGGCAAACATGCCATATTCGTAGCGTATTCCATAGCCGTAACCGGGCAGTTCGAGCGTTGCCATGGAATCCAGAAAACAAGCCGCCAACCGACCCAATCCCCCATTTCCAAGTGCAGCATCCTGTTCAACTTCCCGTACCCTGTCCAGATCAACGCCCAAATCGCTGAGCGCCTTGCGGTATTGCTGATCAAAGCCCAAATTGTGCAGGCTGTTCATCAACGTGCGTCCCATCAGGAACTCCATGGAAAAGTAATAAATTCGCTTGGCGTCATTCACATAATAGCTCCGCATGGTTTCCATCCAGCGGTCAATCATGCGGTCACGTGCTACATAGGCTGCTGTGAAGAACCAGTCGCGCTCAGTTGCTGTAATATTATCTTTTGCAACAGAATAGGTTAAACGATCGACAAAGGACTGTTTGATTGAAGCGGCGTCGAGTCCGATTATTTGATGCTCAAACAAGGGTTTTTCAGGATTTTTTGGCATAACTTTTTACCGTTTGAATTAATTCGAATAGATGAAATACTCTTTAACTCCGGTTCTTTAACAGCGCTTTCAAATCGGCAAAGGGTTGATGACTTGCCGAAGTTTGCGCCTCGCCACCCGGTGTGCGCCCAACTGAATCCAGAACTCTCGAATGTTCGTTGTCGTGACAATAGATGCACAACAATTCCCAGTTACTACCGTCAGGCGGATTGTTATCGTGGTTATGATCTTTATGATGAACGGTGAGTTGATTGAGATTGGTGCGATCAAATTCGCGGGCGCAACGACCGCATACCCAAGGATAAAGCTTGAGGGCTTGCTCCCGGTAACCTTGTTCGCGCTGTTCCCGATTACGCCTTGCATCGGCAACGATCCGATCCAATTTTGCTGTGTCGGGTGTTTTTTTATTAAGCATATACCACCTCCCCTCCTGGCCCCCACTAGACTATGCCTAATTGGCTAAAAATGGAATACCTGCGAGCACCAATATTGCTGATCCTTATCAACATTTCTAAAAATAGCCTGCTTACGGAGCGTAAGTTTCTCAGAATGTCTGAAATGACACTCGGTAAACAGGTAAAATCCTATTTTGATTAATCAGTTGAGATTCTAATGTCCATTCAGTGGTTTCCCGGTCACATGACTTCGGCACGAAAAAAAGCCGCCGAAACCATGGAGCGAATCGATGTCGTAATTGAGGTGCTGGATGCGCGCGTACCCGAGGCTGGCAGCAATCCGCTGATCAGCGAATTAAGGCTGCATCGCCAGCGTCCCTGCCTGAAAATCCTCAACAAGACCGACCTTGCCGACCCTGCTGCAACTAAGGCTTGGTTGAGTTATTTCAACAGCCAAAGAAATGTAAAAGCAGTGGCTTTGTCTTGTAAGAAGCCGGGAGAAGCTGCAAAAGTGCCTAACCTTTGTGCCGCACTCGCCCCTCATCGAGGCACCACTCTCAAACCCCTGCGCATGCTGATTATGGGCATTCCCAACGTCGGCAAATCGACTCTGATGAATGCCCTTCTGAAGCGCCGTGCGGCACTGGTCGGGGATGAGCCTGCGATTACCAAAAGCCAGCAGAGTTTTGATCTGAACGATCACATGACGCTCATCGACACACCCGGGCTCATGTGGCCTAAAATCGAACACGACAGTGACGGCCTGATGTTGGCCGCCAGCCATGCCATTGGACGCAATGCTGTCATTGATGAAGAAGTCGCCACTTTTTTGGCAGACTTATTACTCGAACGTTACCCTACCCTGTTGACCAACCGTTACAGCTTTGCCGTGGACAACATGGATGGTGCGGATGTCATCGCTGCCATCGCTCAAAAACGTGGTTACCGGATAAAGGGTGGCGATCCCGATTTGGAAAAATCAGCACTCATGTTATTACAAGACTACCGCTCGGGTGCACTGGGGCGCATCAGTCTGGAAACCCCCCAAACCCGGAGTGCCATGCTTGAAAAAGCATCACTACCCGTAGAGTCTGCCGAGAATTAAAACCGCAGCCGCATTTTTCGATGCGGTATACCCGCATCCATATAGACCTCGCCTTCTTCCTCAAAATTGAAGCGTCTATAAAAGGGCAATGCATGAAGCTGGGCACTCAACTCAACCTCGGGATAAGCCCGTTTGCGTGCTTCCTCAAGCAAGACTTCCAATATCGCCGTTCCGACTTTTTTGCCGCGCCATGCACTCAATACTGCCATACGGCCGATGTGTGCATCCTGGGTCATGCGTCCACAGCCGATTGATTCTCCTTTGTCGCTAACCGCCAGACAATGGCAGCAGTGACTATCCAAACCATCCCATTCCAATTCCTCCGGTACTCTCTGCTCGTTCATGAATACAGCCTCGCGCACCGCACGCAAACAGGACACATCTTCAGACCAGCTAACCATTTTGACTGAAAAACTTTCCATTTCATTCTCGCTTCCCATCGTTGCGTCAATCCGAATGTAAACAACTATAAGGCATGTCTCACTAAAACCAATTAGATCTTTACTTTAATTACTTGCAACTATACCTGCCGGACATTTATCATTGCACCAGTTAATTCCAAGCCTTGCATGCTTTGTGGCAAGTGCCTTCACTAAGGAACCTCCTCATCATGCATAAAATTTATCTCCTCCTGCCTGTGTTCCTGATGGCAGCCTGCGATAAACCACCCACGCCTCCGGAGCCGATACGTCCGGTTAAAACCGTGGTTATCGGAGCCGAACCCGGTGAGCCTTATCTGCATTTGCCGGGGGAAGTTCGCGCGAGACACGAATCCCCATTGGCTTTCCGCGTGGGTGGGAAAATTACCGAATGCAGGGTTAATCTCGGAGACACCATACACCGAGGTGAAACACTTGCAAAACTGGAACCTGCCGATTATCAGCTCGCCAGCCAATCCGGAACGGCAGGAATAGCCGAAGCACAAAGCGCGCTTACCCTGGCTGAAGCCGAGCTGGTTCGCTATCGAAATTTGCATGAAAAGGGATTCATATCAGCAGCCGTCCTCGATCAGAAACAGGCGACTGCAGAGGCTGCGCGCGCCCGTATGGCCGCCATGCAATCGACCCACGCCGAACAAGCCAGACAGCTCGGTTACACAACCCTGTCCGCAGATAACGATGGCGTGATCAGCGCCTTTGATTGTAATGTCGGACAAGTAGTCAGCAGCGGACAACCTATTCTGCGCCTGGCTCAGGCTGCTGAAAAAGAAATCGAGATCAGTCTCCCTGAAGGGGAACTGCAGCAGTTCAGAACGCTTCAGAATTTTACGATCAATTTAAATGCTTTGCCCGGAAAATCCTATCATGGAGCTTTACGTGAACTGGCCGCAGTCGCCGATCCGGCAACACGCACCTATGCAGCACGACTCTCAGTCAAGAACCCCGATGCGGCCATTCAACTGGGCATGAGTGCCACAATTGAATCCCAACCAACAGGCGTTCAGGCAATCAGCCTGCCGCTATCAGCCGTAGCCAGCCGTGATTCCTCCCCCTCGGTATGGAAAGTAGACTCTGCCGGAACCGTCCACGCGACCCCTGTTTCTATCAGTGGGTTACAAGGCAATGCGGTGCACATTGCTTCCGGTTTGATCAACGGCGACATTGTCGTAACCGCCGGGGCCAATCTATTGCGCGAAGGTGAAAAGGTTAAATTATTGCCATGAGCGAACGCTTCAATCTGAGTGCGCTCGCCCTTGGTCAAAGGGAACTGAGCTGGTTTTTTATTATTGTAGTCGGCATTGCAGGCATACTTTCCTATTCAAAACTTGGGCAGCGCGAAGACCCGGACTTTACTTTCCGAGCCATGGTCATCCGCACCCAGTGGCCGGGGGCAACAACGCAGCAGGTTGACGAACAGATCACCACTCGCATCGTCAAAAAATTACAGGAAGTCCCTTATTACCGGCGGGCATTCAGTTATTCTCGCAACGGCGAATCCATCATCATTCTGGAGTTGCTGGATTCATCGCCGCGCGATCAAGTTCCCCAACTCTGGTATCAGGTGCGCAAAAAAATTGGCGACATTCAGTACACCCTGCCACCGGGAATAACCGGCCCCAATTTCAATGATGAATTCGGCGACGTATTCGGCTCCATTTATGCTTTTACCGGTGACGGCTTTAATCTCGAAGAGTTACGCCGCTACGCGGAAATGGCGAAACAGCAATTAATAACGCTCCCCGATGTAGCCAAAATCGATCTGGTTGGAGTGCAAGCCGAGCAGGTAACCGTCTCCATTTCCACACAGCGACTTGCCACCTTGGGTATTCCCCCGCTTGCAATTGCACAAGCGATCCAGTCGCAGAATATCGTGCAGGATGCGGGGCGCTTGCACGCTGCCGATTTTTCGGTACCACTGCGTGTGCGTGGAAATTTCGAATCGGTGGATGAACTGAAAAATTTGCCGCTACGCTTGAATGGACGCACCTTGCGGCTGGGTGATATAGCAGACGTGTCCCGAGGCTTTATCGACCCGCCTGAAACCACAATGCGGTATGCCGGGAAACCGGCCATTGGTTTGGCTATATCCATGAAACCGCGTGGTGATGTATTGCGGCTGGGTGAAGATCTTAATCGTCAGATGACTATACTGCAGGGGAAACTACCCGTCGGCATTTCTTTCGCCCGGGTTTCCAATCAGCCTGGCGTAGTAAAAGATGCGGTAGGCGAATTCATGAGTTCGTTTCTGGAAGCGGTTGCCATCGTGTTGCTTGTCAGTTTCGCCAGCCTGGGCTTTCGTGCCGGCATGGTGGTGGCCGTAACTATTCCGTTGGTCATTGCCGCAACTTTTTTCATCATGCGGATTTTAAATATTGACTTGCATCGCATCTCCACCGGAGCATTGATAATCGCGCTCGGTCTGCTGGTTGACGATGCCATGATCGTGGTGGAAATGATGGTTCGCAAACTGGAAGAAGGTTTTGACCGGATGCGTGCGGCCAGTTTCGCCTACACTGCAACGGTATTCCCCATGCTCACCGGTACGCTGGTCACCGCCTCGGGGTTTCTCCCCATCGGCACCGCACAGTCCTCCACCGGAGAATATACTTTTGCCATGTTTGCCGTGGTGAGCATCGCCTTGCTCGTATCGTGGGTCGCCGCGATTTTCGTCACGCCTTTGGCGGGCTTCCATTTGTTAAAAAGTCACGTTGGGCAGGGACACGAAATATTTAATACGCCGTTCTACCTCAGGCTACGCCAACTCATCGAGTGGTGTTTGCATCACCGGAAGACTGTACTCATTGGCACCCTGCTCGCTTTCATTCTCGGCGCCGTAGGCATGAGCTTCACCGAAAAGCAATTTTTCCCCTCCTCCAACCGTGTTGAATTGTTGCTTGATGTCTGGTTACCGGAAGGCTCCAGCATTCGTGCCACCGAACGTGAAGTGGCACGCGTTGAAGACATCCTTTCAAAAGAAAAAGACATTTCGAGTTATGTGACTTATGTCGGCTACGGGTCACCGCGCTTTTTCCTGTCGCTCGACCAGCAATTGTTTCGGCCCAATTTTGCCCAGGTGGTGGTACTGGCTAACGATTTGGATGCACGCGACCGGATGGTCAAAAAAATGCGGACAATTTTCGCCACGGAATTTCCGGGAATTCGCGCCCGCGCCAACGTCGTACCGCTTGGGCCTCCAGTGAGTTACCCGGTGGAGTTTCGCGTGCTTGGAACCGATTTGGCAACTGTCAAACGCTGGGGGGATGAAGTCGCAACAATCATGCGCGGCGATTCAAAACTACGGGATGTTCATCCTGACTGGGGCGTGCAAACACCGATGTTACGCGTGGATGTGGATCAGGACAGGGCACGGGCAGCGGGTGTCACATCGGCCGATATCGCACGCACGGTACGCACCTCGACAGACGGCTTGAACATCGGCCAGTTCCGAGAAAATGACCAATTGATCGATATTGTGTTGCGCTCCCCTGCCGACGAGCGTAAACAACTGTCGCAAGTCGGTGCGCTGGAAGTCCCGACCTCAAAAGGCGGCAGTGTTCCCTTGCGCCAGGTGGCACAAATCACCTACGCTCTTGAAGACCCCATACTTTGGCGCAAAGACAGGAACATTTCTTTGGGGATTCGCGCCGATGTAATTGAAGGTGTTCAAGCCACCGATGTCGCCATGGCAATGGACGCTAAGCTGAACGAATTACGAGCCAAGCTACCGAATGGATATCAGATTGATGCCGGAGGAGAGTTGGGGGAAAACTCCGGCGCCCAGGAATCCATTAATGTAGGCATGCCCCTGATGATGGCGGTCATACTCGGCTTCCTGATGATCCAGATGAAATCGCTGTCACGCACCTTTATGGTGTTGCTGACCGCACCGTTGGGTATCATCGGCGTTGCCATGGCTTTACTTGTGTTTCATAAACCGTTCGGCTTTGTCGCAATGCTTGGCACCATTGCCTTGGGCGGCATGATCATGCGCAACACGGTTATTCTGATAGACCAGATCCGTCAGGATCGAGAAGCGGGACTCTCTGATTGGGACGCGATACGCGAATCAACAGTACGCCGCTTCCGCCCCATTATGCTGACCTCGGCGGCCGCCATTCTAGCGATGATTCCGCTGACACGCAGCGTATTGTGGGGGCCGATGGCCTATGCCATCATGGGAGGATTGCTGGTTGCAACGCTGCTGACCATTTTGTTCATTCCAGCGCTTTATGCGGCCTGGTTACGCTTACCCGAGCAGAAAACTCAGCCTAGCTGAATCAAATATCAGGGATGCGGTTTATCGATAGCGCACAATACGCCTTCTTCGACTCCAATTTCGATCATCACATCTTCCGATTCCATACCCAGAAGCTCCCCGATGCCTTTATAGTCATCGGGTAAGGCGGCATCGTCCCACCCATTGGCAGAATGACGTGCAAGATTGACGGCCAGAATGACATTACGAACACGAGTTTGTGCCGCACACTCGTCATCCATCAGGGTAAGCAGCAATTTGGGGAGTGACCATTCACGCGCCAACGCCAATTGCAAGGCAACCAGAGTCACTCCAAGAATCTGCTCCTGGGCATCCTGACTTCGCAAAGTTTTATCCTGTTGCTGCATAGCACGAATGATCAGCATCTCGGCGGGAGCAAAACACCACATCAGCATTTCCGCCAGATCGTGCAACAGAGCCGCAATGCGTACTTCCTCGAAATGAAAATCCCGCATCCGAACAGCCCAATCAAAGGCATAAGAAGAGGCACGCTGTGCACGACGCACCACCCGCAAAAAACTCACCAAGGCCTCCATGTGCCCGCGCAGAGCTTCATCAACCAGTGGCTTGGCAGGAAGTTTTTTGAAAAACGATTCCACTCCCATCATCAGCAGCGCCTGTTCAACTTGCACCACTTCTTGCACTTGCTTGCTATGTTTAATGTGTTGGAGGTAACGCAGGACTTTGACGGTCATCATGGGATCGTGCGAGATAATACCGGCAACGTTTCGGGCGCTGATCTTTTCAACATCTTCGTGCAATACCGCCAATTCTCTCGACGTCTGTTTCAGGACTGGAATTTCTGCCTTGCTTAGAAATGCTACCCAGCCTTCCAGTCCCTTGATTTGATTTGGTTGCATCGTGTCCCCTGCCATCACTTTTTCTTGGATTGAAATCTGATTGTGATTCTATGGACGCATACTACCCTTGCACGGCAAGCTTGCCAACTCGCCCATCCACCTCACGCATCACCATTTCGCAGCGGGGAAGGATGGTTTCAATAGATTCGAGGTATTGACGCATCGATACCAAGTCATAGCCTTGGGCTTTCCAACCGATGAGCAACTGTTCGAACACCGGCATCCACTTACCGCCTTCAAGTTCGGCATGCAGTGTGAACACATGCCCCGTAGGAGACGGATTGGAAGTTAGACTCAACAGATGACGTGCAACATTTTCCAGTGAAACACCATCGCGATTCATGATTTCATCGAGCGTGGGAAGTGTTGTGGGCAACTGCGGACAAGCCACGATTTCGGCATTCACCATAGGAATAAAAGGATGCGTGCCACGCGTATCTGAACTGTAATCAAAACCCAGACGCTGAGTCAGACGCAAGGCATGGCGATTCATCTGCCAACCGGCGGCGGCATGCGCCTTGGGTGCTTCACCGAAAATTTGGGTGAACCTATCCACGGCCCGCTGCATTTCTGATCGTGTCCATTCGGCATTTTGATTGGCGACATGATCCTGCCAGCGGATGTGATCGTAACAATGGATCCCTACTTCAAAACCCTGATCCCGCACCGAGCGCATAATATCAGCACAATCCCGACCAATATCCGGCCCGGGAAGCAACGTTCCATACAGCAGAGTTTTAATGCCATAGTGCTCCACCACCGAAGTCCGCGACACCTTGCCGATGAAGCCGGGACGAAAAACCCGCTTGATGGCACGTCCGGTATGGTCGGCACCAAGAGAGAAGAAAAAAGTGGCTTGGGCATCATGACGCTGGAGTGTTTCAACCAGGCGTGGAACCCCTTCGCGAGTCCCCCTATAGGTGTCGACGTCTATTTTTAAGGCGAGTTTCATATTCTCAAGTTAATCTACCAACCCGCGCGCTTCACCAATCTGCCCGCGATAGGCATCAAATATCTTGCGCAAGGTGTCGGCCATATTGATGGTCGGCTTCCAATCCAGTTCTTCGCAGGTATTGGTAATCTTGGGGACCCGGTTCTGCACATCCTGGTAGCCCTTGCCGTAATAAGCATCCGAAGTGGTTTCAACAATCTTTACCTTTTGTGCGGAATCGCGGTACTCAGGATATTCGTTCGCCAGTTTAAGCATCATCTCGGCCAGATCACGGATCGCATAATTATTGGTCGGATTGCCGATGTTATAAATCTTACCGGAGGCAACGCCTTCTTTGTTTGCAATGATCTTCATCAGCGCATCAATGCCGTCGTCAATATAAGTAAAAGCACGCTTCTGGTGACCACCATCCACCAGGCTGATATTCTCGCCGCGCAGGATATGCCCCAAAAATTGGGTGACTACGCGCGAACTGCCTTCTTTCGGTGTATGAATAGAATCCAGCCCGGAACCGATCCAGTTGAAAGGCCGGAACAAGGTAAAGTTTAGCCCCTCCTGCATACCATAGGCCGAGATCACGCGATCCATCAGTTGTTTTGAACAGGAATAGATCCAGCGCGGCTTGTTGATCGGACCACAAATCAACTCGGAATTATCCGGGTCAAACTCATCGTCGTGACACATGCCATACACTTCAGAAGTGGACGGAAATACCAGATGTTTTTTATACTTCACTGCCGCCCGCACGATGGGTAAATTGGCCTCAAAGTCCAGTTCAAAAACCCGTAGCGGTTCTTTGACATAAGTGGACGGTGTGGCAATGGCCACCAGTGGCAGGATCACGTCACATTTACGAATGTGGTATTCCATCCATTCTTTATTGATGGTGATGTCACCTTCAAAGAAATGAAAGCGTGGCTGGTCGAGCAAATCGGTGATGCGCTCAGTGTTCATGTCCATGCCATACACCTCCCAATCGGTGGTGGCTAGGATACGGTTGGACAGATGGTGACCGATAAAACCATTTACCCCGAGGATCAACACTTTTTTCATTTTATTTTCCTTAACAATTGAATTCAAATTTTTCCGGGCCATAACGCGTGGCAAATTCACCTGCACTCAATTCGATTCCATCCAGTTCGAACCGAACCACACGCAACACACCGCTACCGCAAATCGCGTAAGCTTTATTTTCTTTTACATAGAAAACCGACTTCTCACCGGAGACCGTGCAACCGGTGACCAGCGTCTGCAAAATTCGCATCGATTTCCCCAATAACCGGGTGGTTGCACCCGGATAAGGAGGGGCCACCGCACGTACCAGGTTATGGATACAGCTCGCATCCTGCGACCAGTCAATGACACCGTCTTCTGCCTTGCGTCCGCCGAAGTACGCCCCTTTGCTCAAATCCTGTTTAATTGCCTGTGCCGTTCCCGCCAGCAAATCCGGCAAACATTGGTTGAGTGCCATTTCGGCTGCTACCGTCACCTTCTGAAACACTTCAAGAGCAGTGTCGTTAGGCAGAATGGGCACCGCCTGCTGCGCCACGATATCGCCGTTATCCGGTTTCTCGGTCATGTAATGCAGGGTGCTGCCGGTTTCAGTTTCACCCTTGATTATCGCCCAATTTACCGGCACCCGGCCGCGGTATTTGGGCAACAGCGAGCCATGCATATTCAGTGCACCGTGTTTGGGTATTTCCAGCAATTCGCGTTTGAGCATTTCACGATAGTAAAACGAGAAATAAAAATCCGGCTGCAGAGCGCGAATTTGTTCGACCATTTCGGGGGAGTTCGGATTGTCCGGTGTAATTACCGGAATACCATGTAATGCCGCCAGTTCGGCTACGCTGGAAAACCAGATCGTTTCCTTAGGATTGTCGCGATGCGTGACCACCAGTGCCACCTCCACGCCATGCGCGAGTAATACGCTTAGACAGCGGACGCCAACATTGTGGTACGCAAAGACGATGGCGCTACTCACAGCACAGTTCCCGTTCTAAAGTGCATCGGCGTCCTGCTCGTCGCGCCCGCACCAAGGCTACGCCCACCGTGGCACGATGGCTACAGCCCACATTGTGGTAAGCAAAAACGACCGCTTTACTCATTGCGCTTTTCCAGTATTGCCTCAACGAGATAACGCGGACGATGGCGAACCTGCTGGTAAATGCGGCCCACATATTCGCCCAGCAAACCAATGCCGAACAAGGTGATTCCAATCAGGAAAAAAGCAATGGCAAACAGCGTGAACAGTCCCTCCGCTTCCGGCCCCAGAATCAGGCGGCGCAATACCAGAAACACCACGAAGAAACTGGACAGTACCGCGATGGCAATACCGAGCATGGAAAACATCTGCAACGGAACCAGAGAAAAACTGGTCATCAAATCGAAATTAAGGCGAATCAGGCTATACAGCGAGTATTTCGATTCACCGGCAAGTCGCTCATCATGTCCCACAACCACCTCGGCGGGATTGCGGGCAAAAGTATAGGCCAGCGCGGGAATAAACGTGCTGACTTCGCGACAGGAATTAATTGCATCGATGATGCGGCGGTCGTAGGCGCGAAACATGCAGCCCTGATCGGTCATCTTGATTCGTGTAATGCGTTCACGCAGGCCATTCATCGCGCGCGAAGCGACGTGTCGCCACATGCTGTCATTGCGCTGGCGACGAATCGAACCGACATAATCATGTCCCTCATCCATCTTCGCAAGTAGCAGCCCGATATCCTCGGGCGGGTTCTGCAAATCCGCGTCCAGCGTAACAATGCGTTCCCCCCTGCATTGTTCGAAAGCTGCCATGATGGCCATATGCTGGCCAAAATTACCGCTGAATAAAATCACCCGGGTCACCTCTGGGCGAATCTGGAACTGTTCACGGAGTATGGCTGCGGATCGGTCGCGGCTACCGTCATTAACGAATAGAACCTCATAGGAGATTCCGAGTTTGTCCAGAGCCGGATATAGCCGGTCAAATAACGTTTGCAAACCCTGTTCTTCGTTATAAACAGGGATGACGACGGAAAGTTGTGGATTAGTCATGGGGCGACATTCTACCAGAGAGCGGGATGGGCGGAATTGTCTTAACAAGTATTATGCAGTTCATAGATGGCCCCTCGATAAAATCTACTTTGTACCCCAACGCACGGACAATGTCGGCCAACCTTCCCCATTATGTCAGTCTGAACCCATCTCATTGAAGTCAAGGCCTGTGTAACCATGCTAAAAAATAAATTCTTTTCATGCATGTTACTGGTATTAAGTCACACTGCCTTTGCCGCGCAACTTCCCACTGCAGGCAACCAAATGCAACAAATTCCTCCCACTCCGCCTGAGCAAAAACGTTCATCCCAAGTCGATGTTGAAATACCCAGTGCGCCTGCCATTCCGGACACCGGCATGGTCAAGATTATTGTCAACAAATTGAAAATTACGGGTGCGCAGGTGTACTCCGAAGCGAATCTGCTGGCAATTACCGAATTCAAACCGGGGAGCCAGCTAACACTCACCGACCTGCGCAACATGACTAACAAAATCGCAGCGTATTATCATCACAACGGATACTTTGTTGCCCAAGCCTATCTCCCCGCTCAGGACATCCAAAATGGCACGGTCACCCTCTCAGTCATTGAGGGGAAATATGGCGAGATCATTCTACGCAATCAAACCGGGCTGTCGAATCCTTTGGCTAAAAGTCTTCTTGGCAATCTGAACAAGGGCGACTTGATTGTCTCAGCCCCTCTTGAAAGCAGTCTGTTGTTACTCTCCGACCTTCCCGGATTAAGGGTTCAATCCACCTTGGCTCCGGGTGCCTCAGTGGGAATGTCCGACCTGATAGTTGATCTCACGCCTGCACAGCGACTCAGCGGAAGCATAGATGCCGACAACGCCGGAAATCTATATACCGGAACAGACCGACTGGGAGTCACGGTTAACCTCAACGAGCCGACAGGTTATGGTGACATTGCTACACTCCGCCTGCTGACTTCAGGCCCTGGACTCAGCTATGCGCGTGCTTCATACCAGTTCCAATTTGCCAAAGTGAAAATTGGATTTGCCTATAGCAATTTGCATTACTCGGTGGGACAAGATTTTGAAAACCTTCAAGCCAGCGGCACAGCCAATATCACGAGCCTCTATTCGATTTTTCCACTCATCCGTTCTCGGCAAAGCAATCTAACTGCCCGATTTTCTTATGATGCCAAATTTTTTGAGGATCGGGTCGGCTTGTTCTCAAGTATTACGGATAAAAGAGCACACACGTCGACTGTGGCGATTGATGGCGATCTCCATGACAGACTTTTAGGCAGCCTAAGCAGTTATTCACTCAGCTGGCTGGCAGGAAAAATGGATATTAAAACACCCTTGGTGCTCGCTACTGACAGCATAACGACGCAAACCAACGGCGATTATAACAAGTGGGTATTCAGATTTTCTCGCCTGCAAAGTGCCACCGATTCAACTTCCTTTTACGCCGAAATCAACGGGCAGGCCGCCTCAAAAAATCTGGATGTCTCAGAAAAAATGGAGTTGGGTGGAATCACTGCCGTGCGTGCCTATCCGGAAGGTGAAGGTTATGCCGACCAAGGCTATGTGATGAATCTGGAATCCAGAACACAAATTTCCGGGCAGATACAGTTGATAGGCTTCCTTGATACGGGAACGGTATCAATTGATAAAAACCCTTGGTCTTCGGGAACAAACCGCAGAACTTTAAGCGGTGCAGGTGCAGGATTCAATTGGATGGGCTCAAATAGTATTTGGATCAAGGGATATTACGCACACAAAGTGGGAGATGCAGTAGCCACCTCGGCACCGGATTCGTCAGGTCGATTCTGGATTCAAGCCGTGAAATATTTCTAAGCAAGGAGCAACACGATGAACTGCATCAAACGCTCAAGTAACGACACCAATCGCGGTGCTCGCTTACAACTGAAAATACTGACGGTTTCACTGCTGGTGTCGTTCGCATCCAATCTCCAGGCGCTCCCGATAAGCGGTACCGTGGCGGCAGGCGCCGCCAATATCAGCAGTAGCACAGGAAGCATGATCATCAGCCAGTCAACCCCCAATGCGATCATCAACTGGCAGAGTTTCAATATTGGGCAAAATGAAGCCGTTCATTTCTTGCAACCCAACAGCAGTTCGATCAGTCTTAATCGTGTACTCAGCTCTGACCCTTCAAGCATTCTGGGGCAACTGTCGGCCAACGGCAAAATATTCTTGGTGAATCCAAACGGTATCCTGTTCGGCGAAAGCGCACAAGTGAATGTGGGAGGATTGGTGGCATCCACCTTGAATATATCCGATGCTAACTTAATGGCAGGGATCTACCAGTTTACCGGCACAAACTCCGGCAACGTGGTTAATCAAGGTGGCATCCGTACCAACACAGACGGCGGTTATGTGGCCATGTTGGGTGCCAATGTCATGAATAGTGGCATCATTTCGGCCAAGCTCGGAATGGTGGTCTTGGCCGCTGGCACGGCCATCACCCTTGATGTGGCCGGAGATGGTCTGCTCAACGTCACGGTCAATCAGGGCGAGGTGAATGCGCTCATACAGAATGGCGGGTTGATTCAAGCAGACGGTGGACAAGTGCTGCTCACCACGCAAGCAGCCGGAAACCTTTTGCATAGTGTAGTCAACAACTCGGGGATCATTGAAGCGCAAACCCTTTCCAATCACAGCGGGACAATCAGGCTTCTGGCCGATATGCAAACTGGCATCGTGAACCTTGGCGGATCACTAAATGCACAGGGTGGAGCTCTCTCCGGTGATGGGGGATTTATTGAAACCTCCGGCAGTCATGTTTCGATTGCCAACGGCACAATTATCAACACCTTGGCACCTCACGGCAAAATTGGGCTGTGGCAACTTGACCCGCTCAATTACACCATCGCCATTATAGGGGGAGACGAAACACCGGCTAGTGTCGCCACCAGTTTGATCAGTTCGAACCGATTGATTACCGCGACCAATGACATCACCGTTTCCGATCCTGTTTCATTAGTAACCGCGCAAACGCTCACGCTCAATGCAGGACATGATGTGCTTATCAATGCCCCTGTCACCACGGTTCCGGCCGGTGCCGGACTGGTGCTCACAGCAGGGAACAATGTGAATGTGGCGGCCCCTCTCACTTTAACTGCTGCGGGTTCCTCACTCACCATCAACGCGGGAAATGACGTACTGAGTTCGGCTCCGATTCTGGCTTTAGCAGCGGCTTCCTCGATCACAATCATCGCAGGAGTCGATGCGCTCTTAGGAGGTATCGTGACCGGAACGGCAGCCAATACAACCCTCAACATAAATGCTGTGAGAGATGTGACTGTCACAGGTGCAGTGACTGCTGTTGCTGCCAATTCACTCATCAACATGACAGCAGGACGCGATGTAACCAGCAACGGTGCGTTGCTGGCCACGGCAGCCGGAACGGTAATTCACTTGAGCGCCGGTCGCAATATGAATGTGAATGCTGCCATCGCGGCAAGTGCAGCGGGTTCATCAATTAGCCTGATTTCAGGGCTGAATGGCACCGGACCGGGTGCCACCGGAGGAACAGTGACCGTGGGTGCGGCCGTAGCATCCCTCAATACGACGATACGATTCAATCCAAATGGTTACATCGACACAAGTGCAGAAATAGCCGCTTATATTGCCGAAGTGACTGGAATGGTGGACGCAAAAGCCTGGGTTTTTGCGCGGGTGAATAACAAAACTTACAACGGAACGACTGCCGCAGTTATCTCATTTCAAGGCGTCCCGAGTGCCGGTGGAAATGTCACGATCGTTCCCGGAACGGCAACATTCGATACTAAAAACGTGGGGACGGGCAAAACAGCTGTCTTTAGCAACACCTCGATTAGCGGGTTGGATGCAGCCCGGTTTGCACTCTTTGCCAGCTCTGGAACAACGACAGCCAACATCATGGCTGCTCCTCTAACCGTCACGGCCACCGGCACTTCGAAAATTTATGGACAGACTCCAACCCTGACCGCATTCACCTCGGCTGGGCTGGCACCGGGTGAAACGATTGCAAGTGTTGCCGAGACCAGCACTGGAACGGTTTCCACCGCAAACGTCGCAGGCGGCCCCTATACGATCATCCCCGGCAGCGCCAGCGGAGGCTCTTTCAGCGCATCCAACTACACCATCAATTACGTTAACGGGGCGCTCACGGTAAGCCCGGCTAACCTGACGGTGACGGCATCGAATGCCATGAAAGTCTATGGACAGAGCGGAACACTATTGAACGCTTTCAGCACGACGAGTTTATTGAACAATGAAACTGTCGGCAGCGTCACCGAAACAAGCTCCGGCACAGCGGCAACTGCCAGTGTGTTGGGCGGGCCTTACGCGATCATACCAGGCAATGCTGTTGGCGGTACTTTCAACGCATCCAACTACAACATACTCTACATGAATGGGGCGTTGACTGTGACACCGGCCAATCTAGTGATAACCGTCGCCAATACCACGAAATACTATGGAGAGACACCCATCCTGACTGCTTTTACTGTGAACGGTTTGTTAAATGGAGAAACCATCGGGGCCTTCACCGAAACAAGTCCGGGAACGGCGCAATCCGCCAGCGTTGCAGGGAGCCCTTACCCGATTCAGTTTAGTCCAGCAAGCGGCGGCACCTTCATTAATTCCAATTACAACATAAGCTATATCAACGGCACGCTAACTGTCCTGCCTCTGCTACAACAAACTTCATTCATTACGTCTGCCGCTTCGGGCGCTGTGGCACCTCAGGCGAGTTCGATTGCCCCCGCCTGGATTCCGAGCATCGTATCAGGCGAATCTCCGGGCGAATTACTGTCTATCCTGCCCACTTCGCTCACGCCTGACGTAACAGAATCTTTGCCCATTAGAGATCCCCTTTAGAGGGTGCTTAACGCAAACTCATCCCGTTTAGCTGCGAAGAAAGTCCGGGAAAAGCACTGACCACGCCCGCACCAAATTTCTTTGCCAAACGGTCGGCAATCCCCTCGTGGTTAGTAAAGTCGACAATATCCTCAGCTTTGATCACATCCCGTGCAACACTGTCCACGCTGCCTATTTCATCAGCCAAACCCATTTCTATACTTTTTTGACCCGTCCAGAACAAACCGGTAAAAGTTTCCGGTGTTTCTTTGAGTCGCTTGCCGCGCCCCTGCTTCACTACATTAATAAACTGCTGATGAATTTCTGCCAGCATGGTCATGGCAAACTCTTTTTGTTTGGGAGACATGGGAGAGAAGGGATCAAGGAAGCCTTTATTTTCGCCTGCTGTCAGCAAGCGACGCTCCACGCCGAATTTTTCCATAGTGCCGGTAAATCCAAAACCATCCATCAACACGCCAATCGAACCCACAATGCTGGCCTTATTCACATAGATCTTGTCAGCCGCTGCGGCCACATAATAGCCGCCCGAGGCGCACATATCCTCGACCACCACATACAACGGTACTTTGGGGTATTTAGCCCGCAACCGCCTGATTTCATCGTTGATATACCCTGCCTGTACCGGGCTGCCGCCCGGGCTATTAATACGCAGGATCACTCCTTCGGTATGCTTATCCTTGAACGCCTCTTGTAAGCCGTCGATGACGTTATCCGCACTTGCAGGAGTGTCCGCAGCAATCACCCCGGTCAATTCCACCAAAGCAGTATGTTTGCCATTCGATGATTTATCAGACCTGCCGCCCCCGGTCCAGCCCATATACAAAGCCAGCATGATAAAAAGAAAGGCAAACGTCAGCGTCTTGAAAAATATCCCCCAATGCCGTGCACGGCGCTGTTCCTGAACTGCCGACATGGCGAGTTTTTCCAAAACACCTCGTTCCCAATTATTGTTTTGCTCAGACATAAATACTCCGTAAACATTACCGCTACCCACAAGATGTGAAAATAGCAAAAATAACAACGATCAGTATATCAGGCGAACGCCCTGAACCACTCTCGCAATCCCACAAAATCATCTATCAAAGCCAGCGGCTGCAACGCGCGTAACTGCTCTACCGGATGCGCACCGTGTGTCACTCCCACCGCATCGACTCCGGCATTAATCGCCATCTGTAAATCGTGGGTGGTATCCCCTACCATCAACACTCTGGCAGGTTCCAACCCTAACTCTTCCATAAGCTCCAACAACATTGCCGGATGCGGTTTTGAAAAGGTCTGATCCGCCGTGCGCGTGGCATGAAAATATTCGCTCATATTCGAAGATTGCAAGGCACGCTCCAATCCTATGCGGCTCTTGCCGGTGGCGATAGCAAGCCAGTACCCCTCGCGGTGAAGTTCGGCAATGGTTTCGCGCGCACCTTCGAACAGAGGAATCGCCGCATCCTGTGCAAGAAAATGATATTTGTAGCGCGCGATCAAGGGCTCGTAAATGTCTTCCTCTGCATCGGGAACCGCATAGCGCAAAGCCTGTGTTAACCCCATGCCGATCACATGGCGGGCTGCCTCGTCGCTTGGAACGGTCAAACTCAGATCACGGCACGCGGATTGAATCGAGCCCGCGATCACCGCAGTCGAGTCCATCACCGTGCCGTCCCAATCAAAAACGATCAAATCGTAACGCTTTGCCATCTTGCTCATTCAAAAAATCAAGGCGCGGAGTTTACCATTTTTACATGTTTACATTGCCAACAAGCGCAACAACCCCTAGCATTGCGCGCCATGAATACTATTACTCCACCCAACTGGCTACTTTATTGCCGCCCGGGCTTCGAACGCGATTGCGCTCAGGAAACCCAAGCCAAACTGATCGAAGCCACTCCCGATAGTGGATTTGTCATCGTGCAAGGCAAGCCCCGCTTGGCCTATGCGCATCTTCCTTTCGCGCGTCAACTGATCCGGCTGCACAGCGAAATCAAAGAATTGCCGGAGCGTGACCGCCTCACTCCGCTGCTGGCTGCTCTGCCCAGCGAGCTGTCACCATTTGGTACCTTGTGGCTGGAAACACCAGATACCAATGAAGGAAAAACACTATCCGGCTTCACGCGCCGTTTCCAGCCCCTGCTTGAAGAAAAATTACACGGAGAAAAATGGTTACTGGAGGATGCAAGCTTACCTCGCCTGCACCTGTTTTTTCCGGACAAGGCGCGCGCGCTAATAGGTACCAGTGAACCTCACAATAGCGCAGCTACCCACATGGGTATTCAACGCCTTAAAATACCGCACGATGCCCCCAGCCGTTCTTTTTTGAAACTAGCCGAAGCCTTCGAAATTTTTCTCACCAGGGAAGAACAAAAAAAATGGCTCAAACCGGGCATGCACGCAGTCGATCTGGGTGCTGCCCCCGGAGGTTGGACATGGCAACTGGTGCAACGGGAGTTGAAAGTGATTGCCGTGGACAACGGCCCTCTCAAAGGTGTAGCGGCGAATCATCCCTCCATTAGGCATTTGCGGCAGGATGGATTCCGCTTTCGTCCGAAGCAAGCCGTAGACTGGCTGGTTTGCGACATGGTGGAACAGCCCGCCAAGGTGGCAGCACTAATGGCAGACTGGGTCGCCACAGGCGCAACCACCAGAGCTATTTTCAACCTTAAGCTGCCGATGAAAAAGCGGGTTGAGGCCTTGGACAATGCACTCGACAGTATCCGTAAGGTACTTGATGCTAAAGGGATACGTTATAGACTGGAAGCCAAACAGCTCTACCATGACCGCGAAGAGGTCACTGTTTTTCTGGCTCGAATCATGAAATAGAAGTTAAAGTTCGAATTGACATATCAGCTAAAATTGCTCTTGGCATCATCCGGGAAACCGAATTTATGAATTTTTCAACGCATCTGAAATGGGTCGTCAGTTTCACGTTACTGCTGAATGCCGCAGCGATGTTTTCTCCCATTATCAACAGCGGCGATGCCATTACCTATGCGACCATCGCGCATCATATCGTTCAAAGTAACGACTGGATGAGTTTGGTGCTGGATGGCCATGACTGGCTGGACAAGCCCCATCTGCCCTTCTGGATCACTGCACTATTTTTTAAGGTGGGTGGAGTCAGTGCCTTTACTTACATCTTGCCGGGTTTTATTTTTCATCTCATCGGCGCGTATTACACCTATCGCCTAGCCAGGCTGATATATGACAAGCCGACGGCCATGCTGTCCGTTTTAATTTATGTGTCGATCTTCAATCTGATGGACGCGAGTATTGAGGTCAAAGCGGAAACCTACCTGATCGGTCAAATCATGCCGGCTTGTTATTACTGGTTTCGCTACGACCTGAAATTCCGAATCAAATATCTGGTACTGGCTGCATTATTTACCGCCATGGCCATCATGACCAAGGGAATTTTTACGCTTTTTACCATTGCAAGTGGCCCCGTCTGTTTGTGGTTATATCAAAAACAATGGTCCAAGCTATTGAGTTTCAAGTGGCTTGCTGCGCTCGTTTTATCTTTGATATTTGTCGCTCCTGAGCTTTTTGCGTTGCACTCACAGTTTGGTCAGCACACTGCGGGGACGGAGTCTGGATCTCCGGTTTCGAGTTTCAAATTCTTTTTCTGGGATAGCCAGTTTGGGCGCTTTTTTAATACCGGCCCGATACAGAATCATAATGGGCATCCGATTTATTTTGTGCTGGTATTTTTATGGGCATTTTTACCCTGGACTCTGGTTTTCTTCAACGCGATGTACCGTCATTTCCGGGCATACACCGGTGCCCTGCCATCCCAACGAAAAGCCTTGATCTTTTTGAGCGGCATGTTTTTTTGCACCTTTTTAATGTTCAGCGCAACCAAGTTTCAACTGGATTATTACATCGATATCATTCTTCCTTTTGCAGCCATTCTTTGTGCCCAATCTATCAACAATTCCGCCCTTGGCAAAAAATTATTTATGACTCAAATGGGCTTGATCGGCTTGCTTGCATTTTTAGCCATTGCCCTGAGTATTTACGTGATGAATAGCACTCTGCTCACCGCCATTTGCTTGAGCATGATCGGATTGCTGTATTACGTTTACCGTACCAAAGGAGAATCATTTAATTTCCGCTCAACCCTTTACTCGGTTCTTGCCATTGATTTGCTTTACCTGTTTCTAACCTTGTTGACCGCACTGGCTTTTACCCAATACAGCATTCCTCATAATGCAGTTAAATTACTGGGCAAACACTCCGATCTACCCATTTATGTTTATCAAATGCCGGAAGTGGCCCGAGAATTGGCACTCTACACGGATGCACCTTGCTTTGAAGTCGATACAGCTGAATCGCTAAACGGAATCAAGGGAAATTTTAATTTAATTACCCGACACGAACAGACAAGCTACATTCCGTTGCAACCCATTTCTGTTAAACAAATAGCCGAAATGGATCTGGTGGTTCACAAGACAGGAACATTTAACAAGTTATTAAAATTAGCCCAAGGTACTGGCCCTCTTGAAAAAATAGATTTTCTGGAATACGCCTCGCAATAATATTCAAATCATTTTAGGTCAGGTAGTTGATTACCGACTAAATTTCATCCAATCCAAGTCGATAATACTAAAGATTAACGAAACGATGAATCCTGATGAACACCCTAAAATTGCATCAGTTCGATTAATTCATGGTTTCCAATTGCTCTATATTGTACAAAGCGGATTTTCTAATTTGAGTTGTAGCTGCCTAGCAAGAAAGAACACTAGAAGCCGCAACAATCAAACACAACATCAAGAAGGTAAAAATGGTTAACTTTCAAAAAATAGGGAATAGACTTTATCTTGCCTTTGCTGTGTTGATTATCCTTGAGTTCATTACTGTCTTCATTGGCTATCAGCAATTTCAAACAATTCAGGTTTTGTCTGTGAAAGTCGCACATGATCAATGGCCCAAAACCGTAATCGCCAACAAGATTATTGACAACATCAATGGCAATGGCAGATCCGTGCTCGCTCTAATGTTTCTAAGCAACCCTGAGGAGATGAAAAAAGCCGTGGCACAAATGGCCGATGCCTCTAAGGAGTTGACCGGGCTTTACGAACAACTTGACAAAACAGTTACCGACGAACCGGGAAAGAATTTGTTGGCAAAGATCAAAGAAGCACGCGTCAACTACGTTGGAAACCGCAAAAAAGCGGTTGATCTTGCGCTGGGTGGAATGACTGAGCAAGCCAAGCAGGTACTTGTTAGCGAAACCATTCCTCTACAAAAAGTTTATTTGAATGCGATTTTCGAGCTGATTGGAATGCAGGGTGGCGCTATGGACAGCGCCATCACGAATATCGAACAGATCGTTTCCCGTGCTATCACTATTTCGATTGGAATTGGTGTATTTTCGTTGTTAGTCGCCATTATTATGGTGGTACCACTCACCCGAAGTATCACGCGTCCCCTTTCACATGCAGTTGAAATTGCCAAATCCGTGGCCAATGGGAAACTGGATAATCGGATAGAGACTACCTCCGGCGGTGAAACCGGAGAAATGCTAACTACCTTGAAGCATATGCAGAACACACTCCACACGATCCTGAGCGAAGTCGAAGACTGTGGCCGTCATATGGGAAAGTCAGCCGACCAAGTGGCAACCATTTCAAATGAAATTTCCGACGCAAGTAAACAGCAGGAAAGTCGCTCTGAAGAAGTCACGCACGCCATGCAACAATTGCATCAGATTTCTTCCGATGTTCAGAATCAAGCCATTGAAGCAGCCAGTCGGTCTGGTCAAATTGAAAACATGGCACGTGAAGGCATTCAAAGTGTGCAACATAACATTGGTTCAATGGAAGAAACCACGCATCAGGTCAGCCGTGCCTCAAGTGAGATTCAAGAGTTGGAGCAATCTGCACAACAAATTCATAACATCGTAAAGACCATCAAGGAAATTGCCGAACAGACCAATCTGCTGGCTCTCAATGCAGCTATTGAGGCTGCCCGCGCGGGTGAACAGGGACGCGGCTTTGCCGTTGTGGCCGATGAAGTAAGAAAGCTTGCCGAACGAACCACCCACTCGGCCACCGAAGTCGGCAATATCATTGGCGAACTCTCAGGCAAGGTTCAACAAGTCGCTACCACCATGGATGTCGTGGTTCAAAAAGTCAACGTAACGCAGGAAGAAGCCAGAAAAACTGCCCTTACCATTGAGGGCATGGCTAGCAATACAGCTGAAACGGCTCAGGCCAACAATAGAATTTCGAGTGCCAGTCACCAACAGTTGGATCAGTTCGGCTTGCTTGAGTCAACACTCGAAACATTGTTTTCAATTTTAAGGGAAAGCGGTACCAAGGTTGATACAACGGCAAATATCGGTCAAGACCTTCGACTGGTTACCAACAAGTTGAACAAAATCATGTCGGAATTTAAGTTCACTCGGGTTTAATAATTCGCAGCATTCCGGACAGTATTTTAAAGTGTCAACTGCTCACAATTCTTCCGGGGCAAAATCATCGACCATGATGACTTTACGGCGTAGTGCATAGTCTCGTTCTAAAAGTTGAGCTTGGCTAGCGCTGATGATACTTTTTTCCCTCGCTTCCAAAATGCGATTGCCTTCCTCCTGCGAGCTGACTTTCCCAGTTTTTCGTGCATTTTCCATCTTGACCTGTAGCCATTCGCATTTAAGCGTGCTGTCCAAGGCGGCCTCCAGTGCTCCTACGGCATCATTTTCATCAGTTGGTATATACATGCCTGAGGTCAGCCTATCCCTTGCTGGCCCAGGTTGCAGCATAAGAGTCGCGACTTCGTGGCCTACTTTGTCAGAGGGTGGAGCAAGACATTTACCCGCCGGGAAAATTAAAACGCGCAGGAGTAATGCCACAAACCGGTTGGGAAAGTTTTGCAGTACGCCATCCAAGGCAATTTGAATTTTATGCAGCGAATCTTGAATAGACCAATGAAGCAAGGGCAAATCCTCTGCCTGGCGGCCTTCATCTTCAAAACGTTTCAAGGTGGATGAACATAAATATAATTGGCTCAATACGTCACCAAGCCGCGCGGAAATCTTTTCCTGCCGCTTTAAATTCCCACCCAGTATCAACATGGACACATCTGCCAGCAACGCAAATGCCGAAGAATAGCGTGTTAATTGCTGGTAATAATGTCGGGTCGGCTGCTCTGTAGGCGCTGGAATACCCAATCCGCCGGACAACCCAAAGACCAGTGCTCGTGCGGCATTGCACATGCTGAAAGTGATGTGACCAATCAGTGCGGTATCGAAACTTTGCACCGCACGTTCGCTATCTGTGTCTTGTGCTGCATGAATTTCCTTGAGCACGTAAGGATGGGCACGAATCGCCCCCTGCCCGAAAATAATCATGCTGCGCGTCAATATATTCGCCCCCTCGACCGTGATGCCGATGGGGGTTTGCTGGTAAGCACGCGCAAGATAGTTGTTAGGTCCCATGCAAATCCCCTTGCCACCATGCAAATCCATCGCATCATTGATGACCGAACGTCCGCGTTCGGTACAATGATATTTGACGATGGCAGAGATCACCGACGGTTTTTCACCCCGATCTACGGACTGCGCTGTCAGTTTTCTTGCAGAATCGATCATATAGGTATTGCCACCGATGCGGGCCAAGGCTTCTTCAACCCCCTCGAATTTGCCGATTGGCATCTTGAATTGTGTGCGCACACGACCGTAGGCACCGCTGGTTCGTGCTGCCAATTTGCTCGTTCCGGTCGCACTGGCAGGCAGCGAAATTGAACGTCCCGCTGCAAGACATTCCATCAACATGCGCCAACCTTGCCCAATTCGCTCCTGACCTCCAATGAGGTAGTCAAGCGGGATAAACACATCTTTACCTGAAGTTGGCCCGTTTTGGAACGCAGAATCAAGAGGGAGATGGCGACGCCCCACATTGACTCCGGGTGTATTAGTTGGTATCAATGCAAGAGTAATTCCACGCTCGGTTTCCTTGCTCAACAGATGATCGGGGTCCTTAAGTTTAAAAGCCAGTCCGAGCAACGTGGCTATGGGTGCGAGCGTAATGTAGCGTTTTTCCCAGGTGACATGCAAACCAAGCACATCCGCTTTGCCATCGAATTCACCCCGGCAGACAATACCGAAGTCGGGTATCGCGCCCGCATCCGAACCTGCAAATGGCCCGGTCAAGGCGAAGCAGGGAATTTCGTTGCCCAGCGCCAGACCGCGTAAATATTTCTCTTTCTGTTCCTGTGTTCCGTAATGCAGAAGCAATTCAGCCGGTCCAAGTGAGTTAGGAACCATGACTGTTACAGCACCAGAAGCGCTTCGCGAAGCAATCTTGCTGACTACAGCAGAGTGCATTTGAGCAGAAAATTCCAGCCCCCCGTATTGCTTCGGAATAATCATGCCGAAGAACCCCTTGTCCTTGATGAATTGCCATACTTCTGGGGAAATATCCTGGCGTACATGGGTGATATCCCAGTCGTCCAGCATTGCGCAAAGCTGTTCGGTTTCATTATCCAGAAATAATTGCTCCTCAGCCGTTAGATTCGGCTTGGGATAAGCCAGCAGCTTTTTCCAGTTAGGATTACCGCTAAATAATTCACCGTCCCACCCCACGGTACCTGCGTCCAATTGTAATGTCCCACTATAAACAAGGTTGATTATCCCTCTCTAAATTAGCTGAGACAGCGTGTTTGTCTCGCTGGCAAATGGATAAATCATGCTCCTGGAATAACGCCAGACAGCGACACAGAACC
>Ga0316223_1001183_pt1 | contig 25853 bp, 25 predicted proteins | sample TBH18009metaG_FD_206007 | JGI IMG/M metagenome (GOLD analysis project Ga0316223, IMG submission 206007) | Freshwater microbial communities from Trout Bog Lake, Wisconsin, USA - TBH18009 | ecosystem: Environmental > Aquatic > Freshwater > Lake > Hypolimnion/Profundal zone | place: USA: Wisconsin...
CTCATAGTCTACCCGCTCGGGCTATTTTGCAGAGCGAAAATGTGTTCGTTATCGATGATGAGCGCGCTTTACATCAAAACATCCGCACGTTGCGTGTTGCTATCCTTAATTTGATGCCGACCAAAATTGCCACCGAAACGCAATTGCTCCGCTTGCTCGGCAATACCCCCTTACAAGTCGAGGTGACCCTGTTGCGAACAGCCAGTCACGATGCCAGGAACACAGATGCTGATCATCTGCTGAATCATTATCTGACTTTTAATGAAATACGCGAACAGCATTTTGACGGATTGATCATCACTGGTGCGCCTGTGGAATTACTTGAATTCGAAGACGTTGACTACTGGAAAGAGTTAACGGAAATTCTGGATTGGGCAGACCAAAAAGTTCAGTCAACATTGCATTTATGCTGGGGCGCACAGGCCGGTCTGTATCATCGACACGGGATTCCAAAATACCGGTTGCCTCGCAAGATGTTCGGTATTTTTGAGCATCGTACATTGATAGCTGAACACCCCTTGCTGCGCGGCTTTGATGAAACTTTTTTTGCACCGCATTCCCGACACACTGAGATTAGACTGGAAGATCTGGTCAAGGTGAACGACCTCAGAATTCTGGCACGTTCAGATGCCGCAGGAATACACATAGTCGGCAGTAAAGATAATCGCCATATCTATGTTACCGGCCATCCGGAATATGACCCGCTAACCTTGCTCAGCGAATATTCGCGCGACATAGCAAGAGGCTTGGATATCCATTCTCCGGAAAATTATTTTATTAACAACGACCCCAATCAACCCGTTCACGTTCGCTGGCGGAGTCATGCCCACCTCCTGTTCGCCAACTGGCTCAACTACTGTGTCTATCAGGCTAGCTCGTAAAGTTAAACCTGATTTTCAATATGCAAATTTCAGCTATGGATTGCAGAACTAATTGGTTCCCAAGCAGAGCTTATCGCACTATTATTTGAACCATGAAAGGTCATTACTTTCATAGTCTCTCCTCCTAATTCGGGCACCCTTCCCGGGTGCCCATTTTTTTGGAAGGATAGCGCCCAGATTCAAGTACCATAAATTTGCTGTGCCACTCCGCCGGATTAAACCGACAACTTTCCGGGGCGGAATACAAATACCGGCTAAAGCGTTGCTTGCTCATACCCTCTGGAGCCGGCTTCGCCGGATAACAAGAGGGCAAGGAGCCAACATGTTCTATCTCAATTCTTCACTTAATCAGCTTCAATTACTCAATTCGAACTTGAATGACGCTTTGCAAGTTTATGAACGTCGCTTCGGGTATACACCGGATTGGCTGGAAGACTTTACGCAAGGCAGGGTTCTTGCCCTGATTCTTCAGGCGTTAAAACGTGGCGCTCCGTTAACTGCGGCAGACGTGTTACATTGAAATTGTGAGGCTCCCTATTACATACGATTCATCGAGAGTTTGCTAGAGGAAGCTCTCCGCAGCGGAATAGGGTAAGCCAAACGCATTTGCCACGGCACGGTAACTGATCTTGCCATCGATCACATTCAATCCCTGGCGCAACGGTGCGCTATCGCGTAGCGCCTGCTGCCAGCCTTTATTCGCCAGTTGCTGCAGATAAGGAAGCGTGGCATTGGTCAGGGCCAGAGTCGACGTATTGGGCAGGCCGCCCGGCATATTGGCCACCGCGTAATGCACCACACCGTCCACAATATACACCGGGTCCTGATGTGTGGTGGGATGGGTGGTTTCTACGCACCCTCCTTGATCGACTGCAACATCGACGATCACCGAGCCATTTTGCATTGTTTTCAAGTCATCACGGCGAATCAACTTGGGTGCTGTAGCACCGGGTATCAGCACGCCACCAATAACAAGGTCTGCGGTAGCGATCTGTTCAAGCAGGTTATGGCGATTTGAAAACAGTGTTTGCACATTGGCAGGCAAAACCTCGTCGAGATAACGCAAGCGAGTAAGTGACACATCCATAATGGTCACACGTGCCCCCAGACCCGCTGCAAGACGCGCCGCATTACTACCCACAACACCGCCTCCTAACACCACCACATGAGCAGGCAATACTCCCGGGACACCGCCCAGCAGAATGCCCCGTCCGCCGTAAAACTTCTCCAGGTATTTTGCTCCTTCATGCACCGCCATGCGTCCGGCCACTTCCGACATGGGGGTCAACAAGGGAAGTTCGCCTGTCGGCAAAGTCACCGTTTCGTAGGCGATACAGATTGCACCGGATGCAAGATGAGCCTCGGTTAATTCACGGTCTGCAGCAAAATGAAAATAGGTAAAAACGGTTTGGCCTGAGCGAATACGCGACCATTCAGCCTTGATCGGTTCTTTCACTTTAACGACCAGATCAGCCTTTTCCCAGGTTGAATCGGCATCGGGAGCAATCTGCGCTCCGGCCTTCAGATAAAGTTCATCACTAAAGCCGCTACCCAATCCAGCCCCGCTTTCCACCCACACGGAATGTCCATCAGCTACTAAAGCCGCCGCGCCTGCAGGAACCAGCGCGACACGATTTTCATTAGTCTTGATTTCTTTGGGAACACCGATTTTCATTTGTTTTCTTTCTCAGGAGTACGTTTCAGGAGTAGGTTTATAGCTCCACTTGGGAATAAGAAGCAGAGCGGCAAGCGAGACAATTGCGACCAGAATACTGATCCCCACGAAAAGCGGATTCTCAGCCATTCTTTCAGGGTATATTTTAATGACCGCGCCAAGACCAATAGCATTGCCGCCGGCAACCAGCACCGCTGCCGCGAAGTCCTGAAAGCGACGCGCTTTGTTGGCGCCCATTGCCCACTTGGGATCGGTGTTGTAACTCGGTAATGATTCATGCGCATTGCCCAGACGTTCGAGTGCGGACAGAAAATGCCGCAAATTGGTAATTGAACGTTCTGCTTTGTAGTTTAGAAATGCAAGACAAGTTGAAGCAACCGGAAAACCCAGCACCAGCCATTCGATGGGAAGTTTTCCTCCTCCTTCTCCGGGTTTGAGCGCCACCAACGCTGCCAGCAAACTGACTGTCAAGGTGACATATAAAGTTAACGCTTGTTGCCGTTGTGCGATGCGGGCGTTGACTTCCTGATTTGCAGCAATGAAACGGTAATTTGCATCTACGGTTGAATTGACCGGCATAATTACGATCTCTTGGCTAAGGTATGGTTTGTCGTAATTCTACTACAATGACTTCCCCAAATTAGCGTTAGTTAATAGCATTCCAGCCGGCAAAAGAATGACGCGAGTTTTTGCTATAGATGACCGGCAAATTAAGACGCCTGGCTTCTTTCTTTACCTTGCAGGATAAACTGTGATTCACATAGTTGACCAGAACCACAATGAGCTCGGTATTGCCCGGTATCACGTTATTTTTGTCACCGTGTTTGCGCCCGTTCCAATGCGTAATCTTATGAATGCCCTGCGCTTGCAGTTCATCCTTGATCGCCTCAATATTGTCACCCCCTACAATTAAAGCAGCCATGTTGCCCCACCTCTGCACTCAATGTTAATGTGGTGCAGATGTTAGACTGACATTCAGCAGTGAGGAACCAAGTTATTTTGCTTTGCTTATACGGATGATGGATGGATGATATAAACTACTGAGCTTTCCAAAATACATGACACTGTTGCCCAAAGCCCCCTCCCTAGCCCTCCCCCGAGGGGAGAGGGGACAGAACCTTCTCCCCTCGTGGGAGGACAGAGAGGGGGTAAAACTGTCATCAATTATGGAAACATCAATAATTCAATCACTTTGAATCCATCACCCATACGCCAGACCAATCGTCAGTAGGTGGGGTCTGTTTTAAAATTTGTGCGCGCTCTTTATAAAGCTGGCTGGGTTTGTCATTGGGATTAATTGCAAGACATTCACCGAATATCCGGATAGCGGCGTCCCACTTGCGCGCTCGATAAGCAGCGACTCCATCCTTGAAGATGCCCAGCACCTCGCCGATCCCCGGGAATGTTTCTCTGGTGTGGTAAGAAAGTATTTCATAGATCGCAACGGGCTTTGTTTTGCCTTTGACAACAACCAGATCGATCTCCCGCTGCCGGTAAGTTCCCTGTAATTTGCGCATCGTAAATTCGCTGATCAGAATTTTAGTACCGTATTGCTTGCATGCCGATTCAAGTCGGGATGCGAGATTGACGCCATCGCCAATGATGGTGAAATCCATGCGCTTATTTGAGCCGATATTGCCGGAAACCACGATATCTGTGTTCAAGCCGATCCCTATTTGGACGGGCGATTTTCCTTCTGAAATTCGTTGCTGGTTCCATTTATTCAGGGTACCTATCATAGCGATTGAGGCACGGACTGCACGGTCGGCATCATCCTCATGGGCGACAGGAATGCCAAAGGCCGCCATGATGGCATCGCCAATAAACTTGTCCAGCATGCCTTCTTCTTTCTGAATGCAATCTACCATCAGAGTAAAATATTCATTGAGCAGGCCAACCGTACCTTGTGCGCCCAGTTGCTCCGTCAGTGTGGTAAACCCCCGGATATCAGAAAACATGACCGTGGTCTCAACATTTTGACCACCCAACAATTCCGCACCGGAGGCAACAAGTCGATCAGCTATTCCGGGGTCCATGTAACGTGACATCGTCGACTTCAACCGCTTCTCGCTGCTGATATCTTCAATCACGATCATTGATCCAATACGCTTTTGATCCATATTAAGCAGAGATTGCACGGTTAAATTGACCGACAGATTTTCTTCACCGGCTTGCAGTGGCGCATCCATCACTGTTTGCTGCTCACCGGTGTCAATTACCCGTTGCAGCTTCTCAATGATCCAGATGTTTTCTCCGGTAAAAAATTCGGCAACTGAACGATGGATAATGTCACCCGGCGCAAGTTTGAGAATGCGCGAACAGGCGGCGTTGCAAGTTGCAATTTTTCCCGCCTCATCCAGAGTAATGATGCCGTTGGACATGGACTCAAGCATGGCCTCATTGTAGTTTTTCATCGCCTGCACATCCGCAAATAACTTGGCATTTTCCAGGGCGATCGATACCTGCGCTGTAAAGGCTCTTAATCGTGCCTCATCCTCATGAGTAAAGGGCCCTCCGCGCTTATTGAGCACTTGGGTCACACCTATGGTTTTGCCATGCTTGTTGACGACCGGAACGCACAAAATAGACCGTGTAAAAAAACCCGTCTTCTTGTCAAAAGCGGGATTAAATCTCAGATCCGCATAAGCATATGGAATGTTGATGGTTTTGCCGGACATAAAAACTGCACCTGCAATGCCCACATGACAGGGCAGCCGCAACTGCAAAGATTCAAGTCCCTGGCCGACTTCAGACCACAATTCATTGGTTTTCTCATCATGCAGAAAAAGTGTTGAACGTTCAGCATTGAGCATGCGAGTCGCTTCGCCCATCACTTTCTGTAGTAACGAACCGAGCTTGATATCGGAGGTCATCTCGGACACGATATTGATAAATTCAAGTTCATGTTTTCGGATATTTTCCAGTCGCTCAATAAACTGTGCACTTTGCAGTGCCAATGAACCTTGAGCAACCATCGCATCAAATCTTGATAAATCGTTCTGGGTAAAACGCCCCTTTTTCTTGTTAAGGATTTGTGCAACACCGATAATTTCACCCTTGGCGGTTTTTATGGGCACACAAAGAATATTGCGCGTTTCAAAACCCGTTTGCTCGTCTACGCTTCGATTAAAGCGTGTGTCTGAATAAGCGTCATGGATCACCAAACCTTCGCCGGTGGTAAATACATATCCCGCCACACCACTGGTATTTAAAATGCGTATTTCACGTTGAAAATTACCCATTGCCACGCGGGAATAAAGCTCACCTGTTTCCGAATCATTTAGAAACAAAGTGCCCCGCTCTGCCCCCAGTTCATTCGTTGTCATCTCAACCAGAACATTCAGAACCGAGTCGAGAGAATCGATCGCAGACATTTTGCGTGAAATATCCAATAGCAATTCTGCCTCCCGCAACTTCTTTTTTTGTGCAAGGGCAGTGGTTGCAGGAGTAAAACTTGCATTGGCTTTTTTTGTCATGGAAACCTCTAAAGTCCTATCAGCATCGACTCATTAATTGTTTGACCGTGTCAGCTTTCACCATTTCCGCACGCATGGCAGTGATGGTTTCATGCAGTTGGTCAATCTCACTTCGCGCAACTCGCCTTTCAGCCTGAATTGCATTTTGTTTCTCTATATGAGCGAGTTCCAATTGATCGCGAAGCGCAGCCGACATCGCTTTAAGTTGTTCAATTTCATTGGCGGAAGCAGCATGAGCTGCCTGAACATGCATCTCCTTTTCAATTCGCATGGTTTCAAGTACACCACGCAAACTTGCTGCTGTTTCCCGCAGCTGATTAATTTCGGCCTGACAACTGCTTAGCGTTTTCTGAACTTCCTGCTGCCCGTCAAAGTGCGCCCTTTCCAGAGCGGCCCGTAACTCAACAACCGCTCTCTGCAGGTCTCGCACTTCGGCTAAAACATCCTCTTGTCCAGCATCTATTCTTTTAACAACCATCACAGGAAACTCCGACTCAATGGATAATATTTTTTGTCATAAATGGTTTGAATGCCCTGCTATAACTAACTGCTTTGGCGCTTGAAAAGCAAAAGCCCCAATAGAATAAACTATCAGGGCTTTTAACGACACCAAAACAATGAGATTACTTCCGTGACAACTGCCTCACCACATTCACCAAACGATCAATTTCTTCGTAGGTATTATAGAAAGCCAGTGACGGTCGAACCGTAGCCTCCAATCCGAAGCGTCGCAGAATAGGTTGAGCACAGTGATGTCCTGTACGCACCGCAATGCCTTCCTTGTTGAGAGCTTCACCCACTTCGGTTGTCTGATAGCCATCCAATACAAAAGACAACACGCTGGTCTTCTCAGGCGCCGTACCAATCAGGCGCAAGCCTGGAATACTGCTGAGGGCTTTCATGGAATACACCAGTAATTCATGCTCGTACCGGTTGATATTATCAATACCGATCTTCTGCACGTAATCAATGGCCGCTCCCAAGCCCACCGCATCGGCAATATTACCCGTGCCCGCTTCGAATTTAGCCGGTGCCGGATGGTAGCGGGTCTTCTCGAAAGTAACATCCTCAATCATGTTACCGCCACCTTGCCATGCAGGCATGTCTGCCAACACTTCCGGTTTGCCATAGAGCGCCCCGATACCGGTTGGACCGAACACTTTATGGCCTGAGAAGACGAAGAAATCACAGTCCAGATATTGCACGTCAGCACGCATATGCGATACGGATTGCGCACCATCCAGCAGCACAAATGCGCCATGGCGATGAGCCATTTCAATCATTTGCTTGGCCGGTGTTACGGTTCCCAGCGCATTGGAGACTTGAGTAAACGAAACCAGTTTGGTGCGTGAATTGAGCAGACGCTCATATTCACCCAGCAATACTTGACCATCGTCATCCACAGGAGCGACACGCAGCTTCGCTCCCGTTTCCGCACACAACATTTGCCAAGGCACGATGTTGGCGTGATGTTCCAAATGCGAAATCAGGATCTCGTCATCTTTACCGATGTTCTTGCGTCCCCAGCTTTGGGCGACCAGATTAATCGCTTCGGTCGTTCCCCGCACAAACACGATTTCACTGCTTGAACCCGCATTAATGAAGTTGGCAATTTTGTCTCGCGCACCTTCATAGGCATCGGTGGCACGAGCAGCAATTTCATGAGCCGCACGGTGAATATTGGAGTTTTCATGCTGGTAAAAGTACGACAGCCTGTCTATCACCGATTGCGGTTTCTGGGTGGTCGCCGCATTATCCAGCCATGCCAAGGGACGTCCATTCACCAATTCTTTCAAAATGGGAAAATCGCGACGCACAGACAACACATCGAAGGGTGGATGCGCAGAGGCCGGAATCTGCCCCGTAGAGGCTTGACCGACAGAAGGCGTTTGTGGAACGTTGGCTTGTGCCGGATTGCGGCTGAAACGAGCGGCTTCATCCAGAAAATACAGTGTCCCACCCGTCATTTTCGGATGTTCTTTAGCGTTGTCTTTCAACAAATCGCGCAACACATCCTCACCCGGATAACTAGCTTCCAAATTCGGAGCCATGGCAAAATCAGCACCGGGAGCCCACGAGTGATTCACCGGGATCTGTGGAGCAGGATTGGTCCTTGACTCCAGATGCAGATCAAGCGGATCTCCACCGGTCAGAGGAAAGGCCAGATCGCTGGTCCGTGGAGCGGCAGTCGATCCCAATGAAGGGGAATAGGCTGCCAATTGCCCGGGAACGCCAGCAAATAATTCATTCGCCAAGCGCTCGATCAATGCGACATCCGGCACATAGCCCTGCCCGCCTGTCAGTGCGCTCACGTCTCCACTAACAGGGATGTTGGCCGCACTCAAATCGGGGATGCTATCTGGTATGGGCAAATTACTTGTACTCATGGTACTTACCCACTTCGACGTCTTCGAGCACGGCAAGCGCGTCGTCAGTCAGCACAGCGAGTGAGCAATACAGCGAGATCAGGTAAGACGCGATGGCCTTGCGGTCAATGCCCATAAAGCGTACCGACAATCCCATGCTTTGCTCGCCCGGCAAATTGGGTTGATACAAGCCAACCACGCCTTGACGGCTTTCGCCTGTGCGCAACAGGATGATGCTGGTCTTGCCCTTAACCACGGGAATCTTGTCCGAAGGAATCAACGGGATCCCGCGCCAAGTCAGGAATGGTGAACCGGAGATAGTCACGGTAGGCGGAGGCACTCCGCGACGAGTGCATTCACGACCAAAGGCAGCTATCGCTGTGGGATGAGCCAGGAAGAAACCGGGTTCTTTCCAAACTTTGGTGATCAGTTCATCCAGATCGTCCGGAGTGGGTGCACCGGTACGTGTCTTGATACGTTGACCGACACCGACATTGCTTAACAGACCGTATTCTTTGTTGTTGATCAGCTCGCTTTCCTGACGTTCTTTGACAGTCTCAATGGTCAGACGCAATTGCTCACGAATCTGGTTGTGTGGACTGCTGTACAGATCGGACACGCGGGTATGCACATCAACTACGGTATTGACCGCGCTTAACATGTACTCACGACCCCACTCTTCGTAATCAACAAAGGTTTGGGGCAGTTCACGCTCATCACGCTGCGAACAGGCTACTGTTACGCGCGAAGCATCTTTAACTTTATTGACGCGGTAGATACCGGCTTCCAGCGGAACCCAGCTCAAAAGTTGAGGCAGCCAGCGGGGAGTAATGATTGAAAGCTGGGGGACGGTCTTGGTGGCATTCGCCAGCGTACGTGCGGCGACGTCGCTTAGTGCCAATTGATCTTTATTTTCTGTTGCCATGAGTTAAAACTCCTTATGAAAAAAAACGCTAACCATATAAGAAAAAATGCTAAGCAGATATTCCGCCAGTTGACGCCTTAGTTCAACCTGCTATAGCCACCAACACGAGAGGTTAAAGTTCGCAACGCGCAATTAAGGAAGACAACTGCATCTCCAACGCACACGCCAGCTTTGAAACTGTTATCAGGGAAGGAATAGCGCGACCGCGCTCAACTTCCCCCAAATAGGAACGATTGAGGTCGGCTCGCTCTGCCAGCTGCTCTTGTGACCATCCACGCTCCTCGCGTAATTGTCTTAAAACCAGAGAAAATTGATCCATCGCTAAACTCATGTCTGCTGAGCCCTATTATCAGGCGGCCCATGCTGGGAAGTCGCTTGAGTAATTTGGCTATTGGCCGGCACGCTATGAGTCAACCAGACATTACCGCCGATGGATGAACCCTGACCAATCGTGATACGCCCCAGAATGGTTGCACCCGCATAAACGACCACATCATTTTCCAAAATCGGGTGGCGAGGCTGCCCCTTCACCAGACTGCCATCTTCACCAACTGAAAATCGTTTGGCCCCTAGCGTGACCGCCTGATATAAACGCACTCGCTTGCCGATCACAGAAGTTTCACCGATGACCACACCCGTACCATGATCGATAAAAAAACCACTATCAATTTGTGCCCCCGGATGAATGTCGATACCGGTATCGGAATGGGCGATTTCGGCAATGACACGGGCAATCAAAGGGAGTCCGGTCGTATGCAGTTGATGGGCCAACCGATGATGAATCACGGCGACTATTCCGGGATAACAAAGCAAAACTTCATCCACACTATGGGCAGCCGGATCGCCTTCATATGCTGCGACCACGTCGGTGTCCAATAGCGTGCGGAGCCTTGGTAAAGCTGCGGCAAACTCATGCACGATCCCACGGGCTCGGGCATCAACGTCGCTATCGCTCAGATTTTGTTGTCGTGCGGTATAGCTCAACTCCAGGCGAGCCTGCGTCAGCAAGGCATTGAGCGCTGCATCCAGCGTGTGGCCAATATAGAAATCTTCACTTTCTTCACGCAGATCTGAAGGCCCCAGACGCATAGGAAAAAGGATGCCGCACAAGGCGGTGACGATGCTGCGGAGTGCTTCACGTGAGGGTAGTTCGCGACCGCCCGTTTCAGTTGGGCGGCCTTGGCTGATACGCCATTGCACTCTAGCCGCACGTAATTCACCAACTATGCGTTCGAGCGACCAATCATTTGCTTCGCCCGTCACTTCACGCAGCCCGTTCACCGCTTTGTTCATACAGCCAGGCCTGCCGCGTCAAACAGCCCTTCAAACAGAATCGAACTCAGATAGCGTTCGCCTGAATCAGGTAGTATCACCACGATAGTCTTGCCCGCGTTTTCCGGTTTCTTGGCCAGGCGTGCCGCCACAGCCACTGCTGCGCCGCAGGAAATGCCGGAGATAATCCCTTCTTCCTTCGCCAGACGTCGCGCATAAAGCACGGCATCTTCATTGCTGACTTGCTCGATATCATCAACCAGATCCAGATCCAGCACACCTGGAACAAACCCTGCGCCAATACCCTGTATTTTGTGGGGACCGGGTTGTAATGGTTGCCCTGAACGCTTCTGGGTCAGAATCGGGCTGGCTGTCGGCTCAACTGCAACTGACTGGATTTTTTTGCCGCGAGTATTTTTGAAATAACGCGACACACCGGTAATGGTTCCACCGGTACCCACTCCGGAAACAAAAATATCTACATTCCCATCGGTATCATTCCAGATTTCCGGGCCAGTAGTCGCTTCATGAATGGCCGGATTTGCCGGATTTTCAAATTGTTGAAGCAATACATATTTCGGATCAGAGGCGGCTATTTCCTTGGCTTTCGCAATCGCTCCGCCCATTCCCTTTGGGCCCTCGGTCAATACCAGCTTGGCACCAAAAGCCACCAGTAATTTACGGCGCTCAAGGCTCATGGTTTCCGGCATGGTCAATGTCAAAGGAATGCCACGTGCCGCTGCCACAAAAGCCAGAGCGATGCCGGTATTACCGCTGGTGGGTTCGACGAGTTCCTTGCCCGGGCCAAGCAGTCCACGTTTTTCTGCATCATCCACCATCGCGGCACCAATACGACATTTCACTGAATAGGCCGGATTACGCCCTTCGATTTTAGCCAGTACAGTCGCGTTCGCACCGTCAAGAATGCGGTTTAGTTTGACCAGCGGGGTGTTACCTATGGATTGTGAATTGTTTGCGAACCAGTTCGACATATTGCTCTCCTAATAATTAATGATGGTTGTATATTTATGATCAGTCCCGAAACCAGGGAAGGTCGTAGCTTTGCCAGCCGCCGGAAGTCACACCCTGACCATTGACTACCTCCCCCTCGAATCCTTCTACCACATTGAAAACATTCTTGAAACCAACCTTACTGGCAGCCTCGGCAGCAGCTACAGAACGCTTGCCGCTTCGGCACAATAACAATATCACATCCAGCTTGCCAGCCTTGCTTTCCAACTCGCGAATAAACCGCGGGTTACGCTCCATCGGATTTCCTGTCGCCCAAGCCACGTGGGGAGTCTCGGGTACATAGCCTACGTTTTGACGTTCTTCCAGTGTTCGCACATCGACTATCACTGCGACGTGACGAGAAAATAACTGCCATGCCTCTTGCGGCGTGACATCGCCAGAATAGCGTAAACCGGCTTGTTCTCCGGCTGCACGTGCAGCCGCAAGAATGGCGTGAGATTCTATTTCAGCATCAGTCGACAGGAGTGCGCCATCGTGCTGCTGGCTATGGGCAATTTCATTTGCTGTATACATTTAATTTCCTCAATAAACACCAACAAGCGCCCGCCGTGTGAACGTTCAAACACATTTAACATGAAACTCGTGAAAGCGAGACCTTGTTCCCCTCTCCCATCGGGGGAGGGCTGGGGAGGGGGAAACGGGCATCACGAGCTTCATTATTCAGGGCGGCACATTTGCTATGCCCGTAGCTAAACAATGAGGAAGTATCCTAATCTTTATGCTTGGAAACAAAAACGAAGAAAAAACGATAAGCATTGCACAATCTGGAATATATAGATTGGCACTGCAGAAATCAGTTAATTAAGAACAGACTGCAGCATGGAGAAGCAGGATAATCGCTACCATGAGAACATGTGAAAGGATTTAATTGACGAAAACCGGCTTGAAAAAGCATGAGTGTATGGGGCGCATACCAGTTAAGCAGCGCCCCGTAAAAATTACTCTTCCTTTACACGGAATTTATCGTGGCAGCTCTTGCAAGCCTTGCCAAGCTCCCCGAACTGCACTTTGATATCTGCAACATTTCCAGTCGCAGCGACACTGGCCAACTTGTTGGCTTCATCTTTAAACGCAACGGCAACCTGCCTTACATCGTCCGGCTTTTCGAAAAACTCAGATTTCAGGCGTGATTTCTTCCAACCTGTCCCCTGATCCGTACCGGGACCATAAAGCGCTCCCAAACCGGAATTCGCCACAGCAGCAATAGCATTAGCCGAAGCAATGACTTGTTCCTTGCTGTAAGTTTCGGGATGATCAGCCACTTGTCCCTTGATCTTCGCACAATTCCAGGCAACAAATGTGTAGGCGGATTGGCGGAACTTGATCTGTTGGTCTTCATCTTTTCCCGCAAATGCAGCTGCGCTCACTGCGGTACAAATTAATGCCAATGCAAATTTGGATTTAAATTTCACTTACAACTCCTTGATGGTTAAAAAGAAACAACAAACAATTTACGACTCCCAAAAATGAGTGGTCGCCATTTAAACTACTTTACAACTACCAATTCGGCTTAGCAGCTACAGAGGCAGAACTGGAAGGTGCCGGAGCTAAATACTTCGCCTCACTTTCCACACCCCACGCCACTACTCCAGAAATCGTCAGCGCGACCAAAAGCCGTCTAATTCCTATTCCAACATTCAACACCGATGAGGCATGATCAGTCGTTGGAACCGACTGTTCTGTTGGAACGGTCTGTTCTTTTGGAACCACCTTTTTACCTGTCAGCATGGGTACAACAAGGTTATGCTTTTTGACCCGGACATAAAACACAATCGCTGCGATGTGCAATATCACCAGTCCTGCCAACAGATTAAATATGAGCGCATGCAAACCACTCAACTTATCGCTTACAGATTTATCTACAAGATTAAATAATGGACCATAAAATGCAATGTCATCATTGGAAAACAATCCCGTGCCCACCAAGGTTCCCAACACACCCAATAATGCAATGACCGATAAAGCTCCCAAAGGATTGTGACCATGACCTTGCCATTGACCTTTGAAATAAGCCCCTATCCTGGCCGGTGTCGGGAAGAAATTGATGAACCTTGAATGCTTCGTCCCGACAAATCCCCAGATGATCCGAAAAACCAGCAATCCCAAAATCAGCACGCCAATTCGGCCATGCCAATCGATCAGGTTGCCGCCAATCTCTCCGGTGACCACTTCAGAAATCACAGAAAGCGCCAAAAGCCAATGAAAAATCCGCAGGGGTAAGTCCCAAACTTGAATACTGACTGACATGTTAACCTCCACTTTCGTGCAATATGATTTACTTCCGACAATCTCAGCACATCTCGTGCCACATCGCGCAGAAGCGATGCGTTAATTATAAAAATTAAATATTAACAATTAGTTATTTACAAATACAGGCATTAATTTCTGACTGAAGTTGATCATTAAAGTCCGTCAATTCAATTTAATATTGCTGAATGCACAGCACCCTTGCTGCATTACTGTTGGCAATTAAGCATCGGTATGCTGAAAATTAAACAAATGAGGCAATCTCCCCGAGAGATTGCCTCATTTTTCGAGAACTTTTAGAGCATCAAATTAGCTGCGTAGATGGTCCTCAAAGAAACGGATCGTACGTTGCCACGCCAGCTTTGCTGCTGCTTCATCATAGCGAGGCGTGGTGTCGTTGTTGAAACCATGTTGCATACCGGGATAAACAAATGCCTGGTAATTGACTCCAGCGGCCTTTAGGGCTGCCTCATATTTGGGCCAACCACCTGTGATACGATCATCTTTCTCGGCATAGTGCAATAATAGTGGCGCTTTAATTTTGGCCGCCTCTTCATCGGACGGTTGTCCACCATAGAATGGCACCGCCGCATTCAGATCGGGTAATCTTGTCGCCAGAAAATTGACAATGCCGCCACCGTAGCAGAACCCCACTACGCCGACTTTTCCGTTGCCTTCGGGGAGTTTCTTCAATATACCAAACGCAGCAATAAAGTCCTCTTTGGTTTTGGCCTGATCCAGTTTTGGGAACAATTCGCGCGCCTTGTCTTCATCTCCCGGATAACCCCCCAAGGGAAACAGCGCATCCGGCGCGAAAGCGATAAAATTGTCCAACGCCAAACGGCGAGCAATATCTTCGATATGCGGATTAAGCCCGCGATTCTCATGCACCACCAGTACCGTCGGCAATTTTCCCTTGGCTTGCGCAGGTTGCACCAAATAACCACGCAGTTTGCCGTAGCCCTGAGGTGAAGGATATTCAACATACTTTGCCGTAATACGCGGATCGTTGCCTGCAACTTGCTGTGCCTCAGCGAACCGCGGATTCAGCGCCTCAAGCAAACCCACCGCCGTGACACCCACTGCGAACTGTGAGGCTGATTGCAAAAATCCCCGACGGGTAATATCACCGTGTACAAACTTATCGAATAGTTTTAAAACTTCAGGATCAAAATCATCCGCAGTTTTACGCTTAATGCTCATAATCATTCTCCATCGTAATTCGGAGCCCGGTTTTAATAACCCGGAAACTTTTCCAGAAATTCTGCAACAGAAAAGCAGGCTTATTTCTGCTCAATGATATGCGATGTTTGAGGTTTATTTGTTTCTCCAGTTCCGGCCATTCCTTCTTTGAAACCTTTTACCGCTCCGCCCAAATCACTGCCAATACTACTTAACCTCTTGGTGCCAAAAACCATTGCAACGATCAACAATACGATCGCCCAATGCCAGATACTTAGTGAACCCATTTTTATCTCCTTATTAATTGGTCGCAAAACAATACAGCAGGCCGGCCCCGCCTGTTTTCACCAGATTTTCCTGACCGCAACCGCGGCTCGGGTGCGCCGAATTCCAGGAAATATTGCCGCCACCGGTACGATCAAAATGACCGACTTGGGCCGATCCGTCTGCTGCACTGCTGGTGTAGTTTTTGCAAGTATGATCGGCAGCATCGCTGAATGCGCGTCCATCCGGGAGCGATCCCGTCAGAATATCGTGCTGATTCGGAGTATCACCCGCCCCTTTCACCGACTCATTCTTTTCGGTCAACGCAGTAGTTCTGCTTAGATTGTTACCTAGTCTGGCAGCGTCAATGCTATCACCATGCAAATCGGCAACATCTTTGGCAACCTGGGCACCGCGTGCGTTATACCAGGGGCCTGATCCAATGCGGTCGCGTGCATTGACAGCCGGTTGTCCATTCGTTGCTTGCGTGCTGAGATAAGCGTGCCATGTTTTGTTGCCTGCCCCAACCGCGGTTGCCAATTTCTGGCAATGTGCATCGGCACCTTCAAGACCGCCCAGGTTCGCACCATTACCCGCCCCTTCACTGGTCACGAAAAAACTGATGGGTTGCTGGGGTGCTTTGGCTGCGGGTGCTGGCGGTTGCGGGGCAACTGTATCCGCCGCAAATACAAGTGATGAACTCAAAACCATGGTGCAAACAATCAACGTACATTTCTTCATATTTCTCTCTCAGTTATAATTAATTACAAAATCCACACAGATTCGGGAAATCCGTAAACAGATTTCCCGCACCCAACCTACTCCGTACCATCCAAAATATTGACTTGCGTTCAACCCGCCTGATTCTCAGTGGCTAATCTTGCTGGTTCAGCATTTTTCGGAACATTCACCTTGGCAACGACGTGATGTTTGGGGCGGAAAGTAATTACCAGACGTTTCCAGCCTATGACCACTGCACTGCCCCCCAGAATGAGCCCCAAAGAAACCCAGATTAACATCCAGCCATCCCACAACAGACGCTGATAAAGCCACCCAAAATCCCAATGATGAAGCGCGGAATACAACCAGCGAAATACACGGCGACTACGATCCTGTTTGGCAAGCAGGCGGCCATCCTGCGGATCAATATAAACATGCGTGCCAACTGCATCAGCCAATTCCACCAAAACCACCGGCAACGGCCTGTCGGCCACATCCCGATGAAAACGCAGGTAATAGTAGCTGTCGTATTGGTTCAATACGGTTTGTTTGACCACCGGAACATCACCCACCATGCGAAGCACCGCGGCTTGCAATGACGTGTCACTCAATCTGGATTCAGTCCCTGGACGGGTTTGCGCCACACGGCGACCATCTCGGGTGTAAGCCAACGCTACCGTTTCATCCCCCAGACGTCGCCAGCTCAACTCGACCACATCCCCATCAACCCCCAGCAACGAAGCAGGTCGCCAAGAATGTACCAAGGACAAATCCTCACCACCGACATAACGAATCAATTCTTCTTTGCTCGGATTCGCGGAAGAAAATAATTGCCATGGATTATTATTCAGGAAACCACTGAGCCCCCAAGTCAGGGCCAAAGTGCCACCGATCAGTCCGCCCAAGAAATGCCATTTGAACCAAAACTGGCGATACGGATGCACGCGTCCTTCGGAGTAAGTCTTCTTGCCAAACCAACCCGGACGCCAGCGCAACCAGCCCACAATAAGGCCCGTGAGTGACGCCACAACGGCGGCAAAAGCAGTCCAGGTCAATATGTCGACTCTCGACTCGCTAAGACTTGTTAACTCCAACGGGCGAAACAAATGTACCCAATTCCCCGCCCAATAGAAGCCGCGATCAATCCGGGTGGAGGCATGCACGACCTCACCGGTGCGAGCGGAGATCAACAACTCACTGCCTGCACCATCTTCTACGGTAAACTTGTGAAAAGGTCGCAAGTCATAATTGCGCAGGATCGCAGGCTTATCAATTGTCTCGACAAATTGAACACGTGCTGTGGCATTTTCTGTATTTCTGCTGACCCAATTCCCGGCAATTTTCAGTGCCTGCTCTGATGAAGTTTGGTGTAAAGTGCCATCAATCGCCGACAGCGCAAAGCGCTGACCTTTTCCATCTTCAATCAACCACAAGGGTTCACCAGCCTGAAGCTGCAAGCGTGCTTCGACAATTTGATTCTCTCCGCCCCCGTGAGATTTCTTGCCTCCCGCATCGGCGCTCTTTATATCCATGGCTCCCAATTCTTTACGGACTTCTTGCCCGCTCGCCAACTTTTTCCCGGCAAACTCTTTACGCTGTGCCGCACTGCGCTCCCAAGCTTCACCTGCACTAAGCCAGCCCACATCGGGCTTCAGGGAATCTTCGTGTGCCAATAGCTGAGCACGACTCGGGGTCGTCGGCTCGGCATACATGATCACCATTCCGGAAAAAAACCAAAGCGACATGATCAGTGCCAGAACAATGCCAACCCAGCGGTGTGTTTCAAACAGCAATCGTTTCATTTAACTGCTCCACTCACAAATTTCCAGTTACAAATGCATGGGACCGCTGATCTTAGCCGTCCACTTCCTCCGCTCTATAGAGCAATTCTGATGCCAACCTATTCATCCGGCATAAAACCATTGTTGGCGAGGGATTGAGTAAAAAAGTGAAGAAAAACCTGTTGCTTTTGAGGCAGTTCTTACCAACGAGTTGCTGCAAACAAAGCAACTGAACAAACAGATTTAAAATGAAAGTCATATATTCCAAATGATTTAGCCGGTCAGGCCGCAGATATCAAGATGGCATAGTTCCTGCAATGTATAAAAATTTTATTCGCAATTTCAAGGAGTGCAATTCGTGTCGCGCAAAAATAAACTGTTATCCCTGTTTCCATTAATCGTGGTTGCAACCATCCATGCCGAAGCCGGAACAATCGTCAATAACAATTGGACTCCATCCGGTTGCGGGCCGGCTCCTGTGCCAGCGAGTCTCGACCTCGCCAACCTGGATGCTTACAACGCAAGTGTGGGGGCCGTTAACGACTTTCGAAAGAATAACTCTACCTATGTGAACTGCCTGATCCGCGAAGCCAATAGCGATATCCAGACCATTACCAAATCTGCAAAGTCCGCGCAGCAAGCGGCCCATGATACGGATGACAAGATTATTGAAGACGAAAAAGTTGCAGAAAAGAAGTTTCCAAAATAAGCAAGTCAGGTAAACTGCAATCACCTGATTTAATTCAGAGCTACAAAGTATTTCAGCGAGACTAACCTCACTGAAATACTTTGGGTATTCAAGCTTGAACTTGTCGAGTTAAATTACGCTGTTGTTTAATGCCCTGCCTTGAGTTCGGCATACAACCACTTAACGAAACGTTCCGAACTTTGCGTTGTGCTTTGCGGAACAATAGCATCAAATTCCGCTGTCGGCTTGGCGGCAATAACCTCTTCGATAGTCTTGTTTTGAGCTGCCAGAGCGGCCACTTTATCGCGAACAGCCAAGATCAGATCACGTTGAGCTATTAGTCCATTCCGGTCGGTTATCGGGCCGTGGCCTGGAATTATTTTGGTATTCGGACCAGAGCGACCAATGGTTGAACCCAGCGCGTCCAGTATGCCTGCAAGGCTTCCTCCGTTATTGAGATCAACAACCGGATAGCCAACACTGCGGAAATAGTCGCCTACTGCGAGAATATCGTGTTTTGGAAAACTAACCAGTGTATCGCCATCGGTGTGTGCATTGCGAAGCGGAAGCAAGCGCACATCCTCGCCATCCAGATGAATCGTCACCGGTGCGTCATAAGTCACTACCGGCAAAGCCAAGGCGGGGGCCGACTTGCCTGGCGTTCCGTCAGCAGCGGGATTCGGGTGCGCCAAGCGCGCGCGCAATTGGTCGCGAGAGAATATTGTCACACCCAGTTTGGCAAAATTCTCGTTACCTCCGGTATGATCGCCATGAACGTGCGTATCGATCAGAAAACGAATCGGCTTGTCTGAAATCTTTTTAATTGCGGCAACCAGTTTTTCTGTAAGCGGGGCAAATTGAGAATCAACGAGCAACACGCCATCCGGGCCGGTCAACACACTGATGGTTCCTCCCTGACCTTCAAGGGTATAGAAATCATCGGCAATTTTAGTGGTCTTGATTTCTATCTTACTAAAATCTATTTGTTGCTGGGCTTGTGCAACCGTGGCAAAGCTAATAGCGGCCACAATACCAAGAAAAACACGAACAGGAGACACGATCATTTTTTGTACCATATATTGAGTTAAGAACAATTTCGATTCTGCAATTTTCGAGCCAGCTCAAATAAAGCCACCAAAAACACCAAGACTTACGATAATTGAGAGCACATCACAATGTGGAACAGGGTCGGAGAACAAATGAGATGAAATACAATTCAGCCAATTGCTGCTCGTTAATCAGCAACTATGATTTGCAAGTGTTGAATTGGCAACATCAAAAATATTCGAGATATAAATAGTTTCTATAGCCCGGAAATATATTCCGCCAGATCTTGAATCTCGACATCGGTTAATGATTTGGCAATAATATTCATTACACTGTTTGGACTATTGTGGCGCTCACCACTCCTCCAATAACGGAGCTGTTCGCGCAAATAGGTTCTTTGCTGACCGCCGATGACCGGGTGAACATCCGTTTCGGAATAAATCCCTTTGCCGTTTTCTCCATGACAACTTTTGCACGGCAAAATATTCCTGTCCATATCGCCTCTGAGAAATATATTTCTGGCAATTTCATTGCCCCCCGTACCATTGCCTTTCATTACTTTATTGCTGGCAAAAAAAGCTGCGATATCTTCAAGATAATTATCTGATAGTCCCTCAGCCATCACACTCATGACCGGATGTTTACGCGCGCCCGACTGAAAATCTTTGAGTTGCTTTATAATGTATTGCGAATATTGGCCAGCAAGATTGGGAGCATACACTGCTGTGCTTATCCCATCATCACCATGACATTCCCGACAATTTTCAGATTGAATCCTTAGCTTACCCACCGCCGGGTTGCCGCTTCCGACACGCTGGGCTAAAGCCTCCCCATTTTGATCGGCTTGCGCAAACTTTACCGAAGTGATGAAGGCAAGCGTAGCGACAACCAACAAAATTCCACACTTCCATGACTTATTCGACAGAATACTTACTCCTTGGTACCGCAGAAGGAAACCTTCCCTATATTAAATACCTCAATATGATTTTTAGCAGGATAGCTTGGTAACCATCCTGCAATAGTTATGAAGCTAAAAATCTATTGATTAATGCAACCAGTGTATTTCCAACCTGCACCCCACACTCACCAATTCGATTTCTTGGAATCTGCAAGCTGTTGAACTTCCTCCAGAGATTTGGACACATTGGTGGCCGGATCAAGGCCGCTCAGGGTCTTGGCTATTTTTCCGTCAGAAGTTACGATAAAAGTCGTGCGTTCGGCAAAACCGTGGTTGATGTCAATTCCGCGCGTATCCTTTTTTCCGGCAACTGCATCGCGCACAGACAAGTCGTAAGCCTTGGCGATTTTGCCATCAACATCGGAAGCAACTGCCAGCTTACCCGCACAATATTTGGGATCGGCAGAAAAATCATTAAGCCTGTCTATACTATCAAGTGACACACCAATGACCGTTGCTTCCGAAGTTTCAAACTTTTCCACATTAGATGAAAATTCGTGAGCCTGAATATTGCATCCACCGGTGTAGGCAGAAGGATAAAAATACACAACCACCGTACCCTTCTTCAACGCCTCTTTCAGCGAGAAATCAAATGCCTTTCCGTTCAAGGAAGCCTGTGCTTTAAAGTCCGGTGCCTGATCTCCTTCATGCAAGGCTGCAAACGCAGGATGAATAATGGCACTCGACAACAGGCAAGTCAGCAAAAAGCGTTTCATGTTAAACCCTCCAAATAATAAATTTTCAATTCAATAATTCTTACTTATCCTTCTTGTAAATAGCGTGGCATTCCTTGCAGGTCTTAGCCAGTGTCACGGAAGTCTGAGCTGCCGTATCAAAATTCTTGGAGCCAACGTTCTTCACAATTGAAGCCAGCAGGTCCTTGCTTTGCTTTGTCCAGTCCAGCGCATCCTGGGCGTTGCCTTTTTTTACAAAAAACTCTTCCACATCACCGAACATATCCAGAATCTCTTCGGCATCTTCCGTGGCACCTTTCGCATTATTAAGTGATATATTGGAACTAAGGCTCGTCTGCTTATCCTTCATTAATTGCATAGAGTCCTCATCAACGGTTCCCGCCAACACCCAACCACTTGCCAACAACACAAAAAATGAATAACCCAATAAAATGTACTTGCACATGCTAAAACTTCCACCTGACGACAGCCCAAGCTCCGTCTTTATATGACATTAAATTTTTAAAATGATTCGTGAACCGGAATCTAATGAGAACCGCCCTAACGGGCATGGCAAATGTGCCGCCATAAATAATGAAACTCGTGATGCCCGTTTCCCCCTCCCCAGCCCTCCCCCGGTGGGAGAGGGGGGACAGGGTCTCGCTTCGCGAGTTTCACTTTAAATGGGAAAGCTATACCGGAAGATAACCCGGAACACTCAATTTCCGGGCTACCCGTAGTTATAGAAAAGCTTAGGCAAGCAGTTCCTTAATTACTTCTCCAAACACCACCGTAGGACGTTCCGAACGACCATCATGCAAGAACGTAGTCTTCAGGTGATCCAGTCCCAACAGTTGGAGAATAGTTGCATGCAGGTCATAGGTATCAACTTTCTTACCTTGCGATTGCAGGCCGATTTCATCGGTTTCGCCGAACGTACTTCCTGCCTTGACTCCGCCACCAGCCATCCACTGTGTGTAGCCCCATGGATTATGGTCACGCCCATCACCGCTCTCGCCCCAGGAGGTACGACCAAACTCGGAGGCCCACACCACCAGTGTGGTATCCAGCAGGCCGCGATCCTTCAAGTCAGCCAACAAGGCAGCAATCGGCTTATCAACCATTCTTGCTTGCGAACTGTGATTTTCTTCCAGCTTGCTGTGTGCATCCCAGCTTCTGATATCGCCGTTGGGCTGTGACGGTCCGGTAACCACCTGAATAAAGCGCACACCGCGCTCAGTCAGGCGACGGGCACGCAACAACACCTCACCGTAGCTCTTGGTCGCTTCGTCATTCAGACCATAGGCTTCCTTGGTTGCTTCAGACTCTTGGCTGATATCAACGGCTGCAGGTGCAGTGGCTTGCATACGTTCGGCCAGATCATAAGACCGGATACGCGCTTGCAGCTCGGTATCTTCAGGATAGCGGGACGCATGATGTTGATTGAGTTTTTTCAGCACTTCCAGTGAGCTATGCTCTTCCGCAGCGGCCAAATATCCCGGGCGACTCAAGTTGAGAATAGGGGAATCTCCCTGACGGAAGGCTACACCTTGGTAAACAGCCGGCAAGAAACCCGAACTCCAGTTCACCGAACCGGCACTCGGCTCTCTGTCACTGTTGTACAACACCACGTAGGAAGGCAAATCGGGGTTAGCTGAACCCAGTGCATAGTTCACCCACGCACCCAGTGAAGGACGACCCGGATTCACATCACCGGTGTTCAATTTAAGGATGGAAATATCGTGCGTCGCACCCACAGTCACACTCGATTTGATGAATGCAATCTTGTCGGCATGCTGGGACAGATTCGGAAGCAAGTCAGAGAACCATGCCCCGCTCTCGCCATACTGTTTGAACGTGCGCTTGTCCGAATAAAACAGCTTGGTGACGCCACCTTGCGTGCTGGTCTTGATACCCTTTAAAAATGACGGGGGAATCGGTTGACCGGCCAATTTTTTCAACTCCGGCTTGTAATCATACAAGTCAATCGTGCTGGGCGCGCCGTCTTGGTGCAGCCAGATTACTGTTTTGACTTTAGCTGGAAAATGCGGCTGTTTAGGCGCTAGAGGATCAACCAGGTCGGCAGCAGAAGCCGCCTGGAAAAAACCTCCACCCGGTAAAAAACCACTTATTGCAGCGCCACCCAGTCCAAAACTTGCTTTAGTCAAAAAATCCCGGCGAGATATATTTTTCATGATGTCATTCCTTTTCTAAATTAAATAAGGTTATCTGGTGTTAGAAGCGATAGACGAACTCGTTTGAATTCGTTACCGAATGCACCAAGTCAACAAACGCGGCCAAGTGAATCGGGTCTTGCGGTTGTTCACTCTTCAAACCTTTCGGAATATTGATTTCGAACTTACCGTCAGCTGATTTTTCCCGGATGATCTTTTCCTGTGCGGTCAAGAATTTGTGCAACACGTCTTTCTCGGTCTTATCTGCATTGCGCCCAAACAGTATCTGGTAAAGCGTATCGACTTCAGCAGACTCATTTTTACCTGCCTGATTGAGAACCTTGGCGGCCAGTGTTTGAGTCCATCCGAAAATGATTTCATCATCAAACAAGGTCAAGGCCTGCAACGGAGTCGTCGTCACATCACGTTTGTTGTGCACAATGTTCGGATTGGCGGGGTCGAACACTTCCAGCATCGGATAAGGCATGCTTCGACGTGTAAAGACGTACAAGCTGCGACGATTCTGTTCGTGCGGATCCTTCGTAACCTTCCATGCAGGATTGTTGTCGAAAGTATTGACCCCGATCGTCACGTTCTTTGGTAGTTGCGGGAACACCGACGGCCCACCCACTTTGTCATCCAATTCTCCGGAAGCCAGGAGCAGCGAATCACGAATTTCTTCGGCATCCAGGCGTTTGCGCGGGAATACTGCCAGCAGCTTGTTGGCTGGATCAGCCTTGTAGGCATCAGGACGATACGCCGATGATTGGCGATAAACGCTGGACAAGAGAATCTCGCGGTGCAGTTTCTTTACATCCCAGCCGTCTTTGACAAAGTTGCTAGCCAAGTAGTCCAGCAACTCCGGATTCGAAGGCTTGTCGCCGGCTTTGCCGAAATCGCTCACCGTTCTCACGATGCCGGTACCGAAGTATTGCTCCCAAATACGGTTCACATAAACACGCGAAGTCAGCGGATTTTTCGGGCTGGCAATCCAATTTGCCAAAGCAGTACGACGCCCCGAAGAAGTGGCGGTGGGAACGATTTCCGGCTTTTCATCAGTCAGAGCAGCCGGGAATGCAGGCTGCACTTCATCAAGTGGCTTCTCGTGGATACCAGTGAAACGGATGTGCGTAGGTGGAGAATCTGGTCCCAGCTCCGTCGCTGCTGAAATAAATCGCGTTGTTGTCCGTTCAGGTTTCAGACTATCAAACTTCTTCAGCTCAGCAGTCAGTTTTTGATATTCCGTCCAATTCTCTTCGGCTTCCTTGGTGTGGGCAGGGAAGTTTTTATCGGTTGCAATCAACTTCAAATAGCCCGCAGGACCGTCTGCGGCGTCAGCTGCCGCAACGTTACCATGACGCCAATTGACCCATTTATCCAACGCATTCCACTCCTCTTTGGGTTTAAAAAGCGCATCCCGGCTATCGGTCAGATAACGTTCTTTTTGATACTTGACGGCAGCTTCACGGATTGGATCAAGAATCGCTTTTTGCTTGGCACGAATGTCCTTGGTTGCAGCCTGATACTTGGCCTGTGCCTCGTCGAACTTTTTGTCCTCTTCGGTCTTCTCGTCCTTAACTGCAACCTTTTCATTCACGATATAGTTCGCAAAGAATGACTGGAGCGAGTAATAGTCTTTCTGAGTGATCTTGTCCGTTTTGTGGTTGTGGCATCTTGCGCAACCCACTGTCTGACCCAACAATGCCAGACCGACTGTATCGGTAACGTCGGTGTCAATTTGGTAATGCCGTTGAACCAGATCCCGTGAGTTGTAGTTGTCCGGATAGTTCAGCAAGAATCCTGTTGCAATCAAAGCATTTTGATCATTTGGGGCAATTTCGTCACCCGCCAATTGCTCTTTGATGAATTGATCGTAAGGCTTATCCTGATTGAACGAGTTGATCACGTAATCGCGGTATTTATAATTATTAGGCCGTGTCGTGTCGTTCTGAAAACCGGTACTGTCAGCATAGCGTGCCAAGTCAAGCCAACGGCGAGCCTGACGTTCGCCGTAATGGGGCGAAGCGAGCAAGCTGTCTACCAGTTTTTCATACGCATCCGGAGAACGATCTGCGACAAATGCCTTGACCTGATCCGGAGTAGGGATAATACCCCAGGCATCCAGCGTTGCACGGCGAATAAATGTCGCCCGGTCGGCATCGGAAGAAGGCTTAATTCCCTTGGCTTCCAACTGCGCCAGAACAAAAGCGTCTATCGGTTGACGTACCCATTTTGCCTGCTTGACTTGAGGCACCTGAGGATTTTGAACAGGCTGCCATGACCACAACTTGGCAGGAGCGGCTTTAGGCGCTTTTGTTGCAGATGCATCCGCAGCAGCGTTCTTAACCACATCAGTAGCTGGCTTGGCCGCATCTGCAACCGGCTTGTCATCCGCGACAGCAACCAGAGTCGTCAGACTCCACAATACAGCAAGATATATTGCTTTTTTCTTCATTTTAAGCACCTCATTTATATTCAACAAAAACCTCAA